>Ga0302325_10032507_pt1 | contig 10713 bp, 9 predicted proteins | sample Palsa_T0_2_FD_201948 | JGI IMG/M metagenome (GOLD analysis project Ga0302325, IMG submission 201948) | Peat permafrost microbial communities from Stordalen Mire near Abisko, Sweden - Palsa_T0_2 | ecosystem: Environmental > Terrestrial > Soil > Palsa > Peat permafrost | place: Sweden: Abisko...
AAGAGCCCTCGCCTTGTCATATTGATCGCCATACGAGCGCGCCAGTTTTTCCATTTTCGACGGATCCTTGGCGTAGTAATCCGGATACGCTGCAAGATAGCTGCCGTCGCCTTTGTCATGCAGCAGGGAACTCAATCCAAGATACTCATCAGGGCTTGGAGGTAGGGGCAGGCCGGGAATATGGCTGTAGCTCCCGGTAATGCGTCCATTGCTGCGAGCCGCTTCGTCGGCTTCCAGGGATTTCATGGCACCGTCGATGGCCTGGCTCTGATTGCGGTAGTCGGCGATTTGGAACCCCAGGCTGACCACTTGAATCGGCACGCCGATGATGACGCCCACGCCGGTGGAATCAGCGGCCAATCCTGCGTTGCCGGCTACTTGCGCTATGCCTGCGACGGTAAAGGCCGTGCTGGAAAGCGCATTGCCACTGTTCAACACAATTCCAGTCGTGTTCCCGCTTTCAATCGAAGTTTTGAGACCCGAGACAGAGGAGTAAAGGCCAAGGCTGCCCCCGAAAACTCCTAACCCGCCGACACCCCGTCCTATGCCGGTCAGATCGCCAGTGATGTCATTGCCGACGCCGGTCCAATGGGTTGAACCGCCTGTCGTATTCGTGAATGAGGGACCAGCAAATTCAAGTGCCGCCTGGCCCGTACCTGCGGCGGTTTGGATGACCAGTGCCGCTTTGTCGCCGGTGGACAAATGGCTTGCGTCCGGATCAAGCAGCGTTCCCGCCGCTTGCAGTGCAATACCGGCACCCATCAACGTGCCGGTGGCATGTGAGCCAGGTTCTAAACCGGAATTCTTTGGCTCGGCAACTAATGCTCGATCCGCAACAACGCCAGATGAATCTCCTTCACTATTCCCGGCCAGCGGTTTCCCGCCGGCAGGCATTGTCGGCGACAGTTTCGCTTCCGCACCTGGTGTTACTGCGGGCGTACGCGAAGCGGACAGAGATTTGATCGACTCCATTGGAGTAACACGCTCATCGAGATAAACACCGGACTTGGTCAACTGTGATGAAGTGGACCACAATCCATGGTCCTCTTCAATCGAAGGTATGCCAATCCGTTCCGCGCCGGTTTCGATGTCATTCGGCCTTGGGTTCGGCTCGTACGCTATGCCATGAGAGGATAGTTTATTGGCGGCAAGGACACCGGGTTGCAGTGGCGCGTCATTCAGTCCTATCGCAGCTGGTGGCTGGGGCTTATCAGGGCCATTGGGTGTTGCGGCGGCACTCAAGGGGGGCTGTGAGTCAGGATCATCTAACTTATCCACCACTGCCCCCACATCACCTGCCGTTACCTTTGGGGTCAGATTTGGAACCACGGCAGCATTTTCGTTCGTTGCGGCAGCATTTCCGTCCAATGCTTCCCTTAATCGTTCCTCTGATGTTGTCTTTGCCGTGGGCGGAAACAGTCTTTTAATCCGAGTGAACGCACCCGGTTTTGCCGGCTTCAGGACTATTTCCCTTTCCAACGTGGGACCATGTTTATCGGCAAAAGTCACTGGAATCGTGTCCTTGACCGCTTCAATTCTTGCGGCATCTTTGAACCCGACAAAGCCCATCTTTCTGAGCAACGGATCGGCAATCTCTCCGGCGACCCAGCTGGCGGGCGTAAGGATCAATTTATCTTCCAGCCATAGCAGGGGCGTCCTCACTTTGGGAAGGCTGTGTGCCGCAAGGAGCAGCCCATAAAACTGCCAGTGAGTTGCGATTCGATGACCAACCCCAGAACCGAGACTTTCGACTTTGTTTAGCAAGCTCGTGGGCGAGGAACCTGTGCCGGCCGGAGTTCGTGGTGCAACGGCATTCGGTGCAGGTCGGTCCATTCCCGGAACTGGTGGCGCGGTGCCTGTATCCAAAGCTGAAGGTGTGACTGTATGTGAAGTTGCTTTACCCAGATCCCGACCGATGGACTCAAGCTGTTGCCCTACTTTCACCCAGGATTCCCAGCCGAATAATTCGCCGATCTCCTCCAGAGCCATTCCTATTCCGTGCAACAGCCCGTCCCACAACCAGGTCCAGAAATCTTTGGCTTTCTCTTCAATGGGGACCACCACTGCTCGAATAGTGGGCGCCACCACCGTGCGCTTGAGTTGAGTTCCGGCCGCCATTTCTGCTTTGCTGATCCCGGCCTCCGCATCATCATCCCAAGCCATACCGCCTCCCCTGTGTTTGTTGGTTTACACAAAGAACATAGCAAAAATGTGTTAATAAAGTGTGAACGTGATGCGGGCCTTATCTGACGCTTTTGTCAAACCATTCCGGCGGGGTAACCGGTTCGCCGCCAGATGATTTGTAACCCATTGCTTTTCCTTGTCATGTCACCGGTGCGAGCGAATGGGTCAGGCATGGACAGAGCCGTTTACGAATTAGTAACCATTTTGTGTCAGGATGTTTGGACCGCCCGGCAGTTCGCCGCGGCGGACATACAACGACTTAGAGAAGGAGAGACTTATGACACGCAAGAAAAGCACGCCGACTGAGAACACCGAAGCGACGACGGACAACAGCGCTGTAGCGGTGGCCGAGCCACGGACCGAATACGATACGCAACCGGCAACGACATCGCTGCCAGTACACAGGCCGGAATGGATCGATGGCCCGCCTGCACAATCGGCTGGAGTCGATACTCCGGGCACCGAGCAGGACGAGCCTCCCAGGAACTGGGGCGATCCGTACAAGACGATCTTCTCCGGCCAGGGGTTTGAACTCGGAGAACACCGCCGCTTCAAGCAGCGCGTCTTTCACTTCGACGAAAAACCGGATGCGGAGCTGCTGGCGAAACTGAAGGAGGCGGGGTTCACGTATCGTGCCGCTGAGAAAGCCTGGACGATTCCCGCCAATCCCGACACCCGCAGGCTGACCGACGAAATGGCCCGGGAGATGGCGGGGCCGGCTGAAGGCATGAGCCGGTAATGGACTTCACCGAGTTTGTGCAGCGGTTCAGCGAGCAGCAGGAGATCGGACGGGATCTGACCGATGACCAGTTGAGCATCTTCTTCGACAACGGCCGCGAAGTGGGGCTGTGGCGGGAAGACCGCCGGACCACCATCGGACGCGGCGAGGTGCTGGGAGCCGAGGCTGCGGAGCTGGCCCGGTTTTGGTTCGCTAAGCAAAAGGCCGAGCGGGATCGAAGCCGCTCGGCGGGACCGAGCCGATGAAGCGGCCACGCAAAGGAACCGGTTTCAATCCGCATCAGCTTCAGTTGGCATGGACGCCGGCAACGCCGAATATCTGTCCTTCGTCGTTGCCGGCTCGTGCGCCCGAGGAGAATCCGCTTCCGGCAGCGGCGAAAACATATCCGTCTACCGCGGTTACGGCGGGGACCGCTGAGTCGCTGCAACCGCGGGAGCGAATTGTCCACCCGGATCTGGTGCAGGTCTTGCCGTGGGATTTTGCGACCACGTTCCCTGAGCCGATGCGCGATGCGATCGAAACCGGTATCGTCAGCGAGGAGGATGCGGAGCCGGCAAATCTGAAGTCGATGCACGAGGAACTGGCCCGTCAGTTGTTGAATGTGCTCGCCGAACAGGATGAAATCGCCGACGCCCGCCGACGCGGCGTCGATCCGAAGACCAAGGCGAAGCCGACCTCGCGGGGTGGATCGGAGCGTCTCAAGAAATTCTTTGAAACCGAACCAGCTCGGCTGGAGCGAAGCTGGAAGGCGTTCATCGGTACGTATGAAGCGGCATTCGGGGACGAGGCAGCAGAAGCCTTCAACAAAGCGATCCGGGCACGCCACGCCGGCGTTCGGGTTGTGACCCAGGAGCAGTCGAGGCCCGAATCTGAGAAACAGATCAATGCACCGACCGTGCCGCCTGCGGTGAGCAGCACGGACACCGGAGACGCCGAGGGATTTCATGTGAAGAGCGTCAGCGGCAATGGACGCCGGGTGATCGCCCGCCTGCCGGTGCCGCGACCGCTGGCCCATGCGATTGCCGCGGGGAATTTTGGCCAGGATGAGCGCGGCCCCGTGAATCCCAGCGCCGACGAGGTGCGGGAAATCACCGAGAATCACGCCGAAATGCTGATTGATCTGTTGGACGAGCAGCGCCAGGCTGAGCGATCTGGCCGGGAAGCGGACCCCGCTCGGCTCTCAATTGACGTGCAAACTGCGGTGATGAAATACGCCGAGGATTTCGGGGATCGTGCTGCCGAGCAGCTGCTGGCTTATTGCCGCCGTCAGAATCTGATCAATGAATCTTCCTGGAATCGCCCGGGACAACGCACTCGTTGATCACGCAATGCAGGTTTTCAATCTCGGTCCAGTATGACGCCATCCCTGATCCGACTGAGATTCTTCACATTCACTTTCTCGGGAAAGTCCGGGCGGTCCCATTGGATGACCGCCAGCCGCAGCAACCCTAATTCCTGGACTTCCGTGACGGTTCCACGCGCCTGCGGCGTGTCGCCGGTCATTTGACCTGTGCTGCGCAGCCATTGCTTGGAGTAGGCCACCCGATCGCCCGCCTCGATGGCCTTGGTTCCGCCTTCGCTGGTTCTACGAACCCAGTCATTCACCACATGATCCCCTTGGCTGGTAATTGATTCCTCTGCACGCTGATTGAAGCGGCAGTTACCCGGATCAGATGCAAACATGCAGGTGCTGCTGAGTCAAGGATTTTTCAGCTTGTGGCTTGTGGCGACAACTCGAAATTCTTTTGCAGTCTGCGGGAGTGACTGTACAATTTGGTTCTGCCGATGAGTTTCCCCGGTTTGGGTTCCCCCCCCTCCCAATCCACCTCGTCGGCTTTTTCATGCGCCCCATTTGGAGGTCCATCCTTACAACCCCGGCAATTGCCTGGGTCGGTTCAAATATTTACTGAGCAGAAAACGGTAGGTAAGGTGAGGCAATGGCCAAAAAAGAAGATGAACTGTTTGCACGACTGGAGTCACTGGTTGACCAGATGAAGCAACTGTCCGATAAGATGCTGACGATCAAAGACGAGGCCATCGGCATCATCAAGAAGCTGGGTGAAAAGAAGAAATCGAAAAGTTCGTCAAAGAAGCCGCGGTGACCGGAACCGCCGGAACGAATCGCACAAAACGCAGCAATGGTCTTGGGCGGACCACACCTTCTGTTGTCGGCGCGAAGTGCTGAGCAACTTGTCCGGCACAGTTCAGGCTTTACGACCACAACCGCATGGAATCGGGAACCAAATCGGGGGCAACTGACCAAGCTGGTGTACGCTCACGCTCAGCTCAATAACGAGCAGCATTGCGACCTCTGGCTCAACTCGGGCTCAAGAGGTGTGCGTGATTCCTCTCTCTGCCACGCCATCGGCCGGGGACGCGCCGAATTTTAGCCGCGTTGCGGCATCCGTCGCTTCGTAACCCCGACCGACGGCGAAAGCGAGGGCGACGGAGGAATCCGCAGCGCGGCTTGGATCCAAAGTCGCCAACAGCACGCAATGAGGCCCGGCTTTCTTACGATATGCGAACAGCTTCCAAGCAATCTAAGGTGGCGCAGAGCTTTGAGGTCACACCGTTGCGCGTTCGGCAGAAGCATTCCTGCGAAGAGGAACCTATCACCGCCCGCCAGTTAGTCCGTTAAAGATCATTTCGTCATTAATGTTCGCGAGGTGTGTAACGGACCGAGCTGAGCCTTGTCTCTTTGTCAGCGTATCTACTAAATTTCTAGGATTCTATTTTACCCACGGATGAGACCGTCCTACAATTAGGCGGTGCTTCCCAAGTCAGAATATACAAGATCTGGGATTTTTATAAGCTATGCGCATGAGTCTGATGCGCACAAGGCTTCGGTCCGCGCATTTGCAGAACGGCTCCGCAGTCAAGGCATTTCATGCATCATTGACCAAGACATTGATTCCCCGCCAGAAGGCTGGCCGGCATGGATGGCGCGCCAAATCGCTGACGCCGCTTACGTTTTGGTCCTGGGCAGTCCCTTGTACAAGCGACGATTCGAGGGGCGCGAGAACAAAGGGGTAGGGAAGGGCGCTAAATGGGAAGGCGCAATTATCACGCAGGAACTGTATGAGTCCGAGGGGAAAAACGAGCGATTCATTCCTGTAGTTCTAAGCGAATCGAATATTGCGTTCATCCCCACCCTTTTGGCAGGGCAAACGTATTACAACATCAACACCGCTGCGGACTACGGCCGACTTGCCAAGCGGATCAATCCTCACCGTCCGCTCGCCGCCAAAGGAAGAAGCTCCAAGAAGCGACAGGAACCCGAAGACGGCCTGTTCGGCCCCATCGGTACATTTGGCCCCCACCCGTGCGTTGCCGATGAAAGAATTGAAGCCGCTCGGTTCCTCCTTCAAGTGTGCGAGGACGGGCTACCGATCGAGGCGCTCGGTGAAGCGGTTGACGTCGATCACTCAACATTGGAGAGTGTGTTTGACAATGACAACGCCGGTGTACTACGGCAGCCCGATGGCCATTGGCGCTTGGATGCTTTGAGCCCCCTCCCTGAACCCCAGGATGCTATCAACCTCATGGGCCGTGCGCTTGATGGCTTACTCGCATACATCCAGCGCCACCGCGGTGACGCAAGGGCCGAGAGCCAAATTCGCAATTCCGTTAGATTAGCCGAACGCTGCTGGATGTCGCGTCCGAAGTCGGTCGCACCGTTGTTCTGCGTCGTCGACAAACTAATCAAGCGCAAGGGCGATAAACGTCTGGTGCTCCACGCTGCCGATTTGTCCATTAAGGCCGCTCGCCACGCGCCCTTGCGCACGAATACTGAAGTCGAGGCCGAGGCAAGAGCGCTTGTGTGCGGTCGAGCCTGGGTGCTGCAACGCATAGAGAAGCTCAAGGAAGCTGCGTTAGCGATTGAAGCTGCGTCAAAACTCGGTCGGGATATTGGGTGCAATGAGATAGTTGCCTATGCAACGAAGTGCTTGGGCAGACTACGCCGATTGGAGGCTGAAGAGGCATCCACCGATCCGACCCGTCGCACCGCGTTGCTGAAGGAAAGTGCAAACCTTCTTCGTGATGCCATTGACCGTTTTGAACGACTGGATGGCTATGGTCCCGGACACCGCGAGACCGGGGACTGCTTTTCCCTGCTTGGACGGACTGAATTTGAAGCGGGGGAGATCTTGGCTGCTGAGGGTGCCTGTCGGACTGCTCTCAAGCTGCTTACCGATGACAGCACAAAGGAATGGGCAGACTTGCAAATTCTTCTCGGTGATATCGCCGCAAATACCGACAAGGGGGCAAGCCTCACTTATTACGACGCTGTGATTGCTCAGGGTGATCCTGATGACGCCACTCACTCAGAGATGAAGGCCCGCGCACACTTCCGACGTGGAATCGCGTCGAAGGCGCTAAATCAAGCATCTCGCGCCATCAGCGACTTCAAGCTCGCTCGCTCGATTTGGAAGGGACTGCAAGACCCGCTTGCTAGCAAAGCAGAGTGGGCGGAACTCTGGGCGAGTAGTGCAGTTGACAAACAGTTTATGGATGCGTTTCGTTCAGAACCATTTAACGTCCGTGTGAAAGCAGCTCAAATCCACAAAGAGAAGCTTGCGAGCCGGCGGGGAACATACGTCGCTCGTCGTTCCGATCTTACCACATCCTACCTTGAGCAATTGAGGAAGGATTCCCGAGAAGCGATCGCAGTTGAGGAGGCTTCCTGGTGCGAAAGCGTGCAATAGCAGGCAAGGCCATTTGGAAGAGTGCCGCCGCGAAGCGAATACAGGATGCCGCTGGCAACCCGGGTAGTGTCGAAGCCGCGATTTCTCAGTTGGTCACAGGCCTTCTTGACGGTGTTACATCTCCGCCAACAGACCTTGATGCAGTTGGGAACAAACTGCGTGTACGCTCAATCATCACTGAGTCACTCCCCGCTTCGGGCGAACTTCGTCGTGCTGGTATGGATTATGTCGTCGTCTGCGCTCCAGGTCTTTCACCTGCCCGTCGGCGCTTCACGATTGCCCATGAGTTCGGACATATCCTGTTGGAGCAGTGTGGCGCACGACAAATCAAGGATAATGCGGAGATCGAGCGACTCTGCGATTCCATCGCGTCCGAAATCCTTCTGCCTCAAGAGGTATTCTTGCAACATTCCGCGGGCGAATTAACGCCATCCCGCGTCTTAGATATCGCCAATTTATTCGGAACCTCCATAATCGCGACTGCGCGTCGATGTCATGATCTGCGACGCGCAAGCTTGTTCTTAGCAACTGACCGAGAGATCGAGTGGGGCTTTGGCGTTGTTCGGCGTGGCCCCGTTTCGGCGCTTGACTCCGACCTGCGAACAGCGATCGGGGCCGCTGTCGGAAGAATGGCCGGATTGGAGTTGGTGTTCATCAACACAGGGACCGCCTCCGGCCAGTGGAAGGCAACGTCGGCATCTCTCGGCGGCACGGGAACCATCCTATTTCTTCTTCAGCCGGTTCCCCGACTCGCAGCCCATCAGAAACGCTCGTCTTGAGCGCTGCTCTTTTATACGCCATTCTTGCGTTTTGTTATGCTGTGTCGTTCAGTGCGGTACCGCCAACAGATCAATGTCAACCGGAATCAATATCATCAGCGTGACCGGAAGTTGATCCGACCTGTGATCCGCACCATGAAATATGCCACGATTTCCGGGGTATTCTGATGATTCCTCGTATCCAGCTGGATAACGATAGTTCCCGCTCGGGAATCTTTTGATTGACCTGGCCGATTCGAGCCGATAATATTCCCGTACGGTAACATTGAGGAAACCCTGATGAAATATACTGCCGAGCAGATTGGCCAGCTCGTCCGAAAGGCGCGCAAGACCCTTGGCGTGACGCAGAAGGATCTGGCTCTCACTTCCGGAACCGGCCTGCGGTTCATTATCGAACTTGAACAAGGCAAGGCCACCTGCCAGATCGGCAAGGTTCTGACCGTTCTGCAGACGCTGGGCATCGCCATGCAATTCACATTACCCGCCGGCATGGGTGCTGGGGAAAGGGTTAGGCCATGAAGCGCAAACTCGATGTGTATCTGCACCGGCATTTGGTCGGCAACCTTGTCCAGGACGAGCATGGACAGATCACGTTTGACTACGCCGAAACCTGGCAGAAGGACCCGGCGGCAATCGCGCTGTCACACTCCTTGCCGCTCACGAAGAAGCATTTTAATCGAAACGAATGCCGGGGGTTTTTTGCGGGTGTTCTGCCCGAGGAAGGCAAGCGTGAAGTCATCGCGAAGAACCTCGGGATCAGCGCACGGAACGATTATGCAATGCTGGAGCGGATCGGCGGTGAGTGCGCCGGAGCCGTGACGTTCCTGCCGGCGGGCACGGAACTGCCTAAACGTGAAGACAGTTATCGCGCTCTCACGAACAAGGAATTGGCCGTGATTCTAAAGTCATTGCCCCGCCGGCCGCTCCTGGCCGGAGATGAAGGCGTCCGTCTTTCTCTCGCCGGGGCACAGGACAAAATTGCGGTTCATGTTTCGGGAAAGAAAATCTCGATCCCGCTTGGTAGCTCCCCCAGCACGCACATTCTCAAACCTGCCATTGATCGTTTCGAAGGGCTGGTCTTCAATGAATCTCTTTGCATGAAGCTGGCTCGCGCCATCGGTATTAACGCGGCTCATGCGGAAACCGGCCAGGTTGAAGGTATCGACTACCTACTTGTTGAGCGGTATGACCGGACCACATCATCGGAATCTAAGGGTGCTGCTCAAACGTTGAAGCGGGAGCATCAGGAGGATTTTTGCCAAGCACTTGGCACCGTCCCGGAAAACAAATATCAGGCCGAAGGCGGACCTTCGCTCAAGCAATGCTTTAAGCTCGTGCGGGATGCGTCTTCGGCTCCGGTGATTGACCTGCAAGGCTTGCTCGATGCGGTGATTTTCAATTTTCTGATCGGCAACCACGACGCACACGGGAAGAATTTCTCGTTCCTGTACAGTGGCGGGCAGACTCGCCTTGCGCCGCTCTATGACCTGCTCAGCACCAGTTATTACCCGGAGCTCTCGCCGAAAATGGCGATGAAGATCGGCGGCGAATACTTGTCTGCTAAGATTAACGTGAAGCATTTTGAGCAGTTGGCGGAAGAGGCGGGCCTTGCCAAGCCGATGGTCCGGCGGCGCGTGCCGGAACTGGCGGAAGCCATCCTCTCGAGATTGCCAGCGGTGACAACCGACCATCCGGTTGACCAGGCCGTTGCCCAACTGGTTCAAGATAGTTGCGACCGCACGATAAAGAAATTCAAAGCATAGGCGAGGCCGTTGCCAGGAACTATTGCAGGGCGGCGTTTACGATATCACCCCCGCACCTCGAGTTTTGCCTTGATCCGGAAATAGGTCGCCCGCGAAGCGCCTGTCTCTTTGGTGAAACGGGTAATCCGCTCGGCCTCGGATTGGACCGACCGATCGTGCCGGAGCGCAACAACCGACGCGATCCGTCGATCGGGAATTGTCATCTGTAGGAGACTGTCACGCCAATCGACAAGGCCGGCCTTGCGCAGCTGTGATGCTTTGCAGTAGTGCCGCATCGACACTTCCGGCACGACCGTCAGCAGATCCCCAATGAATTTGTACACTTCCGGGTCGTCAAGCCATTCTCCGACCTTGCGATGCACTTCCGCATTCGACGGACAGAAATGAAGCACGATCGCCCGATCCTCCAGGGCCCGCACGTTGGGGTTCAGGCTCTTCCATTCGTTGGCGATGAGGATCACATTGCTCGCCGTGCTGAAGCCTGAAGGCACCTGCTCATCATCCATCGTGAGCCGCGTGAGCCAGTGGATTCGCTTTTCCCG
>Ga0302325_10032508_pt1 | contig 10713 bp, 9 predicted proteins | sample Palsa_T0_2_FD_201948 | JGI IMG/M metagenome (GOLD analysis project Ga0302325, IMG submission 201948) | Peat permafrost microbial communities from Stordalen Mire near Abisko, Sweden - Palsa_T0_2 | ecosystem: Environmental > Terrestrial > Soil > Palsa > Peat permafrost | place: Sweden: Abisko...
ACCGGCCGTGTACGAGGTAACCATTCCGAGCAGCCACAACACCACAAGTATGAATGCAAGAGTCCAGAGCATGATGACGCTCCTTTCATTTTTGCCGCACCGTTTTTCAGGACTTGCCCATCAAAGTGGTGCATGTCCTTTCAGAAACAGTGCCCTGAGAAACAAAAAAAGCCGACGCAAGCGAACACCAGCGGTGTTCAATTGCGTCGGCTTACTCGTTAACGGGTGTTTCGGCTGTTGGCCGAACAACCCTTTATTTAGTCATCCGAAGAGTTCAATATTTGGCGAACGGCTGACAGGTTCAGCGATTCGCAACACACACACTACGCTTATCGGCCAGTTAAGCAAGACAATTCCGGGAATATCTGATATCCCTGCTTTTCCTGATGAAAACGCAGGGTGGGATCGAAAGTGCCGTTGCGGAGGGCATGAGCCGCTTTGAACAAGAATATATGGGCCGGGGTCCGAAAGACGTTCGCGCGCATCTGGTTATCGTCCGGCTCAAAGGCGTTTTGACGGCCGCGGAACAGCATCTGGTCAAGACGCTCCAGCCCGAGAAGGGCAGAGACCTGCTCAAGCAGGTGCGGACGCATTTGATCGAGACAGCGCGGCCGATGATGGAAGCAATGGTACAGAGGATCGCCGTTGCAAGGCACTCGACTTGGACCTGACCCATCGCATGGCGCCCTGTTGATCGGTGAACTGCCGGCGATCCGCAATCGACCAGACATCCGACGTAAGGGCGATGACGGCGGTTTCAATGCCTTCCTGATCGTTGTTGTACCGAGTTGCCATACGATCCGGCAATCTACCGGGGGCCGGGACGTGATTCACGGCCGGACCATCCTCAGCAACACCAACTTCCACTCCGGCGACAATTAGAGCGGCGCGCCTTTTCATGTGGCGTACCCGCAATGACGGAAGAAGCCGGTGCAGTCGTTTGGCGTCACGCGATCCAATGCCGACCACACAGCGGCTTGCAAAGCGTCAAAGGTGCGGGCCGGTGGTGCGGATCGCCGAGATCATCGTGGTGGTCTTCCAGTGGCCGTGAGGAACTTTCTCGATCACCCGCACGCCGCGCGGCGCTCGGCCGCGGGTGCGGGTCATGTTGGTTTGCGCGGCGGATTCATCGATGAACACGAGCTTCTCGATCGGCACGTCCTTCAGATGTTCATGCCAGAGCCGGCGTGCGGCCTTGACGTCGGGCCGGTCCTGCTCGGCGGCGTGAAGGGACTTTTTTTAAAACCAGACCCAGCTTCCTGAGCCATTTGCTGATCGCCTGCAGGCTCACGGAAAGCTTCAATTCGGCTTTGATCTGCGCGCGGGTGGCGTCGGGACGAGCGGCAACGTAATCGCGGATATTACGCTCAAGTTCCGGCGTGAGTTTGGGCTTGCGTCCGGCATTGCGAGGCAGCGGCGTGATCGTGCCGTGCTCGCGCAGACGCTGCTTCACGCGACGCGTGCCGGAGCGGCAGATGCCAAACAATTCAGCGATTTCCTTGGTCGATTTGTTCTGCTCGTACAGCTGGATGATTCGCTTGCGAACCAGAAGCGGATATGCCTCCATGCGGTATCTCCTTTCCCGCGTGAGGCTACCAAAGATCAAGCCAGAGCGCTAGTCAAAAAGTTGCATTGCTCTAGCTATCGCGGAACTTTGGGGGTCAGGATAAAGTACCGGTGTATGAGCACGGAAGCACGATCGCCCCGGGTGGAGAAGTCGCCGCGGCCGCCCAACATGCGTTTTGCCACACTGGACGATCACGAGCAAATCACCAGGCTGGAGGCGTCGTATGGAATGCAGACGCGATCGGACGACGACTGGCGCGCGATGTGGCTGAAGAATCCGCTTTGGCCACGGGTCGGCAAGGATTGGTCGATCGGATGGATCTTTGAAGACATGGCCGGGCGGGTCGTCGGATCGTTGGTGAGCGTCCCTTCGCTCTATCACTTTCGCGGCCGTGAATTGATATGCGCCATCGGGCGCGCCTGGGTCATGGCGCACGAATATCGCGGCTACGGCCTCTGGATCATTTCCGAATATTTGAACTATGAGAAGGCCGATCTGCTTATCCACAACACCGTGGGGGAGATGGCCATCGGCGTGCTGGACCAGTTATCCAGCAGGGTGCCGCTGGGAGATTGGGAGACGATTGCATATTGGGTGACGGGGTATCGCACCTTTGCGGAAAAGGCGCTGACAATGTGCCGAGTGCCGTCCGCGGTAGCCGGTCCGGTTGCCTATCCGGCCGGAGTTGCGCTGCGCGTCAAAGATGCCCTGTTGGTTAAATCGTTGCCGCCCGCGCCGAGATCGATCACGGTCGAGGCCATAGAGCAGTTTGATGGGCGCTTCGACGCATTCTGGCAGGAATTGGTTTGCCAGAATCCGGACAAGCTGCTGGCGGCTCGCGATAGTCAGGCGCTGGCGTGGCATTTCATGGTGCCGATGCGGCTCGGCCGGGTCTGGATTTATACTGCGGCGCGAAACGGCCTGCTTCGAGCCTACTGCATCCTGAAACGCGATGAATTGCCGGGAAATATCACCCGCATGCGGGTGATTGACTACCAGTCGTTGGAACGCGATGAGGATTTGCTTCCGGGCCTGCTGGAAACCGCGCGGCGGCGGTGCGTGGCGGAGGGAATTGGCATGCTGGAACATCTGGGGTGCGGTTTGCCAAAGATGCGGAGCCTGGATCAGCACGCGCCCTATCGGCGCAAGATAAGGAATTGGCCTTTTTTTTATAGGGTGCCCGACCCGGCGCTGACGGCGGAATTGAGCAAGCCGGAGGCATGGGATCCTTCAGCCTTCGATGGGGATGTCAGTTTCGAATAGGGTGTGTCCATCGCGCCAGCGGACTGGAATTGTGGGGGCGTTACGCCGTTGCCGGATGGCTGTGGCGGCGACATGTCGGGCAGTGGGACGATGCAGTGCGAGTTGCCAATTGCCGATCGACAACGGGTTTGTCTTGCTGTCCCAGCGAATCGAAAACAAATCGGGCGACCACGACAGACCCATTCCTCGCCCCTTTAGATAGGCTTCTTTCAGCACCCAAAGCTCGAAGAAGCGGCTTTTTCGGTCTTTTGAAGAGAGGGTTGAAAGATGCCCCTGCTCATCGGTGGAGAAGAAATGCCGCGCGATTTGTGCGATGTCCACTTCGCGCGAGGTCTCCTCGACGTCGATGCCGATTTCGCCGGCCCGGGTGACCACGCAGACGATCAGTCCGTCGGTATGGCTTATATTGAAGCGCACCGCGCGGAACGCGGCCGGTCGAGCGATGGCCGGTTTGCCGTGTTTACCGGCCGTGAATGCCCATGTGGCGGGATCAACGTGAGTGTAGTGGGACAGCGCCACGCGGCACAGGACGCGGGTGGCCAGATAGGCATGCCGCAACGTCGGGGTCCGCAGTTTCTGGCGATGGACGCGCTCGTGGGGCGTCAGCCACTCCAGGAACCTTTGATCGAGCCTGTCCGCCGACAGTTCTTCACGCCGGCAATACCACGCGTCGGCGAGAGTCAGGAGAGCGTTCCAACTGGGTGACGCGGGCGATACCATGGCTCACTCATCGGCAAACGCGCCGCGACGAATTGAGACGCGTTATGTTATAGGTTGAAGTTGGTTATATCATCCTTGCCGAGTTATAGATCACCAGACAAATGCGATGCGACCTCCGGATTTTCGATCGTCCTCGATGCGCGTGATTCGCAAGTTCGGCGGCTTGTTGCGGAGTTGGGTTGGAGGTAATTTGCGGTGTCATTGCCGTAGTCACGACTTGAGCTTGTAGCGGAGCGGCAGTGCCAGGAGCCCGCGAAGGCCATGGTTCTCGCGCCACGACAGGGGGCCGCCTTCCAGCTCAAGATCGGAGAAGCGAGCCAGCAGCGCCTCGAAACCGATCGATCCCTCGAGGCGGGCCAGCGGCGCGCCGAAGCAGTAGTGTGCTCCCCAACCGAAGGCCAGGTGGCGGTTGTCGGTTCTGTCAAAATCCAGGAGATCGGGATTAGGAAATCGGGTCGGGTCGCGATTGGCGGCGGCAATGATGGCCATGATGGCTTGCCGTTTGGCGATTTTCTTGCCGCCCAGGACGACGTCTTCGGTGGCGAGCCTGGCGGTGTGCTGGACGGGGCTTTCGAATCGGAGCATTTCCTCCAGTGCGGCGGGCATGATGTTCGGCTCGGTCTTCAGCCGGTGAAACTGCTCCGGGCGGTGGATGAGCGTCAGGATTCCGCTGGTAATCAGATTTGTCGACGTCTCCGATCCTCCGACGACGGTGATAATGCAGTTGGCGATGATCTCCTCATCGGTCAACCGGTCGCCGTCGACTTCGGCGGTCATGAACGCCTGGAGCAATCCCTCACGCGGATGGCGGCGTTGCTCGTCCATGGCGGCCTGGAAGTAGTCTCTGAACCCTTCGATGGCGCGGAGCACTTCGTTGAGCCGGTCGGGGTTGTGCTGGAAGTTTCCGAGAATCTCGGCGAAGGTTTCCGACCAGTCTTTGAGCTTCACGTGGTCTTCGCTGGGAAGGCCGATCATTTCGGTGGTGACAATCGCCGGGAGCAGCTCCGCGAAGTCGGAAAGCAATTCGATCCTGCCGGTTCCACGGGCAATGACGTCATCGAGCAGGCGCGTGGCGATCCTCTGGACGTGATCGTGCAGCAAACGCACCCGCGCTGGGCTGAAAAACAGCCCGGCAAGCTTACGGAGCCGGGTGTGCCCGGGGGGATCCATGAACAGCATCTGCTTGACCATCACCTTGGCGACGGGCGCGACTTCGGGAGCGCCGAGCATTTCGAAGAACTGCGGTGATGGGGTGCGTGCCGCAGAGAATCGCTGCAAAACCGTGACGACGTCGTCATAGCTGGTGACGATCCATGCGTGGATATACGGATCCCAATAGACCGGGTTGTGCTCACGGAGGCGATGATAGAGCGGGTAGGGATCGGCGAGCACCTCAGGGTCCAGGAGGTGGTAGAGACTTAGTGGAGCCTCGGCTGGTGTAGGCTGCGACGACGAGGCCGATGAGATGGACCGCTCCATGAACTACCTTTTCTTTCAGCCGGCTTTGGCAGCAGCAGCGGCTGCGGACATTTTTTCGATTTCCACGGTGAGCGCGACGATGGTGGGCGCGCCGAACAGTTGACGCAGGTGCAGCTTAACGCCAAACGTATCACGAATACGAGCTACGAGCTGAACGCCGAGCATCGAGTGGCCGCCGGCCATGAAGAAATTGTCTTCCCGCCCGCAGGACGAGTTGCCCAGCAAAGATGTCACCAGTGCGGTGAGCCGTTGCTCGATGGCCGAGCCGGGCGGAGCCTCCGCAAGGGGCGCTTTCACCCCGGGCAGCAGGTTCTGGGCGCCCGGCACTGGAAGCGCCGCCTTGTCAAGCTTTCCGTTGGCGGTAATCGGCAAGGCAGGCATCGCCACGAATTTCGAGGGGATCATGTAATCGGGCAGACGGGCCGCGAGGAATTCCCGCAGATCGACGCTGGTCACCTTTGCCCCTGGAGTCAATACGACGTAAGCCACCAGTTCCGGCCCCGTGCCGGCGTCGTCGCGAGCGATCACCGCGCTGGCTTCGAGCTCGAGGAAGCGGTCCAGGCAGGAGATGATCTCACCCAGCTCGATGCGATAGCCGCGGATCTTCACCTGATCGTCGAGCCGGCCTAGGAAGGCGATCTCGCCGGTGTCGGTGAGGCGAACGCGGTCACCGGTGCGATAGATCCGCACGGCAGATCCCGAGGGCGGCGTGTACATGACGAATCGGCTGGCGGTCATCGCCGGGTTGTTGCGATATCCGCGGCCGACCAGAGCGCCCGCCAGGCATAGCTCACCGGGCTGGCCGTTGGGAACCGCCACAAGATGGTCGTCGAGGATAAAAGCCGTGGTCTTGGCAATCGGCCGGCCGATGGACGGGGCGCCTTCGGCGACAGATTCGGATTTGACCGCCCCGGACGTGGCGACCACCGTGCATTCGGTGGGGCCGTAGTTATTCACGAGGGTAAACGGCAACCCCGCTCGCGGCCGGCGGTGCAGCGTATCGGCCCCGGTCAGCAAGATTCGCAGTGCGGTTTCAGCCGGCCAGTCGGAATGGAGCAACTGCTCGGCCAGCGCCGTGGGCGCGAAACTGACGGTGATCTTTTCCGCCACTAGCCAGTCGCGCAGCGCCTGGGGCGAGCGGCGAGTGGCTTCGTCGGCCATGTGCACGCTGGCGCCGGCCGTGAGATGCGGCCAGATTTCCCAGCCGGCGGCATCAAAGCCGAGTCCCGCGACCTGGCTGGCACGATCCGCTGCGGTGACACCGAATGCGGCTTGGTGCCAGTCGATCAGGTTCAGCAGGTTTGCATGCGTGATCTCAACGCCCTTGGGATGGCCGGTCGAGCCGGAGGTGTAGATGACGTATGCGAGGCTGTCCGGCGATGGATCGGCAAAGTCGAAGAGCTGCTTATCTCCGTTGACCGCGCCGGCGTCCTTCATGACAAGGACTGGGCAAGCACAACCTGAAATCGCGGTCGGCCGGCCGCCGTCGGTCAGAAGCAAAGCTGCCTCCGCGTCGCTGAGAATGAAATGCATGCGCTCTATGGGGGTGGCAGAGTCCAGCGGCAGATAGGCGGCGCCCGTTTTCAACACGGCCAGTGCCGCCACTACAAATGCCGGCGAACGCTCGAGAAAGATCCCGACGCAGGATCCCGGAACTACACCCGCCTGGCGCAGTTGTGCAGCGCCATGGTTTGACTGCCGATTCAGCTCGGCAAACGTCAGTGTCGCGGATCCGCTGCGGACCGCGAGGCTCTGGGGTGTGCTGCGGGCGTAATGCGCGATACGCGAGACGATCCCGGACAACTCGGCGCCTTGTTCGTCCGACTCGGCTTGCGACGATCCAACGAACGGCGGGACAACCGCATTCTGCATATTCTCTCCTTCAAACTGGCACAGGCTCGCCGGTGGCCGCAGTGACTTTGCCGCTTTTACACCTCAAGACCGGTGAGTTCAAGGATTTTGCACGTCTCGTTGATGTGCTGAGGCTGCACGGGTTTTTACTATCCTTTGATGCCATTTGAGGGCAATTGGGGGGTCAACAATCGAGAAAGAATCGCAAGTTGAGGCCGCAGTTCGAGTTGGGCCGAATCCCTGGATTAGCCCCCCTTACATTGAAGACTTTTCCAATGTCAGTCTCATTGTGAATCGCGACCCGCACCCACGACGCTCAGTCCGCATATTCTTGACAGACCGCGATTATTTCCGGACAGGCCGCAGCCGGGACACAGGGCATCTATAACTTGACGATTCAGGCGGCCAATGGATTCGGAGCGGTAGTAACTCAATCATTTGCCCTGACCGTTGCCAGCGCGCCGACGTTCGTGAGCGCAAATGGATTCTCAATGACCGCGGGTGTTTACCGTTGGGTCGTGGAACGCACGGAGAGTTGGCTGCACCAGAATCGTCGACTGAAGATTCGAGACGAGCGTCGATCCCACATCCACATAGCGTTCTTGAAGTTGGGATGTGCCTTGATCTGTCACAATTGTCTTAAAGGTTCATTTTGTTAGAGGCTGTAAAAAGGAACACTGCCCGTCTGTCTGCCAATGGCCAAGCGGCAAACTCCGCCATGGGACCGGATTCGCGTTTTCATCAGGCAGCTTCCTCGGTAGCGTCACCTTGGGAAGTCGTCTTCTTCAGTCGAAGGTTTCGAAACAAGGAGAGAATCGACCCTTCGACTGGGTTATGAGGTCGATAGTTGGGGCATCCTGCATTAGCGTCGAACAGAACATTTGATTCTTTCATTAGTTATGTCATGCACTGTAAAGAGGTGATCGTGACGTGTAGCGGTCGGCACGCGTCCCGAATTCCTATTTCCCGGTTACGGCATTGCTCCTGCACGTCTGTGCGGGTTCCTGCGAAAAAATCGATGACGAAAGGCGACTCGATGACGATCGGAATAGTGACCTGCCTCCCACGGCGACACCAGATCCTATGTTAGCCTGACCAGTTTTTTCCCATCAGAAGACAATGGCTTGCTTGCTACAAAACCGACGATCAAAGGCCGCCATAGAAAGTCATATATTATTTACTATCAATAACTTATACGGTTCCCATTTAAATCTCTCGCGCAGTCGGCGCTTGTTAGGTAGCGCGGGCGTAAATCGCTTGGCATACTGTGGGCCTTCGCAAGGGGGCTCACGATGAAAGTGGATTGGAAGGATCCGGCCGATGCTGAACGCTTGCGTGGATTAATCGCCGACGCATCCAATGCCAAGCAGCGTGATCGCTGTCTCGTGGCGTTGATTGCGGGCACGGGGTTGGCCGGGAAACCGGAACTGCAACGCGAGGAGATTGCCGCAACGGTGGGTCGATCGCGTCAATTCGCAGACCAGCAGGTCAGGCATTTTTGCCAAGGCGGCGTCGACGCATTGGTTCCCAAACGCCAGGCCGGTGCCACACCCAAGCTCACGGGCGAACAGCAACGGCAGTTGTGCGCGACGCTCGAATCGGGCGTCAGATACTGATAAACATAGCACCGTTCTCGACGGACAGTGCAACGCCTGCAGCCTTGGCCGCTTCCTGGAGGGCTGCGTCGAGCATGACCACCGGATCGGAGCTAACATCGAGCCGGCGCATCAGACCTTCGCCTTTCTTCGTGCCGGCCGAAAGCGTGATCTTGAGCCCGCGCCGTTTGCACTTGACGAACGTGCCGTCCTCGAGCTTGGCGTTCATCGGCTTGAGATAGGCGTCAATGTAATGAACGCCGATGCCGGATTTGTCTTCCCCTTGGGGTGGAAGCTTTTCCTTGGCCGCCGAATTAACGTCGCAGAGTTTTGTTTTCATATTTTTACCTGCAGATATTGATCGATCGCCTTTCGGAACAGCCGAATGTGATCAGGCGTGGAGCCGCAGCAGGCGCCGATGATGTTCGCCCCGATCTCAAGCAGCGGCACAACGCCCTTGACCATCTGTTCGGGCGTTTCATCATAAACCACTTTCATATTGACCAGCTTGGGCTGGCCGGCGTTCGGTTGGACCATGACGGGAAGGTCGCTGGCCTGTTTGTATCGTTCGACGGCTGTCCGCGCCCGCGTCATGTCCATTCCCGTTCCGCAGTTGAGCGCGATGATGTCAGCCCCGCGTTCCTGCATGAACTCGGCGGCGCGTTCGGGGTCGATGCCCATCATGGTGCGGAATGTGGATCCGTCCAGCGTCACATCGTAAGCCATGGAGCCGATGACGCACGGCGCCCCTGCCGCCTTGGACGCGTCGATCGCCAGTCCCAGCTCCTCCAGGCCGGTTTGAGTTTCAACGATGATCGCGTCAACGCCGGCGTCGACCAAGGCCTTTGCCTGTTCATCGAACGCGGCGCGCACCTGCGTCTCCGGGAAATCGCCATAAGGCTCCATCAAACCGCCGAAGGGACCAATGTCGCCGATGATATAGCCTTCGCGGTCGCCGAAGGCCTCGCGCACGATCCGGACCGCGGCCTGGTTGATCGCCACCACTTGACCGGCGACGCCGTGGCGATTGAGCATGATGCGCGATCCGCCAAAAGTGTTTGTCAGGATGCAATCTGAACCGGCATCGGCGTATCGGCGCTGGATGGCCAGGATTTTTTCGGGATGGGTAAGGTTCCACTCCTCGCCGCAGTTGCCCTGTACCAGGCCGGAGAGCATGAGCTGCGTACCCATCGCTCCGTCGCCCAGCAAGGGACGATCCTTGATTGTTTCCAGGATAGGCTTCTTCATGGTTACCCCGCACTTTGTGCGATTTGCGCGGTGAGCCGTTTATCCCGCTGCACCAAGGCGTAATGAATAGTTTCAAAAACCAACCCCCATTTATGCTTTCGGCTGACCGGCTCGCAGTAGCAGCCCGCTCCAATCGTCGGCCGCTGCCACGACAACACGTCATTCAGCGGATGACCCAGAAGCGGTTTATCGTGATCGATGGCGACCATTAGATGCTCGGCATTGACCATGTATCCGCACATATAAGTATGGCCCTCATCGCCCGGGGCCGGAGCGCATTTCAGCTCGCGAATGGGATATCCCTGATCGTGGGGGCCGAGCAGAACATGATAGTGAAAACGGATCGCGCGGCCCATGTTGCTGCACGTGGTGCCCTCATAGCGGAACAGGGCATCAATGGTTCCATCCTGGCCCACGGCGAGGGTCAGCCGCTCCTCCGCCCACCGTTTTAGCGCGTTGGGGTTGACGATGTACTTGGCGTGCTCATCGTGGGCGACGGGAGCCGGCGCCGGCTCCGCCTGCGGCGCCAGCGAGATGACGGAATTGGAATACTCCGGAGCTTTGCCGTACGGAACCCTGCGATACTGGCACGAGTTGAACGAGCAGTTCTCGCATGGAATCAACTCCGTGATTCGGCGAACGTGCTCGTTGTGATTGGTCAGCCCGAAGACGGCCAGAAGCGATTTCTTCGGACGCAGCATCCCCGAATCCAGCACGTCCATCCCGCACTTCGGCCAGGTCGCGGCGCGTTTCATCAATTCCAGGAGCCGGGACTGCTCGGTAATGTCCCACTCCGGATAACCCGGGCTGTAGTGCGGGAGAACGCTCATGTCACGAGTTTCAGCCCATGCGCAGAGCCGGGCGCCAGTCATCGTCGTCAGGTGCTCCACGACCGCCGAGCCGAAAATCTCCAGGAAGAAATATTCGTCCGGCTTCTCATCCAGCCAGAGCCGCTGCGCTTCGGACACAACTTCGGGTCCGGCGCTGACA
>Ga0302325_10032509_pt1 | contig 10712 bp, 11 predicted proteins | sample Palsa_T0_2_FD_201948 | JGI IMG/M metagenome (GOLD analysis project Ga0302325, IMG submission 201948) | Peat permafrost microbial communities from Stordalen Mire near Abisko, Sweden - Palsa_T0_2 | ecosystem: Environmental > Terrestrial > Soil > Palsa > Peat permafrost | place: Sweden: Abisko...
GCAGCGAGGCGCGGGTGTCGAACAGCTGCAGCCGTCCCGCCGACATCAGGTGGATCAGGAGCGTCAGCTCGTCTTCGAGTTCGACCACGAACAGCTTGCCGCGCCGCCGGACCCCCTTGATCTGCCGACCCTCGATCGCCGACAGCGGGGGGTCATAGGTCCGCAGCGCGTTGATGCCCGGCGCCAGCGCGGACTCGATGCGGGCACCGGCGAGGGCGGCGCCGATCAGGCGCGCAGTGATCTCGACCTCGGGAAGCTCTGGCATGGCTATCTACGAGGCTACTTACCAATTGTTCGAGAGCATTCAGGCGGCCTTTACGCGCGCGCAGAAGACTTCAGCGCATGAGTGACCTACTGGCAATCGTTGGACCCTCGGACGCCGAGGACGAACTGCTCGACGAGATCGCAAGCTGGAGACCTGATCGGGTAACCGTGCTGGTGCAGGACGGCGACAAGGATTGGGCGTTCGACGATTCTCTGTCAGGCCATGCGCTGCGCGATCGTCTCGCCGGGCTGCTGCACTCAATCGAGCGGCGAACCGGCGCCTCGGTGGTGGGGATGGTGGGCGATCCTGATCAGCTGCTCGGCTGGCGCTTCGACCAGATTCTCACCTGCCGCGTGCCGCTGGCTGTCTGAGCGGCCCTTCTGGGCCGCTCGCGGTGGCCGCTGAGCGGGGCAGCATTCGGCCTCCTGAGCGAAGCGGCATCCGGCCTCGGGACTAGCGACGGGCGCCGTCGTGCGCACCGGTAGGCTGCTGATCGACGTGAGCGCCACCCTCGCACCCGACGACATCGTCCAGACGCACGCTGACGGAGCGAAGAACGCGCGTGCCCCCCTGCTGGTGGTGGCGCCGCTGATCGAGTTCCTTGGCTCCCACGCGCTCGAGGCGCCCAGCCGGCTGGGCGCGACGCCAATCGGCGAGGGACATTCGAACGTGACGTTCGCGCTGTCGACCGGCGTGGTGCTGCGGCGTCCACCCCGCGGACCCCTGCCCCCCAGCGCCCACGACGTCCTGCGGGAGGCGCGGCTCCTGCGCGCGCTGCAGCCGACGCGGGTCCGTGCGCCGAGGGTGCTGGCGGTGTGCGAGGACCCTGGCGTGATCGGAGCCCCGTTCTATGTCATGGAGCAGATCAAGGGGGATGTGATCACCAACTCGATCCGCGACGCACTCGACAATCCGACCGAGCGCCGCCGGATCGCCGACGAGCTCATCGACGCGCTCGTCGAGCTGCACGCGGTCCCGTTCGCCGCCATCGGGCTGGAGGGATTCGGGAAACCGACCGGATACCTCGAACGACAGCTGCGGCGTTTCAACGGGCTATGGGAGCACAACCGCACCCGCGACGTGCCTGAGTTTGAGCGTGTCGCGGCCTGGCTCGCGGCCAATCTGCCCGAGTCCCCACCGGCGACGATTGTCCACGGCGACTACCGGCTCGGCAACACGATGTTCGCGCCCAGCGCACCAGCTCACCTGACCGCGATCTTTGACTGGGAGATGGCCACCATCGGCGACCCGTTCGCCGACGTCGGCTACATGATGATCCACTGGATGCAAGCCGACGACCCGCCGAACCTCAAGTTCAACCTCCAGAGCGTCACCAACCGGCCGGGATTCCCCACCCGTCAAGAGCTGGTGGCACGCTACGAGGAGCGCTCGGGGCGCTCGATGGCCCGGCTTGACTGGTACGTCACGCTCGCCCTGTGGAAGGCAGTCGTGTTCATGGAGGGCAATTACAAGCGGGCGATCACCGGAGCGACGGACGATCCGTACCTGATGTCATTCGGCGAAGGAGTCGTCGAGCTCGCGGGGCGCGCGCTCGCAGTCACGCAACATGGGTTCTAGCGCCTCCGGCTTGCGCATCGTGCTCGCGAGCCTGGCCGTCCTTGCCCTGTGCGGGTGCGGCAGCAGCTCGCTGTCGAGCACGCAGCTCCGTCAGGATGCGACGCGAATCTGTGCCACGGCCAGCCGGCGAACCGATCGCATCGCCACCCCCACCTCGCCGGCGCAGAGCGGCCAGTTCCTGGCCCAGGGTGCCGCGGCCCTCGAGCCGCAGCTCAAGGCGCTGACGGCCCTGCGGCCGCCCAGCGATGCCGCGCGCGTCTATGCCACCGCGCTGCGCGCAGACTCGGCCGAGCTGAGTGCGCTCAGAGCAACCGCACGGCAGCTCGACGTGGGCGACGATCCGGTGAGCGCGATCAGCTCGCTGCAGCGCCGGTTGGGCCCGATCGAGTCGCGAGCGAATGCCGCTTGGCATTCGCTCGCGATCCCGGCTTGCGTGAACCGCTAGCTAGGTCCTCAGGCTGCGGGCAGCTTCAGCTTGAGGTGCTCGGTGCAGCTCGTGTGGATGGAATCGGCGGTGGAACAGGCCAGCGTGCCCTTTCCGGTCACGCCCGCGTAGGCTCCGCTGCCGCCGGTGACGCTGACCGTCCCCGCGTAGCTGGCCGCGGTGAACGTGGTCGTGGTCGGGGCCGATTGCTGGGTCACGGCCAGGTCGTACTGGCCGTGAACGCTCCCGGCTCCGAAGTACTGCCGGTAGGAGCCCACGACGTCCCCGCCCGACGTCTGCGCAAACGGGTCGGTCTGCACGCCGCTCCCGAACAGCTTGCCACAGTGAACGAACCCGAACTGGGTCCCTTGCGGGTCGCCGGGCGTCACGACAGTGTCGCCGGCGGGCACTTCTGCGGTCAGCGCCAGCGTGCAGGTGACCTTGGTCGTCACCTTCTTCCCCTTGACCGGTGTTTTGGCGGCTACTGCCGCAACTCCAATTGTCAGCAGGGCCGCGATGATCGCGGCGCCCACAAGCGAGATACGTCTCACGAACACCCTCCTGTTGATCGAGATTCAGTCGGCCCTGTGCGACCGTCTGTGAACCCGCTGGGCTGACCGGTATGACGTTCGCCATACCGGTCAGTGCCCAGCTCGACTGTGTTCTGGCTACCGGTCTCTGGCTACAGCGTCGCGACCGTCCTCTTGCCCGCATTGAGGACAACCGACGGGATCTTCGCGAAGTCCAGTGAGGGGCCAAACGACTGCCCGGACCCCATTGCGTACAGGATCCACTGCTTCAGCAGGGCGGCCTGGGCGGGATGCTGGGGCACGATCGCGTAGGTGAACGTCGAGATCGGGTAAGCGATCTTGGCGCCCTTGGGTGGGTCGACGATCGAGAGGGCGTTGCCCGCCGGCACGTGCTTGATGGTCTGGGCCGCATTTTCGATGTTCGCCAGGTTGGGGTATTCGAACTTACCGTCGGCATTCTTGATCGCCGCCGCCGGCAGAGAGTGCGCGATCAGATAGGAGACAGCAACGTAGGCGATGGAGCCATTGGTCGACTCGAGAATTGCCGTCACGCCCGAGTTGCCCTTGCCACCGACTCCGGCCGGGAAGCTGACCGAGGTCGCGGTGCCGACGGAATGCGCCCACTGGCCGCTGATGTGGGATAGGTAGTTCGTGAACGCGTAGGTGTCGCCGGAGCCGTCGCTGCGGAAGATCGGGGTGATCTTCAGATTGGGCAGGCGCACACCCCGGTTCAGGGCCGCGATCTTCGGAGAATCCCAATTGGTGATCTGCCCGAGGTAGATACCGGCCAGCACACCCCCGCTGAGGTGCAGACCGCGAACCCCGGCGACGTTATACCCGACGCCGGTGGCCGACAGCGCCCAGGGGATCTGGACGCAGCCGTGACAGCCAGCCGCCTGAGCCGGAGTCAACGGCGCATCCGAAGCGCCGAAGTCCACCAGGCGGGACGAGATGTCCGCGATACCGGTTCCCGAGCCAACCGCGTCGTAATTGACCGTCACGCCGTCCCTGGCCAGGAAACCCTGGGCCCATTCCGCCTCGAGGGGAGCGACCAAGGTCGACCCGGCGCCCGAGAGCGTGCCTGCAGCTAGGGCGGTGCCCGTCAACGCGGTCCCCGCCATCCCCACCAGTGCGGCGACAGTTAAGCACACCAATCTCTTGCAGTGCAAAGTGATGTTCCTTTCAACCTTATGGAGGACAGAGCGCTCGCCCTGGACCGGCCGCCCTTAGCCGAGCGCGCACAGCATCTCGTCGCCACATGGTCGACCTGTTACTGACTTGTGGCTTCGATTTGGAAATCTTGTTACTGCGACCGCCCCCGCCGTCCAAGCGGGCGGCTTTTCTTTAGGCTGGCGCGCGGTGTCATTGCGAGCAAGAGGGGGCCCTCGTGCACAGGCTCCAAAGCGAGCACAGAGACGCCTCAAAGCGCTGGACCGGATCGGGGACCGAGTCCTCGTCGTCGTGTGCGCGCTGGCTGGGGCCTTGGCGGTACTGACGCTGGTCGAAGTCGCCTACCAGTTGATCACGGGGGCGAGCCTATCCGTCTCGCGTTTCGGCCCGGCCTTCTTGGTCCACACGGGCTGGAAGCCCAACTTCGGCGTCTTCGGCGCCGGCACGGTGCTGTATGGAACCGCGGTCACCGCGCTGATGGCGATGACGCTGGCGACCCCGCTCGGGATCGCCATCGCGCTCTACCTGAGCATGCTGGCGCCACGCGGGATCAGGGCGGTCGTCGGCCCGCTGGTCGAAATGCTGGCCGCGATTCCGAGCGTGATCCTCGGATTGTGGGGCGTGATCGTGCTGGCGCCGTTCGTGCAGCAGCACGTCGAGCCCGGGCTGCACCGCGTGTTCGGCTTCATCCCCATTTTCGGGGAGCCCCAGACCACCGGCCTGAGCCTGTTCACCGCCGGGTTGATCCTGACGATCATGGTCGTGCCGATCGTCGCCTCGCTGAGCCGGGACCTGTTCCTCACCGTGCCTCGCGACCTGAAGGAAGGAGCCGAGGCGCTGGGCGCGACGCGCTGGGAGGTGATCCGGGGAGTCGTGCTTCCCACCACCGCCTCAGGGGTCGCCGCCGCTACCGTCCTCGGCCTTGGACGCGCGCTCGGCGAAGCGATCGCCGTCGCTCAGGTCATCGGCGATGGGAATGTGATCCACGCCTCGCTGTTTGCACCCGGCGCGACGCTCGCGAGCCGGATCGCGCTGGACTTCCAGTTCGTCGTGTCGAAGCTCCACACCGCCTCGCTGTTCTATCTGGCCGTGATCCTGCTGGTGATCGGCCTGGTGACCAACCTGATCGCGCAGGCGATCGCCGGCCGCTTCGACGTGCAGCGGGGTCTCGTGCGATGAGCCCGCTGCCGGACGGGACCGACCCCGTGGATTCGGCGCCCGCCGAATCCGCAATGGAATCGGCGCCAGCCGATTCCACGGCGCCAGCCGATTTGACTGCGTCAGGCAATCTGCGCCGACGCGCTGCGATCAGCCGAGTCGTGGACGCCAGCGCGACGGCGTCGGCGCTGCTCGCCGTGGCGGTGCTCGGGGTCCTCGTATTCGGCGTCGTCAAGCAAGGCGCGAGCTCGCTCAGTTTTGACTTCCTGACCGAGAATCCGCCTCAGTTTGGGGGTCCCGGGGGCGGCATTGCCTCCGCCATCGTCGGAACCGTTTTGATCGTCACGCTGGCCGCCATGATGGCGGTTCCGATCGGGGTGCTGGCGGCGCTCTATCTGACCGAATTCGCCGGACGCCGGTCAGGCTTTGCCCGGGTGCTCAAGATGGCGCTCGACCTGATGCAGGGTCTACCCACCGTGGTGGTGGGATTGTTCGTGTTCGGCCTGCTGGTCGCCGGCCACGGCAACAGTGGGTTCGCCGGATCGGTGGCCCTGGCCATCGTCATGCTGCCGCTGATCGCGCGCTCGAGCCAGGAGGTGCTCCTACTCGTGCCCCATAGCCTGCGCGAGGCTGCAGAAGCGCTCGGCGTCAGCCGCTGGCGCACCGTTGTGGGCGTGATTCTGCCCGCCGCGCTGAGCGGGATCGTCACGGGCTCGATTCTCGCCATCGCGCGGGCGGCTGGCGAGACGGCACCGCTCCTGTTCGTCGACTCGCTATATACCCCGGGTGTGCAACTGAATCTGTTCGGACACGCGGTGCCGAACATACCCGTGATGATCTTTACGCTGTCCGAAGGCGCTGATCCGTCCGGGGTGGCGCGCGCCTGGGGCGCGGCCCTGGTCCTGCTGGCGGTCATTCTGGCGGCGAACATCGGCGCGAGGGTGCTGCTGGCCCGCAGCCGACGCAGGACGATGGGATGAGACCCTCAGGGATGAGACCGTCAGACGACGAGCCGAGCGGCGAGTCGACCGATCAATCAGCCCGCCGCCGGGTACGGATCCAGACCTCTACGCCGGATCACCGTCCCGCCAGCCCGGCCACGAATGGTATCCAGCCGACGTCCGGACGCGAGGCGGTGTTCGACATCACGGACATGTCGGTCTCCTACGGCGAGAAGCCAGCCCTCGCCTGGACCACGCTGAAGATCGACCGCAATCTCGCCACCGCGGTCATCGGTCCATCGGGCTGTGGCAAATCGACGTTCATCCGCAGCCTCAACCGGATGAACGACTCGATTCCGGGTTTCAAGCTCGGGGGGAAGATCCTGTACCACGGCCAGGACCTCTATGGCAGCGCCGTCAACCGCGTGGAGGTGCGCCGCCGCATCGGGATGGTGTTCCAGAAGCCAAATCCGTTTCCCAAATCGATCTTCGACAACGTCGCCTGGGCGCCGCGCAATCTCGGCCTGAAAGCGGACCTCGACGCTCGCGTCGAGCGTGCGCTGCGCGACGCGGCGCTGTGGGACGAGGTCAAGGATCGCCTGCGCGAGAGCGCGCTCGGCCTCTCCGGCGGGCAGCAGCAGCGCCTGTGCATCGCGCGCGCGATTGCCATCGAACCGGACGTCGTCCTCCTCGACGAGCCGGCCTCGGCGCTCGACCCAATCGCCACGGCCTCGATCGAGGATCTGATCAGCACCCTGAAAAGCCGTTATACGATCGTGATCGTGACCCACAACATGCAGCAGGCGGCGCGCGTCGCCGACCGGACCGCGTTCTTCAGCCTCGACAGCACGAGTTCAGCGCGCGTCGGCACCCTGATCGAATACGGCGACACCGACGCGATTTTCCGCCACCCGTCCGACCCCCGCACCAGGGATTACGTGACCGGCCGCTTCGGTTGAGCGCCGCAGTCCAGTGCGGAGTCACAGAATCGAGTCGCTCGGAACCTGCTGGAGTAGTGGCTGGCCGCACTGCCAGCAATACGACGCTCCGGTGCTGTGCGGCGCTCCACAGGAGGCGCAGGCTCCCGCGGTCGAGGTCTCCTCGAGTCGGAGGATGCGCTCGATTTCGCTCAGCTCGGCATCCACATCCTGCAGCTGCGCGGCACGTTTCACCAGCACATCGACCCGAATCCGATCGCGGATCGCCATCTCGTAGACGAGACCGCCGAGGTCCCACTGGAGCTCAGCGACACGCGCGTTCAACTGGTCGCGTCGACGCTTGAGATCGACGACCTCCTCGTCTGGCGCCGTCGTACTGGTCCGCTCTGGCAATCGAGCTCCCGGCTACTGTCCGAAGAAGGTGCCGGTGAAATGGCCGCCCTGATAGCCAGCACCGTGTCCGGACGCACCCACGGTCACGGTCGGCGGCGGCAGAGCCTTGGCGCTCGTGCCCAGCACCTTGCTCGCGGCGGCGGCCGCCTTGTGCGACTTCGCCGCCGCCTGCGCGTTAGCCTTGGCCGTCGTCTGCGCTTTGGCGGCCGTCGCCCTCGCCTTGGCGCTCTTCGCCGCACCGGACGTGGACGCGACGGCGCCCCCGCCAGTGCCAGTGCCAGTGCCAGTGCCGGCGCCGCCGCCAGATACGGTCACCACCTGAACCGCTGGGTTGCTGGCACGCTGATTCGAGCCATTGTTGGGGTTGTGCCCGATCAGAACGCCCACGCCCAAGGCCAGCAGCAGCGTGGCCACCCCGGCGACGAGTGTCCCCCCCGCCGACAGGCGGGGTCGGCGACGCGGCGCGCGGGAACGAGCCCGAACCTCCGCCGCGTCGGTTGCCGCCGGCGCCGCGGCGAATCGCGGCTTGCCGCGCCGCTCTCCACATTCCACGCAATAGCGCTGATCCACCGCGAGCGGCGCCCCACATGAGGCACACCGGTCACCGGCAGTGGCGGCGAGCGGAGTTGGCAGCTCGCGCGTTGGAGCATCCTCGCCGACTTGACCTCCACCGGAGGCCCCACTCTCAAGATCGGTGGCCAGTGGTTCGATCCCCGTGTCGTCCTTCGTTGTCGCCGTGACCCCAGCCGTGCGGCCGTGGCATCAGTATCAGCCACGGCCACGGGGCAATTGTGAACATCGCGTAACCGCGTTGCCACGGGGTGACGGCCGAGTTAGCCTCCTCCCGACTCGAGATGTTCACATCTTGCGCGCGGGAACGAACGACACTGCCGACACGGCATGCCAGCTTCGAATCGCCAGCGCGCTGAGTGGCCCAGCCCGCTGCGGTGTTCGGCGTGCGGGTCGAGGCTGGCCCACGACCAGCGCTACTGCGTTGACTGCGGCACCCGGCGCGGCCCGCTGCCACGCCGCATCGCCACGCTGATCGCGGCAATGCGCGAACGGGGCCGGGTCGCCCCGCCGCCCGCCGCCATCCCCGTGCCCGAGGCGAGCGCCGCCGCCGCCGTCGGATCGAAGCGGTGGGGCTCCGCGACGCCACCACCACGGGCCGCCGCCGTCGCCGTCATGGCCGTGCTGTCGTTTGGGGTGATCGTCGGCTCGCTGGTCGGCGGAGGCGCTGAGACCCTGGCCAGCGCACCCCTGCTGCTGGCTGTCTCACCGCCAAGCCAAGCCACGAACTCGTCGGGCGCCGGACCGGCGGCGGCGGCGACCGGCAGTGGTGGCGGCGGTGGTGGTGGTGGCGGCGGTGGTGGTGGTGGTGGTGGCGTGGCCCCGTCCGGAGCGGCGGCGACTCAGCCGACGGCTCAGACCGTCACCCTTCCGGAATCGCCGTCGCCGACACCGGCGAGCAGCGGTGGCTCGTCATCGTCCGGCCTGCTGTCGCTTCCGCCAGTCAAACACGTGTTCCTGATCGTCCTCTCCGATCAGGGGTTCAATCAGACCTTCGGTTCGACGTCTCACGACGATTACTTGAAGCAGACCCTCGGTGCCCAGGGCGAACTGCTCGAGAATTACTACGCTGTCGCCGCAGGATCGCTCGCGAACCAGGTCGCGTTGATCAGCGGCCAGGGACCGACCCCGCAGACCGCATCAGACTGCCCGGTGTTCGCGAAGATCACGCCCGCGACGAAGGGCACCGAGGGTCAGGTGCTCGGAACCGGCTGCGTGTACCCCACCCGGACCCACACGATCGCCAACCAGCTCACCGCCGCGGGCGACACCTGGAAGGCGTATGTCGAGGGACTGCCCAAGCGCTCGCAGACGGCCTGCCGCTATCCGAGGCTGGGAAGCGACGACGCCCAGCTCCCGACACCCAGCGATCCCTATGTGACCTGGCGCAACCCCTTCGTCTACTTCCGCTCGCTGACCGGCGCAGCGGCGTGCCGCAAGAACGATGTTCCCATTCGTCAGCTCGCAGTGGATCTGAAGACCGAGAACAAGACCCCGTCGTTGGCCTACATCGTCCCCGACCCGTGCAACGATGGCAGCGACCAGCCGTGTGCTCCCAAGGCGCCGTCAGGCCTCGTCGCGGCCAACCACTTCCTCCGATCCGTCGTTCCGGAGATCGAGCGCTCAGCCGCCTACAAGGCCAATGGGTTGATCGCAATCACGTTCGACGAGGCTCCGCAAACCGGGCCTGAGACGGACCCGAGCAGCTGCTGCGACAACCCGACCTATCCGAACCTTCCCAGCTCGAGCGCGTCCGCCGGAGCCGGCACAACGACGACCACCACGCCCACGAGCACCACGGGCGCCACCACACCCGCGAGCACCACGGGCGCCACCACACCCGCGAGCACCACGGGCGCCACCACACCCGGCGGCACCGCCACACCCGGTAGCGCCGCAACCACGCCGACGACGGCCAACGACGACACGGCAGTAACCAGCAGTTCTGCGACGACCACGGGCCCGACCACAACGACCGTCGCCGTGACGACGACGCCGGGCACGACCACCACAGGGAGCACCACGACGACCCCGACCACCCCGACCACCGGCAGCGGGACCACCGGCACCGGGACCACCGGGACCACCGGCACCGGGACCACCGGCACCGGGACCACCGGGACCACCGGCACCGGGACCACCGGGACCACCGGGACCACCGGGACCACCGGCAGCCTGCCAACCACAACCGCCGCACCGACGACCAGCACGACGCCGACCACGGCCGCACCGACCACCGGCAGCCCGCCAGCCACGACCATCACGCCGACGAGCACCTCGCCGGCGACGACCACCACGCCGACGGGGACGACCCCAAGCTCGCTCGGCAATGGCGAGACCAATCCGACCGGTGGCGGCGGCCACGTCGGGCTGCTGCTGATCTCGCAGTACGTCAAGCCCGGCAGCGTCGACGTCCTCGACTATTTCAACCACTTCTCGCTGCTGGCCAGCATCGAAGATATCTTCAAGCTCGGCCACCTCGGCTATGCGACCGATCCCTCGCTTCCCGTGTTCGACGCCTCGGTCTTCAACGCCAAGGCGAAATAGCCGCGCAGACACGGCATCAGCGGTGGTGGCGGTCGCCCTGATGGCCGGACGATCACCGCAGGAACCCGGCGGTCAGCCTACGGCGATCAGCAGCACACCCGCCAACGCCGCGGCGATCCCGACCTCCTGGATGCGCCGCACACGTTCGCGTAGGACGACGCGCGCGAGCAGCACCGTGGTCAGCGGGTAGAGCGACGC
>Ga0302325_10032510_pt1 | contig 10712 bp, 7 predicted proteins | sample Palsa_T0_2_FD_201948 | JGI IMG/M metagenome (GOLD analysis project Ga0302325, IMG submission 201948) | Peat permafrost microbial communities from Stordalen Mire near Abisko, Sweden - Palsa_T0_2 | ecosystem: Environmental > Terrestrial > Soil > Palsa > Peat permafrost | place: Sweden: Abisko...
GTCTACTTCTACAGCAGGTCTGGAAGGCGTCGTCGCCGGTGAATCCGAGATTTGTTATATCGACGGATATCAAGGCGTACTGAGCTATCGCGGCTTTAACATTCATACGCTGGCGGACAACGCCACTTTCGAAGAAGTGATCTTCCTTCTTTGGAAGGGCTGGCTGCCTAAACAAGGGGAACTGGACCAGCTCAAAACAGAGCTGGTAGCGGAGCGCGAGCTGGCGGGCGGGGTGATCGATTTCCTGAAGGGCGTGTTGCAGGCCAACACCATGGACGTGCTGCGCACAGCCGTTTCCATGTTGGCCCTATACGACGCCGAAGCGCAGGATATGTCGCCCGAAGCCAACCGCCGCAAAGCCGTCCGGCTGATGGCGAAGACCGCGACGATCGTCACTACTTTCGACCGTCTGCGCAAGGGTGAGCCGATCGTTGCGGGCGACCCCGCGCTGGGGTTCGCGGCGAATTTCCTCTACACGCTGAGCGGCCACCGGCCGGACGAGGTGATGGAGCATGCCTTTGACGTGGCCCTGACGCTGCATGCCGACCACGAATTGAATGCCTCCACCTTCGCCGCGCGCGTGACCGCGGCGACGCTTTCGGATATTTATTCTTGCGTCACCAGCGGCATCGGCGCCCTGAAAGGCCCGCTGCACGGCGGCGCCAACCAGGAAGTGATCCAGTGGCTGCTCGATCTGGGCGACGAGAATGAAGCCGAGCAGCGGGTGCTGGACAAGCTGGCGGCCAAGATCAAAATTCCCGGCTTCGGCCATCGCGTGTATCGCACCGAAGACCCGCGCGCCACACACCTGCGCGTGCTTTCCGAGGAGCTGGGCAAGCGCACTAACCAGGAAAAGCTGTTCCGGCTTTCGCGCACCATGGAGAATACGGTCATGGCGCAGAAGCACTTGAATCCCAACGTGGATTTCTACTCGGCGTCCACCTATTATTCGCTGGGAATTCCGGTGGATCTGTTCACGCCCATTTTCGCCGTGAGCCGCATGTCCGGCTGGACCGCGCACGTGCTGGAGCAGTATCACAATAACCGGCTGATCCGCCCGCGCGCTGAATACAAGGGCAAGCCCGACGGCCAGGCGTGGGTCCCGATGGCGCAGCGATAGCGGCGATTTCGGCGACCCCATGGACGAGCGCGCATACTACTCGGAATCGCAGGCCACCAAGCCGGCGCAACTGAATTGTCCGCATTGCCGCACGCAGGATACCTACGAGCTGCGCTGGGCCGTGCGCAAAAAGAAGGACCGCCTGCCGCCCGGCGGCGACGAGCGCGACCGCGCGAAATTCCAGAAAGCCCAAAGCTATATGGTGCTGCTGGACGACAAAGCGTCGTGCAAGAACCCGCGCTGCCGCCGCCCGTTCGACATCTCGGGCGTTAAGACGATGGCGTTCCTGTAACGGTAGCGCGGCCCCATGGGCTGCGACTCGAAGTACGTTCCGCCGTTTTTTGTGGGTTAATTTTGGGGTGGGCGGAGGGATTCGAACCCTCGGCCACCGGAACCACAATCCGGCGCTCTACCAAGCTGAGCTACGCCCACCGTAAGGATTGATCTTTAGTTTAACAGCCGGAGCGTCGAAGCGACAACTCCACGCCTGCCTGGCCGCAGCGGGGGCCAGGGCCGCAGGGCCCTCCGTTTGGCCGGCGCTGCAATCCTTGTGGTTAGCCAGCGCCGGCTTGGAGGTATTATTCTTGTCAAAGATCCAAAACGCTGCAAATAGCTGATTTTAAAAGAGCTGCGGGACTTCGGTTTCATTATACAGGACGGGAAAAACGGATTGGCCGTTTGCGGATTGTTTTCACAGGGATGTAATCGGGATTTGTGGCGACTCCTATCGGGTTAATCCAACGCGGTGCAAGAGCTCTTGAAAACGAGGATCGCTACGCAAGGGGCCGTAGATCGGATCCACCTTTAGGCCGGTCATGGCGTTGGAATGCTGCGCATAGGCCTTCTCGAGCCACGTAAAAGCCTGGTCTTTATCGCCCAGACCAACATAAGCCAGGGCCAAAACTGCCGGATCGCTCTTCTGAGGCCGGTAATACTTTATCGCCGTTTTCAACGCGCTTTCGGCCTGCTGTCGAGCTCCGGACAGGCCGTCGATATAGGCAAGCTCCGACCAGAAACCGGTCTCCGTCGAAATTCGACGCGTTGGTTCGAATCGGGCCAGAGCCTCGTGGAACATTCCCGTCGCTTCGTACACGCGAAGCAAACAGCCCTCGGCCCTCGCGAAATGCGAATCCATTTCCAGCACGGCGCGGCATTTTTCGAGCGCGCGGTCATACTGCTGCGAGTAAAGCAGGAGCCAGCCGTTGTCGGCGGCAATGATGAGAGAAAGCGGGTCGAGTTGGCGTGCGCGCTCGCTTTCCCGGAACGCCTCCTCGAAACGGCCGAGATACCCGAGATGTTCCGCGTACCAGTGATGGGCCATGGCGTAGCTGGGGTTCAATTGGATCGCGCGCCGGTATTCGTTTCCCGCCGTTTGCCAATCAAGATCGTAGTTCTGGACTATCACTGCCAGCGCCGTATGCGCTTCCGGCAAGTCCGGGTCAATCTCGAGAGCACGCAGTGCGGCGGCGCGCGCCTTCACCATATACTCCGGCAGTGACTCGCTGCTGTAACCGCCCATCAGGGCGTAACAATCCGCCAAGCCGGCGTAGGAAGGGGCGTGGTTTGGATCTTTTGCGATCGCCTGCTCAAAATATCCGATCGCCCGCCAAAAATCCTCGGCGCTCCGCTTGTTCCAAAAGTACAGGCCCTCGAGGTAAAGGTCATAGGCTTCGGATTGCTGCGATAGAGTGGGGCGTTTGATCGGGGCCTGAGCCCGATTATCGACAAACGCAAGCTGGATTTCATCCGAGATCTCGCGCGCGATCTCGGCCTGGAGACCTAACAGGTCGCTCAGTTGGCGGTCATATTCCCGGGCCCAGGCGTGGGTTTCGCCTTGCACCCGGATCAATTGCGCCGAGACTCGAACGCTGTTTGCCTGTCTCCTGAGGCTTCCCTCCAACACGTATTGAACGCCTAACTCCTTCCCGATTTGCGCCACCCCTTCCTGGCTATGTTTGTAGTGCATAACGGACGTGCGCGCGATGACTCCGAAGCGGGCCGGATTGACGCGCCCGAGCTGCGCGATCATCTCTTCGGTCAATCCGTCGCTCAGGTAATCCTGCGTGGCGTCTCCGGTGAGATTCTCAAACGGCAGAACCGCCAATAGAATGGGTCCGGCGGAGGTCTGCAATCGCACGCGCGCGACCTGCCATCGCCAGTAACCGGCCGCCCCTCCCACCAGCGCGAGCACAGCCGCGGCAAACCCGAGCCACAGGCGGAGAGGCCGTGCACCGGCGGGTTTTGGGGCCTCCGATGCCGGCCCCCCTGGGATTGAGATCTCAGGTTCCGCCTCGACGACCGACACTGCCTCCGGCGCCAGGTCGTCCTCCTGAACGGGCGCAACCATACGATAGCCTAGCTTGGGGAGCGTCTCGATATATCGCGGGTTGCTGGCGGAATCGTTCAGCGCCCGCCGCACCTCATTAATGGAGGTATTCAGGCCCTGCTCAAAATCGACGAACGTTTCCGCCGGCCAGAGCATCCGCTGCAACTCATCTCTGGTTACTACGTTTCCGGCTCGGGCCGAGAGAACCTGTAGTATTTGGAACGACTGCGGACGCAGCTTCACCTTAATTCCGGATTTATAGAGTTCCCGCGTGCGCGTCCGAATTTCGTACGGGCCGAAACGATAGGTGGCGGCGCGAATGGACATGCGTTGACCTGCCTGCCGTCATTAATATCTGGCTTTAACTCCCGCCGTTTGAGGTGGTTGGGCGCTTATGTGAATTTCATCGAACATTGAGCGAGCCTCCATTGCCCAAGCCGCTCGATTCTGCGAATTTGAGCAGGGCCCGCTCTAAGGCTAGGGCGAAACGCGCGCGGACGACCATGGTGCGAATTATACCTCGGCGGTTTGTTGGTTGTCTCGGAGCGCGGGAGCTGCGGAGAAGAGTGGCCAACAAGCTTGCCGGCAGATCCTGGGAATAGAGCTCGGAGATTGGTTACCAAGATGCCTATTTATCTACAGATTGGTCCACCGAAAATAGGGCATATAAAGCTAGGTTCCATAAAGGGAGATTTCCGCTACTCGTTGGACGAGAAGCTCGCCATAAAAGGGAGTAGCACAGAACCAAGTCACCAAAATTGGCTTCCGCTCGAATCGTGCGAATATGGCCCGTCCAAGTACGGAAGGGTGAGATGTACACGTCGCTTGGACGCGAGCAGTATCGCGATCTCCAAGCTGTCTCAATCTGGTAGCGATGTGGCGGCAACCATCGATTTCTCCAAGGCGTATGGTAGTGGTGCGTATATGCGACTGAAGCTTTCGGGGGCGGCCGTCAGCGCCTATACGATAGCAGGTAGTCAAGCGGGTGCATCCCAGGGGGGTCCAATGGAGACCTTCGATCTGGCTTTCGACGACATCTATGTGACCTACAACCCGATCCCATAAGAAGTTAGGCCTTTCGGGGCTGTTCCTGTTTTTGAGAGCCAGCCCCCCCGCCTTATCTCGAACGGCTGCGCACGTAAGCCAGAGTTTGCACCCAATAGCGGCGCGGATAGTATCGGCAATAGCCTGCCAGCCGTTTTCCAGATCGTCTCACAACTCCCGCCGTTTGAGGTAGTTCAACGCTTATGTGAATTTCATCGAAGATTGAGGGAGCCTCCATTGTCGATCCTGTTCGATTCTGCGAATTTGAGTTGGGTTGCGCTAGCTGCGCGGGAACCGCATCCGGTGGGGGCACGAGTGACGATCTTCCGCCCGAAGATGGCGTAGTTCCTCGAAGCCACAGGAAGGGAGCAGAATACTATGGCGATTCCTAAAGGTCAGATTCCGGCCAACGTCTTGAGAACAAACACCGTCGACGGATATTTGAAGTTCCTGGCAGACGAGATCCGGCGGGCTAACGATCATTGGGATCACTTTGGCAAAGCGGCTTCGGCCGCTTACGCGCAAGCGTACGACAATAACGGGAAGGTCCTACAGCAAGTGCGCGACATAATGGTGGCGAGGAAGGCTGCGGATGACGCGATGATGTCGTTTGTTCTGTCGCTCTTGACAGTAGGCGTAGCCGGCGCCGCGGCTGGCGGCCTTATCTCAATTGAAACGTCCAGGGCGCAGGAAACTGCTGCCAGGGATATGCTCAAGCTGGTGATCAGGGGGGGCGCGAGTGAGATGGGCGACGCCCTCAAAGCCCTGAGTCCGGATGACGTTCCGGGCAACAGCGTCTTCGCGCCTGCGGACATTACTCCGACCGAGTACATGGCGAAAATGTTAGAGGGCATTTCTTATAACAAAGGGCTGCTCGAGGACATCCTCTACGAAGTCAACTACGACGACAACCGGGACCGGGTGTCTGTTCCAGGCGGCGGTACTACCGTTCTGCTGAATAGGTCAAAAGACGGCCAAGTCACAGTGGGTACAGCCAAGCTCTTAGCCGAGGTGATCACCGGGACTTCTTTTTTCCGGGACATGCCGCCAATGTCGGTGAGCTCCGTTACCCTTGCGCCTAAGGCCCGCCTGGCGCTATGGATTGGCTGGGCGCTCAACAGAGATCCGGAATATTGGTCAAACGGAGAGCAACAGTTCACCAACGTTGTAATGGCTGGACCGGGCGGGGGAGGAGGTAGCCTCGATCGTCCCTCGAAGGCTACCGAGGAGCAGCCCGACTGGGATCCCGTTCGTAACGACCTACTGGCCTTGAGAGTTCCGGGGGGGCTGATTACGTCCACGTTGCGAACTGAGGTGTGGACGGGAAATAAGACGGAGACCGGTCTCTATATGTGGGGCTTCATGGACTGGGCAGCCAGTACGGCCGCGCTGGACCTGCTGCTGGATGACTCGGTCCGCTCAAGTAGCGACATGACTGTACAGATGGTCTATGCGCGAAAGGCGCGTAGAAGCCTCTCAGCCAAGGATGCAGCGCATCCGCACTGGATACAGTGGCCTGAGCCCATCGTTACGCCGCTTTAAGCGAGTAACCGCTGCCGGTCAGAGAAATGTGCATGATCGATCGAAGCGGCCTTGCGGCGCGTCCCGAAGAGTGGTGATGGTCAAAACACCGGCGGCAAGACCGCCGGCGCTACAAATGCCGCAAACTACAACCCCGCCTTCTTCCACAACGCGTCCACGCGCTGCTTGACGTCGGCCGGAATCCCGATCACACCCGGCCACGGCCGCGTGAAGCCTTCGCCTGGCCATTTTCGCGTCGCGTCGATCCCCATCTTCGACCCGTAATTCGGCAGACGGCTCGCATGGTCGAGCGAATCCACCGGACCCATTACGAATTGAATATCGCGCTCCGGGTCAATGTTGTTCAGCGCCTTCCATGCCACCTCGCGGTAGTTCTGTACGTCCACGTCTTCATCCACCACTACGATGCATTTCGAAAACATCGCCTGGCCCGTCCCCCAAATGGAATGCATCACCTTGCGCGCGTGGCCGGGGTATGATTTGCGGATCGCCACCAGGATCAGGTTGTGGAACACGCCCTCGGCGGGCATGGCGATGTCGCACACTTCCGGCAGTTGCAGCCGCATCAGGGGTAGAAAGATGCGCTCGATCGCCTTGCCCATGTAGTAATCTTCCATGGGCGGCGGCCCCACGATGGTGGTCGCGTAAATCGGATCCTTGCGGTGCGTCATGCACGTCACATGGAAAACCGGATACTCGTCAGCAAGGGAATAAAATCCCGTATGGTCGCCGAACGGCCCCTCGGTGCGCAGTTCGCCCAATTCCACGTAGCCTTCCAACACGATCTCCGCATGCGCCGGGACTTCGAGATCGCAGGTCTGGCACTTCACCATCTCCACCGGACTCTGGCGCAGAAACCCGGCAATCATCATTTCGTCGAGGTCCGGCGGCAGCGGCAATATGGCCGAATACATGGTGGCCGGGTCGGCGCCAATCGCCACGGCGACGTCCATGCGCTTGCTCCCCTGATGCTGCATGCGCCGGTAATGCTCCGCGCCCTGCTTGTGCGTTTGCCAGTGCATGCCGGTGGTCCGTTCATCGAAGACTTGCATGCGATACATGCCGCAGTTGCGTTTGCCCGTATCGGGATTGCGCGAAAACACCAGCGGCAGCGTGATATAGCGGCCGCCATCCTCGGGCCAGCACTTCAGAATGGGCAGTTCGAACAGCGAGAAGCCGTCGTTGCGCACCACTTCCTGGCAATCGCCCTTGGGAACGATTTTCGGAAAGAACGCGCCTACCTCCGCCAGTTTTGGCAGCATTTTCAGCTTGCCCATCAGGCCTTCGGGCACGCGCATCTGCAGAAATTCCACGATGCGCGCCGCGATCTCCTCCACCGAATCCACTTCGAGGGCGATCTGCATTTTGCGCATGGAGGCGAACTCGTTGATCAGCACCGGCATGGCGCTGCCCTTGGGTTTTTCGAAGAGCAGCGCTGGCCCGCCCTGCTTCACGGCGCGGTCGGCGAACTCGGTAATTTCGAGCTCCGTATCCACTTCAAAGGGGATGCGCTTCAACTCATGTTTCTTTTCGAGGGCGCGAATGAATTCGCGCAAGTCGCGATAAGCCATAGGCTATGATTGGTTCTTTAACAGTACAACGACGGGAGCATGGATGGTCAATCGGGTCGCAGTGATCACGGGCGCCAGCCGCGGAATCGGCCGGGCTACCGCGCTGGCGTTCGCGCAGGCAGGCTACGATGTAGTCGCCGCCGCGCGTTCGATGGAAGGCGCCGGTGACATCCTCAGCGAGTTGCGCGCCGCTAACCCTACGGCGTCCGCCGTCAATCTAGACCTTGCCTCGGCCGACTCCATCAAAGAGGCCATCGGCCGCGTGGTCAAAGAGAAGGGACGCGTCGACGTGCTGGTCAACAATGGCGGCATCACGCGCGACGGACTTGCCGTCCGCATGAAGCACGCCGATTGGGACGCGGTTCTGCGCACCAATCTCGATGGATCGTTCCTTTGCATTCAGCAGGTGCTATCCGGCATGATGCGCAACCGCTGGGGACGCATCGTCAACATCACGTCGGTCGTGGGCCAGGCCGGCAGCCCCGGACAGGTCAACTACGCCGCATCGAAGGCCGGTCTCATTGGTATGACCAAATCGCTGGCGCAGGAAGTAGCCAGCCGCAACATTACGGTCAACGCCGTCGCGCCCGGTTACATCTCCACCGACATGACCAAGGATTTGCCCGAAGAGTTGAAACAGGCCATCATGGGCAAGATCCCGCTGGCGCGCATGGGAACGCCGGAAGATATCGCCGCCGCAGTCAAGTTCCTGGCCAGTGATGAAGCGTCTTACATCACGGGCCAGGTGCTGGGGGTAAACGGCGGAATGTACATGTAGCCGGTCCTGGTTTCGAGTTACAGTCAGATTAATGTCCATTCAAATCGGCGATATCCTCGGCGATTATCAGGTCACGGGCGTTCTGGGCCGTGGCGGCATGGGCAAGGTCTTCCGCGTACGCAGCCTCATCACTGACCGCGAGGAGGCCATGAAGGTCGTGCTGCCCGACCTTGAGGAGAACCCGGCGCTGGCCGATCGCTTTCTCCGCGAGATTAAGGTCCACGCCAGCCTGCAGCATCCCAATATCGCGGCTCTTCACACGGCCCTGCGGATCGGCGATCGGCTGGTCATGATTCTCGAATTAGTGGAAGGCGTCAGCCTGGCAGAAACGCTGCGGCATGGACCCGTCGAGATTTCCCTGGCTGTGCGCTATATCGCCCAGATTCTCGCGGCCTTATCCTTCGCCCACGAACGCGGCGTGATTCACCGCGATATCAAGCCCGCTAATATTCTGATCGCCGAAGGCGGCGTCGCCAAGCTTACCGATTTCGGGATTGCGCGCCCGACCGGAGGCGCCCGTCTTACCGGTACGGGAGTAGCAGTTGGGACGATTGCCTACATGGCGCCGGAGCAGATCTTATCCGGGCAGGTCGACGCACGCTCGGATATTTACTCGCTCGGTCTTATGGCTTATGAAATGGTCACGGGCCGGCGCCCCATTCATGGCGACAATGAGCACGCGCTGATGTATGCGCAGTTGAACGTACTTCCGCCCAGCCCGGCTGCCGTCAATCCCCAGATACCGGGCGCGATTTCCTTGGCCATTATGCGCGCGATCTCTAAAGATCCTGGCCAGCGCTTCCAAACCGCGCGGGAATTTCAGGCTGCATTGCAAGACATCGGCCACGCATCTTCTCCTAGCACGCCAGTCATTGCTTCTCCGGAGTTGGCCGACTTGGAAGCGCGCCTTTCCCGTGTCTTAGGGCCTATCGCCAAGCGGTTGGTGGAGGATGCTGCGCGCCGCAACGGGTCTCTCTCCGCAATCCGGCAAGCGCTGGCTTCGCAGATCGAAGATCCCAAGGATCGCGCCGCGTTCCTCAAGACTAGCCCTGACGGTACGGTTACTATGCTTGCGCCCACTCCCGCGCCCATTTCTTTCGACCAGGCGACGCTCGATCGACTTACGCAAGCGCTTGCCCCTCACCTTGGCCCGATCGCCAAGATTGTGGTCGCCAAAACCGCCCGCAAGGTAAGCAGCGCCGAGGAATTGAAGCATGCGCTAGCGGCTGAGATTTCGGACGCGGCCGAGCGGCAGCGGTTTCTGGCGGCTATTCGGGCGGTTCTCTGAGCGGCACGCGCCCGCAAGCGGGGTGGGCAGACGAAAGCTTCTACCGGACTATATGAACGGCGACAAGATCGCCGGCGCTATAAAGACCCGCCGCTTCGCGGCACTGCGGGCAAGCTAAAGCATGCCCCACCATTGTGCATCATACTGTGCATCATATTGTGAATCATATTTGTGCATATGTTTGTGCATTATGTTTGTGCATTATGTTTGTGCATTATGTTTGTGCATTATGTTTGTGCATTATGTTTGTGCATTATGTTTGTGCATTATGTTTGTGCATTATATTTGTGCATTGTATTGGTCATGATGTGGTGCATCATTTTGCGTAACTAGGAGCCTAGCATCTTGAGGGCGCGCTCCAGACTGCGCCGCATCCGGTTGAATGACCCCGCCAGTACGGCGACTTCGTCCTTGCCGTTGACCGGCAGTTCCGGCATGTCCATTTGCCCTACGCTGATCTGGTCCGCCATCGTCGAAAGCCGGCGTAACGGCCGCACCACCGTGAACAGAAGCACCAGGTCCAGCAAAATCAGGCTTGCCAGAAACACCGCGGCCAGGTAGATGATCAATTCCTGAAACGCCTGGTTGGCCATCCGGAGTGGCACAGCCATGGGTACGGCGACAATCTGGGCGGCCACAACTTCGTTGGGCTGCCAGCCGAATCCGTTGTTCGGCCCGTAGCGGCGCACCATCGCCACGGGCGCGGCGCGCGCCGTGCTGTGGCATTCGAGGCAGGGCGGAAGGGCCTGTATCGGCCGCGCCAGATAGAGCGAGCGCCCGGTAGGCGTATCCCGCTCGCCCACCAGTTCTTTCGCCGCGGTGGGATGGTTGCGAAACGTATTGATGATGTCGGCTTCCCAATCTACCGCGCGGTCGCGGGGATTGGTGGGGTTTAGCGCCGCCTCTTTGTACTCGTAATCCGGATACTGCGGCTGCAAATAGTTGAAGGATTCCGTGGCGGCGAACGCAGGAACCGTCTGCGGCAGGAACGAGCGCTGGTGTTCCTGCTGGTTCACCAGCAGCGGTTTGACCTGATTGGTGGT
>Ga0302325_10032511_pt1 | contig 10712 bp, 6 predicted proteins | sample Palsa_T0_2_FD_201948 | JGI IMG/M metagenome (GOLD analysis project Ga0302325, IMG submission 201948) | Peat permafrost microbial communities from Stordalen Mire near Abisko, Sweden - Palsa_T0_2 | ecosystem: Environmental > Terrestrial > Soil > Palsa > Peat permafrost | place: Sweden: Abisko...
GATACGCTTGCCAGCGCGGCGTCGTCGCGTATGCCGCGTCCAAGGGCGCAATCCTGAGCTTGACGCGCGCCCTGGCGCTGGATCACGCATCCGACAACATACGAGTGAATTCGATCAGCCCTGGTTCGGTACGCACTCCCATGCTCGCGCGCTCCGCGGCTCACTTCGCGCCAGGTGAGTCTGAAGAAGCGGTGTTCGCGCGCTTTGGCGCGGCCCATCCGCTGCGGCGCATCGGCACTCCAGAAGAGGTCGCCGAGTTGGCAGCGTTTCTGGCCTCAGACAAGGCCGGATTCTGCACCGGCGCCGATTATCTAGTCGACGGTGGACTGCTCGCCGGCATAGGAGTGCAGTAGTCTGCTGTTACAAAGCTATCTAACAAATCGCTTGGGGCTAGGGCGCAGCTCAGACTGCGAAAAGACTCTGCTTCGTATGAGGGCATCGCTTTAGCGATACCGCAAGTCCTGCGAAATCGGAAGCCGCTTTAGCGGCCGGCGTGAAAGGCGACTTCGGCAGGCCTGGTTGTCCCCAGCCGAGACTCGACATCTAGGAATGTACGGAGTGCTCTTGCCACAAACCGTCTCGACCGTGCCCCGCAGGCGTTGGCGAATCGCATTCCTGCTTGCTCTCGGAGTTCTGGTCAACTTCTTCGACCGCATCAACCTCTCGGTCTCGCGCGACGCGCTGCACGTCTCCTTCGGCCTGTCGCTGGTTGCTTTCGGATATCTCTCGAGCGCCTTCAGCTGGACCTATGCCGCCATGCAGATGCCAGCCGGAATTTTGCTCGACCGCCTGGGAGTGCGCCGCGTGGGGCGAATCAGCGCACTCCTGTGGAGCGTGGCCTCTTTCGCAGCCGCCCTTTCCCCAGGCCTCAATTGGTTTTTTGGAGCGCGCCTCGTTCTGGGCGTAAGCGAATCTCCGACCTTTCCGGCAAACGCCAAAGCTTTGGGCTATTGGTTCACGCGCGAAGAGAGGAGTCTGGCAACGGCCATCACCGATGCGGCGGCAAAACTCTCGAGCGCCATCGGAGTTCCGTTGATCGGATTGCTGCTCGTGTACTTTGGCTGGCGCTGGAGTTTTGCCGCCACCGGCTTCATCAGCTTTCTCTACTTTGTCCTGTTCTACCTCGTCTACCGCAATCCCAGCGAGGATAAAAGTCTTTCGACACCCGAGCTAGAGTTTATTCTGCGCGGCGGCGCCCAACTGGAAGACCAGCTCAAAGCGCAAAGCGGTTCGTCGCTGGGGTACCTCTTAAAGCAGCGCAAAGTCTACGGACTGGCGCTAGGATGGGGCGCCTATAACTACACTTTCTTTCTCTTGCTGACATGGCTGCCCAGCTATCTTTCCGTTTCGCTGCACGTGGACTTGCTGCACTCCGTCTTTTACACGAGCGTGCCCTGGCTGTTCGCCACCTTCACCGATCTTCTGGTTGGCGGATGGCTGGTCGATGCTCTGATCCAGCGAGGGTGGAATGCGAACCGTGTTCGCCAAACTGTCATGGTCACGGGAATGGCTTTCGGTCTCGCGATCTTCGGCGCAGCTAGCGCTCACAGTCCCTGGACCGCGCTGGTCTGGATCAGCCTTGCCCTGGGCGGGCTGTCCGCAGCCGCTCCGGTGGCCTGGACAGTTCCCTCTCTCATCTCGCCGCGGGAAAGCGTCGGCACGCTTGCCAGCGCGGTGAATTTTTGTGGCCAGATCGCGGCAATCTCCGCGCCCATCGTTACCGGTTACATTGTCTCCGGAACCCACTCCTTCGCCGCCGCCTTCGTGACCGCAACGATAATCCTGGCGCTCGGAATTGTCGGCTATATTTTCCTGCTTGGACGCATCGAGCCGATTCCGGAACCGCCGGAAGATGGTAGTCTCGGTTAGAAAAATAGGTTAGAAAACTCTGAAGCCAAGATTAAGGATTCATCGATGTCCAAAGCGAAACTCAATGTGGCGATGATCGGTTCCGGATTCATTGCCAACGTGCATTCCAATGCTTTCCGCCAGGTCGGCCATTTCTTCGATATTCCCTACGAGGTTGGTTGCAAAGTTATCTGCGGCCGCACTCCGGCGAAGCTGGAAAAAACGGCTTCCCGCTGGGGCTGGAATGAGATCGAGACAGACTGGCAGAAAATCATCGCCCGAAACGATATTGACGCGGTCGACATCGCCGTCCCCAATACGCTGCATTCCGCGATCGCGATTGCGGCGGCCGAAGCCGGAAAAATCGTACTCTGCGAAAAGCCGCTGGCCTCGACCTTGGAAGAAGCGGAAAGAATGGCCAGAGCCGCGCAGAGCACCCCGAATGCCGTATGGTTCAACTACCGCCGCATTCCCGCTGTGGTTTTTGCGAAACAACTGATTGACGAAGGGCGCATCGGCCACGCATTTCACTATCGGGCGCTTTATTTGAATCAATCGGGCAATGATCCCAGCAAGGGAAACACGTGGCGCTACAAGCGAAGCGAAGCAGGAATGGGAGCCGCCGGAGATCTGCTCTCCCACTGCCTCGACATGGCGCTCTATCTTAACGGAACCATCGCGCAGTTATCCGCAATGATGCACACGTTCGCGGCCGGTCGCGACGTGGACGACGCCACCTTGCTGCTCGCCCGCTTTGCCAACGGCAGCATCGGCACATTCGAAGCGACTCGTTACGGAGTTGGCTGTCAGAATCGCAATACATTTGAAATCAACGGATCGAAGGGAATGTTGAGCTTTACCCTCGACGACATGAACTATCTTGATTTCGTCGATGCCACCGCATCTGCGAACTTACAAGGGGGACGGCATGTGTCCGTCACCGCACTGGATCATCCCTACGGAAAGAACTTCTGGAAGCCGGGCCATGTTTTGGGATATGAACATCCATTCATCGCCACGCTGGGAGACTTTCTCAACTCGATCGCCCGGCAAGAACCTTTCCACGCAAACTTTGAAGATGCTCTCGCGGTGCAAAGAGTATTGCATGCGGTAGAACAGTCCTCCGCCTCGCGAGCTTGGACGAGCGTAGACGGAAGTACCTCCTGACAGGATGCGGAAGAATTCGCCGTTGCTTCTGAATTTGGGTGGAGCGGTTTTTTACCGCTGCTCGTAAACCGCATGGTTTTGGATGCGGCTTTGCAGATTGCTGAAACACCCTGACTTGTATCAGGGCATCGCTTTCGCGATACCATAAGTCATGCAAATCAGAGGCCCCTTCTAGAGGCCGGGCGTGCAAGGCAACTTTTTCAGCACTAGCGTTTGGGATTCTGCTGCCCGCAGTCATTGCCACGTCCTTGAAGGGGCCAGCGCAGATCGCGTTAGCGAGTCTTCTGCTCGCCGATCATCTCCAGCGCCATCGTGGCCAACTCAATATCCTCGCGCGACGACAGGCCGCTCACCGCAACCGCGCCCGCCACGGCGCCATCCTTCCAGATAGGTATCCCACCGCCCCAGCCCACGAATCTGTGATCTCCGTAGTAGGCAATGTCATGTCCCTTTTCAGGGTGCCGCACCTTCTCGCCTATTTCTTTGGTTGCTTTTCGCTCGCGGGCAGCGGTCCACGCCTTGTTGGCGGCAATTTGGATCGAAGAAACGGGAGCCCCGTCCATGCGGGCAAAAGCGATGAGCTCACCATGCGGATCGGCCACGGCAACCACAACGGACTTTTGCATCTCCGTTGCTTTTCCGACAATCAGATCGATCATCCTCTTAGCGTCGGAATAGTCGATGACGGGAACATTCCTCATGCGGGCCGGAGGAGATCGGGACAAACGTCGAGAGAGACAGACGTGGTGATATTTGCTCTCGGTGAGAGCGAACTCAGAAAACATCGAAGGACCGGACTGAGCAAAAGGCCCAGTCCGGTTCTTGGAAACCGCAGGTCAGAATTTAAACTTTAGCGCAAACTGAACCAGACGCGGATTGGCGTCTCCATTGTCTTGCGTTATCACCCCGAAATCGTTGTTCCCCGAGCCGGTGTAGGTACCGTTGAAACCGGTTCCCGGGGGTGCAAACTGGGGATGATTGAACAGATTGAAGAATTCCGTCCGGAACTCTAAACCATACCGTTCGGTAAACAGCACTCGTTTGAATATCGCGAAGTCGAAGTTATTGATTCCAGGCGCTCGAAGTGAGGAATCCACGCGAGCCTCGGTTCCGTAACCCCACGCTGGCGGCGCCGCAAAGCAATTGACGTTAAACCAATTTGCAACGTGGCCCCCGCCCGCGCCCTTGTCACACCCTGCAACAACATCGGGACGTATATTGGCGATGCCGAGTCCTGCACCTTCCAGAGGTGTGGAGTTGCCAGCCCACGTAATCTTAAGAGGAAAACCACGTTGGAAGGTGGTAATGCCGTCAACTCCCCAACCGCCAACGACCTTGTCCATGGCTCCTGAAAGATTGGAGGCCCACATCTTGCCGTGGCCAAAGGGAAGATCGAGCACGTAGCTGATGATGAGGCGCTGGGATACATCCTGAGAAGAAAGCGAGTACTCCCCCTTCAGGTTGTTGTAGTCCTGCACGCTTCCAACGCCACCCGTTTCATTGGAACCTTCGAGCCAACTGGTGAGCGTATCCGTGTTGCTCATCAGTTTGGCGTTCGTATATGCAACCAGCAAGGTACCACCGCCGGCAAATCGGCGCGTGACAGTCGCCTGCAGCGAATTGTAAAAGCTGGTGCAACATCCATATCCGGCAAGACTTAAGCCGCTGTACTGGGGATACGGGCGATCAAATTGTCCGGCAACAACAACTGCGGGTGGCTCGAGGTTGGAATTCGCGCCCACAAGGGTGTTGGTGGCGGGCTGGTCAATCGCCACGGGTTGCCCGGCAGCGTATTGCGTAGCCGCCTGTGCGATGAAGGAATCTGGGATCTGGTTGACGTTGGTAGAGTACTGCTCAAGATGTACGCCTTTTGATCCGGCGTAAGCAACGTCGGCAAAAAAACCAGCTGGCAGTTGGCGCTGGATATCCAGGTTCCATTGCTCTACGTACCCCTCTTTGGGGGCTCCGTATGGCGCCAGCGTGGGTGAACCGTTCGCGGCAACAAAGGCTGAGAGACCTGCATTCCCGCCGGACCTTCCAGGTGGCGGCAAAATTCCGTTTACAAATGGGCCCGCGGTGCAACCGGTAAACGCCCCCGGCGCCCCGCCTGTCCCGTAGTTGAAGCCGCACCCGCTCACGTCAAGAGTAGCTTCTGGCGTCACGCCGTGGTCAGCGGTGGCGAAGAAAGGCGTGGTCGCGAGATTGATCACATCATTGTCGGGATTCAGGCCAAACGAAATGTAGTTTGGAATCCAGAACACGCCAAAGCCGCCGCGGATCACGGTCTTATTGTCCAGACTGTACGCGAAGCCAACCCGCGGGGAGAACTGTTTCTTGTCCAAAGGCAGATTGTTGCCGCTTCCGTTCGAACCGGTTCCAACCAGGTTCGCGTCACCAAGGCATGCAGATGTAGTTGACGTTCCGTCGCATCCGGTGACCGCGAGGTTGGTAGCGTTCGGATTCCAGTAGCTCAAACGCCCGAAGCGCTCCGACCAGCCTCCCTGAAGTTCATAGCGGAGCCCGAGATTCAGGGTCAATTTCGGAAAGATCTTGTAGGTGTCATCCACATAGAGTGCCCGGTAGGTCTGCTTACCAGCCGTTTGCGCAGGAACCTCAGCCGCACCTTCTGTCTGGTTCACGAACGACGAAGGACCGCCCTGAGCCAACCCGAGATAAAAATCGGCGTAGGGGTTACCGCCGACGCAGTTGCCTGCCGGGGGCGCCACGCAGTTGGGTCCGCCAATGCTCGCGGTCCATGATCCCAGGAAACCGAACGCGCCGCTGGCAATGTTGGTCTGGTAGTAATTGTCCAGGCCCAATTCATACTGGGCGCCCGCCTGAATGGTGTGTTTGCCACGAATAAATGTCAGCGACGGGGAAACGTTGTATTGAGTGTTGTGGTCGCCAATCGCGCTGTTCCCCTGGCTCTTGCCCGTATCGTTCGGATATGGAAACGCCGGCGTTGGAGGTGTCCGCAAGACCGACGGGACCTCGGCATTGTAACTGGCAGGCCATCCGAGGTTAGTAAGATCGTAAGCCGAAAGGATTGGCGAACGCAGATAAATGAATCGACTCCCCGAAATATTCAAATCGCCGATAAGGTTGGGGTTAAAGGTGTGGTTGATATCGACCGCTAGAGCTTTGGTGTGATAGTCCTCCGCGCAACGGTCAGCGCACAAACCCGTTCCCAAAGGATTGTTCGGAAGGTCAAGCAGGCCGTAATAGGTGAAGCGCCCGAATATGCGTGTCTTGTCGGTAACGTTTTCGTCGATGCGCGTCACGAACTGGTTCGTATTTCCACCAGTGCTTGCCGCCGATGTGAAGTTGCCCGGAGCGAAGGTCGTGGAGTTCGGAGCCACGGGAGCGTAGTACAAATTCCACAGCGCCTGAGCAGCCACACTGCTCGGTTCCGTAATTATGTTATTCGCATAGGGTGTGCGCGCTCCGGTGGTCGCATTCACAGTGAACGGGTCGTAGATTTGGTCGGCTGGATTACTGCATATGCCGGCCCCATTGAACGATCCCCCCCCCGTGGTGCACAATGCCCCGAAGTTGCCGGCCTGGAACGCCTGAATCGGCACGGTCGTGACGTTGACGCTGCCGGCGCGTTGCCGGTACTCCTCCTCGCTCACGAAAAAGAAGAGCTTATTTTTAATGATCGGGCCGCCAAAGTTGCCTCCGTAGTTGTTCTGAACATAGGGAGGAGCTTCGTTCGGCAGTCCCTGTGACAACTCAGATTCCTTATTGAAATAGTCGTTCGCGTTCAATACTTTGGCTCGGAAATATTCGTAGAGTTCGCCGTGGAAACCGTTCGTACCCGATTTTGTGCTGAAGTTCGTAACCGCACCGGAGAACTTGCCCCATTCGGCACCCACGTCGTTATATTGAACTTTGAACTCGCCAATCGAGTCCTGGGTCGGAATGATGACCGGCAGGTTGATGTAGCCGATATTCAGCGGCTGACCGTCGAGGTACTCGGCTCCTTGGTTGGCGAACGAACCTGCCACTTGGTAGTTGCCCCAACTGAATGGATTTTGGCCGACGGCAGTGCCACCTGAGCCGCCTTGAGCAACCACGCCGGGCGAAACCGTGATCAAGTTGAAAACATTGCGGCCATTTAAGGGAAGTTCGTTCGCCTTGCGCTCTTCGATCACTTGGCCGAGAGACGAAGTCTCCGCCTGCAGCAACGGAGTCTCGGCCGTAACTTCTACCGTCTCAGTGGCTTGGCCAACCGGCAAGGTCGCGTCAATGTGAGTTTCCTCCTGCACCTGGACGGCGACATTGGTTCGAGCGAAATGCTTGAAGCCCGGCTTCTCAATGTCCAAGCGATATTGCCCGGGCTCGACGTTCACAAACGAGTACAAACCGGCATCGCCCGTAGTCTCAGTATGCTTTTCCTGCGTTCCGACGTTGGTCAGCGTGACCTGGGCACCAGCCACGACCGCTCCCGTGGAATCTGTCACAGTGCCATCAACGGTGCCGTAAGTACTCTGGCTGTGAAGGGAAAGAGAACTCGTGAGGACTATGACCACACAAAACAGCAGCGTCTGCAACCTGGAAGACGTCATACTTGTCCCACCCCATTTCTTGAGTTGCGAAAGTCTCGAATATTTGTAAGGTCTTGTCAAGAAAAAAATGACGTCTTTCCAGTAGGGTAAACGTTAAAATATGGGGAATTGTAGAATTTCGCGAGTTCGGTGTTATGCTTGCGCGGCTATGGCAGTAACGATGATGGACATCGCGCGAGACCTCGAGGTCTCGGTTGTTACAGTGTCCAAGGCTCTGCGCAATCAGGGTAAGATCAGCGCCGAGACACGCCAGCGCGTGTTACAGCGTGCAAAGCAGTTGAATTATCAGATGAATTGGGTGGCCCGCAGTCTGGTGACGCGGCGCACCTACACGATCGGGTTGCTCCTGCCGGAATTCACGCACTCCTTTTTTGCGGAGGTTGCCCGGGCCGCTGCGCAGACTTTGCGCCCGCACGGGTATCATGTTATCACTTCATATTTCGACGAAGATCCTGAAGTCGAGTTGAGCGAAGCTGATTCGTTACTGGCCCGGCAAGTAGACGGATTGATCATAGCTTCGGCCCAGCCTATCCGTGGCCATGATTTGTTCCGGCGAATTCAGGAGCGCAACGTGCCTTATGTCTTGGTTGACCGACCCATTCGAGGATTGAACGCCTCTTTTGTCGGGACCGACAACCTCGCCATCGGCCGATTGGCAACCGAACATCTGATCGACCGCGGTTGCTCGCGCATTGGCCACCTGCGCGGGCCCGCAATTGGAATTGCCGCCGAGCGCTTAGAAGGCTACCGCCGATCGTTGGCGAAACACGGCTTGCCTCTAAAATCACGTTATGTCGTAACCGCCGGGCATGGAGATGAATCGGGTTACGAGGGAATGCGCCGGTTGCTGCAACTGCGGCCGATTCCAGACGGAGTTTTCTGTTTCAACGATCCCGTCGCCATCGGCGCCATCAAGGCGATTCGCGAGGCCGGCCTTCGCGTGCCTGACGACATTGCGGTGGTAGGAGCCGGCAATGTTCACTATTCCGATCTGTTAGCGGTTCCACTCACTACCATCGATCAGGACACTCTGCAAATAGGAGCCCGAGCCGCCGAAATCCTCCTTGAACGAGTCGGGCAACGGCGGTCTGTGCGACCGAGAAAGGTCCTGATTCCGCCGAAGCTGGTGGAACGCGAATCGACCCGGCGGATAGGTTAAGGCTTAACCGAGAACCGCTGACAAGCGACGGCAAGCCTGCCAGACGACTTAATCATGGAGCCAGTGTGCAGCATATTCGCAGGCGCGATATCCTAGAGCGACTGTAGGATCTCAGGTTGCTGAATTCTCTGCTACGCGCACTGCTCCTTATAACAATGGCGATGCCGGCCGCGCCCCTCGTCACGCCGGTGTTCGAAGTTACCGCCCCCCGCGGCCTGAACTTCACGCTGGAGAATTCTCCGACTCCTCAAAAGCATCTCATCGAAACCATGCCCGGGGGAGTTGCGCTATTCGACTATAACAACGACGGTTTGTTGGACATCTTTTTTGTGAACGGTGGACGCCTGACCAGCCCCCTGCCGACCCCTGATGATTTCGACCGTCATGAACCGAAATACTGGAACCGGCTCTTCCGTCAAAACAAAGATGGAAGCTTCACCGACGTGACCGAGCAAGCTGGATTAGCAAACGCCGGCGATGGGAATTACGGCATGGGAGTAGCTGTCGGCGATTACGACAATGACGGTTATCCCGATCTCTACGTCACCAGTTATGGCAGGAATATTCTGTATCACAACAACCGCGACGGCACCTTCACGGACGTTACCGCGAAGGCGGGAGTAGCGGCCGGCGGCTGGTCCGTCTCCGCCGGATTTTTCGACTACGATAACGATGGCAAATTGGATCTGTTTGTTACCCGCTACATGGATTGGGATACCAAGCACAGTAAAGACTGCGGCGGAAATTATCACACTTATTGTCCGCCGGAAGAATTTCCCACCACTACCAACATCCTTTATCACAACAATGGCGATGGCACCTTTACCGACGTAAGTCAAAAGTCCGGTATCGCGGCAAAAAAGGGGCGTGCCTTGGGCGTGGGTTTTGCCGACTACGATGGAGATGGCTTTACAGACATATTTGTCTCCAATGACGGCATGCAGCAGTATCTCTTCCATAACAACGCCAACGGGACCTTCACGGAAACTGCTCTTGAAGCCGGCGCAGCCCTTTCCGAGGACGGCAGGCGCATGTCGGGCATGGGCGTAGTATTTCAAGATTACGATAACGATGGGCGGCCAGACATCATGGTGACACTTCTGCCTAGGGAGATTTACGCGGTTTATCACAATGACGGCGGCGGTTCTTTCAGCTACCGGAGTCTGGAGACCGGCCTCGGCGCGCTCTCCAGCGGAAGTTCGGGCTGGAGCATTGGCCTGGAAGATTTCGACAACGACGGTTGGAAGGATTTATTTGTCGCCCAAGCCCACGTGCTCGACAACGTGGAGAGCATAGACCCTTCCCTCCACTATCGTGACGTGCCGCTCGTGGCCATGAATCGCAAGAACCGGTTCGAACGCTTCGATTCCGGAGTCACAACTCCCATGGCCGCGCGCGGGGCAGCGTTCGGCGACCTGAATAATGACGGATGGGAGGACGTGGTGATGACCACTCTTGGCGGTCATCCTCAGGTGCTCATGAACAATCTAGGCAAAGCGGGCAGCAAGGCGCACTGGCTGGGGATTACACTCCATGGAACACGCAGCAATCGCGATGGATACGGCGCCCGCGTGCAGGTGAATGGGCAGACCCGATTCGCGACTTCGGCGGTTGGCTACCTTTCGGCGAGCGACAAACGCCTTCATTTTGGACTCGGCACGGCGGATAAAGCTAAAGTAGAGATCGTGTGGCCATCGGGTATACACCAAACCTTGAACGACGTTCACGCCGACCAGTACCTGGAAGTCACGGAACCGGAGGCGCACGAGCCCGAAAAGCAGAGTCAGAAGCCTCAGCCTAAGCAATGATCCGCGCACTTTTATTCTTAACCCTGTCGTTCGCTATGCACACTCCCGCACCCGAGGCCGCGGAGCACATGCAGGCGGGAATCGCGGCCGACAAACAACGGCAGTTCGATGTTGCCATTGCAGAATTTCGCAAAGTCACCGAACTTGATCCCGCCTACCTCG
>Ga0302325_10032512_pt1 | contig 10712 bp, 11 predicted proteins | sample Palsa_T0_2_FD_201948 | JGI IMG/M metagenome (GOLD analysis project Ga0302325, IMG submission 201948) | Peat permafrost microbial communities from Stordalen Mire near Abisko, Sweden - Palsa_T0_2 | ecosystem: Environmental > Terrestrial > Soil > Palsa > Peat permafrost | place: Sweden: Abisko...
GGAAGAACCTTAACTCGCCGCGGCAACTTTTCCTGATTGCCGGGCCGTGCGTGATTGAAAGTGAAAAGCTATGCCGGCAAGTCGCGGCCAGACTCAAGGCGGTTTGCGCTGCGGCAGGCATTTTTTACGTCTTTAAGGCCAGTTTCGACAAGGCGAACCGGACTTCGGCGAAATCGTTTCGCGGGCCGGGGCTGGAAGAGGGGCTGGAAACGCTGGCCAAAGTGCGCGCAGAAATCGGCGTGCCGATTTTGACGGACGTGCACAATGAGGCGCAGGCGATTGCAGCCGCGGAGGTTGTGGATATTTTGCAAATTCCGGCGTTTCTATGCCGGCAAACGGACTTGATTGAGGCGGCGGTGGACACGGGAAAAATTGTGAACCTGAAAAAGGGGCAGTTTCTTTCCCCCACGGAAATGGGGCGCGTGGCGGAAAAAGCCAAACTGTCCGGGGCCAGCCGGATCCTGCTGACGGAGCGCGGGACAACGTTTGGCTATAACAACCTGGTGGCGGACATGCGTTCGATTCCCATCATGAAAAGTTTTGGCTGCCCGGTCATATTTGACGCGACGCATTCGGTTCAGTTGCCGGGAGGAGGCGGGGACAAATCGAGCGGGCAGCGGGAGTTTGCGCCGGTGCTGGCGCGGGCCGCGCTGGCGTCGGGCGCCAACGGCATTTTTATCGAAACCCATCCGCACCCGGACAAGGCCTTGAGCGACGGGCCCAACATGATACCCCTGGCGCAAATGCCGGCGCTGCTCAAGAGTTTGTTAAAGGTGTTTAAAGCGGCAAAAGAATGAAACGCCATTCCCTGCGTTCGCGCCTCGCCAACATCAAGCTGTTCCTTTGCGACGTGGACGGCGTGCTGACGGATGGTTCAATTTACATCGGCGGCGAGCACGAAGTGAAGCGATACAGCATTCAAGACGGCCTCGGCCTGGTACTGTTGCGGCGCGCGGGGATAAAAACAGGCTGGATCTCCAGCCGCCCGTCACAGGCAACCACGATGCGCGCGCGCGAACTAAAAATCACCTTTCTGGTCCAACAAAAGGACCGGTTGAGCAAGGCCGAAGCGATTGAGAAGATTTTGCACCGGGAAAAATTGACCTGGAAGGACGTTTCTTATATGGGCGATGACATTGTGGACTTGGGGCCGCTGAAGAAGGCGAGTGTGGGTGTCGCGGTGGCCAACGCCGTGGCGGAAGCCAAAGCGGCGGCGGATTTCGTCACGCATGCGGGCGGCGGCAATGGCGCAGTGCGCGAGGTCGTGGAAATGATTTTGAAAGCACAAGGGAAGTGGGATGCCATCGTGGCTGGTTATGAAGAATAACGCTGAGCGATTAACAAAATATGACCAATCACCGTAAAACCATCAGACGATTTGCGATAATTTCCGCCACGAGCCTGTTGATAGGAACGGCTTTGCTGGCGTTGTCAGTCGTGAACACCCGGGCGCAGCAGATTCCCATTGCCGGGACGATGAGCGATTTCAGCTCGGCGCAGTACTTCGACTCGCCGCATCAGCAGCAGATGAAGTCAAGAATCTCGGGCGCGGAAGCGCAGCAAATCACTATGGCATTATGGCTAATCAAACAGGTCAAAATCGAGAAGTTCTACGAGGATGGGAAGTTGCAGATCGTTGCCGAGGCCCCGGAATGTGTCTATGATCGTATTAATGCTGTGGCCAACTCGCCCGGAGAATTGCACATCCAAAGCGGCGATGGGCAGTTGCGGATAGATGGCGAAGGTTTTTTGTGGCGTCAGACGGAATCATTGCTCACCATTTCCAATCAAGTGCAAACGGTGATCACCAGGCCCACGGCCATTCACCCATGAAACTAAAATATTTTGCCATTTTGTTTTTTTCCTGCGTTTGGATTTCCCAGGCACAAACCAACGTCAATACCAATGGCGTGGATGCCATCCTGGCGCTGGTGACGACCAACCGCCCTGCCCCGCCACCGGCAGCCGGTCCGGGCGCAGGGCTTACCCGGCCGCAAGGCCCAATTAAGATTCAGGCGCAGGGGGAGGCGGTATTTGATTTGAACGATCATTGGGCAACTTACAGCGACCACGTGCAGGTGACTGATGCGCTGATGAAGTTGACTTGCGAATGGCTTAAATCGAACCTGCCGCAAAACTCGACGGACTCGGTGACCAATATTGTGGCTGAAACAAACGTCGTCATTGATTTCACGGATAAAACCGGCCAGCAAACGCACGCGATCGGGGACAAGGCGGTTTATTATTTCCATGTGCAAAATGGCGTGACGAATGAAACTGTCACGTTGACGAAAAATCCTCCAAATTTTCCGGTAGTCCAACACGGCCAGGACTACATCACGGGCAGCAACATCGTCTATAATCTGGTTACCGATTTCTTCTACGTCTATGGCCCGGTGCAGGCCGAAGGCTGGCCAGGCACCAATACCCCGGCGGGATTAATTCCCACGACCGCCAAAACCAACCAACCGGTGCAGCCAAAACCGCTTTAAATGGACGCAACGCCAACAAACGGCCTGTTGCTGGCCACGGAAAAGCTCGTCAAACAATATCGCGGGCGGCGGGTGGTGAACGAAGTGTCGGTAGGTGTGAGCGCGGGAGAAATCGTGGGGTTGCTCGGGCCGAACGGCGCGGGCAAAACGACGACGTTCAACATGGTCGTGGGCGTCGTGAAACCGGACGAAGGGCTGGTCACATTCCAGGGACGAAAGATAACCAATTTGCCCATGCACCGACGGGCGCGGTTGGGCATTGGTTACCTGACACAGGAACCGTCGGTGTTTCGCAAGCTGACGGTGGAGGAAAATATCCTGGCGATTTTGGAGACGCTGAAACTGTCGCGTGACGAGCGTGCCGTGCGCCTGAAATATTTGCTGGAAGAGTTGGATTTGACTCCCGTGGCCAAAAGCAAAGCGTATCAATTGAGCGGCGGGGAAAAACGCCGGTTGGAGATCACCCGCGCGCTGGTGACCAGCCCAAAACTGCTGCTGCTGGACGAACCGTTCAGCGGGATTGACCCGATTGCCGTCTATGAAGTGCAAAAAATCGTGCGCCGCCTGCGGGAACGCGGGCTGGGGATATTGGTGACCGACCATAACGTGCGCGAAACTTTGAAGCTGATTGACCGCGGCTATATTATTCACAAGGGCCAGGTTTTAGTGGCAGGCAGCTCGGAATTTTTGGCGAATGATCCCAAGGCGAGGGAAATTTACCTGGGACCGGAATTTAATATGTGATTGGCGGAATTAAAAATTGCGATAAAGTAAAACCCATGAAACCGGTGAATCTATCCTATTGGAAGACGGTAAAATGCTTTTGCCGGTCCTGCTAACTATGCCCCATCCCTCTGTCACGGTTGAACAATTTTTTAAGGAGCATGGCGCGGCCCTGCAAATGCGGCTGATTTCCGACGGCGGCAGTTTGAAGCGTGGGATTCGGGAACCGACCGTAAACCGGCCCGGCCTGGCGTTGAGTGGTTTTACGCGTTATTTTGCGCATAAGCGCGTCCAGGCCATCGGCCACGCGGAGTCGTATTTTTTGCAATCGCTGTCGGAGGCGGACCGCGAAAAGCATTTGAAAGGATTATTCGGATTCAAGGTGCCGTGTTTCGTTTTCAGCCGCGGGTTGCGGCCGGACAAGGAGTTTTTGACGGCGGCCAGGGCTGCGGGCGTGCCGCTCTTCCAAACGCCGCTGGTCACGATGAAATTTATCAATGCGGCGACTCTGGCGCTGGAAATGATGTTCGCGCCACGAGGCACGGAAATTGGCAGCATGGTGGATATCCTGGGCGTGGGTGTGCTGATTCGCGGCGAAAGCGGCATCGGCAAGAGTGAAGCCGTGCTGGCGCTCATTGAACGCGGTTACAGCCTGGTGTCCGACGACGTGACGCGTGTGACCCTGGTAGATGGGCGCGACATTATGTGCACCAGCTCGGATTTGACACGCAGCCACATGGAAATCCGGGGCATTGGAATTATCAACGTCGGGGCGATGTTCGGTGTCAAAAGCATCCGCAAGGAAAAGACACTCGACCTGGTCATCACGCTGAAACAGTGGGACGATGTAGCCGATGTGGACCGGCTTGGATTGGAGCAGGAATATGTCAAAATCCTGGGCATAGACATGCCGCACATGGTCATCCCTGTGCGTCCGGGGCGCGATTTGGCACGCTTGATCGAAGTCGCGGCTTTTCAGACCAAACTGAAAATGTCCGGCTACAACGCCGCGCAGGAATTGAACGAACGGCTGATTGCGCACATGAGCGCCCACAGCCAGGGACCCAAGTAATTGGCGCAGAGCCGCAAAAGGCTTGGGATAGAATATTTTACCTGGACGAGGAGACCATTGGCGTAATGAAACTCACGGAATTTTGCCGGTTTTATGATGTTTGAGAACCATGCTGCAAAATGTCTTGGCGAATGGCTTTATTTTGTCTAGGCTAAAACCATAGCCGATGAGCGCTAAGAAATTACCCAATAGTGAGTTTTTGACCAAAGAACTCACGATTTCCAACAAGCTGGGCATCCATGCCCGGCCGGCGGCGCTTTTCGTCAAAACGGCCAACCGTTTCGCGTGCGATATTTTCGTGGAAAAGGACGGCGAAAAAATCAATGGCAAAAGCATTATGGGCCTGATGATGCTTGCCGCCGGTCCCGGCAGCAAGGTGACCCTGCACGTGCGCGGCGCCGACGCCGTCCAGGCCATCGCCGAACTCGAAGCGCTGGTGCAACGGAAATTCGACGAGGAATGAGCGGCATAGGATAAAGTCGGCAGTTTTTCCCTTTTCACTTTGCCCCCTGGACTTTAAGTTTGTCCCCATGTCTGATTTCAACATTAAATATGTCGCGCATCTGGCGCGCATTGCGCTCACGCCGGAAGAAGAAAAAAAACTCTCCGCACAAATGGGCAACATCCTCGGCTACATTGAAAAATTGAAGGAGCTGGATGTTTCAAACGTGGAGCCGACGGCGCACGCCGTCCCACTGATTAACGTCACGCGCGCGGATGAAACCGGCGAATCGCTTTCCCAGGAGGAAGCCCTGCGGAACGCGCCGGCCAGGGCCAACGGATTGTTCATGGTGCCTAAGATTGTTGAATAACCCGCCGAAGGCTGAAATTTATGGCGTTAAACGAATCCACCATTTCCGAACTCACGGCCAGGCTGGCCAAAAGGGAAATTTCTGCCCGCGAAATTATGCAATCCTGCCTGGACCAAATTGCGCGCGTAGACGGCAAAATCCATGCTTTTATCAGTTACGATGATAAGGATGCCCTGGCACAGGCGGACCTCTTGGATAAAGAGATATTAGACGGTATTAATCATGCCAAAAAGCCTCTTTTTGGTATTCCAATTGCTATCAAAGATGTCATGGCCGTCAAAAACCAGCCCTTAAACTGCGCGTCGAAAATCCTCGGCGGCTTTAAATCGCCCTACGACGCGACGGCCATTGAAAAGTTAAAGTCGGCGGGCGCAATTGTTTTTGGACGCTGCAATATGGACGAATTTGCCATGGGTAGCTCGACAGAAAATTCGGCTTTTGGGGTCACTCGCAACCCGTGGGATACCACCAGGATACCCGGCGGCTCGTCCGGCGGCTCAGCGGCGGCAGTCGCGGCGGATGAAACTATTGCAGCGCTGGGCACGGACACCGGTGGCTCGATTCGCCAACCGGCGGCGCTTTGCGGAGTCGTTGGCCTGAAACCCACCTATGGCCGGGTTTCGCGTTACGGCCTGGTGGCCTTTGCCAGTTCGCTGGACCAGGTCGGCCCCCTGACTAAAAATGTTTCAGACGCGGCGGTGTTGCTCGGGGTATTGAGCGGGCACGACCGGCGCGATTCAACCAGCATACCCCAGCCGGTTCCCGATTATGCCGGCGCGCTGGATGGAAAAATCCGCGGCCTAAAGCTTGGGTTGCCGAAGGAATACATGATTGGCGGACTGGACCCGGAAGTAAAATCCGCCGTGGACGCGGCCGTGAAGACATTTCAGGAGCTGGGGGCGGAGATTGTGGAGATTTCCCTGCCGCACACGGACTATGCCGTGGCCACGTATTACATTATTGCCACCGCCGAGGCCTCGGCGAACCTGGCGCGCTTCGATGGCGTCCGTTATGGCGCGCGCGTGGAAGGCAAAGATTTTTGGGAGCTTTACAGCAATACGCGCGGCGCGGGTTTTGGCGGGGAAGTAAAACGCCGGATCATCCTGGGCACCTACGTTTTGAGCAGCGGTTATTACGACGCGTATTATTTGCGCGCCCAAAAAACCCGCACGCTCATCCGGAAGGATTTCCTGGACGCCTTTGAAAAGGTGGACGCGATCATCACGCCGACTTCGCCCACGGCGGCGTTCAAAATCGGCGAAAAATCCGACGACCCGCTGCAAATGTATTTGTCGGACATTTTTACGATTTCCTGCAATCTGGCGGGCATCTGCGGTATCAGCGTGCCGTGCGGCTTTACCCAAAATCCCAAACTGCCTATTGGGTTGCAATTGCTTGGCAAACCTTTTGGCGAAGAAATGCTGTTGCGCATCGCCCATGCCTATGAACAAAGCAAATCCTGGCATACACAGAGGCCTAAAATCACTTAGCAAATTGCTCCTATGAAAGCCGTCAGTACCACCAACCGCATCCTGTTTTCCCTGGGCTTGTCCCTCCCCCTGCTGGCGTTATTGACGATTGGGTGGTTGGTGCGGGAAACGAGCGGGAGATTCCAGGAATCATTCTTCCAGGTGGAACATACCTACAAGGTGGTCAATCTGGTTGAGCAAACGCAGTTGCATCTTCTCGATGCAGAAACGGAACGGCGGGGCTATCTGCTGGCCGGCGGCACGGATTATCTCAGTTCCTATGGCACAGCGATGACGTCGGTGCAAAAGGACATTGACCAACTGCAAACGCTATTGGGAAAAACCACGAGCCAGCAAACCAATCTTTTGCAATTGCAGAATTTGGTGGATGTGCGCCTGGGCATTGACCCGGATAAAATGAAGGCGCCGGGCAGCTTGCCCGATATGCTGGCGGTTTCCCTGACCGATGAAGGCAAACAAACCATGGACCAGGTCAACCGTGTGCTCTTCCAGATGCGCCAGGCGGAAGAAAGCCAATTGGACCAGCGCGAACAACACACACAGGAAGACGCGATTTCCGGCCAGATTGCCACGGTCATCCTCATTGGCACGGTGGCGATTGCGCTCATCTTTATCATCTTAATCCTGTTCCGGCTGGAAAAACTACAGCAGTTCGTGACGATTTGCGCCTGGACGGGCCAGGTAAAGGACGGCGAAGATTGGATTCGGCTGGATGAATACCTGCAACGCCGGTTCGGTTTGGCAGTTTCCCATGGCGTTTCGCGGGAAGCGGCGCTAAAAATGATGCGGGAAATGGAAGGCCGCCCGGAAGAACAGCCTAAGTAGACTCCGGCCGGATAAGGCTTGCACTCAAGTAACTTATTGGTTACTTATAAGGAAATGGCTGCATCTCCAAAGAAAGGCGCAAAACCGCCCCGGAACCCCGAACGCTCGCGCGAGCGCATTTTGTCCGCAGCGCTCAAGGAATTTTCGGCCAAAGGCTTCGCGGGGGCGCGCGTGGACGTGATTGCGCGCCGCGCGAATATCAACAAGCGGATGCTCTACCATTACTTCGGCGACAAGGAAGAATTGTTCAAAGCCGTGCTGCGCCGGAAAATCAGCCAGCGCCAGGTCTGGGCGGATGAGCTCTCCGGCGAACCGGAGGAAACGCTGCCGTTTTGGTTTGAAGCCGCGTGCAAGGACGCCGACTGGGTCCGCCTGTTTCAATGGGAAGCCTTGCAGGGCAACTGGCAAAAGGTGATTGACGAGAAAGAACGCCTCGAAGCTACGACACGCGGCCTCCAACGCATCCGGCAGCGGCAGGCGCGCGGGCAACTTTCCGCCGACCTTGATCCGCGCCACGTAATGCTGACCATGCGCTCGCTGACCATGTTCCCTGTGGCGTTCCCCCAATTAACGCGGCTGATTACCGGCCAATCGGTATTTGACCCCCAATTTCAACGGGAACGGATGGAGTTTTTAAAAAAAATCGCGGCGATTTTGCGCCCGGCAAACGGCTCCGGCGAAAAACCCGCTTCTTGAAGAATGGCCCGCACGGCCTCGGCAGTTTTGATGTTTGGTTTGGAAAATGCGGACGTTTAAGAAAGAAGCGGAGAGAACAGACTTCCGAATTTTAAGGGACGCGCGATTGCGATTCCCTCTCCCAGCGGGAGAGGGAAGGGTGAGGGAGAGTCGTGAAAATTTTAAGCATCTGTGTTAAAACAATCTCCAAAGGCGACCCGAATCGCCCGCAATCTTCGCAAGCGCGAATCGTGAGCGTTTGATGTGGTCGTGGCTGCGCGACCATCGTTTCGCAGATTACAAATTCCGCCGACAACATCCGATTGGTCCATACGTTTTGGATTTCTTTTGTAACGAAGCCATGCTGAATATCGAGGTGGATGGTTTTCAGCATGGCACGCCTTGTCATTCAAATACTGACGTGGAACGCGATGCATTCCTTGAATCGCAGGGCATTAAAGTACTCCGCTTTTGGAATTCGCAATTGAAGCGGGATAAGGAAGTGATTCGTAATACGATTTGGCGGACGTTGCAGGAACGCGCTCCCCATCCATTGCCGGATTATTGTCGGCCTGGAGATGTTGTAATGCGGAAAGAACGGGGCGCTTGAGTTCGAACAATTCTCCCACAAATGAACAACACAAGAGCTGGCGCTCGCTCCCGTCCACCCTCCGCAGTATTGCTACGGAGGACGGGCTGGGAGAGGGAGAATCATCGTCCGCTGGCTCAAAACAGCGTGTGCCGGTAACGCCGTTTAAATTAAGACGCTGTCTCTTGAACTTAACCCTTGAACCTTGAACCTTAAGAACTACATGGTTAAACTTTTCCGCGATGGAATACGAAGCTGTCATCGGGCTGGAAACGCATGTCCAGCTCAAGACCAAATCAAAAATGTGGTGCACCTGCGCCAATGCTTTCGGCGCGGAACCGAACACCCACGTCTGCCCCGTCTGCCTCGGATTGCCCGGCGTCCTGCCCGTAGCCAACGAGGAAGCGTTGCGGCTGACCGCGCTGACCGGCCTGCTTTTGCATGGCGAAATTTCGCCGAGCGCGAAGTTTGACCGGAAAAATTATTTTTACCCGGACATGCCCAAAAATTACCAGATCACGCAGTATGACCGTCCCAGCACGTTGGGCGGTTATGTGGAATTTGAATATAATGGAGGCATTTCACGCGTCCGCATTACCCGCGCGCACCTGGAGGAGGATGTGGGGAAAAATTTCCATTTCGAACGCAATAGTGGCGTGGATTTCAACCGCGCCGGTGTGCCGTTGCTGGAAATCGTTTCCGAGCCGGACTTGACGAACGCCGACCAGGCCTATGAATACCTCAACGCCCTCAAAGACATCCTGATGTATGGCGGCATCAGCGATTGCGACATGGAAAAAGGCATGGTGCGCTGTGACGTGAACGTTTCCGTGCGGCCCATAGGAACGAAAGAACTGGGCGCAAAAATCGAAATAAAAAACATGAACAGCTTTTCCGGGGTGCGCCGCGCGCTGGAATATGAAATCCCGCGGCAAATCGAAGTGGTAAAAGGCGGCGGAAAACTGATTCAATCCACACGCCGCTGGGATGACCTGGCCGGCGTGACGGAAGAAATGCGGACCAAGGAACACGCGCACGATTACCGCTATTTTCCCGAGCCGGATTTGATGCCGTTCGAGCCGACGGAAAAATGGCTGGAAGAAATTTCCGCGCGGGTCGTGGAATTGCCGCTGGCGCGCAAGCAGCGCTTTATCCTCGATTATCAATTGCCCGCCGGCGACGCGGAGGTTTTCAAAAACGACGTGGCGCTGGGGAATTATTTTGCGCCGATTGCCAAACAATCGAAAAATCCCAAAGCCATTGCCAATTGGGTAATCAATAACTTGCGCGCAAAAATTACCGAGAGCAGGAGCCGGGATAACGAGGCTCTAATTGAAAATCCGGAACATGAACAAAAACTCCTTGCGTCGTCTCCCACAAATGTTTTTGACGGCTTGAAATTTAAACCCGAGGCCATCCTCGAATTGGTAAATTTAGTGGATGCGAAAATCATCAGCAGTTCCGCCGCCCAGCAGGTTTTTTCCGAAATGTATGACACGGGCAAATCGCCTGCAGCCATCGTCCAGGAAAAAGGCCTCGCACAGGTGAGCGATACCGGTGCGATTGAGAAATTCTGCGATGAAGCCATCGCGGCCAATCCCAATTCTGTGGCGGATTACAAAAGCGGAAAAACCGCCGCCCTGAATTTTCTCAAGGGACAGGTCATGAAATTGAGCAAGGGCAAGGCAAACCCGAATCTCGTGGGCGAAATTTTAGAAAAAAAATTGAAGGGTTAAATCCTGGCGAACAAAATGCTTTAGCTGGCGCTTAAAATTTCCATGTTCAAAGAAATCAAATCTGTTCATTTCATCGGCATTGGCGGCACCGGCATGGCCGCCGCCGCAGTCGCCGTGCAGGACAAAGGCTTTACCGTAACCGGTTCAGACCAAAATGTTTACGAACCCATAGCGTCGTTTCTGGCGGCCAAGAAAATTACCGTCATGAACGGCTACGCCGCCACGAACCTGGCCCACAAGCCGGACCTCGTGGTGGTGGGTAACGCCGTCGTGCGCGGCAATCCCGAAGGCGAATTTG
>Ga0302325_10032516_pt1 | contig 10711 bp, 10 predicted proteins | sample Palsa_T0_2_FD_201948 | JGI IMG/M metagenome (GOLD analysis project Ga0302325, IMG submission 201948) | Peat permafrost microbial communities from Stordalen Mire near Abisko, Sweden - Palsa_T0_2 | ecosystem: Environmental > Terrestrial > Soil > Palsa > Peat permafrost | place: Sweden: Abisko...
TCAATATCGGGATGCCGAAGGCGTCGCAGAATCGGACAAACCGCGCCCCCTTCGTGGAAGAATCGATATCCAGGCATCCGGCCAGATGAGCGGGTTGGTTCGCCACGATTCCGGTGCTTCGCCCGTCAAGCCGCGCAAAACCGATGACGATGTTGCGTGCAAAATGCGCCGCAACTTCGAAGAAATTCCCCTCGTCTACCACGCGATGGATCAGGTCGCGAATGTCGTAGGGCTTGTTGGCTTCCTCCGGAATCAGCGTGTCAAGCTCAACGTCGGCCCGGTCCACCGGATCGCTGGGGGGCCGGCGTGGCGCGCTATCCAGATTATTGGCGGGAAGGAATTCCATGAGCTCGCGGATCTGCCGCAGACAATCGGCGTCGTCGTGCGCCAAGAAATGGGCCACGCCGCTGATGCTGTTGTGGGTTTCCGCGCCGCCCAGGTGCTCTTTGGTGACGTCTTCGTGGGTCACCGTCTTGATCACGTCCGGCCCCGTGACGAACATGTGGCTGGTGCCCTCCACCATGAACACGAAGTCCGTGAGCGCAGGGGAATAAACGGCGCCGCCGGCGCATGGCCCCATGATCGCCGAGACTTGCGGAATCACGCCGCTCGACAGCGTGTTTCTCAAGAAAATGTCCGCATAGCCCGCCAGCGAAGCCACACCCTCCTGGATGCGGGCGCCCCCGGAATCATTAAGACCGATGACTGGCGCACCTACTTTCAAAGCCAGGTCCATCAGCTTCACGATTTTCTGCGCATTCGCTTCCGAAAGGGATCCTCCGAACACCGTGAAATCCTGCGCAAAGACAAACACGCGCCGCCCGTGGATGGTGCCGTGCCCGCTCACCACGCCGTCCCCGTCAATCACACTCTCTTCCATGCCGAAGTTCCGCGAACGGTGCCGCACCATCTTGTCCAGCTCCTCAAAGCTGTCTTCATCGAGCAGCAGATCGATTCGTTCGCGGGTAGAGAGCTTACCTTCCCGGTGCTGGCGCTCGCGGCGCTCTTCGCCGCCGCCTGCTTCGGCGTTCGCGTGGCGCTTCCGAACCTCTTCGAGGCGACTATGGCTCATGGTTCTCCATCATACAGAGTGAAGCGGGTTTCCGGTACCCGAAGCCTTTAGTGGACTTGTCGTATGGAATAGGCTCGCCCGGAGCCGCAGCTATGACGATCGCCGCGAAATTCGAAAACGGTGTTTTCAGACCCCTTGAAGACGTACAGATCAAGGAGGGCACGGTCGTCGAGGTGCTGGTTCCCGCAGAGCAAAAGCCACCAGGGCAGCGGCGCTCCATCTAGGATCTTCCCTTCTATGGCTGGTGGAAGGACCGCACCGACATCGGCGACGGCGTCGAGTACGTGAACAAGCTCAGGAACGATCCGCGCGGCTAGCCGAAATGTAAATGGCTGATCTACCTGATTGACACCGATGTGATGATCGATGTGTCTCGCGAGAATGCAAGTGCCGCGAGTTACCTTGATTCGCTGAGTACTGCGAGCCTCTCAGCGTCAGGGATTCACCGTTCTGTAACATTAGCGTCACATAGAGTTTATGAACGGGTGCAGATACTAGAGAGGGCGTGTGTCCACACATCGCCCCGCCGGCAATCGGCCTTTTGTCCTTGCCGAGCAGCACGCTCGAGTTGAAATGCTTCGGCTTGAGGGTGTGAACTGGAAATCAAGAGGGGGAAAAGTGCGGAAATATCTGCTCTGCGGGGCTGCCGCCCTATCACTAAGCTTTGTCGCTCAGGCGCAAATGCTCATCAATGGAGCCGGCGCGACTTTCCCGGCGCCAATCTACACGAAGTGGTTCAGCGATTACGCATCGGTCGATACCAGCTTCCATATCAACTACGTAGCCGTAGGATCGGGTTCGGGAATCAATCAAGTTACCAATGGAACCGTCGATTTCGGGGCCTCCGATGCTTTCATGTCGGATTTGCAGTTAGAAAACGCAAGAATCAAGGTACTCCACTTTCCTACAGTCATGGGTGCCGTCGTCGCCGTGTACAACGTCCCGGGCGTGACAGTCCAGTTGAATTTCACGCAACAGGCTCTAGTCGACATTTTCCTGGGCAAGGTCACTAAGTGGAACGACCCGGCAATTGCCTCGGCAAACAAAGGGGTCAACCTGCCCAACGAGAACATAACCGTCGCCCATCGTGCTGACGCCAGCGGCACCACTTTCGTGTTCACCGATTTTCTTACCACCGCCAGCCCGGACTGGGCACATCCCAAAGGCCCGGGCAGGGGAGCCAGCGTAAACTGGCCGGTTGGCTTGGCTTCAAAAGGCAACGACGGCGTCACCGGACTCGTCAAGCAGCAAAAAAACTCAATCGGGTACGTTGATCAGATTTACGCTGTAAAGAACAAGTTGCTCTATGGCAAGATACAGAACAAGGCGGGCCAGTTCGTCCAAGCCGATGAGGTATCCGTCGCGGCCGCGGCGGCATCCTTGGCCAAGTCCATGCCGGCTGATTTTCGCACCTCGATTGTGAATGCTCCCGGCAAGGCTGCCTACCCTATTTCCACGTTTACATGGCTGTTGATTCCCGCTCACATCGAGGACGCCGCCAAGAAGAAGGCTCTCGTGGGTTTTTTGAATTGGATGCTGACGAAGGGGCAAGCCTCCTGTACTTCCCTCGACTATGTGCCGCTGCCCAAAGAAGTGGTGGCCAAAGAACTGAAAGCGATATCGTTGATCCGTTAGTAGCCTGATTTTAATTGATCGTTGCGCCGCTCATGGCTAGCTCCACTGTCATTCAGAGCGCACCACCCTCGGCGGTGCGTGACTTTTTCCGACGGCTTAAAGTCGGCGAGGAGTTCTCCTACCTCCTCACGCTTGCGGCCGCGACCCTCGTCCTTCTGATCGTCGGCCTGATTGTGTATGAGCTGGTCATCAACTCCACCGAATCGTTCCACAAGTTCGGATGGCATTTCTTCGTCACCTCCGTCTGGGACCCGAACAACGATCAATTCGGAGCGCTTCCTTTCATTTACGGAACCTGCGTCACCAGCGCCCTGGGTCTGTTGCTGGCGGTTCCGGCCGGCGTCGGAGCCGCCCTGTTCCTGGCCGAGATGGCGCCGCCACGCCTCTCTGCCATCTGCGTGTTCATGATCGAACTGCTCGCCGCCGTGCCCAGCGTCATCTACGGCCTGCTCGGTATTTTCATTTTGGTTCCGGCCATTCAGAATTACCTCTATCCCCTTCTCAAGCCTCTGGATTTTCTGCCGATATTCAGCGGAACGTTCTACGGTGTGAGTTACCTGTCGGCGGGCATCGTTCTGGCGATCATGGTGGTGCCTTTTATCATCTCCGTTTCGCGCGAGGTTTTGTTGGCGGTGCCCACCGATCAGCGGGAAGCCGCTCTCGCCCTCGGCGCGACCAAGTGGGAAACCACATTTCAAATCGTGTTGCCCAACGCCAGCACGGGCGTGATTGGATCCATCTTCCTGGGCCTTGCTCGCGCCCTCGGTGAAACTATGGCCGTCACCATGGTCATCGGCAACGTGCCCAAAATCAGCCCGTCGCTTCTCGCTCCCGGCTACTCGATTGCCTCAGTGATTGCTAACGAGTTTGGCGAGGCATCGCCCGGCCTGCATCTTTCCTCTTTGATTTTTCTCGGCCTTGTCCTGTTTGGTTTGACGATCGTCATCAATGCGGTGGCGCGCCTGTTTATTCTTGCCACCACGCAGAGGGGGGCCTAGTTCGCCATGATCACAGGCGACATTTCGTTGATGCGCCGCGTCACCAACGTCGCCATGCTCGGCCTCACCGGCTTGTCGACTCTTGTGGTCGTCAGCATTCTGTTTTTCATTCTCGGCTACCTGCTCTGGATGGGCGGCAGTTCGCTCTCTATCCAGTTCTTCACCAATCTCCCGAAGCCGACCGGCGAAACCGGCGGAGGCATGGCGAACGCCATCGTCGGAAGCGGCAAGACCCTCCTTCTTGCGAGCTTGATCGGTGTTCCCATTGGCTTCCTTGGCGGAGTCTATCTCGCCGAGTACAGCGGAAGGACCTTCGCTTTCCTGGTCCGCTATGTCACCGATCTGCTGAACGGCGTGCCCTCCATTGTCATCGGCATTGTCGCCTACGCGCTTATAGTCAAGCCCATGTCGCACTTCTCCACTCTGGCTGGCGGTGTGGCGCTGGGCATCATGATGATTCCCATTGCCTTGCGCACCACCGAGGAGTTCCTCCGGTCCATTCCGAATTCCTTGCGCGAGGGCGCCATGGCGCTGGGGGCGACCAGATCCCGAACCATTTTCACGGTGGTGGTTCCGGCCGCCATGTCCGGCCTCACCTCCGGCATGATGCTCAACCTCGCCCGAGTGGCTGGAGAAACCGCCCCGTTGCTGTTTACCGCCCTGGGCAATATGTTCTGGAGTCAGGGGTGGATGCAGCCGACCGCCACTCTGCCCGTGATGATCTATACCTACGCCATCTCGGCTTATGACGATTGGCACCAGCAGGCTTGGGCGGCCGGATTCGTCCTGCTTGCTCTTGTGCTTACAATTAATATAACCGCCCGGCTCATTATCGGCCGGGGCGCATCTTCCGCTCGGAGATGATTTCGTGGCCACCCCAGATCGACAAATGATTAGCGATTCACAGTCCCAGCCCGCGCAATCCTCGGCCGAGCCGCCCGCGCCTGCTTTCGCGCTGCCGAAAATCCATGCCAAGGATGTGAATTTCTTTTACGGGGCCTATCAGGCCCTGCACTCGATCAGCATGGACGTTTTCGCCAATAAAGTTACTGCCTTCATTGGCCCTTCCGGTTGCGGCAAGTCCACGTTCCTCCGCACGTTTAACCGCATGAATGAGGCCATTCGCAACACTCGCGTTCAGGGCGAGTTGTTGCTCAATGGCGAGAGCCTGTTTTCCATGGACGTGACCACCGTTCGCCGCCGCGTCGGCATGGTCTTTCAGAAATCCAACCCGTTTCCCAAAACGATCTTCGACAATGTCGCCTACGGTCTGCGCGTAAATGGTGTGAAAGGATCGGTTATCAAGGACGAAGTGGAGAAGAGCCTGCGGCGCGCGGCTCTGTGGAATGAAGTGAAAGACACCCTCCACAAGCCCGCCAGCGCCCTTTCCGGCGGCCAGCAGCAGCGCTTGTGTATCGCCCGTGCTCTTGCCGTGGAGCCCGAGGTGCTGTTGTTGGATGAGCCTTGCTCGGCGCTGGATCCGATCGCGACCTTGAAAATCGAGGAGCTCCTGTTCCAGATCAAAGACATCACCACCATCGTGATCGTCACCCACAACATGCAACAGGCTGCTCGCGTTGCTGATTTCACGGGTTTCTTTTTCATGGGCAAGCTGATTGAATTCGACGACACCAGGGTCGTTTTCCAGAATCCCTCCAAGAAGGAGACCGAAGACTACGTCACCGGCCGCTTTGGCTGATCGAGCCAAGGGTTGTGGGAGAGTTCGGGGAGGAGACATCATTGCGGCATTTTCAACAGGAATTGGACGCTCTCAAAGGGAAGCTCCTCGAGATGAGCGCCATCGTCGAGAATTCCATCTATCGGAGCGTTCAAGCAGTCATGGAGCGCAACGAGGAGCTTGCCAGACATGTCCTGGCCAACGAGGCGCGCGTCAATCAGTTGGAAATTGAAATTGACGAGGATTCCATCCGGCTCATCGCTCTGCAGCAGCCCGTGGCGGCGGACCTTCGCCTGATCACGGTTGCCGTCAAAATCAACAACGACCTGGAACGCATGGGCGATCTGGCCGTAAGCATCGCCGAACGCGCCCTTCAGCTCGTGCGCGAACCCTCGATTTCTCCCCAAATCGATATCCCGCACATTGCCGGTCTGGTCCAATCCATGGTCCGCAAGGCGCTGGATTCGTTTGTCAATCGCGATGCCGAGCTGGCGCGCAGCGTGCTGGTTTCCGACGATGCGGTCGACAATTTACGCACCGCCAATTACCACGAGCTGATCAGCTTCATGGAAAAGAATCCTCAGCAGATCGCGCAGGCGTTCCAGCTTCTGAGCGTGGTGCGTAACCTGGAACGTATCGCCGATCATTCCACCAACATCGCCGAAGACGTTCTGTTCCTCGTCAAGGGCATCGATGTGCGCCATCACAATGAGGAGCGAAGTGCAACCGGCTTCGCCAGGCAGGAACAACTGTAGTTTGGCTTTCAGCCCCATGCGTCAGCTTGGGGCTAGTCCAAGCTTGCAGAAGTTCGCGTCATATCACAGCCTGAAGGCTGTGCCACGCTTGGCTCCATGTGGCACGGCCTTCAGGCTGTGAGCCGCGACCGCGTGCGTGCTTGCCTTCCGATCAGCAGAGCCCCGCCGCCTTGAACGCTGCGCCCAAGTGCATCACCGCCGAGACCGCGCGCTGGTAGTTCATGCGCATCGGCCCGATCACGGCGACATTCGCCGCCAAGCCGCTCGGTAAGTCAATACGCAGGCCGATGAGCGACAGCTCACTCATGCTGGGGTGGTAATCCGCCAAGCCGACTTGGATGCGCAATTGCCCGGTTGGCTGCTCGAGGAAACGCTCCAGCAACAGAAGGATGCGTTTCTTCTCCTCGAGCGCCTGGAACAACTCGCGCATCCGCTCACGCGTAATATGGAGGTCCAGACCAATCAGGTTTCCGGCGCCTTCGCAGTGCACCTCAGGAGTCAACCCCAAATCCAGCAGGCCCGCCGAGTACAAAAAACTGACCCGCTTCAGGATGGCATCGTAGGCGGCGCTCTCCAGCTCGAAGCGGCGTTTTAGCTCCCGATGAATACTGTGGAGCGCCCATCCGCTGAAGTTGTAGTTGATGTAGTTCCGGATCGAAGTGAGCTCGTCCTGGCCGATCGCGCCATCGATCTGCACCACCCGGTTCCGAACCAGCCCGTCGCGCGTAACCACCACCATCAACACGCGCCGCTCCGGCAGCAGCAGCAGTTGGACTTCATCCAGCGTCTGATTGGCGGCGGGAATCGCTGCCGTGATTCCGAAGCCCCTGGTCAGTTCCGTCAGCAGTTGTGAGCCGCGCTCAATCCGGCCTTCCACCGTGCCGGCCCGCTCCAACTCCGCCTGCAACCGGTCCGTTTCCGCGCGCACAATGCGGCTGCCGGCGAGCGTGGCAGCATAACGCTGAAACCCGAGATCGGTAGGGATTCTGCCCGCCGAAGTGTGAGGCTGCGACAGGTAGCCGTGCTCGGCCAGGTCCGCCATGATGTTTCGAATGGAGGCCGCGCTCAGCGGGTTTTTCCGCGCAATGGTTCGCGAGGCTACCGGCTCACCGGACTCGATGTACTCGCCGACGATGGCGTGCAGCACGTCAAAATGCCGGCGGGAAAGCGTAGCGAATTGCCTCATCTTACCCCAAGCGGAAACCGAGCGGCCCTTCAACCTTAGTTTATAAGAGGTTGCACGAATCGGCGCACTTTGTCAACATCTCCGGGCGTATTTGTTTGTGTGGCGCGGGCTGCCGAGCCTGCTGAGCCGGGATTCGTCTCGGCTTTGGCCCGGCGAAGGATCGCCCACGCGCGCGTCGCCATTTACGATGCCTTCTCCGCCACCGGGTACTCCACGTTGCGCGCATGCCGCCACAGCCGTTCCAGGTCGTAGTAGCTTCGGGCGCTCTCGGAGAAAATGTGGACAATGAAGTCCCCGTAATCGAGCAGAATCCAATCACCGCTATCGTAGCCTTCAGCGCTTACCGGCAGCTCGCCTATTTCTTTGAGTGCCTTCCCGATTTCGTCGGCGATCGCTTTGCCCTGGCGCGCGCTTGCCGACGAGCAAATCACGAAGTAGTCGGTGAACGAAGTCACTTCGCGCAGGTCGAGGACCTTCACGTCCCGGGCCTTCTTGCTTTCGGCCGCATCGATAGCGACCATCCAATTTATTTTTTCGCTTGTTTTTTCGGGTGACGCTGAGGGGGTATCGAGCATCAAGCCGCCTTCCACGGGGGAAAGCTGCTCAGTGGGCGGTCTTTTGGCGGGAGTCGTTGGCGAAAGCCTCCTTTGGCTTAGCGTACTACACTAAAGTGTATGCGTAAATGGCTGGAGCGCGGAAGAGGGTATCTGGCCCTGCCCCTGCTCTTCGCCCTATCTCTGCTGTGTTTCCAACAGGTTACAGCGCGGGCCGACCCAAGTCCGAACGGCGTCTCGGAAGCCTCGGCGAGTCCCCCTGGTCTTCCGGTTGATCCTCTGGTTCTCAGCGCCATGCGCAACGTCGACCGGATTCAAAGCCTCGTGGATCAGGGCGCCCTTCCCAAGAAGCGGCTCGACCAGGCACTCCGCGATCTGGACGATGCCCGCGACCAGGCCACCTTGACCCGCGCCTTATACGGAGTGTCCCGCATTCAGGATCTGCGGCCTGAAGATGCCGCGGCAATGGTTGCCGCTGCCGGACGGCGCGTCGAACGCCAGAGCATCACGGTCGCCGAGCGTAACCAACTGGTCGACGTCGGCGTGCTGGCAAAGTCGGAGATTGCCCCGCAGGTTCAGGAGCTCGAATCGCGCCAGAGCACGCTTGAGCTGGCTAGAGAACGTTGGCGTCTGCTCGGGCAATTGGCCGCCATGGCGAAAGCAGAGATAGAATTCGAGCGGGCCAAAGAAGCCGCGCTGACCACCCTGAGAGGCGCCACGCTGAAAGACGCGATGTTCCGCTTCGATGGCGCCACCCAGTTCCACATCGACGACGATTTGAAGAGCATCGAAGGCGCCTATCTGAAGGAGTTTCACACGCCTCTGCCGGTCAGCGCCATTGGCCAGACCGCGCTGCACGAAGCAATGGGATTCGATCACCGCGACCGGGTGGATGTCGCGCTGAATCCCGATCAGAAGGAAGGCATCTGGCTGCGCGCGCTGCTCGAGCGCCATGGCATTCCCTACATTGCATTCCGCGACGCAGTGGCCGGCTCAGCCACCGCGCCTCACATCCACATTGGCGCCGGCAGTCTCCGGCTGCGTACCGCCTCGCGCTGAACCGCTCGTAGCGTCATCAATACGAAGCTCCATCGCTCCCTTTGTTCACGGGTCGGAAATGCCGGAGCTGCAACCGCTCCCCTTGGTCACGGCGCAACCCCGCGCGGAGAGGGTGTTGTTGGCTGAGCCGTGACCGAAATGCGCGAAGCGCAAGGGAGCGGTCTTTGCGAAAGCACACCAACCTTGTCTTCAAAACAACAAACACACCGGCTGGCTCAGTTGCACCTTCTGCCCGGTGGGCTTGAGGAGTCCAGTATTTCGATTTCTGGCGAACACCACCACGTTGTCGGAATTCTGATTTGCCGCGAGCACCCATTTCCCGCTCGGATCGAGAGTGAAATGCCGCGGCTCCTTGCCGCCTGTCGCCTGATGTCCGATCAGGCGCGGCGACGCCGCATCGTGCAGGTCAAAGATCGCCAGGCTATCGTGCCCACGGTTGGACGCATACAGGAAGCGCCCGGCGCGATCGATCGCCAGCTCGGCGGTGGTGTTTTCGCCCGTAAATCCCTTGGGCAGGGTGGTCGTCGAACCCAGCCGGGCCACTTTGCGCGCCGCGGCGTCAAAGCGAAACGTCGTGAGCGTGGATTTGATTTCGTTCAACACATAAAAATACCGGCTGTCTCGCGAGAAGGCGGCATGTCTCGGTCCGGAACCCGGTTCGACCGTCGCAAACGGCGGATCGGCCGGGGTCACTGTCGCGGTTGCGGGATGCAGTTGGTAAACCAGCAACTGGTCGGTGCCAAGATCCGCGACCACCAGCGTTGTATTGTCCGGAGAAATGTTGACCGAGTGCGTATGCGGCCCCTCCTGGCGTTCCGCGTTCGGTCCCTTGCCCTGGATCTTGACGAACTGTGAGGCCGCACCTAGTTTGCCGCCCGGTTCCACCGGGAACAGAGCAAAGCTACCGCCGCCGTAGTTCGCCACCGCGACCGTTTTCCCAGTGCGATCCACCGCGATGTGGCACGGCCCGCCGCCGCGTGAAGACACCTGATTGAGAAACGCCAGGTTCCCCGACGCGGCGTCAATCGAAAATGCGCTCACCGCGCCGGCGCTTTGTCCTTGAAACTGATCCACCTCATTCACCGCATAGAGAAACTTCCCATCCGGATGAAGCGCCAGGAACGACGGGCTCTCGGTTTCAGCGGCCAACCGGAAATCCGACAACCTTCCCGTCTCACTATTGAAACTCCCCGCATAGATGCCTTTGCTTCCCTTACCTGTGTACGTACCAGCGAAGAGCCGATGTTCCGCGCCGGATCCGGCCGTCGTCTGCCCGAATGCGCCAATGGCGGGCATGGCCACAACACCTTGGATCAATCGGCGGCGCGTAACTTGGGATGAAATGGGCATACGGCTCCTAGAGTACAAGAAGGACACCGGGACCGGCGCCGAAGTGCTTGAAGCTCCTCCGGACGGGCGCCTTTGGCTTTTTAAGAACGATGAGTCTTTCGCCGCGAGCCACCACAATGAGTCTGTCGCCGGGCTTTAGACCTAGCGCCTTACGAGCTTCGAAAGGAACCACGATCTGATTCCTTGCCGAGAGCGTCACTTCAATCGTCGTCTTCGTCGTCAATGGCTTGTCTTTCCGGTAGCATACGTTGATGCAGAATACGCGAAATTAGAATGCCGCCCCTGTCCACCCGGTAAAACACAACATGCTTGCCCTGCTCCATGCGATGCAGCCCAGGACGAACGTTATTACAGGGACGGCCAAGCGCAGGATTGTCGGCGAGAAGCCGGCAACACTGTTCAAGCTGCAGGATGTAGCGTTCGG
>Ga0302325_10032517_pt1 | contig 10711 bp, 13 predicted proteins | sample Palsa_T0_2_FD_201948 | JGI IMG/M metagenome (GOLD analysis project Ga0302325, IMG submission 201948) | Peat permafrost microbial communities from Stordalen Mire near Abisko, Sweden - Palsa_T0_2 | ecosystem: Environmental > Terrestrial > Soil > Palsa > Peat permafrost | place: Sweden: Abisko...
GCCAAGCTGGTGGCCAACCTGATCACGAGGGCCGGCGCCGACCGGGTGCTGACCATGGACATGCACTCGGGCCAGATCCAGGGCTTCTTCGACATTCCCACGGACAACCTGCTGGCGACGCCGCTGATCAACGGCGACATCCGCCGCCGTGAGCTCAACGTCAGTGAGCTGATGATCGTCTCGCCCGATGTCGGCGGCGTCGTGCGCGCCCGCACCCTCGCCGAGCGTCTGGACGCCGATCTCGCCATCGTCGACAAGAAGCGCTCGGGTCCCGGCGTCTCCGAGGTGATGAACATCATCGGCGACGTGAAGGACCGGCGCTGCGTGCTCTTCGACGACATCGTCGATTCAGCCGGCACGCTGTGCAACGCCGCCGAGGCGCTGAAGACGGCGGGGGCGGCCAGCGTCTCGGCCTACGTCACCCACGGCGTGCTCTCCGGCGCGGCGGTCGAGCGGGTGATGGGCTCGGTGCTGACCGAGCTGGTCACCACCGACTCGATCGGCGCCACCGAGGCCGTGGCCGCCTGCCCGAAGATCCGCCAGATCACCTGCGCCAACCTGATCGGCGAGGCGATCCGCCGGATCGCCAACGAGGAGTCGGTCTCCAAGCTGTTCGACTGACCGCGCCGCCCGCAGCCGGAGCGTCAAACCGTCCCGGCCGCATGCTAGGCTGGCGCCCGAGGGCGAATCGCGCGCCAGGAAGGGCGACCCCACCATGCTATTGCACCGTCCCGCCAGGCTGGCGCTGTTGCTCGGGCTCGCGCTGGTCGCGGCCGCGACCTGGGTGGCGGACGGCGGCGCCAAACCGCAGCCGCCTGTGATCGAACCGCCGCCGGCCACGCCGGGTGTAGGGCTCGGCGCCAGGTTCGTCCAGGAAGCGGCCGCCTACCAAAGCTACATGCGCGCGGCGTCGGCCATCGCGCCAAATTTCACCGACGCCCGCGACGTGGGCCGCTCGCTGCGGACCGGCGCGACCTACGAGCCGGCCCAGCTGCGGCGGGGCGCGGTGGCCTACGCGGCCATCGCGGCGTTGGGCGACGCGGCCTTCGTGGCGGACGTGCGCCGGGCCGGGGACACCCCCCAGGCCCGCTACGCCATCGTCGCCCGCATCTACGCCAACCCGGCCAGCGCCATGGCCTTCGCGGACGGCGCCGGCGCGGCCGGCCTGGCCAAGGCGGCCCTGGCGACCACTGGCATGGAACTCTACAACGCCGGCGACGCCGTGGCCGGCGCCGCCTACAGCATCCAGCACCAGCCCTGGTCGCTGGCGCCGGTGGCCGACCCCGAGGCGCGCGCCGCCGCGGTCAAGGGGCTGTCGGCGACGCCGCGCCAGGCGGCCAGCGACGACGTGGCGGCGATGGCTCGCCGCGTCCTCGGCGATACGTCGGGCGCGCCGCCGCTGCAGCCGGCCCCGCCGATCTATTCGGCCCTGGTGGTGCGCGCGGTCGCCCTGGCCGCACTGGCGGCGATCGGCCAGGCTGGCGATGACGTCAGCGCCAATCTGAGCTGGCTGACCGACGACTACTTCATGGATCACTGCGTCTCGGAGACCAAGCTCTCGCTGTTCGAGTGCCTGGCGGTGGCCAAGCCGAACTACGAGGACGTCTTCTGCCTCGGCCAGCACGCCATGAAGGACACCGGCGCCTGCGTCGTGCGGGCCGCCGGCGCCGCGGTGCCGCTGGTGATCACCACAGCCCCGCCGCCGCGAATCCCCCCGGCCCACATCGGCGCCCACCACGTCGTTCACCGCCGGGCCTAGCCGGCAGTGGCCGCGGCGGCGCCGTTGCATCGCGGCGGCGAGGCGTGTATCTAGCCGCGCTCTTTTCAGCCCCTCGCCCTGAGGGGCTTGTCGCCGTGCGGGGTCCCTGCGCGGCGGTTTCGCATTTTGAGGCGAGGCGATGGCCGAGATCGTTCTGAACGTGGAAGTGCGCGAGCGCGCCGGATCGGGCGGCGCCCGGGCGGTGCGGCGCGAGGGCAAGGTGCCCGGCGTGCTCTATGGGGGCAAGCTGGGTCCGGTCCCGATCGCCATACGCCAGAACGAGTTCCGCAAGGCGCTCTACACCGGCAAGCTGCTGGGCCACCTGGTGACCCTGCGCTACGGCGACGAGGACCAGCCGGTGATCGCCAAGGACGTGCAGTTCCATCCGGTCACCGACGCGCCGGTCCACTTCGACCTCTACCGCGTGGGTGCGCACCAGCTGATCCGCATCGCCGTGCCGGTGCGCTTCCGCAACCAGGAGGGGTCGCCGGGCCTGAAGCGCGGCGGCGCCCTCAACATCAACCTCCACGAGCTGGAAGTGATGGCGCCGGCCGACCGCATCCCCGAGGAGCTGGTGATCGACCTCACCGGCCTCGACATCGGCGATTCCATCCGCGCGGTGGACGTGGCGTTGCCGACCGGCGTGGAGCTGACCGCCCACGTGCGCGACGCGACGGTGGCCTCCATCGCCACCTCCTCGGCGATGCAGTCGGAAGAGGCGGGCACGGAGAGCTCCGAAGGCGCGGAGCCGGCGGCCAGCTAGTCCTGGCCGGCCGCCCGCGAGGCCGCCATGCTGATCCTCGTCGGCCTCGGCAACCCCGAGGCCAAATACGCCCGCAACCGGCACAATTTCGGCTTCGGCGCCGTTCAGATGATCGGCGAGCGCTGGAGCTTCGGACCGGAGCGCGCGCGCTTCTCGGGCCTGGTGCGCGAGGGCCAGATCCCGACCGCCGCCGGCCCAGTGAAGGCGATCACCCTGCGCCCGCAGACCTTCTACAACGACAGCGGCCTGGCGGTGTCCAAGGCGGTGCGGTTCTACAAGGCCGAGCCCAGCGACGTGGTGGTGTTCTACGACGAGATCGACCTCGCGCCCGGGCGCTTCCGGATGAAAACCGGCGGCGGGGCGGCGGGCAACAATGGGGTGCGCTCCATCGCCGCCCACATCGGGCCCGACTTCCGCCGCGCGCGGCTGGGGACCGGGCACCCCGGGCACAAGGACCTGGTCATGAACCATGTGCTCTCGGACTTCAGCAAGGCCGAGATCGCCTGGGCAAAGCCGCTGCTGGAGGCGGCCGCCGACGCCTTGCCGCTTCTCGCCGAGGGCGAAGACGAGCGCTACCAAGCCGAGGTGCTGCGCCTGGCGCCGGCGCCGAAGCTCGATCCTCGCGCCGTCGCTCGCGGCGAGGGCTCCGATTGACCGGCCGCTCGCCCGCGTGAGATAGCCGCCCGGCCCATCGGAGACATCGAATGCCCTTCTACGGGGGTGGTCTACTCTTATCCCTGCTGATCACCGTGCTGCTCTGCCTGCACGTGGTGCGCACCAATCAGCAGATCTTCTGGATCTTCATCATCGTCCTCCTGGGTCCGATCGGCTGGATCATCTACGGCGTCGTGATCCTCGTCCCCGACCTGCTCGGGGGAACGCGGGCCCAGCGGATGGGCATGGCGGCGCGCGACGCCCTCGATCCGGGCCGAGAATACCGCCAGGCCAAGGCGGCGATGGACGACACCCCGACGGTGCACAACCGCATGCGCCTGGCCGCCGCCGCCGCCTCGATGGGCCGCTGGGCGGAGGCCGAGGGGCTGTACGCCGAGGCCGCCCAGGGCATCCACGCCGACGATCCGTCGCTGCTGCTGGGCCGGGCCAACGCCCTGATCGAACTTGGCCGCGCCGCCGAGGCCCTGCCGCTGGTGGAGAAGGTGGCGCAGGAACAGACCAGCGCCCGCAACCCCTCCACGGCGCTCGCCCAGGCCCGCGTCTTCGAGGCGCTGGGCCGCTACGCCGAGGCCGACGAGGCCTACCAGTTCGCCGCGGGCCGCCTGCCGGGCCTGGAGGCGCTGGCGCGCTACGCCGCCTTCCTGGCCATCACCGGCCGCCGCCAGGAGGCCGCCGACAACCTCGCCGAGATCGACCGCCGGCTCGTGCGTTCCAACCCCCAGTTCCGCCGCGAAGGCCGCGCCTGGCGCGACCTGGCCGCCCAGGCGATGGCCAAGGCTTGACACGAAGTTCGTGAAACACGAACTTCGTGTCAATGAACGTTACGATCAGCATGGACGAGGAAACCCTTCGGTGGGTGCGATTGGAAGCCGCCAGGGCGGGCGTCAGCGTTTCGCGCTGGATCGCCGATCAGCTTGGCGTGCGTGGACGCGAGGCCGCTGAGAAGGCGGCCGCGAGCCGGCGCATCGAGCGGCTTCTGGCCGAGTTTCCTGGCCTACCTCTGAGCGAGGACGGCAGGATCACCATCGATCGGGATGAACTCTATGACGACGGCCGTTTTCGTAGATTCGACCACCCTGCTCTATCCCCTGGACAGGCGCGCGCCGACGAAGAAGGCGCGCTGCGCGGCGTGGCTGAAGACCCTGCGGGAAAGGGACCTTCTGATCCTTAGCCCGCAGGTGCTGAACGAGACCTATTGGGTCGTGCGGCGCAAACCCGAGTTCGCCTGGGCCAGGCCGAGCGTCCGGGATTATCTAAGGGACTATGCGCGGTGGACCAGGGCGCCGCTGGTCGCCGACACGTCGTTGGCGGCATTCGCGATCGAGGACAGCTATCGCCTGCAGTTCTGGGACGCGTTGCTGGTGGCCTCGGCCAACGCGTCCGGTTGCGGCTTTTTCCTGAGCGAGGACATGAACGACGGCCAGACCTACGGCGCCGTCACAATGGTCGATCCCTTTCGCCACCAGCCCGAGGACGTGCTAGGGGCCGCCGCTCCGCCCTGAAGCACGGATTTCCATGGTCCTCAAAGTCGCCATTGTCGGCCTGCCCAACGTGGGCAAGTCGACCCTGTTCAACGCCCTGACCCAGACCGCGGCGGCGCAGGCGGCCAACTATCCGTTCTGCACCATCGAGCCCAACTTCGGCGACGTGGCGGTGCCGGAGCCGCGGCTGGACACGCTGGCGCGGATCGCCAAGTCGAAGGAGATCATCCCGGCCCGGATCAATTTCGTCGACGTGGCGGGGCTGGTGCGCGGTGCCTCGCAAGGCGAGGGCCTCGGCAACCAGTTCCTGGCAAACATCCGCGACTGCGACGCCGTCGCCCTCGTGGCCCGCTGCTTCGAGGACACCGACGTGACCCACGTCGAGGGCCGCGTAGATCCCGTCGCCGACCTCGACATCATCGAGACCGAGCTGATGCTGGCCGACCTGGAGAGCCTTGAAAAGCGGGTGGTGAACCTGGAGAAGCGGGCCAAGGGCGGCGACAAGGAGAGCGGCGCCACGCTGCGGCTGGTGAACCTGGCGCTGGCCGAGCTGAACGCCGGCCGCCCGGCGCGCGTCGCCAAGGTCCCGGCCGATGACGAGAAGGCCTGGCGGATGCTGCAGCTGCTCACCGCCAAGCCGGCCCTCTATGTGTGCAACGTCGACGAGGCCTCGGCCGAGCACGGCAACGCCCTTTCGGACCTGGTCGCAGAACGCGCAACGCGCGACGGCGCCAAGGCGGTGGTGATCTCGGCCAAGATCGAGAGCGAGATCGCCATGCTCGAGCCTGCGGAACGGACGGAGTTCCTGGAGACGCTCGGGCTCTCCGAGCCAGGCCTGAACCGGCTGATCCGCGAGGCCTACGCCCTGCTCGGCCTGCAGACCTACTTCACCGCTGGGCCAAAGGAATCGCGGGCCTGGACGATCCCGGTCGGCGCCACCGCGCCGGCGGCGGCGGGGGTGATCCACAGCGACTTCGAGAAGGGCTTCATCCGCGCCGAGACCATCGCCTACGACGACTATGTTCGACTAGGCGGCGAGGCCGGGGCGCGCGAGGCCGGCAAGCTGCGGGCCGAGGGCAAGGAGTATGTCGTGCGCGACGGCGACGTGCTGCATTTTCGCTTCAACGTCTAGTTCGGCGCCCTTGCGACGCTGCTTCGCGTTGACGCCACGCCCGCCGCAGCCTCAACCTGCTGGTTCGCGCATCGCAGGAGAGGACGTATGGCGTTCCGTATCTTGGCGTTCACGACCGCCCTGGCGGCGCTCGGCATGGCCGCCGTCGCTCAAGCCTTCCCGGCCAGCGACGTCACCGGCATGGACCTCTACAACCACTTTCGCCAGCAGGGCGTCACCCTGATCTCACCGCCCAGCGAGCCGGTGGTGATGATCGAGCGCAACCTCGCCTACGACGGCCACCCGATGGGCCCCGACCCCGAGAGCGCCGTGCTGCTGCAGACCGGCCAGCACCCCTGCGACTACACCCTGGGCTTCGACCGCCCGGTCAGGTCGGTCTCCTTCGACCGAGCCTACCTTCACGCCACCGGCCGGGGCGTCACCCACCCCTATTGGACGGTGACGGCGTTCGGCGAAGAGGACCGGCCGATCGCCTCGGTGGGCGAACTGCGCATCCACAGCCGCCGCGACGTGCCGGCGCGCCACTTCACCCTGAACGGACCGGGGATCACGCGGCTGGTGTTCTGGGGCGACAACAAGGGTTCGGGCGACTTCTGCAACGTCGTCGTCGACTCCTTCGACACCCGCAGCCGCTGACTTCAGGACCCGTCGCTGGGACGCGTTGCGCCGGCCCCGCCGTGTGGCTAGGGAAGGCGCAAAATCGCGGGAGAGACGCCATGGGCGAGACCATCAGCATCAAGTCGACGGCCGAGGACGACTTCGTGTTCGCCGCCTACCACGCCCAGCCCACGGGACCCCGCAAAGGCGGGGTCATCGTGATCCAGGAAATCTTCGGCATCGACGAGCACGTGCGCCGCGATGTCGACCGCTGGGCCTCGCTGGGCTTCGAAGCCGTGGCGCCTGGCCTCTACGACCGGCGCGAACCCGGCTTCACCGCCCATCACGACGAGGCCGGCATCAAGGTCGGCATCGGCCATGCGATGGCGAGCCCGCGCGAGCAGGTGCTGGCCGACATCGCCGCCTGCCGCGACTTCCTGGCGCCGCGCGGCAAGGTGATGGTGGTGGGCTACTGCTACGGCGGCTCCTATGCCTGGCTGGCCGCGGGCAGCCTGGGCGGCCTCGCGGCGGCCTCCAGCTACTACGGCAGCATGGTGCAGGCGAACGCCGGGCTGGCGCCCAAGTGCCCGACCATCGTCCATCTCGGCCGCATGGACGCCGGGATCCCGGCCGACGCAGTGAAGGCCGCCGTGGAAGCCGCCAATCCGCAGGTGCCGGTCTACATCTACGAAGACGCGGGCCACGGCTTCAACAACGAGGATCCCGAGCGCCACTCGGCCGCGAGCGCCGAGCTGGCCCGCAAACGCACGCTGGAGCTGTTCGAGACGGCGTGAGCGCCGTGGCCGCGGCGGTGTCCCTGACCAGCGCCAGGGACGGCTTCGTCTTCGGCGCCTACCGCGCCCCGCCCGACGACGCGCGGCGGGGCGGACTGGTGCTGATCCAGGAGATCTTCGGCGTCACCGACCACATCCGCGCGCTGGCCGAGGGCTTCGCCGCCGACGGCTACGAGACCCTGGCGCCGTCCCTCTACGACCGCCAGCAGCGCGGCTTCGCCGTGGGCTACGACCGCGAGGGAGTCGAGCTGGGCCGCCGCTACTCGGAGGCAGCGCCGTGGGACGAAGTCGCGGCGGATCTGGCCGCCTGCGTCGCCGCGCTCGCGCCGCCGGTGTTCGTCGCCGGCTACTGCTGGGGCGGAACCGCGACCTGGCTGGCGGCGTGCCGCTGCGAAGGCGTCGCGGCCGCCTCCAGCTTCTACGGCCGCCGCATCCCGGAGCTGCTGAGCGAGACGCCGCGCTGCCCGATCATCCTGCACTTCGGGCGCCGCGACCCGACCATCCCGCCGGGGACAGTCGCGGCGATCGCGGCCGCCCAAGCAGAGATCCCGATCCACCTCTACGACGCCGGCCACGGCTTCGTCTCCGACCGCCGGGCCGATTACGACACCGACGCGGCGCGCCTGGCGCGGCTGCGGACGCTGCAGCTGTTCGCCCTCAACGGCGGTGGCCGCGGTGACATTTGACAATTTAATGCCAATTAATAATTCCGGTACGGAAGTATTGCCAAGGCGTCACAACCGGTTCTCACTATCGCCGAACGGTGGTGAAACCTTTCGTGACGCGCCTTGCGTGCGGGTTGCTGCGTGGTGGCGAGACGAACTTCTCACCGGGTCGAGGAGGATCGTATGAAACGAGGTGAGCAAGCGCTGGCGAGCCTTTCTGCGCCGTGGGATCGCCCACGACAGTCGACCTGGACGGGCGTAGGCGCCGGGTGGGATTTTCAGGATCCGGACGACGGGCTCGATCTCGAGGTCGGTGTGCTGCGTGGGCCGATCCTGTCGCTGGACGACGCGATCGCCAAGTTGCGCGCCGTCGAGCTGAGCTTCGTCGAGGGTGAGCGCACCGACGGGGCGGACGCGAGCGCGCTGCGCGAAACCATCAGCTGGCTGCAGGATCACCGCCGCGCCGTGCGCGTGCGCCCCTCCTGAACGGCCGCGTCCAGAATCAGGTGGCGCAGCGCCGGATCCCGCTCGATCGGGCGGACAAGCAGCGCCTGGGCGAGTAGCACGCCGATACCGGCCGCGTAGGCGGCGAAGGCGCTGGACGGGAAGCGGCCGCCGTGCACGGCGCCGTTGGTGTCGAGGTAGATGAAAGCCGCCGCGGCGCCCAGCACCAGCACCACCGCCAGCACCGAGATCACGCTCTGGCCGAAGCCGGTGCGGAAGCTGATCCAGATGTGGGCCTTGAGCATGCGCCGCAGCTGCGGGATGGCCAGCGGGATCGCCAGCGTCGCCAGGAAGTAGGCGCCCGGGTAGAGCAGCATCCACCGCACCTTGAAGGCTGCGGTCCAGCGCAGCTCGCCCCAGGCGTAAGTGGCGGCCGCCGCATAGATCAGAGCCCCGGCCAGGAAGGCCGAGTACTGCATGCGTCGGAAGAGACGCCAAGCCGGACTGACACCCATCCGCTCCAATGTGGCGACTTGCCCGCGGCGAAGGAAGGGCCTTCAGTGGCCTTCGAACGCCACCAGCGTGGAAACCGCCACGCCGGCGGCGCGCAGGCGGGCGACGCCGCCCAGCTGCGGCAGGTCGACCACGAAGGCGGCGGCCATGATCTCGGCGTCCGCCGCCCGCAGCAGCTGCACCGCCGCCAGGGCCGTCCCGCCGGTGGCGATGAGATCGTCGATCAGCATCACCTTCTCGCCCGCCAGCACCGCGTCCAGGTGCATCTCGATGGTGTCGGAGCCGTATTCGAGCGCGTACTCCACCGCGCGGGTCCGGTGCGGCAGCTTGCCCTTCTTGCGCAGCGGCACGAAGCCGGCGGAGAGCTGATGGGCGACGGCGCCGCCGAGGATGAAGCCGCGCGCCTCGATGCCGGCCACCTTGTCGATCTTCATGCCGGCGAACGGCTGCACCAGCTCGTCCACCGCCTGACGGAACGCCCTGGCGTCGGCCAGCAAGGTGGTGATGTCGCGGAACATGATCCCGGGCTTGGGGTAGTCGGGGATGGTGCGGATGATCGCGGCGAGGTCCATGCGGCGTCCTTCTGAGCCACGGCCGGGCCGAAGCGGCGGCCTTATCGCCGACGCGGCCCATCTTGGCTATGGTCGCCCCCGTCCATGCTTCGCAGCGCCGCCGCCCTTGCCTTCGCGCTGGCCGTTCTCGCCGCGCCGCGCGCGCTGGCCGGCGAGACGGCCTGCTGGGTCGACAATGGGGCGGTGATCGCGCCGGCCGCGTTCGGCGACATCGCCGGCGACTTCATCTTCGACCTCTCGGCGCCGACGAGCGTGCTGCACCTGGACGTCGCCCAGATGAACGACGTCGAGGGGACGCAGGCGCGACGGACGCTGCGGCTGGCCGGCGAGCGCATCCCCGCCACGGTGTCCATCGCCAGCCTCGACGCCCGCACCCTCACCTTGCCCACCACCGTGATCGGCCTGATCGGCGACGACGTGCTGGCGCCCTATGTGGTCGACCTGCGCTTCTCGCCCTGCCGGATCGGACTGTGGCGCCGCCGGGCGCCGCGCTTCCGGGCGACGGCGAGCCTGCGGTTGCAGATGGTGGGCGGGGCGCCGGCCGCCGCGGCGTCGGTGAGCGACGGCCACGCCATCGCGACGGGGCTCTTCGCCATCGACACCGACTCGCTGGGCGTCCGGCTCTCCGGCGCCGCGGCGCGCCTCAGCCGCGCGCCGGCCGGCGTCGACGCCGGCTCGCGCGACCGGCCGCCGGCCCGGCTCGCCGCCCTCAGCCTGGCGGACGAGATTTTCGAGGACACGCCGGCCGGGATCGACCCGCAGGCGCCCGCGGGCCTGCTGGGCGGGATCGGGACGGCGGTGTGGTCGCGCTGGGACCTGCGCCTCGACCTGCGCCGGCGGCGGCTGCTGCTGGCGCCGGCCAGGCGCTGAGGCTCAGTGCCCGACTTTGCGCCAGACGGCGCGGTAGCTGAGGTAGAGGATGATCGAGAACAGCACCAGGTAGATCGTCACCGCGAAGCCGAGCTGCTTGCGCTCGTTCATCTTCGGATCCGACGCCCAGGTGAGGAAGGCGGCCACGTCGCGGGCCTCCTGGGCTACCGTGCACGGGGTGCCGTCGTCGAAGGTGACCTTGCAATCGGTCAGCGGCGGCGGCATCGAGATGAAGCCGCCGGGCGGGACGTTCTTCGGATCGCCGGTCCAGTTGCCGGACACATCGCCCGAAAAATAGGGGTTGTAGTATTTGCCGGGTGGAGCGGTGAGGCCGGCCGGCAGCGCCCCCATCGAGCTCGCGATTGCAGCGACGTAGTTGGGGCCGCCTTCGCGGGCCGCGACCAGCAGCGACATGTCGGGCGGCAGCGCGCCGCCGTTGCTGGCCC
>Ga0302325_10032519_pt1 | contig 10710 bp, 9 predicted proteins | sample Palsa_T0_2_FD_201948 | JGI IMG/M metagenome (GOLD analysis project Ga0302325, IMG submission 201948) | Peat permafrost microbial communities from Stordalen Mire near Abisko, Sweden - Palsa_T0_2 | ecosystem: Environmental > Terrestrial > Soil > Palsa > Peat permafrost | place: Sweden: Abisko...
TCGCGGCGTCCTGGACGTGGTGGTCGCCAACCAGAGCGGCCCCTTGCTTATCTACAAGAACACCGTGAGCCCACAGAACGAGTGGGTCGAATTTGCCCTCGAGGGGACCAGCAGCAACCGCAGCGCCATTGGCGCTCAGGTAACTCTTTACTGGAACGGGCAACAGCAAATACAGCACGTTTCCGGCGGAAGCGGGTTTGCTGCGCAGAACGATCGCCGGCTGCATTTTGGCCTGGGCAAGAATCCGCAGATCGAGAAAGCAGTCATCCGTTGGCCATCGGGCAAAGTCCAGACCGTCGAGAACCTGGCTGCCGGAAAGCTCTACAATGTCAGGGAGGCGGAATGAGTCAAGGCGTCAGTATCCCACGACCGGTAAAGCCTGAGGCAGCGTGGAAGCGCTTCTTCAGCCCCTCCAATCGCTATCTCTCTCCGCTCCTGATCTCCTGCGTCCTGTTAGTGGGCCAGCTTTCCTACGGAATTCTCGAGAGCTATACCCGTACGTTATTGGCGATTGCCGCCAGCCTCATCGCAGAGGCGGTTTTGTCGCGTATTTATATGGGCAAGTGGCCCAACCTGGCGAGTGCCTACATTACCGGCATCAGCGTCGGCATCCTGGTACGCTCTCCCGCCTTCTGGCCCTACGCCCTTTGCGCGCTCATCTCCATAACTTCGAAGTATGTGCTGCGCGTGCACGATCGCCACATCTGGAATCCGTCCAACTTCGGTATCGTTGCCATGTTCGTTCTCGCGTCCGGAACCGTTGCCGGCTTGAGCATCCAGTGGGGCAACTTTGTCTGGCCCATGATTGTGATCTGGACCTTGGGATCGGCAATTATCTATCGCCTGCATCGTTTCCATATCAGCGCCACGTACGTCCTGTCCTTCCTGGGATTCGCCTTCCTGCGCAGCTGGATCACCGGCGACCCCTGGCGCTCGGAAATCTCTCCCATCACCGGACCCATGTACCAACTCTTCATCTTCTTCATGATCACCGATCCTAAGACAACCGTCCGCTCAAAGGTCGGCCAATGCGTAACTGTGTTTGCCGTGGCCGCTGTCGAGATGGTCCTGCGACTGCACCAGGCGGTCTATGCTCCGTTCTACGCCCTCTTCCTGGTAGGGCCGACAGCCATGCTTCTTGAAATGTGGATGGAGTCCCGCCGTGCCCGTCTTCTGGTCGCGCATGCCTAAAGGTACGGTGCGTCGTTGTCTCATCCTATCTTTGTTAGCAACCCTGGCGGCGGGCGCATCGGCGCAACGCCCTTCCGGTCCCATTCGTTTTGTCGACGCCACCGCAGCCTCCGGCATCTCCTTTCGCCACCATAGCGGTGCTTTTGGAAAGAAATACCTCCCCGAGACCATGGGGAGCGGCGTCTGCGTTCTGGACTACGACAACGACGGATTCCAGGACATCCTGTTTGTAAACTCGATGGACTGGCCGGGTCATGGCTCCGCGAAAAACTACCCCGCGCTCTACCACAACAACGGAGACGGAACCTTCACCGATCGCACCCGGCAAGCGGGCCTGGCGGTGGAGTCGTACGGCATGGGCTGCGCCGTCGGCGACTATGACAACGACGGCAAAGACGACATCTACATCACCGCGGTAGGTGCCAACCACCTGTTCCACAATCTAGGCAACGGCCGCTTCGCCGATGTGACGGCGCACGCGAAACTCGCAGGCGGCGGATTCTCCAGTGGTGCCGTATGGTTCGACTATGACAACGACGGCAAGCTCGACCTTTTTGTCGCTCACTACGTGGACTGGTCAATCGCGAAAGATCAGTTCTGCTCTCTCGACACAAAAAACAAATCCTACTGCACCCCGCAGGTCTACAAAGGGGAGAGTGCGAGGCTTTACCACAATCGCGGAGACGGAACCTTCGAAGACGTAACCCAGCGAGCAGGTCTTCTCGATCCGACCAGCAAGTCCCTGGGCATAGCGCTGGTGGATTACGACGATGACGGCTGGCTCGATCTGCTGGTGACTAACGACACCCAGCCCAACAAACTCTACCGCAACAACCACAACGGAACCTTCTCGGATGTCGGCGTACAGGCCGGAATAGCCTATAGCGATGCCGGCGCTATCCGCGCCGGCATGGGAGTTGATAACGGAGACTATGACAACTCCGGCCATCCCGGCGTTATCATCGGCAACTTCACCAACGAAGGCATAGCGCTATACCGAACCGACGGTTCAGGCCTGTACACGTCCGCTTCGGAATCGACGGGCATCGACCGCTGGTCCCTGCAGTCCCTCACTTTCAGCACTTTCTTCTTTGACTACGATCTGGACGGTCTGCTGGACGTCCTGGCGGTCAACGGTCACGTGGCCGACGACATCGCCGTAACCCAACCACATCTAAGGTATGCGGAACCCGCCCTGATATTTCGCAACCGGGGAAAAGGCCAGTTCGAAAACATGTCGACCCAGTTGGGCCCAGCGCTGCAGCATCCCATCGTGGGCCGTGGCGCCGCCTACGGAGACTTCGACAACGACGGCGATCTCGACCTGGTGATCACCGAAGCCAACGGCCCCGCGCGCCTGCTCCGCAATGAGAACGGCAATCAAAACGACATGCTGCGAATTAAGCTGATCGGAACCCGTTCCAACCGTGACGCCATTGGAGCCAAGCTCACCCTCCAGGTAGACAAGAACCTCCGCCTGCTACGCATGGTCAAATCCGGTTCCGGCTATCTGTCACAAAGTGAGTTACCAGTGACCTTCGGCTTAGGCAAGCCCGACCCCAACAGAAAAATGCATCTGACCATAGCCTGGCCCAGCGGTCACAAAGACACGCTCGAAAACCTGACACCCAACCAATCCATCACCGTCCAGGAAGGCAAGGGCATCCTCTCAGCGCACCCTATAGCCTTTCAGCAAGCCAAGCCCGCTCCTCACGCTTAGCGACACTCCTCGTCCGGCAACCACCCTCTATGGAACCGTTGCCTTTTCCTTTGTCATCCCGAGCGTACCCGGATTTCCTGCTTCACGGCTCCCACCAGCGACCACTTATGTGGTTCTCTCTAAAGAGAACCACATGCAGTTGACCGAAGGTGCCACTCTCGACAGGAAATGCGGGGGAGCGGAGGGATCTGCAGTTCACTCCCCCAGCAACCAACCCAAACCAAAGCACTACTCTCCCCTTGTCATCCCGACCGGAGCGGAGGGATCTGCAGTTCACTCCCCCAGCAACCAACCCAAACCAAAGCACTACTCTCCCCGTGTCATCCCGACCGGAGCGAAGAGGAGCGGAGGGACCTGCGGTTCTCTCAACCACTCACCAAGGTAGGCCTGTGCGACTGATAAAACCCAGACCTATCCAACATGGAAACAATCTCATCCCGGCCAACTCCCAACTTCGACCCCGCCCGCAGCAAATCCTCGGCGCACACTGGATATGAATTACGAAGCGCAGGATCACCGAACCGTCCCACATTGAACGGAGCAATTACCCGCAAAACCTCATCTCTAAAAGCCCCTGTATCATCAACCCCACGCAATACGTGCGCACGTTCAAGCAGTCTCCGCGACGCCGGACCAAAACCCGCATGTTCACGCAAAAGAAACCCCGTTGCCAACTCGGGCTTTCCCAACCGAAATGCCGTCTCCGCAAAACTAACCGCAGCAAAATACAACATCGACACCGCAGTAAACGCAGGAAAATTACTCATGGTCGCGTACAGAGCACCAATCAGCCGGCTGGCAGCCACCAACTCCCCATCCGTCTGCTCGGCATACCGCTGTAGCTGCCCAACAAGCTCATCCGACTCAAAATACCGGCCGAGAATCCGAGCCAATCTCTCAACACCCATCAATGTAAGCGCAAACCCGGTCGAGAGCAGAGGATCAACAAATCCAGCCGCAGAAGGTAACATCGCCCATCGCCCACCCGCAATGGCAGAACTGCGAAAACTGACGACCGGCATATACCGGAACGGCTGGCACGCCACCGCCCCATCGAACTGTTTTTGCAACGCGGGTACGCGATCAAGAACCCGCTGCCACGCAGGTTCGCCCTCGCTCAGCCCCAGCTCTCTAGCCACTTCCGACGTGGCTGCGACGCCAGCACTCGTAACCCCATTGTTGAAACGAAGCACCCAAACCCATCCACCATCAAAGATGTGGTGAACCGCCGCATCATCGACAGGATAAGGAGTTTCCCCTTCGTTCTCCGTTCGGTTGACTCCCCTGAAGTGGCTGTAAAGGCTTTCCGTAGCAGGCATACCCGGCAACGAATCCTCACCAAGCCCCAGCGTGTGATGCAAAAAACCGCGCGGGCCGGTAGCATCAATCAGAAACTTAGCCCGCAGACAGAACTCAACTTCCCCGGTCCACCCAGCAAGATCCGTTCCACCCTCTAACAAATCCAGACTCTCGATCCGCACCCGGTCATAGTACTCGACCCCAAACTTCTCCGCTTCCACCACCAGGAAGTGATCCACCTCAGCCCGATACCAATGCGTATCCGCGATGGCATCATGAGGGCTTGCCGCCACCAGCATCTGACCCGTCTCGTGAAAAAAACTAAACCCACGCTTCAGCCCGCAAGCAACCCGCGGATAAGCCCGTTGCCAGCTTCCCCATTTCGCCAGTGGAGCAACCCGCGGCAGATCATACGTCGCGCTCAATCTTTCCAGCAGCAGGTTACTGAGCGGCGTAGTCGATTCGCCAATCACAACCCGGGGATGCCTCCCCTGTTCCAGCAGCACCACCGAAAGCCCGAGCCGATGAGCAATCATCGCCATCAGGCTGCCGCCAAAGCCGGCCCCCACAACAACCAGGTCAACTTCGCGTTTCAACTAGCACCCCCGCACCGCGCACAGTCGACCCGCTCCAACACCACCTGCCCCAGGTTCATCTGCCGCAGGCGCGCGACCCGCTGTGAGTGGCAGCTAGCGCATGACTCGCGCAATCCCCAAAGATCCGCAAACACCCTGCCCGCCTTAAGCCCCAGGCCGTACTCCATTGCCGACTCCAACGTATGCAGGGAAGGCAAGGCAAATCGCCCCTCCGCCATCAAGTCATCCATGACCCCATTCCCTGCGCGCGTAGGGATCAGCGTCGCAGCCGTCGCCCCATGTTCCATGGCAAAATCCAAAGATCGCTCTGCCCAATGCAGCGCCTCTCCGGCAGGCATATAAGGAGGCTGCAACAAAATAAAAACCCGCACATCCATCTCGTTCCGCCGCAAAAATTTCGCCGCACGCGAGAACTGATCGAGCGTCATCTGTTTATTAAGCTTGGCGAGAACCTCGGGATGCGCCGTCTCCAACCCCATCGCCACCTCCATTCTGCCGCTGAGCATGTCGCGGAACCGAAGACAACCATCCCCCGTGAGCGCAGGGTGATTCTCCACGATGACCCGATCGAAGCGATTGGCCCGCTCCGCGATTGCGCCGTGATCCCCGGGAGGAATCGCATGAGGATCAAAAAAACTCCCGCTGTTGTAAAGCTTCAGTTGCTTTGCCGGCGTAAGCTGCAGCAGCGCGTGATCGATCTGCGCCGGGATCGCCCCCAAGGGCACCGTTTCGGTCAGAGTGTTCCGCCACAGGTCGCACATCACGCAGCGAAACGGGCATTCCTTATTCGTAAGAAAAACAGTGGCAACCGGCTCAACGCCTCCCCCGGCAGCGCATTCTTCTTCTACAAAGTACTCATACGGAAGATAAGCATCGCGTGGCTCACGCGCCGGACGCCGGCCCAGTATCCAGGCATCCACCGCGGCGCTCATGAGTAGAGCGAAAGAAACTTCTGGCGATACTCCGCCTCACGAAAGGGAAGTCGCGACTCCAGTGTCTTTTCTGAAACCGCTCCATGCTGGAAGCGCCGCTTGCAGAACACCGGCATATCGAAGCCCGTGACCGCCTTTACCCCGCGCGCCACGATATCGCCCTTCAGCGCATACAGCCGCTCCACATCGTACGCAGTAAGAGCAATGAAAGGAATGCCCTCTGCGACAGCAATCACCGACGGTTGCGTATAAGGACTGAACCCCACAAATCCGAAGTGATGAGCCGGAGCGTATGTTCTGCAATAAGACCGGCTAAGCCCGCCGCTGTAGGTCAGCGAGTGTTTGATCTTCCCCACGCCCCAGCCTTCCTGGTACAGCATGGGATTGTTGATGACGCTGCGGATCGTAAGTTCAGGATTCTGCTCGATGGGATAATCCTTGAGGTTCTCGTCCCCGCCATCCCCATCAATCAGGTAACGCCATTCCGGATACCGTTGCCGTATCCCCCGGCATAACGCCATCGCCATGGTGGCCGATTGAATATCGAGCGCCTTATAGTCTTCCACCACGCGGATGGTCTCTTCCACATCGAGCGCCGACTCATCGACCACCACCGGCTCAAGAAACAGCCCTAGTCCAACAGAATCAAGGAACGCACGCGCCTGGCCTGCATCGGGACCATCGCCCACCTCCAGTACAAAAGCCTTGAGCCGTGAAGGATTCATCCCCAGCTTGAGCATCACATGGTACGCGGTAAGAAACACGCTCCCGCTATCGATGCCGCCCGAGAAGCACACCCCGATTGGTTCATGGGCAGGCACCCGAGGCAGCCACTGCGCCAGCTCATCTGCCAGAGCACCAATATAGGCCTGCCCGATTTGGTCAAGGTCCGTGCTGAGCACAGCCTGTGCCGGCGTAAAGAAGCGGGTGTACACCGGGTCCGGATCCGGGCATCCGATGAGCTGCAGCTCCACTACGTAGTGAGCCGGAACCATCCTCGTGTAACTCGGATGAAACTGACCCTCGAGTCCCTCCGCCTTCAGCCAGTGGTAAATCGTATCGATGCGGACAGCCACAATCAGCACCGGCCCCTCCTGGCGCTTAGCCAGAAAGTAGCGCAAGGGGCGATCCAGCGATCGCGCCATCTTCACCGTCTTGCCTTCGCGGGCGACCAGCGCAAACGATCCGGCAATGCGGCCCACTGCCTCCGCCGTCCCGTATAAAACAGTCTCCCTGGCCTCCTCGACCGTGAGGCGATACAGCTGGTTGGCTGCTGGATCCGTAAGATCAACCACGCGCTCAATGTACTGCTGCTGCATAGTTTCCCCAGCATAGCGCATCTTTCTACGCCCCTCATTATCCACCAAAAGGTTGACAAACTTCTCAAACCCTGGGAGGTTGACCGTCCCACACCATTCGGAGCAACCTTACGCAGACCATATGAGACGAAAAGTTTTCACCCTGTTTTGCTTTCTGGCGGCCACCACCAGCACCTTGCTCTCCCAGGACAACTTCTTTGCCAAATGGGAGGCACGAACCAGCGCGACGCAAGCCAGGCAGCCCTCGTGGCCGCCACCGCTGGTCGCGCCTTATCCCATGCTGATCCAGGTCTTCCGCGCGGACTTTGTCCGGCAGATCACGCCCACGCTCACCTCCACGTGGAACTACGGAGCAAGTCGAGGTCTGAACCTGATCCCGGGTTTCAACAGCGAAGTCGACGTTTACTACGCCCCGTATATTCAGCACAACGCGCCCAAAGTGAAAGACGGTTTCGGCGATGTAGGCTTCCTTTACAAGTACCGCCTTTTCTCCCGCAACGAGAAGCAGGGTAACTTCATGCTGAGTGCTCAGCTCGTCGCGACCATCCCCACCGGCAGTCACAGCAACGGAAGCCCCGATGCCGCGGTCGCACCGACGCTTCTTTCCGGCAAGGGGTTCGGCAAATTCGACGTGATTTCCTGTCTCGGAGGAAACCTGCCGACGGAGGAGACCAACAAGCTGGGCCGTTCCATCGCCTGGAATACCACCGCGCAATATCATCTGGCCAAGTACGTGTGGCCGGAGCTGGAGTCGAACACCACCTACTTTTTTGGCGGAAAGAACGACGGCAAAAAGCAAAACTTCCTAACCCCGGGCATCGTCTTCAGCAAATTCAAGCTGCATCCGAGCGAAGAACGAAGCCGCACCGGAGTCGCTGTCGGCGCAGGCATGCAGATAGCCACCTCGCAATTCCACACCTACAACCACGCGCTGGCTTTCACCACGAGATTCGTTTTCTAGCCGGCGCGGAAGAGTCTCTGAACGAAGGGCACGGCTTTTAGCCGTGCTACATAATTAGGGCGGATGGGCCAAAAGAGCGCGTGTGAGAACCTTCTGCGAAGGGTGGATAGATCAAATCTTAGGAAACGAGCGCATTTCTGAGAGTCACTGTTCTCGTGCTTTGTATCAGGGCACGACTTTAGTCGGGCCGTAAAGGCCCCGCAAAAACCTGGGCTTTAGCCCCTGAGGTACGCTTTTCAAGCGAGCTGAAATGCGCAACAGCGCAATCGGCTGGACCCACAGAAAGAAAGAGGTCGAAAACACTAGATGGTCCGTCTCCGCCCCATAGCACTCATAGCCGTCCTGCTATTGCTGTGGCAACTCGCCGTGACTCGGAACCCCATTCACATCCTGCCCACCCCCTGGGGAGTCGTCCTCGGAATCGGTGACCTCCTGCAGCATGGCTTGCTGTTCAAATACGTGGTCGCCTCCTTATTCCGTGTGACCTGGGGCTTCGCTCTGGCCGTTGTTGTGGCCGTGCCCTTAGGCCTGATCATCGGCTGGAATCGCCGCGCAGAGATGGCCCTCAATCCCTTGATTCAGATCCTTCGCCCCATCTCCCCGCTGGCCTGGATCCCGCTCGCCATCCTCTGGTTCGGTGTCGGTGATCTGGCCGCCATCTTTCTCATCTTCCTAGGCTGCTTTTTCCCTATGCTACTGACCGCGATGAATGCGGTACGAGGCATTCCCGCGGTCTACATCAATGCCGGCCGTAATTTCGGCCTTTCGTCAGCAGCCCTCGTCTCCCGTGTACTCTTTCCCGCGGTCATCCCGCAGCTGATCATCGGCATGCGAATCACCCTAGGCGTCGGCTGGCTGGTAGTGGTCGCAGCAGAAATGATCGCCGTAAGCTCCGGCCTCGGCTTCCTGATTGTCGACGCGCGTAACGCCGGCAACCGTTATGACCTCGTGGTCGCCGGCATGATCATCATCGGCCTCATCGGCCTCCTATTGGATATAGGGATGCGCTCTTTGCAACAAATGAAATCGTTACGGTGGAGCTACTCAGAGGATTAGTGACAAAGACCAAGCTACAAGCCGAGCACATCCACATGGTGTTCACGCGCGACGGCAAAAGTACGTCCGTGCTCAATGACATCTCGCTCACCGTCTCCGAAGGAGAGTTCGTTTGTCTCCTCGGCCCCTCCGGTTGTGGCAAGTCAACTCTGCTCAGCACCATGGCCGGCTTTCTTTCCCCCAGCAGCGGAGAGATAACCATCGACGGCGAAGCCGTCCACGGACCCGATCCCCGGCGTATTTTTGTCTTCCAGGAGCGCGGCGTCTTTCCCTGGCTCACCGTAGAAGGCAACATCGCGTTCGGCCTCTTCCACCTGCCTGCAGCGGAACGGCACCAGCGCGTCGCCCATTACATCAAAATGGTCGGCCTCGAAGGCTTTGAAAAAGCCTATCCGCCCGCACTCTCCGGCGGCATGAAACAACGCCTCGAAGTAGCGCGGGCTTTAGCCGTAAACCCCGACATGCTTTTTCTCGATGAACCGTTCGGAGCCCTTGATTCCATCACCCGCCTCGTCATGCGCGGCGAACTGTTACGCATCTGGGAAGCGGAGCGCAAAACCATAATCTTCGTCACCCACGATATCGATGAGGCCGTGCAGCTTGCCGACCGCGTTGTTGTCATGAGCGCCCGCCCCGCCACCATCCAGCAAATCGTCAACATCGACATACCCCATCCCCGCGACATCAGCTCCGCACGCTACCTCGAATTGCGCGACGGAATCTTCCAGCAGATCGGCCTGGCCCACAAAATATGAACTCCCTCGCTGAACCAAAAAAGTGGGAGAAGTTCTTCTGGCCACTCCTGGCCTCCGCGCTCTTCCTCGCCCTCTGGCATTACTCCGTCGCCTGGACAGCCACAAAAATCTTTCCTTCGCCGCTCGATGTGGAGAAGGGAATCGCCGAGCTTATCCGGAAAAAGGTTCTATGGCGCGACATCATCGACTCCCTTCGCCGCGTGGCCATCGGCTTCGGTGCTGCGACCGCGATTGGTATTCCCCTCGGCCTGACCCTTGGCTGGTATCCCGCCGCGAACCAGGTGGTGAACCCCGTGCTCCAGATTCTGCGCCCCATCTCCCCTCTGGCCTGGATCCCTGTAGCCATCATCCTGCTCGGTGTAGGCGATCACGCAGCTACCTCGCTCATTTTCCTGGGAGCCCTTTTCCCCATCATCGTGGCCTGCGTCGACGGAGTATCGAATGTGCCCTCCGTCTTCCGCCTCGCCGGCCGCAACTTCGGCCTCGGGCCCTTCCGCCTTCTTTCCCAGGTGGTTTTTCCGGCCGCCCTGCCAAAAATCATCGTCGGCCTGCGCATCGCGCTTGGCATCGCCTGGCTCGTAGTGGTAGCCGCCGAGATGATCGCCGTCGATTCCGGCCTCGGCTACCTGGTCATCGATTCGCGTAACTCGGGCAAGCGTTATGACCTGGTGGTGGCCGCCATGCTGATCATCGGCCTCATCGGGCTCATCCTCGATACCGGCTTCCGCCGCCTGGAAAAAATCAAATCCGTTCGCTGGGGATTCCGCGATGAGTCTTAAAACTAAAATCGTCTTCGGTATCTTCGCCTGGTTGCTGCTCATCACCGGCCTGCACGCCTGGCTCAACGTGAACTGGGCAGCCGTCCTGAATGACTATCGGCC
>Ga0302325_10032522_pt1 | contig 10709 bp, 10 predicted proteins | sample Palsa_T0_2_FD_201948 | JGI IMG/M metagenome (GOLD analysis project Ga0302325, IMG submission 201948) | Peat permafrost microbial communities from Stordalen Mire near Abisko, Sweden - Palsa_T0_2 | ecosystem: Environmental > Terrestrial > Soil > Palsa > Peat permafrost | place: Sweden: Abisko...
ATCTTCATTCTCTATCTCCTACATGTGAATGCAATGAAGCTTTGCGCTCTCTGCTTCACCGGGTATGAATGCTCTAAAGATGAAGTAGCAATCACCAGGCCTGGAATTCTGTTAGTTTTTGAGTGACGAAGTGATGAACCGGGCGTTTACTTCTCAGGATACGAATGGGACGGATCGGAGTCCGGAAGAAGAACCTTTCCTAAAAGGTGCATGCCGTATGCGGATGTCGCGAGTCGAACCTCTTTCAAGTCGTCGGCTAGATTTTATTCAGTAACTCATATCAATATCGATACACGTATATGAGTTAGTCTCGACATCAGTATCACTTGATCATAATCTGATGTGGCTGAATGCCTCAAACACTTAGAGGGAAAAATATTAGATGTGTGCTATCTCTTAGCACACTCAAGCAGATAGAGGGAAATTCGTTGCAACTCCAGGTGGATTCGGAGAGGAAAGGTTTTGAAAGTGCCACAACCTGCAAGAACTTCGATAGGGAGAAATGGGAAGAAATGAGATTGGAAATATGCATACCAGAGAAATTGGTCAGCTGCTTGTCCGAGAGATTGTGGACTGCGGCAAAGTAGGCCGGTTCGTGCTTGTTTGTCTGATGGCGGAGATGTTGAAGCATTTTTTTGAGATCCACTTCAATTTCGTTGAATGCTTTGATGGCATCACTTCTGCGCGGGATATTAATAACTAACTCATCCTGAATCGAGAATATTCCACTCACCTGGGAGGATGGGGTGGGCCTAGATTGACGGTCTCAGCGGTGGCCATGATGTTGTAGATACAAGGTGTTTGGTGGCTTGATTGTCGGTAGCTTGGTTGATGTTTGGTGGGTTGTGATTTCGAGTTGAAAGTTGTATTAGTTGTGACCAGGTGGATCAAGAGGGAATGGGAAGGACAGGATGATCGTGGGCAAAGCTCATCCTTTATACGGCTGCGTCAGATTCACTTCTAAGATGTCTGACCCGTTACTGTGCATGGGCCGAAGGGAGAGACAGGGCAGTTGCATGATCGTCAATTTACAGTACGATGAGCCACCGCTCTGATCATTCCACCACCAAAACCACGGCTGGCTGCTGGATGACGAGCAAGTGGCATGATTTTTGCCAGGCGCCAGAGAAGCATACCACAAATGGCGAGAATTGTGGGCTGTGCCAGAAGTGGCTAGTCTGAAGGGGGCCAGGAAGCAGAGCCCAGCAGGCTGCACAGGACCATGGAGTACAGTAATTACTGTACTGTAGAAGGAGCAGAGCTCAGGGTGCCAATTTCGAGATTCAACACGATGATGTCACAAACCCCTGACCCTGACCCCTGAATCACGTGCCATGCTTGAACTACTGTACGTTATAGGTAGCGTCCCGTCGCGCCGATACCAATGCTGCCCCTATCGATAACGAGTTAACGACAGCTAGAAGCTAAAAGCCGAGGCTTAGGAAGAGAAAGCATCGAATTTTTGCAAACCAGCCCCAGGCTCACCCATCAGCATGCCCCCCCTTTCACCGCTGTAGCACGATAAAATAGCATTAGCACGACCGCTCGCTCTGATGATGTCCATGGCAGTGGCAGCTCGCATTAGCAGGCTTAGTGCCACTGCCAGCCGGGATGCCAGATTCCTAAGCTGCAGAATCCGTCAACAACACCCTCACTTCTCGCAGTCTTGCCGCACGAGGACTTTTCAAACCTATATTCCTCTGCGAAGTACCCAGGGTTTGTTTCATTCAAGGAAAGCCATATCAACCGCTGACTTTCTTCTAGGCGCGGTCTCCTCAACTCCCCCCAAACAATCCTTCCTCAGACGTGCAGCCGGTGTCTTCGCCATTGCCATCTTCTTCACAAGCGCAGGGTTTGCTATGGCAACAGTTCCAGTCATTCCAGCTGCCAATGGCTACCTGAACCCGCCCTTAGACGAAGAAACACTATCAATGTTCACACCTGAAGACGACGTCGCCCGAGAAGTTGAGGAATTCATACAGAACCATCCCGTCTCTGTTGAAATGCGATCGAAGCCTCAATATTCCGAGTCAAGACCTCATATGAAAATTCCAGAATCACAGAGGAGTCATAATCTCACGGGGGGCACTCTTATGGGACCTGGCAGAGTTGTCGTACCGCCTTTCGTCTGGAGTGAGAGCGGGGGAAAATCGCTTGTTTCAATTTCCTACCTAGGTACTGATCTATGTGGTCATCCAGGAATCGTTCATGGTGGTCTTCTTGCTACTCTGCTGGACGAGGGGTTGGCAAGGTGCTGCTTTGCTGCTCTCCCAAACAAAGTGGGAATGACTGCGAATCTGAATATCAACTATCGAAACCCTGCCCCTGCAGGTGCATTTGTTGTTCTCAGAGCAAAAACAACAAAGGTCGAAGGTCGAAAAGCCTGGGTCGAAGGCTACATTGAAACACTTGTTGGTGAGGGAGAGAAACCTGTTGTCTTGGTTGAGGCTTCAGCTCTATTCATCGAGCCAAGACAGGCTGCGGTAAGTAATGGCGCCTTTATATGCAACCGGGCAACACTAATGAATGAATAGGCTATGGCAAGAGTTTATCCAGTTCAATAATGGCCCAAATTGTGGGAGATATCTTGTCGGAAAGAATAATATATTCCCAGAGACTCAACCGGAACAATACTTCTTTAGACATATAGCATTTGATAGGAGTTATAGAAGGTGGTAGACGTGAGGTGTTTGAAGAGATCAGGACATAAGTCTTTCTCACACACCCTACCTAGACGCAAACATCATAGATATGATTCGAATATTAAAGTTCTCGGTCTGAACTTGCTAATTTCTTTGGTATTAAGCGATAATTATGAGATACGATATTCCTATGAATGAGGGCTTGCGAAGAGGGATAAGTTCTGTAAATACACTATGCCTATTCACGTGATCCAACCCCTGTCATTCTACCTTAGGTAGGTACCTAGGTAGGTAGAACTAGACCGCGCGGCTGCCGGATAATGCAAGGCTTGCGCTAGATTCTTTTGCTCCCGAGTTGTTTACCCGTGACAATTGACCACTCCCCACTTTCAATTGATGCGATAACTGCCCAAGAGATAAATATCTGTTGTAAAGATACTGACTAGTCTCTGGAAAGCATTGGAAGGTTGCATTCAAGAATCAAGGTCAACTATGGCGACGTAAGTACCCCGCTAACCCCGCACTAGCCCTGCAAAAGTTAACAGGTTTTTTTTGAAGAAACATCACCTGGCACCCATCCCTCTCGAGACATGAGCGCAACGAGTTGCGAAAGCAGCGAGGATTTACGATATGGCTCACTGGCTTGTCAGCATCCGGGAAGTCTACTGTTGCGACCGCTCTCGAGCAGCATCTTCTGCACCTCGGATTGGCAGCATATCGTTTGGACGGAGACAATGTGCGATTTGGACTGAACAAAGATTTGGGCTTTTCAGAGAAGGACCGAAACGAAAACATTAGAAGAATTGCAGAGGTAGGCGTCTCTCGTCAATTCTTAAAAGGGAATATTAGCTGACAAGGCTGATATCAGGTTGCCAAACTGTTTGCCGATTCTTCTACAATCGCCATCACATCCTTCATCTCACCATACATAGCCGATCGGAAGATTGCACGAGACCTACATGCCGCTGCTACTCAGGGGGGTGATGATTCCATACCGTTTATCGAGGCATACGTTGACATCCCACTGGAGATTGCTGAGCAGCGGGATCCTAAAGGTCTATACAAGAAGGCGAGAGCAGGGGAGATCCCAAACTTTACAGGAATTTCTGCGCCTTATGAAGCACCCGAGGCACCGGAAATTCATTTAAGAACAGATCAGCTGTCAGTGGAGGAGAGTGTTGCTAAGATCATGGAATACCTGTACTCACAAGAATTGCTCGCCAGCAACTAGAGAATAGACAAAATCATGACTTGCTCCCGCCATTTAATTTGTCATTAGCAGTTGGTTGAGTGATGAGATGCTGATACAATACTACAAGCTTCAACCCAGGCGCCCACGCCGAATTATCCTCGTCCCAGCTATTCATATGATCTCGAAGTCGTAGTAAACATAAGCCGTATACTCGGTGCCCTCACCACCATGGGCTCCCACTCCAGCTGCAGCCATTTCTGATGACAGTGCCGAATCGTCCTTGGTGACTTTACCCTTCTTGTCTCGACCAAAAGCATTGCCCCCAAGATACGAATATGTTGAGTCCAGAGACGCCTTGGCTTTCTTAGCTTGCTTGGGATTTGTCTATAGAGAATCAGCGCGGTTGAAGAATTACAAACTGAATGCGACATTACCTTAATTAAGCCGCAGACAAAGTCCAGAGGAAGCCCATATCGCAAGACGGTTTCCACAAAAACCCGAAGAGTCAAAACGTGTATCCGGATCATAACACTTTCACTCCATCCTGTCCGTCCAAGTCGTAAAGCTTCACCCCATATCTTCCGTTCATCTCTGCCAACTCGCTCAACTTCTTTGCGCTCCTCTTCCTTTCCTCCTTCAACATACTTATAGTCTCGGGGCGTCCATTTCATCTCCCTACACTTATGTTGGAATTCCGAACTATGCTTCTTGAACGTTGTCACCGCATATAACGTGAATTCGTCGTCATGTGTTACCTCAACGGATGAACGAGGGACTACCATAGGAGAGATTGTCTCATAACTTCGGATGAAGTCTTTCTTGGCATTATTGGGGACAACGACGAGATGCGTTTCGAGATATTCGGAATCTTGAATCAATAGCGAAGGGTCGACGACTGGAGTAAGTGACTTGGTAGACAGGTTCCCACTTTTGAAAGTCAGTAATACCTTTCACAATCACAAAGAGTGGTTCAAATACACACGTCTGTCTCCTCTGCAGCGTTGTAAGGTTTGTCTTCACCGTGTTATACTGGCTGAATTTGCTTTTTACATCGTTATCGATGCTGACAAGCTCCTGCAGACGAGATTTTAGCTGTTGGTCCATCGCAAATGATGGCAGTACCAACCTTTTGCAACGAATCGATCAATTCCGCAAGTGGTTTGTCGGCACGATATTTGACCTTATTCCAGCTGAAAGTTCGAAGGTACTGGTCCGCCGGCTCTGCGAAGGCAGGTCAGTCTTAAGACAGGTGGAGATACATGCAGGAGCACAGCTGCCGTGCAACGTACTGTCATTGACGGTCTTTTGCTGGGCGATCTTATCTTCGTCACCCTCTAGCAAGCTGCGGAGGGAATCTCTAACTTTGGCAACCACAGTTTCGCATGAGCCCTCTAACTTAGCAAGGTCGTCTGCTTGCTGGACCAACGCATCGAGAGTTCCAATCTTAAATTCGGGTATTTTGAAAGGTAGCACCGTAACATTGTCGGAGGCCACAGTGGATTGCAAAGCGGATAGTGCTTCTTCTTTGTCGTTGGTTGGAGAGATGGAGGTTGGGAGAGAAACCAGCATGTACTTGGTCGGGCTCGACATTCTTCCTGTAAGAATCGCCTTGCCTCTTGCAAGCGAACGATATAGATAACGCTCGGACAAGCTCCAACGGATTTCTCAATATGTTGTTGAGCAACGCATTCGAACGAGCAGGTAGGAGCCGTGCGCCGAAGCAAGTTGGAGCTGCACAGCTTGAAGCTCGGGCTCTTGCACGTGACTTTAGATAAGGTTAAGCATTCCATTGATAACCACAATTCACTTTTCGCAACGTCCTCACTACTTCGACGTGATGCATGTCTATTGTCTCGTTCTGCTCCACGGCTCCCTTCTAATCTACCAGTATGAACCCCCTGAGTTCGATCTTCTACAGCTCTCCCTTTCTGTTGCAGCTGACCCACTGGTTTGAACCTCCTATCACTTCTCTTCGAGCATCTCAATTCTACTGTCCCAACTTTCAAGATCGGATTCAACATAAAGCCAAAACGAGCAACTCCGTTTTCATTCTTTTGGAATTCGCCGAATTCATGTACGTCTATTGCGCAAAAGTGTGGCGTGATTGAACTTGGCAAATGCCGAGAAGTAGAGGCGTGGCAATGTTGATTCCAAGTCGAGTCTGCATTTTTAAGGCACAGAGCTCTCTATGGAAGCATTTGTATTAAGGCTTGTCTTGATTGATTTCTGCTGGGGTGCATCTGATAAAGCCCGAAGCCTTTTATCTTGAGTGCAATGAACTCATGGTAGAAGGTCCTTGATGGCCAACTCTCTTTTTTACAAACCCCGTCTGATTTGACAAGCACAATGAAAAATTGCACTTGGATCGGTCACTACAACTGTAGATTTTATAGTGGTAGGCAGGGCACACACTCAAAAGGCCTGCACAGCTAAGCCATCGTCAAGCTTTCCTGGTCACTCTTCTATGAGTCTCAATTCGCGCTCTGGATGTTAGTCTGGCCAAGAACTTGGTTAATTTTGGCCATTGATGTAAAAGTGAACTAGTATTAAGTTCGCCTTTCTATTAAATTTTCTTTTGGGGTTTTTTTCATATTCACTGTGGGGTCACCTCAGATTCACTTGTGCTCTGTGGGCATTATTATCTTTCCCTTTCAAAATGCAATCTATCGCTCATCCAACTTCTTGCAATTGCTTCCAAAAACATCGCAGCTCCATTGATGCATTGAGCCTCTACGAAGCAGCCCATCGAGTAATCCGGACACCATGATTACTGTCAAAATGGCGATCTCCTCTAGGTACAGCGCATCATTCCTATGTTCCGTACAGAAAGTGGCCGAAACCATCTACCATACCCTCACCTTCTACAACAATGTCTCTGATGAGACCCTGAATACGCTCGTCGGTCTATGTGCTGGCAGCGGTGCTTTGCTTCAGATCGAGAGGAAGCAAACTTTGAAGCTTATCAAGCGCCTCTCTGCTTCCCAGACGCTTAGCCCTATCCTTGATGACGAAGCATGGGCAGCAGAAGTCGGCGGTAGTCTTGTTGGAGAGGTTGAAGGTCAGCGCAGCTACCGCACGCCGTGGGCAGAGCCCAATTTCGGAATCAAGTTTCGCTACCGCCGAAGCGCAGAGGAAACGGTCTCCAGAGGTGCTCAGGATCCGCAATATCCCATCTCCCCACATGATGGTGCCCTCTATGGAGAATTGTTGGAGTGGAATGCATCTGCACGGAGTCTACATTTTACAATCTGCGCCATCGATTCCTCTCCGTGCCCAGTGGCTGTCTCAAAGCTTCCGCCACTGCTAACACCCCCCAGCATCAGCGCGTCCGAACAGATCTCTCACTTACCATCAGCAAACGAATGCCCGCCCCGCCCGTCATTAATTACGCCCCCAGCTTCTCCAACTCCCGGTGTGTTCTCTAAAGTATGTGATGGCATACTCAATAATCCGAACACTCTTCCACCACGAAGCCTCACAGTCAAGCCGAAGGCCTCGTCTCCAGGTCTACTTTCGATACTCTTCTCTCAGGATGATAGACGAACCTTGAATCGTCGCGCACAGCGTGGTGGGAGCAAGAGTGCTGGTCTGAATCAGCCGAAACCCGAGAAGCGTTCTAAAGAACAGCAATGTGATGTGAAGATAGTTGGAGGAGTAGGACGTCATATTCTTGAAGTCTGTGGCAAGGAAGGCGATGATGAAGACAGTGACACCATGGGTTCCTTTGAGATTAAGCAAAAGCAAGCGCAACAATTGCAGCGTCTTCGAAATAAAGCACCGGCACCTCCGGCCGGCTGCCACAAAACCGGTAAGAGTTCCTTCCCCGCTCGATATACGTATCTATTACTGACTATTATCATTACAGAGCATAAGACCAACAAGCCACAACCTCGACCAGTCAAATTAGGAGGAGCAGTACGGGGTGCACGAGCTGCTTTCAGGGAGCGTGAACCTACACGGCGCAGAGTTCCAGATCGAGGAATGGAGACCAAGGTTGCTTAAAGGGAAACGATATTAGCAAGTCAGACTGTGACTGACATGATAGAGTGTGAGGATGATCAGGCAAGCATCTTTGCATGACGTGACTTGGGCTGGACACTGGAGATCGAGGTGAAGTTTCTTCGGATTTGTGCGCATAGCGGCAAAAGACATAGAGAAAACGGAAGCCAATGATAGCCGTGAATACTTAAAAGACCGTTCCTTTCCCTTCCAAATGTGTGCAACCTGTCGATTCCTTTTGACACAGAAAGCTCTTGGACTTGCTTGAGAAGTCCTTGACATTGCAAAGTCTTAAGGATATTCGTGCTTGACTAATGCCTTAATGTCTACAGTATTCGTAATTTCGGGCTTTGAAACACCTGGAAATTCTCTATCGTCTGGGACGTTGGCTTCAATACACGCTTGGTGAACAGCAATTCCCTCCCAGCAACGGTAATCGATATATTCACATAATATTCTTAGCATTACTCATCTCGCAAAAGCAAAAGGACATCCCGCGGGTCTCTCCACGCTCAATTTCTCCTCCCACGCATCCATGTCGGCCTTTCCTTTGGAATGAACTGACTTAGGTCCAATTTCCTCAAAGGAATAGCCTTGTGGGATGTAAAGATCACCCTTTGAACCTGGGACCTGTTAATTTCGGAATTAGCATTTCCTCACAATGGAGAATTCAAGAGTTGAAACAGCGTTTCACGAGAGCTATACTCCGAAGAAAATTCTGGGAAGTAGAAACTACTCGCAAGTCATTCGTAAACTCGTGATTCTATAAATTAGACTTACATCTCCACCAAATGACCAAACAAACCACCCTTCTAAGCCCCATCGGTTAAGGAATCCTGGCTGAACGTAGAAAGGATGCGCTAGATAAGTCAAAGAATGGTAGCGTCCCGTCTTGGTGTCCAACTCATCGCCAATCTGTCGAACACGCATAAATTCAGGACGTGGAAGAGTAAGGTAGCGCAGCATAAATCGACGGGTTATTAAGACCGCGTTCATGAATAGGAAGTACGATTTTGGTGGTGTTGGGTACATCATCGAAGCTCTTAAGTTGTCCCCCATCATAACTCCAACCCTGATTAGTCTAGGAGTTAGCATCCGCCCGCATCAGGGAATAGAAAATCGGTGGGGAGACTATGTGATTTTTGGAGACTTTAGAAGAAGCTAAGGCATAATATTTTTTGAGAAGATAGGAAAACGGAATATGGAAGGTCGAAGAACTTACATATTTGAAGCGGCAGCCTTGAGTCTTTCTGGGACGTAGAACAAGAGAAGCGGGACGCTGCATAAGCTCAGCATCCGATATTTTAGAAGAAAAGAGGTGAAATGGTTCACGGTGCCGCTTACAGTTGATCAGCGGTTTCCTTGTTCGTTTTTGCTGGAACCATGTATTTCCTCTCATAACCCCTAGCCCACGTTGCAATCTCTTCATAGAAATGTAAACCATCCTTCCAGTTGTCCGAAGCAAGCCTATTCTTGTAATTAATACCCATGGAATCGCCAATGCTCTTCCAGAAAGTACCAATAGCACATTTCTCCATATCGGTCATGGTTCGCCATTCGTATTTGCCAACCCAAGTAATAGGTTCCGTGAGAAACACGCTGAGGGTGTACAACAAGTCGTCCTGGGAGATCTTTCCGGCCCTTTGATAGCTGCTATGGATGTAGTTCATACGAGCAATAGCCTTGAAGACACGGTCTGAGCGAGGATGGTGACTCATAAATTCCGAAATCAAGATGCTAGTATCTGCGTACCGTTTGCTAGCGTTATCCGGAGTACTGAACTGCTTCGTAGCCACAAGGAGTTCCGAGATGGTGGGGATACCATAGGTCTTGAAGAGGGCGAATTGGATTGAGGTGTAGTACAATTTGGGGAATTCGAGCTGAAGAAGATACAGGTTGATAGCCTGAGCATCCGCGTTGGTCATGCGTGAGAGAGATTTACGGTCCGGGAAGTTAAACTTCTTCTGTATGGCATCCCGTCTCTGAAATCGGAGTAACGAGCATAGGATGATGTAGAAGGCGAGGAACATGGGGAACTTGGGGCTGATATGATTAGTCCATTGCGGAAGTGAAGAAAGCATCCTGGTGACTCGGACGGCAGGCTACCAGGCGGAACGTTCTTCGCAACGTCGTCTCTTTGTAGACGGCGAAGTAGGCTTGACGTGGGGTGTTTGCAGTTCTTGGACGAGTTTTGGGGAGTGCAGTGAAGGTGCAGCTCTTTTTGCCGGATCGGCGAAAGATGTTGCCGAAAGGCTGGCTCGAGCTCGAGTCTCGCGACCTTCGATTCGTTTGAAGTAGTATGGGAAGGAAGGAAAGAAGGAAGGAAAGAAGGAAAGGAGGAAGGAAAGGAGGAAGGAAAGGAGGAAGGTTGCAAGATCAACTCTTCACAAGAGTGCTACCTAAGTGCAGTCTGCAGTCTGCAGTCAGCAGTCTGCCGTCTGCCGGTTGCAGGCAGTGTGTCAAATAATTTAATTTAATTTAATTATCGGCCACTAATTAAATTAAATTAAGTAAAAAATAGACCAATTAAATTATAATTAAAATTATTAATTACTTAATTTAATTAATTAGTAACTCACGTGAAGCGTAACACGTGAGTAAAGAATATGTGAGGAAAGGGGGGTATAAGGCTAATTTTTTTAAAAAAAGGAAAGAGTATATAAGTATAAGTAAAGTAAGAAGATAAAGAGAAGCTTTTAAGAGACTTTATAACTATAAACAAAGCGTGTTCTTAAAGGGAATACATCACGTGAGTACTAATTAATTTTTCTTCAAAAAACACTAATTAAATTATAATTAAATATAATTAATTACTAATTAATTGTAATTAATTACATTAATTACATTTTTGACACACTGGTTGCAGGGGCCGGACC
>Ga0302325_10032523_pt1 | contig 10709 bp, 6 predicted proteins | sample Palsa_T0_2_FD_201948 | JGI IMG/M metagenome (GOLD analysis project Ga0302325, IMG submission 201948) | Peat permafrost microbial communities from Stordalen Mire near Abisko, Sweden - Palsa_T0_2 | ecosystem: Environmental > Terrestrial > Soil > Palsa > Peat permafrost | place: Sweden: Abisko...
ATGACGGCTACATCCAGCCCGCCGACCTGACACAGGCTCTGGCCACCGGCGCGCGCCGGCTGGGCGCGACCATCCATCGGCATACTGTGGTCACCGCCATCGAGCAGACCGTGAGTGGCGAGTGGAAGGTCACGACCGACAAGGGCGAGATCGTCTGCGAGCACGTCGTCTCCGCCTCCGGCAATTTCGCCCGCCGAACCGGGGCGATGGTCGGCCTCGACATCCCGGTGATGCCGGTCGAGCACCAGTATCTCGTCACAGAGGCGCACCCGGACATCCTGGCGCGGCGGGCTCAGGGACTGCCGGAGATGGGGGTGCTGCGGGAGTCGGACGCTTCCTACTACATGCGCGAAGAGGCCGGCGGCCTGTTGCTCGGGCCCTACGAGGCCGGCGCACCCGTCTGCTACGTCGATGGCCCCCGGCCAGATTCCGAAAACGAGCTCTTCCAGGAAGATATCGACCGGCTGGGCCCGCATCTTGCGGCGGCGATGGCGCGGGTGCCGGCGTTTGCTGAAGTGGGCATAAAGCGGGCCTACAACGGCGCCATCGCTTACACCCCCGACGGCAGCCCGATCATCGGTCCGGCCTGGGAACTGAAGAACTTCTGGCTGAACGAGGGTCATAGCTTCGGCGTCACCGCGGCCGGCGGCGCCGGCTGGCAGCTGGCCCAGTGGATCGTCGAGGGCGAGCCGTCGATCGACATGATGGGCGTCGATCCGCGCCGCTTCGGGCCCTACGCCACGCGCGGCTATCTGAAGGAGAAGAACGCGGAAGCCTACGCCAAGGTCTTCACCGTCCACTATCCCGACGAGGAGCGCACCGCCGGCCGGCCACTGAAGCGCGCGCCCTGCTACGAGCGGATGAGGGCCAGGGGCGCGGTGTTCGGCTCGGTCTTCGGCTGGGAGCGCCCGAACTGGTTCGCCCCGCCCGGCTACGGCCTCTCGGACGCCGATCTCGCCAAGCCGGACGTGCTGCTGAATGAAAATCATCCCGAGCCGCGGGACGGCGAGCCGATCCGGGAGAGATGGAGCTTCCGACGCTCCAACTATTTCGAACACGTCGGCGCGGAGTGCCGCCATGTGCACGAGCATGTCGGCCTGCTCGACATGACCGCCTTCGCCAAGTTCGAGGTCAGCGGCCCCGGCGCGCGGGCCTGGCTCGACGGCCTGCTGACCAACAAGGTTCCGCGGGCGCCGGGCCGGCTGATCCTGTCCTATCTCCTTACGGACCGCGGCGGCGTCCGTTCGGAGTTCAGCGTCTTCACCGTGGGGCCATCGCGGTTCTATCTGGTCTCGGCCGGCGCGCTGGAGAGGCACGACTTCGACTATCTGACCAAGGCCCTGCCGCCGGACGGTTCCGTGCGCCTGGAGAAGGTCACCACCCAATACGGCGTCTTCGTACTGGCCGGGCCGAGGTCGCGTGAGCTGCTGGCGCGGGTCACCGACGCGGACCTGTCGAACGCGGCCTTCCCCTGGCTCACCGGCAAGACCATCAACCTGGGCGCGGCGACCACGCGAGCCCTGCGGGTCAACTTCGTCGGCGAACTCGGCTGGGAGCTGCACCACCCGATCGAGATGCAGAACGCCATCTTCGATGCGCTGTTCGAGGCGGGGGCCGACCTGGGGCTGAGGCCGTTCGGCATCCGGGCGATGGATTCGATGCGGCTGGAGAAGTCCTACAAGCTGATCGCGCGCGAGCTTTCGATCGAATACGCCGCGCTCGAGTCGGGGCTGAACCGTTTCGTCAGCTTCACGAAGGGCGATTTCCGCGGCCGAGCGGGACTCGAAGCCTGGCGCGAGCGCGGGTTTGCCAACCGCGCGGTGACGCTGGAGGTTTTCGGCGTCACCGACGCCGACGCGCGCGGCTCAGAGCCGATCTACCTCGGCGATGACCTGGTGGGCCGGGCGACCTCGGGCGGCTTCGGCTGGCGAACGGGCAAGTCGCTCGCCCTGGCCATGGTCCGCCCTGACCTGGGCGAGCCCGGCCAGGAACTGGCCATCTCCATCCTCGGCGAGCGCCGCAAGGCGCAAGTGATCGCGGACTCGCCCTTCGATCCGGAGAACCTGGCGCTCAAGGGCTGACGGGCGGAAGCGCCGCCGCGTCCGCGGCCCCGGCGTGAGATCTGGCCAGCGCCCGAATGACGTCGTCCGGCGCGCACACGCCCCGCACGCGCCCGTCCTCCGTCAGCAGCACTGGCCGGCCGCTGTCGGCCATGAGCGCCATCAGCGCCTGCAGCGGCGCACCGAGCGCGGCGGTGGACAGCGCGCCCGCCCGCGCCGGCGCCGCGACCGGGCAGTCGCGGCCGTCGATCTCGGCCGAGTGGAACCGCCGGTCTGCTTGCAGCCGCAAGGTCAGACCGCAGACGCGGTCGAGCCAGACCCCCTCGGCCAGCACGGCCAGTTCGTCGATCGGCCGCATGACGTGGTGGGCGCACAGAACGTTAAGCGGATTCATGTGGCGGACGAACTCGGCGACATAGTCGGTGCTCGGACGCAGCACGATGTCCTCCGCCTCGCCCGTCTGGACGATCCGGCCGCTTTCCATGATCGTCACCTGGTCACCCAACTTCAGCGCCTCGTCCAGGTCGTGGCTGACGAAGACGATGGTCTTCTTCACCTGCGCCTGCAGGGCCAAAAGCTCGTCCTGGAGCTTGGCGCGGATCAGGGGATCGAGCGCCGAGAAGGGCTCGTCCATCAGCAGGATGTCGGCGTCGGTGGCGAAGGCCCGGGCGAGGCCCACGCGCTGCTGCATGCCGCCCGACAGCTCATGGACGTAGCGATCCGCCCACTGCTCCAGCCCCACCAGCTGCAGCTGCCTGTCTACGATCTTGCGCCGTTCGCCAGCGGCCACGCCGCGCAACTCCAGGCCAAGGCCGACATTGTCGCCAACCGTGCGCCAGGGCAGCAGGCCGAACTGCTGGAAGACCATCGCCACCCGGCTGCGGCGCACCCGTCTCAGCCGCGCCGGATCGCACCTGGCCACGTCGATGACCTCGTGGCCGTCGCGCACCAGCACCTCGCCGCGGGTGACCTTGTTGAGGCCGTTGGCGGCGCGCAGCAGCGTCGACTTGCCCGAGCCGGAGAGGCCCATCAGCACCGAGATCTCGCCCTGCCGGACAATGAGGTTGGCGCCGGCGACGCCCACCACGACCTTCAGCTCCGCGGCGATCTCGCGCCGCGAGCGCCCGGCGTCGAGCGCCTTCAGCGCCGCGGCCTGCGCGCTGGACCCGCGCGCGCCGAACAGGATGTCAACATTGCGGAACTCGAGCGCGACGGTCATTCGGCGCTGCGCCGCTCGCCGGCGCGGGTTATCCGGTCGAGGATGATCGCCAGCAGCACGATCACAAAGCCGGCCTCGAACCCCATGCCGACCTGGACGGTGTTCAAGGCCCGAACCACCGGCACGCCGAGGCCGCCCGCCCCCACCAGCGCCGCGATCACCACCATCGAGAGGCTGAGCATGATGCACTGGGTGACGCCGGCCAGGATCGACGGCGCGGCGGCGGGCAGTTCGACTTTGAGCAACAGTTGCAGCGGGGTGGCGCCGAAGGCCTCGCCGGCCTCGATCAGCGCCTTGGGGATCGATGCGATGCCGAGTTGGGTCAGCCGCACCGGCGCCGGCAGGGCGAAGATCACCGTGGATATCAAGCCAGGCACGACGCCCAGGCCGAACAGCACCAGTGTGGGGATCAGGTAGACGAAGGTCGGCAATGTCTGCATCAGGTCCAGCACCGGTCGGATGGCGTCGTTGAGCCAGGGGCGGTGAGCCGCGGCTATGCCGATCGGAATGCCGATCACCGACGAGGCGAACGCCGCCACCAGCACCAGCGACAGGGTCTCCATGGTCGGGGGCCAGTAGCCCTGGTTGACGATGAACAGCAGCGCCAGGGCGACGAAGACGGTCAGGGCGATGGAGCGGCGCAGCCAATACGCCAGGGCCGCGGCCGCCAGGATGACAACCGGCGCCGGAATCGCCACCAGCACCGTCGTCAGCCCATTCACGGCGCCTTCGACTACAAAGGATATGGCGCCAAACAGCGGTGCGGCGCGCTGCTTCAGGAGGTCGATCAGATCGGCGACCCAGTCGCCCACCGGGATTTTGTGCGCCGAAACCCAGCCCTGGAAATCCCCCAGGCGCGTGGGCGACCCCGGCTGCAGCGCGACCCCCGCCGGACGTCCGTCGAAGGTGGTCACGCCCTGCAGCCACCGGTCCTGCGCGTCCGGATGGGCCTTAAGCCAGGTGCGGGCGGCGCTCGAGGGGTCCTGGCGCTTAGCCAGGATCAGCCCCATCAACGCGTCCTCGTCGGCGGGGCTGAAGGACAGGTTGCGCAGCAGCCGTCCGACGTTGGGGCATTGCTCCAGATAATGGGCGCGCACGTTGGTATAGATGGTCGCGCCGCCGTAGTTGGGCCCGAAGGTGGAGTCGCCGCCGGTCAGGTATTTCATCCGGAACCGGGTGTTCATCGGATGCGGCTCCCATCCCAGAAAGACGATGGGCTTGCGTGCGGCGACGGCCCGCTCGACCTCGGCCAGCATGCCCTGCTCGCTCGACTCGATCAGCTTGAAGTGGCCCAGCCCGTCGGTGTTGGAGCCGATCAGGCTCAGGATCTGGCGGTTGCCGTCGTTGCCGGGCTCGATGCCGTAGATCGACGAACCCAGCGGACCCGCGAACCGGGCGATGTCGGCGAAGTCGTGCAGACCCTGGGCGTAGAGGTAGTCCGGGACGGCCAGGGTGTATTTCGCGCCGACCAGGTTGGCGCGCACCACCTCGACCGAGCCGTCGGCCAGATAGGGCGCCAGGTCCTGGCGCATCGACGGCATCCAGTTGCCGAGGAAGACGTCGATATCCTTGTTCTTCATCGCCGCGTAGGTCACCGGCACCGACAGCACGGTGACCTTGGGCTGGTAGCCGAGGTCGCTGAGCAGCGCGCTGAGCGTGGCGGTCGTCGACGTCACGTCGGTCCAGCCGATGTCTGAGAGCCGGACCGTGCGGCAGGACGGCGGATCGCCGGCCGCTCGCACCGGCCCGGCCAGCGCCAGGCCGAACCCGATGGCGAGCGCCGCCAGGCTCTTGAGACGCCGCACTAGGGCATGCATGCCCCCTCCCCGACTGCTTGATCGCGCGTTCAGTAGGGGGCTGACAGTCAGTCTGCGCAAGGCTTATCAACGGCTTCCAAACTTGGCGGCCCCGGCGCGCGCGTTTGGTTTTGACTCTTCCGGCGTCCTCGATTGATTGAGCGCTCAATGGGCAAAGTGGCGCGCATGCGAACCGCATCGAGACTTGCCGGGGGCGGCGACGAGCGGCGGCGCGGACGCCTGATCGATGCCGCCATGGACGGGCGCGCGGCGAGCGAGCGCGACACCCCGCCGAAGAGCGCCTACCTGGCGCTGCGCGGAGTCGAGGCGCCCTACTGATGACGGCCCAGGAAGCGGACTACGTCATCGTCGGCGCGGGATCCGCCGGCTGTGTGCTCGCCGACCGTCTCACCGCGGATGGGCGGAGCAGCGTGCTGGTCCTCGAGTACGGCGGTTCGGACCGTTCGATCTGGATCCAGATGCCGAGCGCCCTGTCGATTCCGATGAACATGGCCAGGTACAACTGGGCCTACGAGACGGAGCCGGAGCCGCATCTCGGCGGGCGGCGCATGCACACGCCGCGCGGCAAGGTGCTGGGCGGCTCGTCGTCGATCAACGGCCTCGTCTACATCCGCGGCCACGCCATGGATTACGAACGCTGGCAAAGCCACGGCGCGCAAGGCTGGGCCTATGCGGATGTCCTACCCTATTTCCGCAGGGCCGAGGCCCGCGCAGAGGGTGGCGACGACTATCGCGGCGACGCGGGCCCGCTGCGCACCCGCTACGGCGCGCTGGACAATCCGTTGCACAACGCCTGGTTGGAGGCGGCCCGCCAGGCTGGCTACCCGCTCACCGACGACGTCAACGGCTTCCAGCAGGAGGGCTTCGGCCGCATGGATATGACGGTCGGCGACGGTCGCAGATGCAGCGCCGCCGACGCCTATCTGAAGCCGGCCCTGAGCCGACCCAATCTCGAGGTGATCACCCAAGCCCTGGCGACGCGGGTGATCTTCGAGGGGCGGCGCGCGGTTGGGGTCGCCTACCGGCGTGGCGATCGCGAGGTCGAGGTGAGCGCCAGGCGAGAGGTCATCCTCTGCGCCGGCCCGATCAACTCGCCGCAGCTGCTCAAGCTTTCGGGCGTCGGCCCAGCGGCGGAGCTGCAGGCGCTTGGGCTGCCGGTGGTCGCCGATCGCCCCGGCGTTGGCGAAAATCTGCAAGACCATCTGGAGTTCTACTTCCAGGTCGCCTCGACCCAGCCGGTGACGCTCTATTCGGCGATGCACCCGCTCGCCAAGGCGATGATCGGGGCGCGCTGGCTGCTGCGCCGCGACGGGCTGGGCGCCACCAACCACTTCGAGAGCTGCGGCTTCATCCGCAGCCGCGCGGGCGTTGCGCACCCCGACATCCAGCATCACTTCCTGCCGATGGCGATGAGCTATGACGGCTCCTCGCTCGCCAAGGAGCACGGCTTCCAGGCGCATGTCGGCCCGATGCGGTCGAAGTCGCGCGGCTGGGTGCGGCTGGCGTCGCCTGACGCGCGCGACAAGCCCCGGATTCTGTTCAACTACATGAGCCACCCGGACGACTGGGCCGAGATGCGCGCCTGCGTGCGGCTTACCCGGGAAATCTTCGCCCAGCCGGCGTTCGACCGGTTCAGAGGCCGGGAGATCCAGCCGGGATCGGGGGTCGAGGCCGACGAACAGATCGACGCCTTCATCCGCCAGAAGGTCGAGAGCGCCTACCATCCCTCCTGCACCTGCGCGATGGGCGATCCCCGCCGTCCGATGACCGTTGTGGATCCCGAGACCCGGGTCGTCGGCGTCGACGGGCTGCGCGTGGTCGACTCGTCGATCATGCCCTCAGTCACCACCGGCAACCTGAATGCGCCGACCATCATGATCGGGGAGAAGGCCGCCGATCATATCCTGGGTCGCGAACCGCCGCCGCGCTCGAACGCGCCCTATTATGCGGCAGAGAACTGGGAGACGGCGCAGCGCTGACCGTTGCTAGCGCTCGATGACCAGGTTGCTGGCCGGCTTCGAGCAGCAGAGGAGGATCAGGCCCTGGTCGATTTCCCGCTGCCGGATGCCGCCCTGGTGCGACATCCGCACGGTCCCGGACACCAGCCGGCTCTTGCACGTGCCGCACAGCCCCTGGGTGCAGGACGAGGGCAACCGAAGACCCTGCGCCTTGGCCGCGCCGAGCACGAACTGGTCGCCGCCGACCTCGATCGTCCGCCGCGACTTGGTGAATTCGACGGTGAATCGGGCCTCCGCCGCGCCCATCGCATCTGCGGCCACCGCCGTCGAGCCGGCCGCCAGTTCGGCGAAGTCGAAGCTTTCGGCGTGGAGCCGCGCCATGTCGAAGCCGGCGTCGGCCAGCAGCGCACGGGCGGCGGCCATGTAGGGCGATGGGCCGCAGAGGAAGACCTCGCGGTCGCGGAAGTCCGGCGCGATCAGGATCAGCCGCGCCGCATCGAGCCGCCCTTCGTAACCGCTCCAGGCCTCGTCCGGCGAGTGGGCTTCGCAGATCGGCGAGAAGCGGAAGTTTGGCCTGGCGGCGGCCATCAGCTCCAGCTCGCGCCGGAAAATCAGGTCCGCCGGCGTCCGGGCGCTGTGGACGAAGACGATGTCGGCCGGGCTGGCGAGATCGAAGTGGGCTCGCGCCATCGACATCAGCGGCGTGATCCCGCTGCCGGCGCAGAGGAACAGGAACCGGCCGGTCCGATCCGCCGGGCAGACGAACTCGCCCATCGGCCCCAGCGCCCGCACCCGCATGCCCGGCGCCATGGTCGCGTGCAGCCAGCTCGAGACCGGCCCGCCCGTTCGCTTCACGGTGATGGCGACGCGGCCTCGCCGCGCGGGACTGGACGCCAGGGTGTAGCAACGATTGACCGTCTCGCCGCCGATCTCGAACTCGAATGTGAGGAATTGGCCAGGCGCGTGGCTCAGGGCCTCGCCGTTCGCGGCGGCGAGGACGAAGGTCCTGACGTCATGGGTCTCAGGCCTCGTCTCAAGGCAAACCAGGACGCCCTCATCGTCGCTCGGCGCAGACGCCTCGCTCACGACGCCTCGATGGTCGACAGGGCCTCCGACATCCGGGCCAGGTACCATTGCTGGAACTTCTCGACCAAGCCTTCCGTATACGGAGAATAGGGGCCGGGCTCGTAGGCGGGATCGCGCACGCCGGCGTGCGCCAGGCCGACCAGGGCGCTGTCCTGCTCGTTGGTCGCCTCCCAGACTTCGGTCAGCTCCCGTAGGTCGTAGTCCTCGCCCTCCACGGCGTCCTTGTGGACCAGCCACTTGGTTCGCAGCCGGGTGTGGTCGGCGTCGATCGGGATCACCGAGAAGGTGACGATGTGGTCGGCCATGAAGTGGTTCCAGCCGTTTGGCTGGGTCCAGAACGAAAGACCGCCCAGCTTGGGATCGTTGATGGTTCCCAGCAGCTTGCGGCAGGCTGCGCGCGTGGACAGGGTCTGGCTCTCGCCCGCCTGGTCGATCGGCAGCCGCTCGGTGCGGAAGCCGGTCACCCGATCGGCCAGATGCTCGATCTCGCGCGAGGGCACCCCGCAGGCTTCCCAGGCCGAGTGGCTGGCCCCGACAAGGGCCTCGTAGCGCGCGGCTTCGGCGCGTTCCTCCTCATCCAGCGTCTTGGGCGAGAAGCCGAACCCGTAGGCGAACAACGGGACCGTCAGTTCCGGATGGTTGGCCGAGCAGTGATAGCACTCGCGGTTGTTCTCCATCGTCAGCTTCCAGTTTCCCGGCTCGACGATGTCGACAGTCTTGACGATCTTGGCGTCCGGCACGGCGTGCGGCGCCAGGTAGGGCGTCATGGCTTGCGCCATCAGCTCGACATCCGCCGGCGCCTCCTCGGCCAGGCACACGAACAGCAGGCCCGCGACCGAACGCAGGTGGATGGGTTTCAGGCCGCGGCACGTCCGGTCGAAGTCCTCGCCCATGTGGTTGGCGAACAGCAGCCGGCCGTCGAGGCCGTAGGTCCAGGAGTGGTAGGGGCAGACGAGGTTGCCGACGCTCGCGGTGGGCGCGCTGACCAGCCGTGCGCCGCGGTGGCGGCAGACGTTGTGGAAGGCGCGGACCTGCATATCGTCGTCGCGCACGATCAGCACCGACGAGTCGCCGACCTGTACGGTGACAACGTCGCCGGGCTCGGGCACGTCCGGCTCGACGGCGGCATAGATCCAGCAGCGCCCGAAAACGACGGCCATATCGGCGCGGAAGACGTCGTCGCGGGTATAGAAGCCAGCCTCCAGGCTGTGGCCTGGCCGGCGGCGTTCGATCAGCTGCGAAAGCGGCGGGGGCGACGTCATGCCTCGATCCAAACCTCCCGATGATGCGCCGGATCAGCAACGTCGGCTTACGCTGAGGCGGCCGATGATAGGCGAATCCCGCCACTTGCTCCATCGGGATCGCGCCGGTCGCAGCCCCGGAACGCTTAATGCGGCGCCGATGCCATGCGCCCTTGCAAAACCCCCGCGGCGCAGGTTCCTACGGGCGCGGCATGCAGCGATTTTCGGCGTTCCAACTCCTGCGCGAGGGCTTCGGCGGCCAGAAGGGCTGGGCGCGGCAATGGCGCTCGCCCGCACCCAAGCCGGCCTACGACGCGGTGATCATCGGCGGCGGCGGGCACGGCCTCGGCGCGGCCTACTACCTCGCCAAACAGCATGGGCTGCTCAACATCGCCGTGGTGGAGAAGAACTGGATCGGCGGCGGCAACACCGGCCGAAACACCACCATCATCCGCTCCAACTATCTGTTCGGCGAGAGCGCTACCCTCTACGACCACGCCGTGAAGCTCTGGGAGGGCCTGTCCCAGGAGCTGAACTACAACGTCATGTTCTCCCAGCGCGGCGTGCTGATGCTGGCGCACACCGTGCATGACGTGCAGGTCTTCAAGCGGCACGTCCACGCCAACCGCGGCGCCGGCGTCGACAACGAATGGCTCTCGCCCGAGGAAGCCAAGGCCTTTTGCCCGCCGCTGAACATCGCCGCCAGCCTGCGCTACCCGGTCCTGGGCGGCGCCTTGCAGCGGCGCGGCGGAACCGCCCGCCACGACGCCGTGGCCTGGGGCTACGCCAGGGCCGCGGACGCTCTTGGCGTCGACATTCTGGAGAATTGCGAGGTCACCGCGATCCGCCGGGATGCGCGCGGCGCCGTGGAGGCCGTCGAGACCTCGCGCGGATCGATCAAAACCACCAAGGTCGGCGTCTCAGCGGCCGGCAACACCAGCCACGTGCTGGACATGGCCGGCGTGCGCCTGCCGCTGGAGAGCTATCCGCTGCAGGCGCTGGTGTCCGAGCCGGTGAAGCCGATCTTCCCCTGCGTGGTGATGTCCAACACCATCCATGCCTACATCAGCCAGTCGGACAAGGGCGAGCTGGTCATCGGCGCCGGCACCGACATCTACACCAGCTATACCCAGCGCGGCGGTCTGCACGTTGACCAGCACACACTGGCGGCCATCTGCGAGCTCTTCCCCGCGTTCCGGCGGCTGCGGATGCTGCGCAACTGGGGCGGCATCGTCGATGTGACGCCGGACCGCTCGCCGATCCTCGGCAAGACGCCCGTGCCGGGCCTGTACGTGAACTGCGGCTGGGGCACGGGCGGCTTCAAGGCG
>Ga0302325_10032524_pt1 | contig 10708 bp, 9 predicted proteins | sample Palsa_T0_2_FD_201948 | JGI IMG/M metagenome (GOLD analysis project Ga0302325, IMG submission 201948) | Peat permafrost microbial communities from Stordalen Mire near Abisko, Sweden - Palsa_T0_2 | ecosystem: Environmental > Terrestrial > Soil > Palsa > Peat permafrost | place: Sweden: Abisko...
CATCGCGGGAGTCTTCATCCGCGCCTGCAATGCCTCGATCGCTCGCGCAGGACCGTCAGGTGGATACTCGCCCCAGACCATGCCGTTTGGCGCCACCGCGCGCGCCATCAGCTCGGTGGAGTAGCCGCCACCGGCGCCCATATCGAGCACCTTCATGCCGGGGCGCGGCGCGGCGAACTTGAGGATTGGCAACGGATCTCGCCGCTTGTCGGCCTCGCGATCGGCATCGCTGCGATCCGGCGCCGCGATGATTGCCGCATAATCCGGCGCGCTTTGCGCCCACGCAGTGGCCGCTCCTAGACACGCGGCGACGGCGAGCGCGGCGACAACGATCGGCGTAGCGACTTTGCTTCCAGACATCGATTTCTCCCGGCAGGGCGTGATGAACAGGCAGGATGAATGAGTTAAGACACATACACCAGAGCCCGGACGGTTATTCCTCTTGCCGACGGCGCTGTTCCCCTTCCCATCGCTTTCGATTTCATATGAATTCGGCACCGGCTGGCCGGCACGGGAGATGACCTTGGCAAATTTTCGTGAACTGATCGCAGGCAACGAATTGATCGTGGCGCCGGTGGCGCTCAATCCGATCATGGCGCGGCTTGCCGAAGCCGCGGGCTTCAAGGCGGTCTATCTCAGCGGCGGCTCGCTCGGCTGGTACAAAGGCGTCACCGAAGCCAACATCACCATCACCGAACTGACGCAAGTCGCCGTCGACATGCGCGCGGCGAGCAAGCTGCCGGTCGTGCTCGATGCCGGCGGCGGCTTCGGCGATCCGGTGCACATGCATCGCACCATCGCGCTGACGGAAGCCGCCGGCTTCGCGGCCATCGAGATCGAGGACCAGTTGCTGCCGCGGCGTTTCGAACACCACGCCGGCATCGATCATCTGGTGCCGATGGAGTTCATGCTGAAGCGGCTCGGCGAGGCATTGGCCGCGCGCAGCGATCCCAATCTCGTCATCATCGCCCGCACCAATGCGCAGCGCGTCGGCGGTCTCGACAATGCGTTGCGGCGTGGCGAAGCTTTTCACAAAGCCGGCGCCGACATGCTGTTCATCTATTCACGCACGCCGGAGGAAATGCGGATCATCGGCGAACGTCTGCCCGCGCCGCTGATGACATTCGCACCACCCGATGGCTTTGCCGAATTTCCGATTTCGCCGGCAGAGCTGGCCAAGCTCGGCTTCCGTCTTGCCGCTTCGTCAGGCACCGCGTTTGCCGCCATGCATAAGGCGGTGAAACAATCCTATGAGTGCCTGGCGCAAGGCAAGCTCGACCCCTTCCTCGGCCGCGGCGGCGCCGAGAAAGAGATGAAGGCGGCGCAGGCAACCTGCGATTTTACGCGCTATCTCGAGATCGAACGCCGCACCATGAAGGGTGCATGAGTTGTGGAGAAGCTTGTGGAGCTATGGTGGATGAGCGCGGGATTGGCGGTAGTGTCTCAGTTTGATTGTGGCACGCGGGATAACTGTTCGGACGCCTCGATAACCGCCTGACGTTTTTCGTCTAATCGGTTCTGTTCCTCAGCGTCCATTGCTGTGAGCAAGTCTGTGAATTTCATTGGTGTTGGAACGAGGCCCGCAGCCATCGCTGGAGTTACCCCCAGCGTCTTGTGATTACGGACCCAGTTGTACCAAAAGAAATAGAGCGCCAGCGCGTGGCAGTGGTTCTCGAATTTCTTTGAGAACGCATTGGTAAGCCGGGTGAAGCGGCGCATTGCCATCCTCATCGTGAGGTTCTGGCGTTCTGCAAACGAGGTATTGACCAGCGACGGATCGGGATCGCCTTTGATCGTCTGTTTGATGATGCCTATGCACTTGGGCGGGCTATAGCGCCCCGGTCCGGCGTAATCGTTCGCGAAAATCTTTTGCAGCATGGCGTAGTCGGCATCGAAATCGACTACATCGACCGCTTTCAAATAAGCCTTATGTCCATCGGTCGTTAGCTGAACGCGATTGGTAAGGCGGGCCTTGAGATCGCCCATAAACGAAATGCCGGTGTGCGCGCTACGGTCGCCGACATGCCACGAAACGATCAGCTTGGAGTCCGCGTCGATGGCGGTCCATGTCCATACGTCGCCCGCTGCCTCTGGGGCGCTTTTGGCGAACTTTACGTTCTTGTTCTTGGCGTAACTGAACGACCAAATCTCATCGCACTGAATGGCCTTGGCGGTGACATTGCGGACCTTCTCATCGTGAAAGGCCGCGCACATGCGCCCCGCGTCAACCAGCAGCTTTGTCACTGTGTTGATGGATACGTCGGTCACCGGTGAGACCGAACGCATAGAAGATCCTTCAACTAGCATCGATAGAATTTGAACGCGGGTCTCAAGGGGGAGCTTGTTCATACCCCTAATATAACTATACATTTTGATAATATCAAGCAATAAGTTCAGTTCTACTGCTCTATCACTCCTTTTGTGGTAAGCAATTGAATATATTCATCTTTTGAAAGGGTGCATCGAGCAAGAGCCTTTGCTCTTGTTTCGTTCAGGCGCAAAGGGCCGTTCTCGCCGGCTAGAAAACCGTGACCGGTTTTCCTTCCATGTCTAATGCCGAAACGAAGGATGAGTTTGCCGTTGTGATAGAACGTCGCCTTTTGATGCTTGCCGTCCTCTTTAACAACGGCACCGATCTTACTAGCGATGTTCAGCGCATCAGCTTTTTCGAGCTGACTTTTTGGCAAGGTACGCCTCCAGCACCTTGAGCTGCTTGCGTGGAAGCGGCCCCAATATTTTCTCTTCGGACTTAAACTGCTCAAAAGTATCGATGATCGTTGCTTTAAGCCATCGCAATGCCTCAGCAGCCGTTTCGCAAGACGTTACAATTTCAGCCTCAGTAAATTGAGCAATGTAGTCGTCGCCATCCATCGATATGATAATAGGAATTGGCTTCTTCAGCGTATATGCGTTGTTACCTAGAATATCTATTTCCAAATCCCATTTATTTGTTGATCCGCTGATCCAATGCGACTTCGTCGAAATTATATGACCGAGAGTCACATTGACCTCCGAGAGCGTGCGAATGACCGCGTTCATAGGGTGGTTTTCAAGCGCGAAATCAGCCCAATTTACCTGGGATTGGGGCGCAGTCGTATAAATCACCTGGTACATGATGCTAGCCCTTTTTCTTCATCAGTTTGGCAGGTGCCTTTGTATCGATCGAGTTTGCAATATTAACAATGTAGAGCGGTTGGCCTAGCTCATTGAATTGATTTTTCACGCGACGCACGCTGAGCACGACTGGTCTAACCGTAAATTCTGTGCCGTCGGATATTTGATATTTGCTGGTCCCTATACTCATCACCTTCTTAATTGGGCGATCTTCAGTAGGAGTATCCAGCTTCATTACAAACGGCGGGGGCGGCGTGAAAGGCATTGCAATGCGCACCTGCGCTTTTTTTTTCTTCGCTTTCTTCGGCATCGTCCATTAATCCCAGCGCTTGGCAGCGGCCTTCTTCGCGATCTGCCTCCGCTCCATGGCGGAAAGGCTCTTCGCTCGTGCCGCGCCGCCGGCACGACCGCTTCGCACACGACCCGATTTCAGTTTCGGATTATCTTGTACTTCGCCGGTGGCGATCCGACCTATCATGATGGCCGCGCCAATCGCGTCTGCTGGCCTTCGCTCGCCTCGCGGACCTGTCGGCATGTCGTTTCCCAAAGCACGTACGGTTAAAATACGCTTAATGCGTATATAATAGCAACTGGAGCCCTTCGATAGCCTTAACCGAGGGGCCGAAATGCCGCATAAATAGCGTGGTTTTGAGGGGTTGAGGAACCGCCATGCGGCAGCTGGTGGCCAGCAATAAGCTTCGCAATGGGAGGACGTGTCATGGGGTGGTTTAAGAAGGAACAAAAGCCGCCGCCAGAAGATGATTTGCAAAAACGGCTCGCCCAAATGGACGCGAGGACGGCTTACGCCATGGCCTTGGCTAACGAAGTTCTCGATGCGCTCCCTAAAAGCCAACAAGATGAGATTTTGAATGAAGTGAAGGGCATCGTTGCGGGTCACATGGACGAACTCGCTCCTGAGGTAATTCCAGAAAAATATCATGCGGCATTTCGCAACGAACTAAGCAGGCTGTTCCAGCTAAATTTGAAGGCTTTTCGTCCGCCACAATCAAACTGAGACACTACCGGATTGGCCGAGGAAGCAGGCGCGAACACGCATCATCGTACGCGGTAAGCTAATCTGTGAACTTCGTGCATAACCACGCAAGCAGCCAATAATTCAATGACTTCCGACAAACCTTCGCTCTCGGTCGCGGTGTTCGAAGGTGGTGAACAACCGGCGCCCCGGGTCGCCGATCTGATCGCCGAGAGTTTTGCGGAGGACCAGATCGCGGTCAGCATTGTGGAAACCGGGCCTGGCGTCTGGCGAGTGACGGTCTATTTCGAGGTTGCGCCCGACGAGAAAATGCTGCGGGCGCTGGTCGGAGCAGCAGCGGGTGACGAGCAGACGGAAGCGTTGCGCTTCGAAAGCGTCGCAGCGAAAGACTGGGTCGCCGAGAGCCTCGCCGGATTGCAGCCGGTCAGCTCTGGCCGTTTCATCGTCCACGGCGCGCACGACCGCGCAAAAATTCCGGCTAATCGCGTTGGCATTGAAATCGAGGCCGCGCTGGCGTTCGGCACCGGCCATCACGGCACGACGCGCGGCTGCCTGCTCGCGCTCGATGGGATTTGTAAAATCACGCGCAAGGGCCGGCTGCGCGTACTCGATCTCGGCACCGGCACGGGTGTGCTGGCGATTGCGGCCGCCCGCAGCTTGCGCGCTCGCGTGCTCGCGACCGACATCGACGGCGTGTCAGTCCGCGCCGCGCGCGAGAATATGCGGCTCAACCGCGTCAGCTCTTACGTCGAGGTGATCAAGGCCGATGGCGTGGCATCGCTGCGCCGGCGCGGGCCATTCGACCTGATCTTCGCCAATATCCTGCTGCGGCCGCTGCAACGGTTCGCGACTCCGCTCACGAAACTCGTTGCTCCTGGCGGCTGCATCATTCTTTCGGGGATACTGAAGTCACAGGCCAACGCGACGATCGCCGCCTATCACGGCCTTGTGCTGGAGCGCCGCATCGACATCGAAGGCTGGACGACGCTCATCATGAAAAAGCGTTGAGCCCGACCCCCCTCCCTTTGAGAGCGTGATGTTTCATTGCCGAGACCTCCTCGGCCACCTAGATTGCGGACATGTTCGAAGCACACTTCCAATCGTTTGAAGACCTCAGCGAACGCGCCGAAGGTGCGCCGCGCGTGGCCGCATTGCGCGCCGAGCTCGCCAAACGCAGGCTCGATGGTTTTATCGTGCCACGCGCCGACCGCTTCCAGAACGAATACGTGCCGCCAAGCGACGAGCGGCTGGCATGGCTCACCGGCTTCACCGGCTCTGCCGGGGCCGCCATCGTGCTCGCCGACCGCGCGGTGATTTTCGTCGACGGCCGCTACCAGGTGCAGGTCCGTGAGGAAGTCGACAGCGCGGTTTTCACCATCGAGCATCTGGTCGAAAAGCCGCCAACGCTGTGGATCGAAACCAGCCTGCCGAAAGGCGCGAAGCTCGGCTATTCGCCGTGGCTGCATACGATCGATGGCGCCGAGCGACTCGCCAGGGCCTGCACCGCTGCCGAAGCCGCGCTGGTGCCGGTCGAGGACAATCCGATCGATGCGATCTGGAGCGACCGGCCGCAGCTGCCGCTCGGCCCGGTGGTCGCGCACGATCTGCGCTTCGCCGGCGAAAGCACCAAAGACAAGCTGACGCGGCTGCGCGCCGACATGCAAAAGCTTTCCGCCGATGCGATGGTGGTGTCCGATCCGCAAGCGGTGTCGTGGCTGTTCAATATCCGCGGCAGCGATGTGCCGCATACGCCGGTTGTGCTCGCTTTCGCCACGGTGCCGAAAGAGGGCAAGCCGGCGCTCTACGTCGATCTGCGCAAACTCGGCAACGAGATACGCAGCAACCTGGAAGAAGTCGCCGAGGTGCGGCCGAACGCCAGCTTCGAGCGCGATCTCGCCGAACTCGGCAAGGAGCGCAAGACGGTGCGGCTCGATCCATCGGGCTGCGCCGAGGAAATCGCGCGTCTTGTGGTCGAAAGCGGCGGTTCAATCGTGCGCGGCAGCGATCCGATCGTGCCGATGAAGGCGATCAAGAACGCGACCGAAATCGCAGGCGCCCGCGCCGCGCAGCAGCGCGACGGTGTGGCGGTGACGCGGTTCCTCGCCTGGTTCGACCGCGAAGCGGCACGCGGCGAACTGACCGAGATCGACGCCGTGGAAGCGCTGGAAAGCTTCCGCCGCGACACCGGGCAGCTCAAGGACGTCTCGTTCCCGAGCATTTCAGGGGCCGGACCGAACGGCGCCATCGTGCATTATCGCGTCACCCGCAGCAGCAACCGCCGCATTGCGCCGGGCGAACTGTTCCTGATCGACTCCGGTGGCCAATACGAAGATGGCACCACCGACATCACGCGCACCGTCGCTGTCGGCGCGCCGACTCCCGACATGCGGAAGAATTTTACGCTGGTGCTGAAAGGCCACATCGCCCTGGCCCGCGCGGTATTCCCGGATGGCACCAACGGCGCGCAACTCGATACGCTGGCGCGGCAATATCTCTGGCGGGCCGGGCTCGATTTCGACCACGGCACCGGCCACGGCGTCGGCAGCTATCTGTCCGTGCATGAAGGCCCGGCGCGAATCTCCAAGCTCGGCAGTTATCCGCTCAAGCGCGGCATGATCCTGTCCAACGAGCCCGGCTATTATCGCACTGGCGCCTACGGCATCCGCATCGAAAACCTGGTGTTGGTGACCGAGGCTCCGCCGGTCGCCGACGCCGAGAAACCGCTCAATGCGTTTGAGACGCTCACCGTCGCCCCGATCGACACGCGTTTGATCGATCAAACCTTGCTCACCGACGACGAGGTGTCCTGGGTCAACAGCTACCATTCGCACGTGCGGGACGTGGTAGCGCCGGCGCTCGATCTTGAAACCCGCACCTGGCTGTTTGCCGCCACGGCGCTGCTGCCGATCAGGATCAAGAAGGAGCGGTAGACGCCACCAAGCAGCGGCTTCTACATTCCGGTACTAACGGATTAGCTTCACCCACTCGTCTTCGGTCAGCACTTTCACGCCGAGCTTTTGCGCTTCAGTCAGTTTTGAACCGGCACCCGGGCCGGCCACCACGTAATCGGTCTTCTTCGACACCGAGCCCGACACCTTGGCGCCCAATCGTTCGGCGGAGGCCTTGGCTTCATCGCGGGTCATTTTCTCCAGCGAGCCCGTGAACACGACGGTCTTGCCAGCGACGACGGAGTCGGTACGCGGCTTTTCGGCGTCGCGGATTTTGACCTGCGCGGCCAGCCGCTCGACGCGGCGGCGGTTGTGCGTTTCGGCAAAGTACTCACCGAGACTTTCGATCACCGTGTCGCCGATCTGGTCGAGCGCATCCATCTCTTCGCGCGTTTCAGCGTCGTCCCTGGCGAGCTTAAGGCATGCATCGTGAAACGCTTCCCAGTTGCCGTAGCCGCGCGCCAGCGCCACTGCGGTGGTCTCGCCGACGTGACGGATGCCGAGGGAGTAAATGAAACGCTCCAGCGAAATCTCGCGCCGCGCCCGGATGGCGTTAAAAAGATTTCGTACCGAGGTTTCGCCAAAACCTTCGACCCCTTCGAGGCGAATTTTCTTGTTGCGCTCCTCCAGCGTGAAAATATCGGCCGGCTCCTTGATCCACTCGTTCTCGTAGAACAGCGCGATCTGTTTCTCGCCCAGACCGTCGATGTCGAAGGCGCGGCGGGACACGAAGTGTTCGAGATGTCCAATCGCCTGATAAGGGCAAGCGAATTCACCGGTACAGTGAAAACGCACGCCTTCCGCTCCGCCAGCAATGACTTCGCGCTTGACTTCGGTATGCAACGGACACGGACATTTTTTTGGAATTGAAAAGGATTTGTCGCCACGGGGCTTGTCGTCGACGACACCCAAAACCTGCGGGATCACGTCACCGGCGCGCTGGATTGTGACAGTATCGCCTTTGCGGACGTCGAGCCGCGCAATTTCCTCAAAGTTATGCAATGTCGCATTCTGCACCACGACGCCGCCGACTGTGACCGGCTCCAGCTTAGCAACCGGTGTGAGGAACCCGGTGCGGCCGACCTGGATATCAATGTCGCGTACAATGGTGGTTGCCTGCTCAGCCGGGAATTTGTGTGCAATGGCCCAACGCGGCGAGCGCGACACAAAACCGAGCCGCTCCTGCCAGTCGAGCCGATCGACTTTGTAGACGACGCCGTCGATATCGTAGTCAAGCGTCGCGCGCTCCTCGCCGATCTTGCGATGAAAATCGGTCAGCGCCTCGACCGTCTTGCACATCCTGCTCAACGGATTGGTCTTGAAGCCGCATGACTCGAACCATTTGATCATGCCGGATTGCGTATCTTTCGGCATGTCGCTCATCTCGCCCCAGGCGTAGGCGAAAAAGCCGAGCGGGCGGGACGCCGTAATCGTCGGGTCGAGTTGTCGCAAAGAGCCCGCCGCAGTGTTGCGCGGGTTGACGTAGAGCTGCTTGCCGGCCTCCGCCTGCTTGCGATTGAGTTCGAGGAACGCAGCCTTGGTCATGTAGACTTCGCCGCGCACCTCGCACACTTTCGGCACGCCCCTGCCCTTCAGCTTTTTCGGAATGTCCTCCAGGGTTTTGACATTGGCGGTGACGTCCTCGCCTTCGCTGCCGTCGCCGCGCGTGGCGCCGGTGACAAGCACGCCATTTTCGTAGCGCAGCGACATCGACAGCCCGTCGATCTTCGGCTCGGCGGAGAATGCAATCTCCTCGTCGTCAGGCAGCCGCAGGAAGCGGCGAATCCGGCCGGCAAAATCGACAACGTCTTCGTCGGAGAACGCGTTGTCGAGCGACAGCATCGGGACCGCGTGGCGGACCTTGGCGAATCTAGCGCTAGGCTTAGCTCCAATTTTCTGGATCTTATCGAAATAGCTGGCCCATAATTTTCTGCTGCGCAGCGTAATTCGAAGAATTCTTGTCAGAATATCATATTGAGCATCTGTTAGATGAGGAGCATCAGAAATGTAGTACTCGGAGTTCGCCTTCTCGATCTCCCGAGTATAGGCCGCCAGCATCTGTTCGATTTCGGCCATATAGGCCTTGGGCAATTCTTTTAGCGTCTTGCGTTTTTCATCCGACGGATATTCTTTGATACGGTCATGAAACTCATAAATCTCATCAATTGAATTGTCGTCGAAACTCCTCAATGCAGTTACCAGATCGCGCTTATATGTGTCTGGATACAGTAGCAGCCAGTCGTCGGCGATGCTGTTAACCGCGGCGTGCTTATTCATCTGCAACACTTCGCTTCGGATTTAGCCATCCATTTTTGGCTATTGCGTCGGACTTTGCCTTGCCCTCCCCAGCGTTGTCTAGCCGCCGGAATGCGCGTAACGTGAGTGAAAATTTGCGCTGACAAAAGGCGAAATGTCATGAGGATACGCTCGATTTTCGCATACACCGTTACCGCTCTGGCCCTTGCCATTGCGCCGCTTCCCGCCTCCGCCGGTACGGTTCGTGTCTACGTCACGAACTCAGCCGGCGACGCCATCGACGTGATCGATCCCGTCACCCACAAGGTGGTGCAGGAGATCAAGGATATCGTCGGCGCCCACGGCATTGCCTTCTCGCCGGATGCGACGCGGGTCTATGTCAGCAACGAAGAGACCTCGACGCTCGACGTGTTCGACCGCAAGAGCGGCAAGCTGATCAAGAAAGTTGCGCTGTCGGATCATCCGAACAATATTTCGGTGACCAGGAACGGCGACCGCATCGTGGTCGCTATCGCCCGCGGCAAAGGCGGGATCGATATTATCGATGCCGCGACGCTGACGCTGAAGAAAACGATTCCGGACAACGGCGGCCGATTGCACAACGTCTATATCACGCCGGACAACAAATGGGTGGTGGGCGGATCGATCCCGTCGAAGACGTTCTATGTGTTCGATCTTGAGAAGGAGCAGTTCGCCTGGGCCATGCCGATGGATCTCGGCGTGCGCTGCATGGCGATCGAGACCAATCCGGACGGCTCGACCAAGCGGGTGTTCGCGCAGCTCTCGAGCTTCAACGGGTTCAGCGCGATCGACTTCACCGGTCAGAAGGAAGCCGCCCGCATCAAGCTGCCTGTGGTGTCCCAGGAATTCGATACCGGGGGCTATCGCGATAACGAGCCTTCGCACGGCATCGGCGTTGCGCCGGACAACAAGACGCTGTGGGTCACCAGCATTCCCAACAATGCCGTGTACGAATACTCCCTTGCCGACCTGAAGCTGATAGGCAAAGTCGATCTGCCGAGCGAAAAGATCGCTGGCCGCGCGACGCCACTGTCGGCCGGAGCGAACTGGGTCACGTTCACTCCGGACGGCAAGGAACTCTACGTGTCGAATTCCGGCATGCGCTCGGTCTCTGTGGTCGACAGCACGGCGATGAAGGTGACCAAGGTGATCCCGGTCGGCGAAGTACCGAAGCGCAACAACACGCTGGTGATCCCCGACAGCGCCAATAACGCGGCGACTCCCGGCCCGATGAAAAGGGCCGCGGTGGAATGACTTGTTGAGCCGTCATGCCCGGCCTTATACCAAACCGTAGGGTGGCTGACTCTCTGGGGGATTCACGAATCACGTGGGGAATGATTCAAGGTGGCAAACGGAGGGGGTTTGCCATGGGCCA
>Ga0302325_10032525_pt1 | contig 10708 bp, 15 predicted proteins | sample Palsa_T0_2_FD_201948 | JGI IMG/M metagenome (GOLD analysis project Ga0302325, IMG submission 201948) | Peat permafrost microbial communities from Stordalen Mire near Abisko, Sweden - Palsa_T0_2 | ecosystem: Environmental > Terrestrial > Soil > Palsa > Peat permafrost | place: Sweden: Abisko...
GAAGGGAACCCCAGAACCCCAGAACCCCAGAACCCGAGAACACCCCCCCAGCCCCCCTGACGGGGGGAGCCGGGCAGGCTCGGTGAGGATCGTCGAGGACTACCTCACCGACCGCGGTCGCCGGCGCCAACGAACTGTGAGCGTCGAGCTCGACGCGATCCGCGGGGAGTTTGCCGAGCCGACCATGGTCGACCGGTCCGACTGGGGCCGCATCCGCTCCGAGCTAGTGCGGATCGCTGGGGAGTCGACCTTCGAGATCTGGCTGGCGCAGCTCGAGCTGCTGGCCAGCGACCAGACGGGCTGCTTGTTGCTCGCCTATCTCCTGGAGACCTGCAGCTGGCTGACCACACGCTACGGCGGACTCCTCGAGCGGACGGGCCAATCGGTTGGACGCGAGTTGAGGCTTGCGACCGATCGAGAGCTGCAGCTGCTCAGTGCGCTTGCCGCGGCTCGCTTCGGGCTCCCCGAGTCGTCTCTCCCAGACCTGATGTCCCCCGAGCACAAGGAGGCCGTGTGACCAGCACCCCAACCATCGATCAGGACGTCGGTAAAGACGGACGTGTAGACAGCTGTGTAGACGGGCGTAAAGCGGGCAGCGGTTCGACGCGGTTGGCGTTCGTGATCGTGCTGGCGAACCACAAGGGCGGGGTGACCAAGACGACCTCGACCGCGAACCTCGGCGCGATGCTCGCCGAGGCTGGGCGGAGGGTGCTGATCGTCGACTGCGACCCGCAGGCGAATTTGAGCGAGGCGTTCGGGTGGAGCGACGAGCTGCCGGGGGAGAGGCTCGAGGACCTCCTCGCGCACCCCGACGCCGCCACCCGGTACACACCGCACCACCAACCGCGCTCCGACCCGATGTCGCACAGGAGCTCTCATGGCGTGAGCGGCTGCGGATCATCCCGTGCACCGACGCGCTCGCCGATGTCGCCGCCGACCTCCCCGCGAGCGCGGGCGAGGGCTACGAGACTCGCTTGCGGCAGATCCTCGAACCGCTGCGCCCGGGGTTCGATTTCGTGCTGCTGGACACGCCGCCGGGGTTGGGGAACCTGTCGGGGATGGCGGTCCTCGCGGCGGACGGGCTGCTGATCCCCGCGCTGGCCGCCGATCTCGACGTCCGCGGCGCCGGCAAGCTGTATGACCTCGTCGAGGATCAGGTCCCCGCGCTGCGGATCCTCGGGGTGCTGATCGCGGCGAGCGAGCGACGCTGGCGGGTCACCCGCGACGCCGCCGCGCGGATGGACGCCGATGAGATGCGGGTGCTGCCGGTCCAGGTTCCGCGCGCTGTCCGGGTCGCCTCGGCGCCGCGCTACCGGGCGCCGACCGCGGTGCTCGAGCCCGACTCGATGGTCAGCCACGCCTACCGGCAGCTCGCTCACCACCTCCTGACCGAGCTCGACCGATGACCGAGCAGCACGGGATGGCGCCCGCGAGGCGTCGGCCGATCCCCGGAATGGCCCCGGTGCCCGCACCCCCGCCGCCCAGCCCCGCCCAAGACCCACGATCGACGGAGAACTCGTCGGCTACGGCATCGAGTCAGCCACGGGTGGCGAAGGCCCGAAGCGGGGCATCAGGACGGTCCGCCGCGGCTTCGGGTGGGCATGTCCGGGGCGGGCAGCCCGCGGGTGAGAACGGGCGGCCTGAGCGGCGTCCGGCGGTCGACTACGCGGCCACTCGGCTAGTGAACTTCCGGATCCCCGTCGACCTGCACGACCGCTACAAGCAGCTCGTTCGCGACGCCGAACAGCAGCATCCGCGGTTGCGTCGCCCCAGCCTGACCGAGCTGATCATGGCTCCTGGAAGAAGGACCTGGCACGCCGGATGAGGCCGCGGAATTGATCCGCCGCAAGCCCGCCGGCGAGCACGCGACGGAGCCCACGCCATGAACTCCTCGACGACGGTCGGCGGGAATTCCGAGCTCCGCGGTCGGCGCGGCGCGTGTGTGAGCTACAGAGCCAGCTACGGAGCGAACTACAGAGCGAACTACGGAGCTGGGTTCTGTAGCGCGGGTGGCCCCGCCCCCGCCAACACTGGGTTTTCGCACTGCCCTCGAATCCGACTACCCGCCCCCCACGTGCAATTACTGATGGGGAAGGGTGCGGGTAGTCGGACTCGAGATTGTGCGTTTTTCATTAGTTGGCGGGGGCGGGCCACACGAGCAGTGAGCAGCAGACAGACAGCCAGAGGATGAGGAACAAGATGAAGAAACAACAAAGTCAAAAGCAAGAACAACTTTGGGAACGTCAACAGCGGGGAGTGGGAAACGATCGATTGGCTGAGCATCGGGTCGGTCTGAGGGCGAGTTGTGAGACGGGTTGGGGGGTGGCTTGATGGGCCGGGCGGTGGGGCCTGGGCATGCGTCTCTGAAGGGGCTTCGGTGGCTGGCGGGGGTGGGTCCCTCGCCGCTTGACGCGTGGGGTGTCGCGATGGGCTGGGCAGACTCCACGACGTTCTCACGCGCGTCACGGCTGACCGCCGCTGGCCTGACGGCGAGGTGCGCGACGCGCCGCGGCGGCGGGTCGCTGCTCTACGCCACGCGCTCCGGGGTCGAGGCGTCGGGCGGTTCGCGCCGCCGCTGATCGCGGAGCCGGCGCCGAGCACGTGGGCGCATCTGGAGGCGTGCGCGTGGACGGCGGCGTGGTTGACCGCGCGTGGGCGTCACGTCATCGGCACCCGCGAGCTGCTACTTGACGACGCGTGGCGCGGCGAGTTGGAGCGGCTCGAGCGCGACGGTCTGCGCCGTCGCGCGCATCGCCCTGACCTCGCAGCCGCGCTGACAGCGGACGGTCCACTGTTGCCGATCGAAGTGGAGCTCGCGAGCAAGTCGCTGACCCGGCTGCGCGCGATCCTCGCGCTCCACGCTGGATGGATCGCGGCTCGAAAGACCGCTGCGGTGATCTACGTCTGCGGACCGGTGAAGCTCGCTGATCGCGTCCAGCGCGAAGCGGCGGCGTTCGGGCTCTCTCCGGATCGCAAGACGCTGAGGGTCGAGCTGCTGGACACGATCCGCTCGGCCGCACGCGCCGCCCGCTGGGAATCCGCAGGGACACGAACCGCGGCGGCGAGCGAGGCGACCGACTGATGCTGCGCCCGCAGCTGATCCTGCTCGACATCGCGCTCACGTTTCTGTGCGCCGCCGCTGGGGCCGGCGGCGCGTGGCTGTTGCGTCGGCGCAGCAGCCTGTCGATCCGCAACCTCTACCCGGCAGCCGCGCTCGCGTTCGCGCTGATCGCCGCAGCGATCGCCGCCCAGTCCTGGACGGCCATGATGATGCTGGTGCTGTGCCGTGGGCCGCGTCGGCGGTGGCTGGGCGCCGGTGGCGGATCTCGGAGCAGGGGAGGAGCTGCGCAATCACGAGCTCTCGCGCCGGTGGATCTGGCAGCCCGCCCCGCTCCGGTCCGCGCCAGAGCGCGTGTATCTCCGCGGTCAGGGAGAACTCGTGCGCGAGCGGCCCTGGCCCTCAGCGGTCGCGTTCGTGTCGAGCTGTTCGGCTCGACCGGCGCCGGTAAGACCACCACCGCCCGGCGGGTGATCGCCGCGCGGACGCTCGCGCAACGCGCGGCGCTGTTCGTGCTTGATCAGAAGGGAGACGACGAGGACGTGGCGCAGATGAAACGGCTCGCCGCGGCGGCGGGGGTGCCGTTCATCCTGCTGGACTCCCAGGACCCGGGCACGGATCGCTGGCAGCCGCTGTGGGGCACCCCCGACGGGGTCGCCGCCCGGGTCGTTGAGCCGATCCGCCAATCCGAGCCCTACTACTACGACACGCTGCGCCGGCACCTCGACATCGTCTGCAGGGTCCTGCATGCCGCGGACCGCTGGCCGCCGTCAGTGCCGTTCCTGATCGACTGCTGCCAACCATTGCGCTACCCGTCGGTCCTCGCGATCGCCGAGCAGCTTGGCGCGCAGCACTCGCGGCTGACCCGCCGGACGCTGGAGCACGGCCGCTACGTGCACAGCCCACAGGGCATCAAGGACCTCTCCGGTGCCACCAACCGGCTCGAGGTCGCGCTCGCGCTCGCCGGCCGCCAACTCGTCACCCCACGCGTCACCAGCGACGGGCAAGCGGTCGCCGTTCGGCTCGTCGAAGCGCTCCAACAGCGCGCCGTGGTCATGTGGCGCACCCACGCCGACACGATGCGCGATGAGGCCGCCGCGCTTTCCGTTCTTGCGCTCGCCGACCTGCACGACGCGGCAGAAACGGCGGACGCGCCGTGGACGCTGCTGCTCGACGAGGTCGGAGCGGTAATCAAGATGGCCGCCGCTCGCGGCGTGGCGATCCTGCAACGCGGCCGCTCGCACCGCGGGCAGGTGATCGTGATCACCCAATCCGCCGCAGATCCGGCCACGATCCAGGCCTGGCAGCAGGGCGCCGGCGGCGAGATCGCCACCGCACGCGAGCTGGCCAGGCGGCTGCGACGCAGCGTCGTGATCGTGATCCACGACCGCCGGATCCCTGGCCGCGGCCGCGCGAACATCGACCACCTCACGGTCGGGCGCGGCGGAGTGACCGTCATCGACACCAAAAGCAGCCGCGGAGACGTGCAGATCACGACCGCCGGGCTCTTTCATCGCCGTGAGCAGTTGCTCGTCAACGGCCGTGACCGCACCGCCAGCTCGACGCGGTCCAGCGGGAGATCACCGCTGTCACCCGGGCGCTGGATCGACGCGCCGTGACTGGCATAAGCGTGCTCGGCGCGCTGTGTTTCCCGTACATGCGTCGCGGCTGGCTTCACTACAGCCGCGCCCGCGACGGGCTGATCACCGTCGATGACCCCCGCCACATCGCCAAGGTCGCCAACCGCCCCGGCCCGACCAGCCCCAGCGAGATCGAGCAGCTCGCCGACACGCTCATCCGCGCCTTCCCCGCCGCGTAGCAACCGTTAGCCGGCGTACCCAGCTCATCATCAACCTCCCCGCATCCTGCGGACGGTCAGGCCACCAGCCTCCGGCCTTCAGACCGATCCCAGATCAGTGCGGGTGCCACGCCGGCCGCGAGCATCGAGGCGAATGTCCGCGAATCCGAGACCAAGGTCGGCTGGGGCAAATCCTCGTCGCAGTGTCACACCAGCGCGCAAACCCCACTCGGCTGGCGGAGCAGACGCCAACGCAGATCGGATCCGGCGGTCGGCCGGGTCCCTCCTGTCGCTTTCACGACCTCACGGCGTCGAAATAGACATCGAACCGCTTGTGGTCAGATCCGTCTGCGTGGCGCACCACGTCGACTCTGCACTCATCCGCCCTGTAACGGAATGTATGCGATTCGTCCTCGGCGAAACCGAACCTCGAGGACGGAAAGTTGAACCGATTGGGGCGCGTGTAATCCAGGCCAGCGAAGGCGATGGGATAACCCAGAAGCGGGTTCACGAAGATGATGCTGCATCCTCCATAGCGACGCTCCGCTTCCTGCGGGTTCGTGTACGCGCGCACCCACGACGACCAGCTGGTATTTGCGTAGCCATTGGCCTCAGAAGCGAGGGACTGCCCATCAGTCAGGGTCTGTGTGTGGATGCCCCCCAGGCTCCACACGTCTTGCTCTTCGCTAGACCGGTATGCCGGCGCGACCTCTACCTGGATAGTGCGACCAGTGCGGTTGTAGATACGCACAGAAAACTCTTTGATGGCCTGCGCCGGGCTAGCTGCGGCGGCCAAAGCACCGCACGCGATGATTGCTGTGAGGAGGCCGCGTGTCACATTCATGCGAGTCATGTTTCGCCCCGATGGTCGCTGGTCAGCTAAGAGTGGTGATCGAGGGGTTGTCGCGAGACTGTCAGCGCTGCCGCCGAGCGACAGCAAGATCGCGACCAGCCCAAGCCCATGCGGGCGCCCAAACCCCCAGCGTCACTAAGACGATTACCACGATCACCAGTCCGCGCCTCACGAGCCCTGTCGTCGATGCATTTCTAGACGCCCCGGTGAGTCTACCTCTCGCGTCAAAGTTCCGAATCGTTCCGGTACGGGCCCACTGCCTCCACGCTCGGCAGATGACCGCCGCTTCTTCGGGGAGCGACAGCAGACACCCTGCCACCGATCCAGCTCAAGACTTCTGCTGACTCAAGGCTGCGAACGTCGCGGACGACTCTGCCGCCCAGGACGAGGACCGCCTAGGACGAGGACCAGCCGTCATGGCTTACGACCACCCTCCGGCGAAGCAGGCGCTACACGCCAGGTGACGACGTGCCGGACCACCTCGAGAGCCTCGGATAACGATGCCGACGCGCGGCACGCTCGTCAGCTGGAAAGCCCGCCTCCGCACCCAACCTGGACACCGTGTCGGCATAGCGACAAGATCGGCCCAGTTCGTCTATGCGCTGCTAGGTCCCGATTACGACGCGTCGCCGCACATGCAGACCGGCGAGCGGGTCCAGCATTTCGCGGCCGCCGGGATCCGGCTGGTGATCGACGAGCTCCGCGCGGACGTGATCAAGACGCTCAAGGACGGAAGCCGCGACCGGCTGCGGATCGGCTACGGCGATCCCAAGCAACCTGAGGCGGCGTTGAAGTGGCCGTGGCGCTACGTCGTGGTGCCAGGAGCGCCGGGGAGCTGTACGGCCGGGCGCTGGTGGTGATCGCCGCTGAGCGGTACGCCGCGCGGATGGTGCTGCCGGCGAGCCAGCGGACGTACCGTACGCAGTGGGGCTCGCACAAGGACCTCGCGGCCAAAGCACTCCGCAAGCTCGCGGGGCCGCATCTCCCTGAGTCGCTGAAGCAGCTCGAGCGCGCTGTGGCACGTGCGAACAGGCAGGCCGAGGGCGCGTAACACAGCCAGCCCGGTGCCACGCACGGCGCGACCGCCGGCACCGAGCCAGCCCAGAACGAGCCGGCTGACGACGGCGCAGTGAATGAGGACGTCGAGGACGCCGAGCGCGTGGGACGCAGACGGGGCTGGCGAGCCAGCGGCCGGCGACTGACCGTTCGGAGGAACGCGGGGTCCTGGCGGTCATCGCCAGGGCCCCCGGCCGCCGGGGTGCCGGTCCGACCCCTCCCATTTTCGCACCCTGCGGGCGCGTGGGGTCGGGGATCGGGCCCGCACCCAGCCGGCCCCGGAGATCTCGGAGGAACAAATGTCAAGGTCCGGCAGGCTCACCGAGCAGGAACGCGACGAGCGTCGTCAGGCCGATCGCGACCGGTTGGAACACGCGGTGCGGGAGCTGCTCTCGTCCGACGGGTGGGCGCGCTGGGTGCGCGTCCGGGCGAGCAACGGTCTGGGGCGCTACACCGTTGTTATCTGGGGAGCCTGTGTTCGAGTGACGCACTCGCGGGCCGTTGTCGTCGGCGACATGTCGTCAGCGGCGCGGGACACGGGTGTGGGTCGGTCGTGATCGCGGATCAGCAGCTCGGCGTGCGATTCATGCCCGCCAACGACGATGTGGGTTGTTGCGAAGTGAGGAGCCGAAGGTTCAACCGCGGCTGGGCTGCCTTCGGTTGTTAGTGGTTGCTCTTGCAGGTCCGACACCATGTGCTGATCTGGCCGCTGCCGGATTCGATTCGTAGCGTCTTGAACGGCGGGACGTGAGCCGAGGGCTCCGAGAGGCTCACGAGGTTGTTGTGGGGCGTGAGGCGCTCGACGTGGCCGTTTGCCAGCGTGATCGTGACGCGGCGTGTGCCGTCAGGCACGACGTCGATGAAGCGCCGCTCGGGCCGCGGCTGCCGAGGGTGTTGGTTGCCTCGCCGAAGGGCCCGCCGGCCTCAATGTCGGCGAGGTTGCTGTTGCAGACGCCCGCGGCCGTCTGTGGGGCGGCGCTGGAGACGAGCGGCCAATCGAGGCACGCTTGGGAGGTTCCGGCGGCGAACCAGACGCCGAACGAGCTGTTGATCGGAATGTAGCGGCTGACCGCGACGCCGCCGCGTGGACTTGGCTCGGTCGAAGCCTGGTTCGGACGGCGGTCGCCGGTCGGCTTAGGACGGCGAAGTGGTTGATGAGCTGTCCGCTGAGCTCGTGGGGCTGTCGGCGAGTGCCAAGGCCGAGACGTCCTGCTCAAGAGCTGACGCGGAGGGGTATTGGGCGGGATGGATTTGGGTGACGCGACCATCAGCGTTGACAAAGATCGTGACGGGCACGCCAACGACATGGGCCGGAACCAACGGATGCAGGTCTGCGGTCGGGTAGTCCGGCAAGGTGATGTGGTGCTGGCGCAGATAAGCTCGGGCGAGGCGATTGGTGTCCAGGTAGTCGGAGGCGATGAACGCGACGTTGTGGCCGTGGTGGGACGCGACGGTCTCCGCGAGTGAGAGCTCGGTTCGGCACGGGTCGCACCAACTCGCCCAGACGGTGATGACGATCGGGCGGCCGTGGAGCCGGCGAATGCGCTTCGGCAACGGGGTCGATGTCCTCAGGGCCGGTGGCGAGGCTGGTTTGGTGGCTGTGCTGTCGCGGTTGCGTCCGGCTGTCTCGTGGTGACTGAGCAGCGCGATGGCTCCGGCGGTGATCCCGAGCGCGACGATAACCGCGATCACGCCGCTCGGGCTCGGGAACCGCGTCAGCAGCGTCGCGTTCGCCATCCGCGCTGCCCAAGCTCGGCTCGGGCGTGCGGCTTGGCGGTGCGCGGCGCTGTCGAGTTGGTTGCGGACCTGGGGCAGGAGAGTCATGAGGGGTCCTCCAGTTGTTCTCGCAGGGTCGCGAGGCCGCGGCTGACGCGTTTGCGGATCACCAGCTCGGAGGTTCGAAGCCGGTTGGCGATCTCCGGGTAGGGGGCTTCGTCGAGGATGCGGGCACGGATCGCGGTCTGCTGATCTTCGGGAAGGCCGGCGAGGAGCTGCCCGGCCCATTGGTCACCGGCGAGCGCGGCGTGGACTTGGTCGATCTGGCTGGGTTCGAGTTCGATCGCTTCGCGGATGCCAAGGCGATGTCGGGCTCGGGCTTCGACCTGGCCGCGGCGGACGCTGCGGGCGAGGGTGTGTTGCGCGATCGTGAATAGCCAGGGCGCGGCGGTCTGATTCTCGGGTCGGTATCGCGCTGCGGCGCTGAGCGCGGCGGCGAACACCTCGGCGGTCAGGTCGGCGGCGAGCTCGGCGTCTTTGGTCCGGCGCAGGAGGTAGCCGACGATCGCGGTCTCGTAGCGGTCGTAGAACACAGCGAACGCGCCTGGATCGCGCCGCGTAGCGGCTAGTAGCTCGGCGTCGGTCATCTCGGCGTGTCTCACAACAAGGCTTAAGCGATGACGCCTGACATTTGTGACCTTCGCCGGCGCATTGCTGAGCGCGCCAAGGCGCCTGCGGAGATGACTCAGCCTCGGCGGCCACGGGCCAGCCGCCCGATTTTCGCATCCCTTCGGGCTGCGGTTGGGGCGGCACTGGCCCGCAGCCGGCGGGCCTCCGAACCGAAGGAGCCCGTCATGACCAAAAAGCCGTCGCGTAGGCTGACCGAGCAGGAGCGCGCGGAGCGCCGCCGCCAGGACCGCGAGCGTCTGCAGCAGGCGGCCGAGCAGCTGCTCAGCTCCGATGGGTGGCGGCGGTGGGTGCGTGTCCGGTCGCAGGCGGGGCTCGGTCGGCTGTCGATCTCCAATCAGCTGTTGGTCGCGCTGACGCGACCGGATGCGACGTTCGTGGCCGGGTTCAAGGCGTGGCTGCGGATGGGGTTCGCGGTTCGGCAGGGCGAGCGGGCGATAGCGATCGTCGCCCCGTTGCCGGTGAAGGACCGTGATCGGCTAACGGGCGAGGAGACCGGCGAGACGGTGATGTTGTTCAAGACGGTGTTCGTGTTCGACAGGGCGCAGGTCGATCCGATCGAGGGGCGAGAGCAGGCTCCGGTCGGGCCGCCGTGCGAGCCTCTCACGGGCGACTCGCACACGCGCCTGCTCGCACCGATGCGGTCGTTCGTCGAGTCGCTCGGTTTCACCGTGTCGTTCGAGTCGATTCCGGGCGGAGACGGGTGGGTGGTGTGACCACAAGGCGCGGCGAATCGTGGTCGAGGCGGACGCTCCGGCGAACGCGCAGCTGCGGATCCTGGTCCACGAGGCGGTTCACGCTCTTGGCGTTGGCTATGCCGAGTACGGTCGGCAGCGCGCCGAGGTGATCGTGGACACCGTGACCGCGATCGCGTGCGGCAGCGTTGGGCTGCGAGTCGATGGCGAGTCGATCCCATATATCGCCGGTTGGGGCGAGACCGGCGAGCTGGACGCGGTGACCGGGTTCGCGAGGACGATCGATGAGCTTGCCCGGAGGATCGAGGAGGTGCTCACGCCGGCCGTCGTCGCGACCGGCGAGCCGGTCGCTGCGTGACCGCTTCGGTGGTGCTAGGCGTGCCGCTGCTCGCCGTAGGCGAGCGCGAGCTCCGCGCGGAACTCGGCGGCCTCGCGGCGGAGCCGGTGGTTCTCGTCGAGCAGCGATCGGACGCGCTGGCGTAGTGACGCCTCGGTCGCGCGCTGGGCGGTCGAAACCCCGGGCGCTGTGTCGCGACCAGCACGGCGGAGTTGTTCGATCTCGCGCCGCAGGTCGGGTTGTTTGTAGAGCCATTGCCGCGAGACGCAGGCGGCGCGAGCTACGGTCTGGAAGTTGATCGCCATCCCGGCGCGGTCGAGATCGCGCAGAGCACCGTTGGCACGGGTGACCGCGTCGTCGTGCTTTCGGGCCGCGGCGGTCGCGAGGGCCGTGGTCCGGTCACTCGCCATCGTGTGGTTCGGTCTCGAGGGTCTGGAGCCCGTCGATGATCCGCAGGAGGTTGAACCGGATCGGCGTGTTCATCTCGACGAGTCGCTGCCGGCCGTCA
>Ga0302325_10032527_pt1 | contig 10708 bp, 19 predicted proteins | sample Palsa_T0_2_FD_201948 | JGI IMG/M metagenome (GOLD analysis project Ga0302325, IMG submission 201948) | Peat permafrost microbial communities from Stordalen Mire near Abisko, Sweden - Palsa_T0_2 | ecosystem: Environmental > Terrestrial > Soil > Palsa > Peat permafrost | place: Sweden: Abisko...
CGTGGACGCCTGGGTAGGCGACCAACCGTTCCTGCACCACGCGCTCTTTGGTCACCGCCACAGCCAATTCGTAACGCACCTTTTCAACTACAAATGTCAAGTGTAGAATCGTCGGCTGTTCTGATGACTCATTATCCAACGCGAATGGCTCAACCGGCAGCGTGGCATCAGGCTTCTGCCCACTGGCAGACTCCACCACAAGCCATCTAAGAAGGTTCAACGCCAATAAAACATTTGTTTTGCCCCCGGCGTTTGAACCGTAAAGGGCCATTGCCTTCACAAGTTTTAGATCGGGCAATCCCGGCAATTCTGGCGTGATGACATTCTCCGGCAACGACTTGTCGTAATTGCTCGCCACAAAATTCAGGGTTTGTTCCGAACGGAAGGAACGGTAATTTTGAACGCGAAATTCGATAATCATACCAAAAACATCGTGCTTTTCCTAGATATTGGCAAGTTTTATCGAAAAATCCGCTTAAATTCATTGGAACTTCCTACGGAGGCGATGTCTCGGTTCGAAATGTGCCAATCTCGCAAATATTTTCAAAAAAACGCTTGCGTTCTTTTTGACCTCTGGTATCTTCACGCTCCATTTCGCCATTGGGCGATTTTGGCGGCTTTATGGCGCGACCGATAACTGTTCGCCCCGCTGGGCGCAGGATTGATGGCCGACGCCGCTTGATGCCGTGACATAATATATTGCTTTTATGCCAGTTAAAACGTTCAGGCCGTTAACGCCTTCGACGCGCTACATTACCGTCGCGTCGTTCGATGAGATTACGAAGGATCATCCCGAGCGGAGCCTTATCAGCATCCGCAAGAAATCGGGTGGACGTAATCATTATGGCCGGGTCACGGCCCGCGGTATCGGCAAGGGACACAAACAGTTTTACCGCCTGGTCGATTTCAAACGCAATAAGCACGGCATCGAGGCGGATGTGACGGCCATTGAATATGATCCGATTCGCACGGCCCGTCTGGCGCTGCTGCTGTATAAGGATGGCGAAAAGCGCTATATTCTGGCGCCCGTGGGTTTGCAGGTCGGGGCCAAGATCATCAGCGGCCCGACGGCTCCTCCCGAACTCGGCAATTGCCTGCCGCTCAAGGGCATTCCCGTGGGCGTGGCCATTCATAATATCGAGATTACGCCGGGGCGCGGAGCGCAGATGGTTCGCTCGGCGGGGGGCGCGGCCACGCTCATGTCTCGGGATGAGACTTATGCGACCATCCGGCTGCCTTCGGGGGAAGTCCGGCGGGTGCATGATAGCTGTTATGCCACCATCGGGCAGGTCGGCAATATCGAGCACGAAAAAATCTCTTTAGGCAAGGCGGGGCGGTCGCGGCATCGCGGCATTCGCCCGATCAATCGCGGCGTTTCGCGCAATCCAGTGGATCACCCCAATGGCGGCGGGGCCGGCAAATCCAAGAGCGGCGGCGGCTGGCAGCAATTAACCTCTCCGTGGGGATTGCTGGCCAAGGGCTACCGGACGCGCAATAAACGCAAATTTTCAAACCGGTTCATCCTGGTGCGCCGCGATGGCCGTCCGATGAAGCGAAAATAATTCGACAAAGAATGACGTATGGGTCGATCCATTAAAAAAGGTCCGTTTGTGGACCAACATTTGCAGGAGAAGATTGATGAGGCCAAGGCGGCCAAGACCAAGACGCCGATCAAGACCTGGTCGCGGCGCTCGATGATTACGCCCGACTTTGTCGGCTTGACCTTCGCCGTCCACAACGGCAAAGTGTTCAACCCCGTGTTCGTGACGGAGAACATGGTGGGCCATCGCCTGGGCGAGTTTTCGCTCACGCGCACGTTCAAGAAGCACGGCGCGCACACGGCCAAGGCGGAAGCGAAATAGAGAATTTATGGAAGTCCAAGCCATCACAAAAAACATCCGCATGTCCGCGCAGAAAATGCGCGAGGTCGTTCGGCAGATTCAAGGGATGCCGGTCGCCCACGCCCAAGCGGTGCTGGCGGTGGTGCCGCGCAAAGGGGCGCGCGTTGTGGCGCGGACGCTCAAGTCCGCCAAGGCCAATGCCGAGGACCTCAAACTCCACAAGCCGGATTACCAGGGCATTCAGATCGAGAAATTGTTTGTCAAATCCGCCGTGGCCGGCACGGCTGGCAGCGCCAAGAGGTTCATCCCCAAGGCGCGAGGCTCGGCCGGCCCGATCATCAAACGCAGTTGCCACGTGAAAATAGTTTTGTCAGACGAATAAATTTATGGGCCAAAAAACAAATCCTATCGGCCTGCGCCTCGCGGTCAACAAAGACTGGGGTTCCAAGTGGTTCGCCGAGAAAAAGGAATTCGGCAAACTGCTGGCTGAAGACCGCAAGATTCGCCAATTGCTCAAGTCCAAGCTGGAAGGCGCGTCGGTCTCCAAAATTCAATTGGAACGCGCCGCCTCTCGCTGCCGCATCACCATTTTCACGGCCCGCCCCGGCGTGGTCATCGGACGCAAAGGCGCGGAAATCGACAAACTCAAGGAAGAAATCAGCAAGATGACGGGCAAGGAAGTCTATGTCGATATTCAGGAGATCAAACAACCGGAGATGGACGCGCAATTGGTGGCCGAGAACGTGGCCGTCCAGCTTGAACGCCGCGTTTCCTTCCGCCGCGCGATGAAGAAGGCGGTGCAGGTGGCGATGGATTTCGGGGCCGAAGGCATTAAAGTGCGCGTGGGCGGGCGATTGGGCGGGGCTGAAATCGCGCGGGTGGAAAAGTACCATCAAGGGCGCGTGCCGCTGCACACGTTGCGGGCCAACATTGATTATGGATTCGCCGAAGCCAACACCATGTATGGGAAATTGGGGATCAAATGCTGGATTTGCCGGGGCGACACTCCGGTGGAAAAGAAAAAGATTGAAGCGCAGCCCGTGCCGGCCGCCGCTTGAAGACCGAAGAGAACACACTTTTTTAAAGAAACGAGATTTATATGGCAATGGCACCAGCAAGAGTAAAATACCGCAAGATGCACCGCGGCAGCCGCAAGGGCCTGGCCCATCGCGGCTCGACGGTGGCCTTTGGCGAGTACGGATTGCAGGCCCTGCAACGCTGCTGGCTGCACAACAAGCAGATCGAGGCCGCGCGCGTGGCTGTCACCCGCTACATGAAGCGCCGCGGCAAAGTTTGGATTCGCATTTTCCCTCACAAATCATTCACCAAAAAGCCGCTCGAAACGCGCATGGGAAAGGGCAAAGGGCCGTTGGAATCGTGGGTCGCCGTCATTCGTCCGGCCAATATTCTTTTTGAAGTGGAGGGCGTGCCGGAAGCGGTCGCCAGGGAATCGATGCGTCTGGCGGCCACCAAGCTGCCGATCAAGACCAAGTTTATTTCCCGCCACCAGGTGATCTGAACGAATCATGAAAATGTCCGAAATCAAAGATTTGCCCGCCAACGAACTGGCCGCCAAGAGCCGAGACCTGCGGCAGGAGATATTTAACCTGCGTTTGCAGCAAGCCAGCAGCCAACTGGAGAAGCCGGCCCGCCTGCGCCTCCTGCGCCGGGACATCGCCCGGTTGGAAACCCGCATTTCTCAACTCCGCCACAAGGCGGCCTAAGGGACCTATGTCAGAAGCCACACTCACAGCACCACCGACACCGACCACGACCCAGCCCGCCGCAGCCCCGGCGCAGCGCGGACACCGCAAAGAACGTTTGGGCAAGGTGATCGCGGCCAAAATGGCCAAGACCATCGTCGTGCAGGTCCAGCGCCGGTTCCCCCACCCGCAATACAAGAAGGTCATCACGGCCTATTCCAAATTTTACGCGCACGATGAAAAAAGCGAGGCCAAGGTGGGCGACCTGGTTTTGATCCGCGAGACGCGCCCATTGTCCAAATTGAAACGCTGGCGGCTGACCCAAGTCGTGGAAAAATCCGGCGAAGCTCCCATTGCCATTGTATAGCCAGGATTTATGTTACAGGTTCGCTCCATATTAGACGTGGCCGACAACACCGGCGCCAAGCGCGCCGCGGCCATCGGTGTCATCGGCCGCAACCAGCGTTACGCCGGCATCGGCGATGTGATCAAGGCCCACATCAAGGAAGCCGCGCCCGACGGCACGGTCAAAAAAGGCGAAGTGGTGGACGCGGTCGTCGTGCGCACGCGCAAGCAGATTCGGAGGGCGGACGGCTCCTACCTGCGCTTTGACAGCAACGCCATTGTCATTATTGACAAGGAAAACAATCCGCGCGGCACGCGCATTTTCGGCCCGGTCGCCCGCGAATTGCGCGAAAAGAAATTTATGAAAATCATTTCCCTGGCGCCGGAGGTTATTTAGTTATGGCCAAAGCACATGTCAAAAAGGGGGATGAGGTCGTGGTCATCGCCGGTTCTGAAAAGGGCCGGCGCGGCAAGATTCTCGAAGTCAACACCAAGAAGCAGCGCGTTCTGGTCGAGGGCCTCAAAATGATCAAGCGGCACACCAAGCAGAATCCGCGCGCGGGACAAGGCGGAATCATCGAACGCGAAGGCACGATCCATATTTCCAACGTCATGCTGGCCGTCCGCTTTGACGAACGCGCCGGCGCGCGCCCCCAGGCCCAAACGGCGGCCGCGCCCTCTGAAACAGAGGCGGCGCCCACTGAAACGGCGGAGGCTTCAAAAGAATGAAACCCAGACTTTACCAGAAATACATCGAGGAGGTGCGGCCCGCCTTGCGTGACAAGCGCAAATACGGGAACATCCATCAGATTCCCCGCCTGGAAAAAATCGTCGTCAACATGGGCGTCAGCGCCTCGCTGGAAAAAGGCGCGGTGGACGACGCCGTGCGCGACATGACGATGCTGACTGGCCGCAAACCGATTATCAACAAGTCGCGCCACAGCATCGCCAATTTCAAATTGCGCGAAGGCCAGTCCATCGGCTGCCGCGTCACTTTGCGCCGCGAGGTGATGTACGAGTTTTTCGACCGCCTGGTTTCCGCCGCCCTGCCTCGCATCCGCGACTTTCGCGGCCTTTCGCCCCGCTCCTTCGACGGGCGCGGCAATTACACCTTGGGGGTGGGGGATCAGACCATTTTCCCGGAAATCGAACTGGACAAGATCAAACGCACGCAAGGCATGGACATTACGATTGTCACCAGCGCGCCCTCCAACGACGAGGCGCTGGAACTGCTCAAAATGATGGGCATGCCTTTCGCCGAAAAATAGAAAGAACAATTTATGGCCAAAACAGCCTGGATAGAACGCAACAAGAAAAAGAGGGACACGGTGAAAAAATTCGCCGCCCTGCGCGCCGAACTCAAAGCCAAGCGCGATTACGCCGGCTTGAGCAAACTGCCGCGCAACGCCAGCCCTACCCGCGTGGTCAACCGCTGCTCGATGTCGGGCCGGCGCCACGGCTACCTGCGCAAATTCGGCTGCTCGCGCCTGACCTTTCGCGAGGCGGCGTTGAACGGATTGATTCCCGGAGTGACCAAGGCCAGTTGGTAAATTTATGAGCGACCCGATTTCAAACATGCTCACGAGCATCCGCAACGCCGGCATGGCCAGGCTGCCTCACGCAACCGTGCCGCACTCCCGATTGAAGGAGAGCATCGCCCGCCTCCTCCAGCGCGAAGGTTACGTGGCCGAGGTGGTTGTCGATGGCAAACCGTTCAAGTCCATCAAGATCAAGCTCAAATATACGGGCCGCAAGAGTGTGATTGAAGGTTTGCGCCGGGTCAGTTCGCCCGGTTTGAGGCGCTACCTGGGCGCGCAGGAGATTCCGCGCGTGTTGGGCGGCCTGGGTGTCTCGATCCTCTCCACTTCGGAGGGTGTGATGACCGGCGTGCAGGCGCGCCAGAAAAAGGTCGGCGGTGAAGTGTTGTGCGAAGTGTGGTAACATGGCAGAATAAGCGGGCAAAAAAATGTAATTTATGTCGCGAATAGGAAAACAACCGGTGGTCGTGCCGCCGAAGGTGAAAGTGGAGATCAAAGGCCAGAAGGTCTTTGTCGAAGGTCCCAAAGGCAAGCTGGATTTTGAGCTGCCGGTCCGCACTTCGGCCAAGCTTGAAGGCGCCAACCTGCTCGTCAGCCGCGATGGCGACGATGCCGAGGCCAAGGCCTTGCACGGCTTGAGCCGCGCCCTGGTCAACAATATGGTCAAGGGCGTCAGCGACGGCTTTGTCAAGAAACTCGAAATCCAGGGCGTCGGCTTCAAGGCCGTTGTCCAGGGTGATAAAGTCAATCTGGCCCTGGGCTATTCCCATCCGGTTAATTACCTTATTCCCGCCCAGATCAAAGTGACCGTCGAGGAAAACACCAAGCTCACCATCGAAGGGCCCAGCAAACAATTGGTCGGCCAGGTCGCCGCGGAAATCCGCAGTTACTATCCGCCGGAGCCATACAAGGGCAAGGGCGTTCGCTATTCGGACGAAAAAGTCCGGCGCAAGGAAGGCAAGACGGTGCAATAAGCATGAAAACCGACAAGAAAGTAAGAATGGCGACCCTGCGCCACTGGCGCATTCGCAAAAAAGTGTCCGGCACCAAGGAACGTCCCCGCATGAGCGTCCGTTTCTCCAATCAACACATCATGGTTCAGTTCATCGACGATGTGGGGCGGGTGACGCTGGCGGCCGCTTCCACTCAAGGCAAGAAGGCGCAGGCGGAGGCAAAACTGGCTGCCAACGTGACCGGGGCAAAAAAAATTGGCGCGCTGGCGGCCGAAGCCGCCAAGAGCAAGGGCATTGTCAGAGTCGTTTTCGACCGCAGCGGCGCGCGCTATCACGGCAAAGTCAAGGCGCTGGCCGATGCCGCGCGCGAAGCCGGTCTGCAATTTTAACCTTTAAGAAAGAATACTGTGCCAGAATCACCCAATAGAAGTTCAAGCGGCAACGCAAGAGGCGGCGGAGGCGGAGGCGGACGCGGCCCAAGCCGGGGCCCGCGCCGCGCCCGGCCCGGTTCGCCCGAAGGTGGGGAGCCGACGCTGGAATCGGGGGGCGGTTCCGAGTTGAGCGAAAAAGTTGTTTTCATCAACCGCTCCGCGAAGGTCGTCAAAGGCGGCCGCCGCTTCAGTTTCAGCGCGCTGGTTGTCGCGGGCGACAAACATGGCCGCATCGGCCTGGGCCTCGGCAAGGCCGTCGAAGTTTCCGAAGCCATTCGCAAAGGAGGCGAAATGGCCAAAACACGGATGATTACGGTTTCTTTGAAGGATGCGACCATTCCCCATGCCGTTTTCTGCGAATATGGCGGCGCCAAAGTGATGTTGCGTCCGGCTTCGCCCGGCACGGGCATCATCGCCGGGCCAAAGGTTCGCGCCGTGCTTGAGGCGGCGGGAATCAAAGACATTTTGAGCAAGTCGCTCGGTTCCAACAATCCATCCAACGTCGTCAAAGCCACCATGGAAGGACTCCAGCGGCTGCGTACGCGCGAAGAAATTTACAAGGGCCGCGGAATGGAAATAAAGCCCAAGAAAGCGGCCGTCGCCGCTCCTGCTCCGGTGGCCGCACCAGCGCCTGCGCCGGTTCCACCAGCGTCTGCACCTGCGCAAGACGTTCCACCCCCAGCCAACGCCTGATTTTATGCGCTTACACGATCTTAAACCACGCCCCGGCGCCAAGCACCGCCGCAAACGCCTCGGCCAGGGTGAATCCAGCGGCCACGGCAAGACCAGCGGTCGCGGCGGCAAAGGCCAGACGGCCCGTTCGGGCAGTTCCATTCGCATCGGATTTGAAGGCGGCCAGATGCCTTTGATTCGCCGTATTCCCAAGCGCGGTTTCAACAACAAACAGTTTGCCGTTCGCTATATCCCCGTCAATTTGGACGTGCTCAACAGCTTTGAGGATGGCGCCACGGTCGATGAGGCCGTGCTGCGCGATCGCGGACTGGCCAACGGACGCGAAAAGCGCCTCAAAATTCTGGGCGATGGCGAATTGACGCGCAAGCTGACCGTCAAGGCGCATGCTTTCAGCGCCGCTGCCAGGGCCAAGATCGAGAAGCTCGGAGGCGCTTGTGAATTGATCGTCGCCAAATCAGCCGAAAAACCCGCGCAGTGAGGCCATAGATGTTCACCTCCATCATCAACACGCTCAACAACTGCTTCAAGATTCCGGAGCTTAAGTCCCGCATTATCTTCACCATGATCGTGCTGGGGATTTGCCGGCTGACCTCGCTGGTCCCCGTGCCGGGGTTGGATGGCGCGGCGTTGACCAGGTTTTTTGATTCGAAGGCCGGCCAGAACAGCGGCGGAGGTTTTCTGGGAATGTACAGCATGTTCACCGGTGGCGGCTTCGAGCATTGCGCCATTGGGTCCTTGGGCATCATGCCTTACATCAGTTCGACGATCATTCTGCAGTTGCTGCAGGCGGTCGTTCCGTTTCTAAGCAAACTGGCCCGCGAAGAAGGCGGCCGCACCAAGCTCATTCAGTATGGCCGCGTCCTGACCTTGTTCCTTTGTTTGGGCCAGGGATTGGTCATGGCTATCGGTTGGGAGCACGCGGGCGGCAATGGCGGCATGTTTCAAGGTTTGGAAAGCAACCTGGTATTGATCCCCAACCGATTTTGGTATTTGCTTCAAACGACGGTCATCCTGTCCACCGGCACGATGTTGCTGATGTGGCTGGGCGAACAGATCACCGATCGCGGCATTGGCAACGGCATTTCGCTGATCATCACCGTTGGCATTCTGGCACGCTTGCCCCAAGCGGGCCGGGGATTGGTCGATATGTTTTTGACGACCGGACCACTCGGAGAGCATCAGTTCAACATCTTCCATCTCGTCGCCTTGGTGCTTTTGCTCTTCGCCGTGATTGCCGGAGTGGTGGCCGTGACGCAGGCCGAACGCAAAATTCCGGTGCAATACGCCCAGCAAATGAGAGGGCGCAAGATGTACTCGGGCGGCAGTTCGTTCATGCCGTTGCGCGTCAATTATTCGGGCGTCATGCCGGTCATTTTTGCCTCCGCCATCCTGATGGTGCCGACCATGATCCTCAGTTTTCTGGGGCGAACCTACCATTGGAAGGTCTTTGACGAACTTTCCGAAGCATTGTCGACGGGCAGCTTTACCTATCTCCTTCTTTATGGACTCATGATCCTGTTCTTTTCCTACTTCTGGGTCGCCACCCAATTCAATGAGTTGCAAATTGCCGATGACTTAAAGAAGAACAACGGCTACATACCGGGCGTGCGCCCCGGACAGGCCACCAGCAATTATCTGCATCGCACCATGAGCCGCATCACCTTGGCGGGCGCGCTCTTTTTGACGATCATTGCCGTCATTCCCATCATTTTGGCCCGGCAACTCAACATTCCGCAGCCGGTGGCGCAGTTCTTTGGCGGCACCAGCATGTTGATCATCGTCGGCGTTATGCTCGACACCATGCGGCAGATGGAATCCCATTTGCTCATGCGCCACTACGATGGATTCTTGAAGAAAGGCCGGCTCAAGGGCCGATTCTAGTCCTGCGCCTTGAGCCGGAGTATCATCGTGTGCCAGGGAAAATGATTATTTTGAAGACGGAGCGCGACTTGGAGGCGATGCGTCCCGCTTGCGAAGTGGCCAGCACGATCCTGGAAGAGGTTGCGGGCTTCATCCAGCCGGGGGTGACCACGGGGGAAGTGGATAACTTTGCGGCGGCGCGAATGCGGGCCTATGGCGGCAAAAGCGCGTTTTTGGGCTATCGCAAGTTCCCGCGTCAAATATGCATTTCGGTCAATGAGGAAGTGGTTCACGGTCTGGGGGGGACGCGACGCTTGGAATTTGGGGATATTGTCAGTCTGGATATCGGTGTCACGTATCATGGTTATATTGGAGATACGGCCAAAACGGTTGCGGTGGGCGGGTGTGGCGTGCCCGCGCAACGGTTGATGGACGTGACCGAACAGGCGCTCTATGAGGGCATTGCGCAGGCGCTGCCGGGGAACCGGGTGGTGGATATTTCGCGCGCGGTGCAGAATTATGTGGAGTCCAATGGCTATAGCGTCGTGCGCGAGTTTGTCGGCCACGGCGTGGGCCGCACGGTGCATGAGGAACCGCAAGTGCCCAATTATGTTGAATTGGACAAACAATCGCCTAAATTGAGGCCCGGCATGACTCTGGCCATCGAACCGATGGTCAACGAAGGAACCGCCCATGTAGTGGTGCTCAATGATGGCTGGACAGTGGCGACCAAGGATGGTAAGCTATCGGCTCATTTTGAGCACACGGTGTTGATTACCGAGGGTGAACCGGAAATATTAACATGGCCCGTAAAGACGCCATTGAAGCTGAAGGCCGGATAGTGGAAATTCTGGCTGCAAGGTTGTTTCGCGTCGAACTGTCCAACGGCCACAGGTTGCTGGCCCATGTATCGGGGCGGCGGCGGTTGGCCTTTGAGCGCATGACCATCGGGGACAGGGTGAAATTGGAATTGTCGCCGTACGACATGAGCAAGGGCAGCATTATGGCTGCTGGAGAATGAATTTATGAAAGTCAGAGCATCCGTCAAAAAGCTTTGCGAGAATTGCAAAGTGATTAAACGCAAGGGCGTGATTCGTGTGATATGCACGAACCCGCGCCACAAACAGAAACAAGGCTAGAACGATTTTATGTCTCGAATTGTAGGTGTAGAAATCCCGGGCGAAAAGCGAATTGATATCGCTTTGCGCTACATCTTTGGCATTGGCCCGTCCAGTGCCAAAGTCATCCTGGCCAAGGCCCAGATTGATCCCGCGCTGCGCGCCAAGAACCTCAATGAACAGCAGTTGTCCCAGATCGTTCATGCGATTCAGGACGGCAAATACA
>Ga0302325_10032528_pt1 | contig 10708 bp, 9 predicted proteins | sample Palsa_T0_2_FD_201948 | JGI IMG/M metagenome (GOLD analysis project Ga0302325, IMG submission 201948) | Peat permafrost microbial communities from Stordalen Mire near Abisko, Sweden - Palsa_T0_2 | ecosystem: Environmental > Terrestrial > Soil > Palsa > Peat permafrost | place: Sweden: Abisko...
GGGCGGCTTGGGATCGAGCTCGCCCTGCGCCACATCCCCGGCGCCCGCGAGCCGCTGGAGAGCCGGCCGCCCTGGTACGTGCTGATCGAGATCGCCAGCGGCGAGCCAGGGGCGGCCGAGGCGGGGATGGAGCGGTTGCTGGAAGCGGGCATGGAGGCGGGCCTGGTGCTCGACGCCTCGCTCGCCCAGACCGAAACCCAAGCCAAAACGTTCTGGGCGCTGCGGGAGAACCAGTCGGCGGCGCAGAAGAGCGAAGGCGCGGCCTGGAAACACGACATCGCCGTGCCGGTCTCGCACATCGCCGAGTTCCTGGAGACCGCCGGCGCGGCGCTGCAGGCGCGCTGGCCCGGCGTGCGGATCGACGCCTTCGGCCACGTCGGCGACGGCAACATCCACTACGACGTGCTGAGCGCGGCCGGGGGCGATGCGGCGCAACACAACGGCCGGCGCGAGGCGGCGGCGCACCTGGTGCACGACATCGTGATGGCCCTCGGCGGCTCGATCTCGGCCGAACACGGCCTCGGAACCATGAAGACCGCCGAGGCGGCCGCCTACAAGAGCGCTACGGAACTGGTTGCCCAGCGCGCCATCCGCGCGGCGCTCGATCCGGGGCGGATCATGAACCCGCGGGTGCTGTTCTGAAGCCGCTGGCCCCGACCTAGGTCGGCAGCACGCCGCTGGAGGCGACGCCCACCAGGATGGCGGCTAGGACGCCGCCGGCGAACACCAGCACCTCCACCAGCGAGAACGGATGCGCCGGCGCGTGCGGTCGCGGCTTTACCGGCGAGTGCGAAACTGACATTGCGAACCTCCCGGTCGCTACCCAAGGGCCTGCAAGGGAAACGCGCGTGTCACCCGGTTGGCTCCCCTTAAACGCCTCTTAACCGCGGTTCACGAATGGTCAGCCGTCAGTCGAAGAGCGGGGCCATGGCTTCGAGGCGCACCGAGGAGGCCGGCCGTATCGTCCTGGGCGAGTGCGTCGCCGAGATGGCGCGCCTGCCGGCGGGCTCGGTCGACCTGGTGTTCGCCGACCCGCCCTACAATCTCCAGCTCGGCGGCGAGCTGCTGCGCCCCGACAACTCCCGCGTCGACGCGGTCGATGACGACTGGGACCGGTTCGCCTCGTTCGAGGCCTACGACCGCTTCACCCGCGCCTGGCTCGGCGAGGCGCGCCGGGTGCTGAAGGACGACGGCGCCCTCTGGGTGATCGGCAGCTACCACAACATCTTCCGCGTCGGCGCGGCGCTGCAAGACCTGGGGTTCTGGATCCTCAACGACGTGGTCTGGCGCAAGTCCAACCCGATGCCGAACTTCAAGGGCACCCGCTTCACCAACGCCCACGAGACCCTGATCTGGGCGGCCAAGAGCCGGGGCGCGCGGCGCTACACCTTCAACTACGATGCCATGAAGCTGGCCAACGACGAGCTGCAGATGCGCTCGGACTGGACCCTGCCGCTGGCCACCGGCGAGGAGCGGGTCAAGGACGCCGCCGGCGCCAAAGCCCACCCGACCCAGAAGCCAGAGGCGCTGCTGCACCGGGTGATCCTCGCCACCACGAAGCCCGGCGACCTGATCCTCGACCCGTTTTTCGGCGTCGGCACCACCGGCTCGGTGGCCAAGCGCCTCGGACGCCGGTTCATCGGCATCGAGCAGAATCCCGGCTACGTGTCGCTGGCCCGCAGCCGCATCGAGCAGGTGATCCCCACCGCGCCGGCCGACCTGGAGGTCACCGGCTCCAAGAAGGACGAGCCCAGGGTGCCGTTCGGCCAGATCGTCGAGGCCGGCTACCTGCACCCTGGCGACCTGGTCTGGTGCCCCAAGGGCCAGCACCAGGCCCGGGTGCGCGCCGACGGCAGCCTGGCCATGGGCGAACTCACCGGCTCGATCCACAAGCTGGGGGCGATGGCGCAGGCCGCGCCAGCCTGCAACGGCTGGACCTACTGGCACTTCCGCACCGACGCCGGCCTGACCCCGATCGACGTGCTCCGGGCGAAGGTCCGCGCCGACATGGGCGCCTAGCTAGAGGCGCCTGAACTTGGTCGGGCCCGCACGCGGTTCGATCCGGGAGATCGCTTCGTCCACCGGCTCGATGGTCACGGCCATGTGGTGGGCGTTGGCGTGCAGCAGGCGGGCGCCGTCCAGCATCATGCCGATGTGGCCGTCCCAGCAGACCAGGTCGCCGCGCGCCAGGTCCGGCCGACCGATGGCGCGGCCGAGCTCGGCCTGCTGGTCGGTGTCGCGGGGGCAGGCCCGGCCGCAGGCGTAGAGCGCCTGCTGCACCAGGCCCGAGCAGTCGAGGCCGAGGCTGGTGCGTCCGCCCCAGAGGTAGGGCGCGCCCAGGAACCGCTCGGCGACGCCGGCCGGATCGCGCTCGAAGACGCCGATGGGGGCCAGGTGGGCCATCCAGAACCACATGCCGCTGTCGGCGTGGCCGAAGCCGCCCTCCTCCGCCTCGACCCGGACCAGGGCGTTGAGGCTGAAGGGGCCGGCGGCGCGGGATTTGATCGATGGCTCGATGAAGGCGAAGGTGCGGATCGCCCGCACCCAGTGGGTGGGCGCCGCCCCCGCCAGCGCCAGCGACTCCCGGCGGACATAGCCGACATAGCCGTCGCGCCGCGCCTGGCCCCACACCGAGTCGCCCACCACGCCGACGCCCTCGAAGAGCTCGCCATGCACGAGCTCGTCCATCCGCTCGGACGCCAGGTCGGCGGCGCGGTGCAGGCCGGCGCTGTTGGCGGTGAGCCTCAGCGCCGTGCTGGCCGCGTAGCGCTCGGCGGCGATGACCCCCTCCAGCGCCTGGGCCGCCAGTCCCGGCTTGGCCAGGGTCACCCGCGGATCGACGCCGGTCATGCGTAGCGGGCTTTGAGCATCCGGTAGAGGCCGCGGATGGCCTGCGCCTCGGCCCCGGCCGGCCAGCCGGGGCGGCCGCGGGCGTTCCAGGCGAAGATGTCGAAGTGGGCCCAGGCGCCCTTGGGGGCGAAGCGCCGCAGGAACAGCGCCGCGGTGATCGAGCCGGCCTGCGCCCAGGGGGTCGGGATCGTTCTTCAGGTCGGCGATGTCGCTGTCGAGGGCCGACTCGTAAGGCGACCAGAGCGGCATCCGCCACACCGGGTCCTCCGTCGCCCGCGCCGCCGCCTCGATCTGGGCCGCGAGACCGTCGTCGTCGGTGTAGAAGGGGGCGATTTCCGGCCCGACGGCGGTTCGCGCGGCGCCGGTGAGGGTGGCCAGGTCGATGGTCAGCGCCGGCGCCAGCTCGGCGGCCCGGGCCAGCGCGTCGGCGAGGATCAGTCGCCCCTCAGCGTCGGTGTTGCCGACCTCGATGGTCAGGCCCTTGCGGGAGTTCAGGATGTCGCCGGGCCGCATGGCGTCGCCGGCGATGGCGTTCTCGGCCACCGGCAGCAGCACGGCCAGGCGGACCGGCAGCTTGGCCGCCATCACCATCCGCCCCAGCGCCAGGGCGTGGGCGGCGCCGCCCATGTCCTTCTTCATCGTCCGCATGCCGGCCGCCGGCTTGATGTCGAGGCCGCCGGTGTCGAAGACGACGCCCTTGCCGACCAGGACGATCAGCGGCCGGCCGGCCTCGCCCCAGCTGATCTCGATCATCCGCGGGGCCCGCTCGGGGATGGCGGCGCGGCCGACGGCGTGGACGGCCGGGTAGCCGCCCTCGATCAGGTCGTCGCCGACCACCACCGAGATCTCCGCCCCGAAGGCCTCGGCCACCTCGCGGGCGATGGTCTCGATCTGCCGCGCCCCCATGTCGGCCGCGGGGGTGTTGATCATGTCCCGGGCCAGGGCGCAGGCGTGGACCACGGCGGTGAGCTCGGCGAGGTCCAGCCCCTCCGGCGCCGCGAGCTGGGCGCCCGGCTCGCCGTGGTGGGCCTTGTAGCGGTCGAAGCGGTAGGCCCCGACGGCGAAGGCCAGGGCGACGTCGGCCGCCGGCGGCGCCCCCTCGCGCGGTTCCAGCCGATAGAGCCCGGGCGCCAGCTTCGCCGGCAGGCCGCGCAGCGCCATCGCGCCGGCGCCGTCGCCGAGCCCCGCCAGCACCCGCGCCAGCCCCGCCTCGCCGGCCAGCGCCGCGACCTCGCCGGTCTTGCCCTTGAACCGCGCCGCCTCGGCCTGGGCGCGCAGCGGCGGGGCCAGCGCGGCCATCGCCACCGGGACCTCGGCGTCGCCCACCAGCTGGATCGGAACCGCTGGCCCCTCGGCCTCAGCCACCACGGCGTCGGACATCACTGCTCCTTGCTTCAGGGAAACCGCCGAGGGGCCCGATTATGCTTAACGCTTCCTTGAGGCTAGGCCCGCGATCCTCCGGGGAGCGAAAGAATCGCCCGAGGCCTCCCATGTCGTTCCAGCGCGCCCTCATCGCCACGGTCTTCGCCCTCGCCGCCGGCCCGGCGATGGCCGCGCCCGCGCAGCCGCCGCCGATCCAGCCTGGCGCAAGCGCGCCGGCGGCCGCGACCGCGCCGACCCCCCCGCCCATGCCGACCAAGGCGACACCGGAGCAGCGCGCCGAAGCCGAGCGGCTGGGTCCGCTGGCGCGGGCGACGTTCTGGGCCCGCGAGGTGGACGTTGACCCCACCGACTTCGACGCGCGGCTGAAACTGGCCAAGGCGCTGCGAGCGCTCGGCAAATTCGACGAGGCCGCCGCCGCCGCCGACCAGCTGCTGGTGATCCAGCCCAACAATCTGGAGGCTCTGCTCGAGAGCGCCCGCGCTCGCGTGGCCTCGAACCAGGGCTTCTACGCCATCGACGACGCCGAGCGGGCCGAGGCGCTGGCGCCGCGCGACTGGCGGCCGGTCGCGCTGCTCGCGATCGCCCTGGAGCAGTCCGACCGCGACGCCGATGCGCTGGCGGCGCACCAGAAGGCGCTATCGCTCGCGCCGGAGAACCCGGCCACGCTCAGCAACCTCGGCATGTACTACGCCACGCACGGCGATCCCGCGAGCGCCGAACCCCTGCTGCGTCGGGCCGTGGCGGCGCCAGGCGCCACGGCGCAGGAGCGCCAGAACCTCGCCCTCGTGCTGGGCCTCGAGGGAAAGATGGACGAGGCCACCGAGCTGGAGCGGCGCGACCTGCCGCCGGACGTGGTCCAGAACAACCTCGCCTACCTGCGCGCCGCGGTCGATCCGCCGGCGCCGCGGACTTGGGACTCGCTGAGAGCCAGCCAGTAGCTCGCCGGCCCGGCGCGTTTTGTGAAAGGCTCCCGGAACCAAACCTGCGGCGAGGTGTTTGCGCCTCGCTCAGGCGTGAACCCGGGGATGGAGGGGGCGGCGGTATGCATGGGGGCTCACTGACACGGCATAGCGACGCCTGCTTGCTGATCGCCAGCCCACGCGCGCCGCGCCGCTCGCCTTCCAGCTTCACGAACCCTTGCTATTCCTTGGGATTGCGGGCCACAGCAAAGTTGATTGAGGCATCGCCATTGTATAGCGTCGCTCGCGGCGCTGCAGCGCGGGCCGTTTGTCGGGGGGGTGTGTCCGACCGACACTTTTCCGTTCGTTACCGCTTGATATAACGCTGCTCGGTCTGTTCGATCGCCTCAGAGGGCAAGGAAGGACTTCGAATGAAACTGAAACTCCTAGCGGGTGCGGCTCTGGCCGGTTTGTGCGCCGCGGCGACCGCCTCTGCGGAGCCTGCCGACAGCGGCTGGTATGGCGCGATCGACCTCGGGGCGCATGACCCGCAGGGCATGAACACCACTAGCTCGGTCGACGAGTTGACCGGCCCGCCCGCCAAGCTTCGGTTCAACGGCGACGTCAATTTCGTTGGCTTCGCCCGCATCGGCTACAAGGTCTCGCCGCACATCCGGATCGAGCTGGAGGGCGGCTACCGCCCCGATGACCTGCGCACGGTGGTCGAGGGCAGCCCGGGCGGTCGGCCGGTGGGCAGCGCCACGGCGATCTGCAACTTCAGTTCAGGCCCCGGCAGCTGCGCCGATCCTACCGGCAACACCGACACCTGGTCGGTGATGGGCAACGTCATTTTCGACCTGCTGCCCGACGGCACGATCGACCCATTCATCGGCGCGGGCGCCGGCGCGGCGCACACGCGCCTTGAGACCGAGGGCAACCTGGCCGGCACGACGACGCCGCAAGCCTCGAACATCAACGACTCCGACGTGAAGTTCGCCTTCCAGGGCATCGCGGGGCTCGCCTTCCGGCTCAGCGACCAGCTCAGCATGGACCTCACCTATCGCTACTTCGACACCCAGGACATGGACTTCCAGACCTTCGAGACCGGTCCGGTCCAGTTCGGCGTGGTGACTGGCCACTACACGGACAATTCGGTGACGCTGGGCCTGCGGTACCTGTTCTCGGCGCCGCCGCCGCCGCCTCCGCCTCCCCCGCCGCCGCCGCCTCCCCCGCCGCCGCCTCCGCCGCCTCCCCCGCCGCCGCCCCCGCCGCCGCCGCCGCCCGCGCCGGTGACGCAGGGCTGGACCGTGTACTTCCCGTTCGACCAGTACGTGCTGGTGCAGGACGCGCAGAACAAGATCCAGTCGGCCGCCGCCTATGCGACCCAGAGCCCGGCCTCGACCCACGTGACCGTAGTCGGGCACACCGATACGTCCGGCTCGTTCGCCTACAACATGCGGCTCTCGGAGCGCCGCGCGAAAGCCACAGCCGACCAACTGGTCGCCGACGGTGTCTCGCAGTCGGTGCTGGACGTCAGCTGGAAAGGCTACACCGACCCGGCCGTGCAGACCGGTCCGGGCGTGAAAGAGCCGCTGAACCGCCGCTCGGTGATCACGGTCTACTACTGACCGCGATTGCGACGCTCAAACTGAACGGGAGCCCGGTCTCAAGACCGGGCTCCTTTCGTTTCCGGAGCTGATTCGTGAGCCGCGGCTAAGCCCCGATGTCCAGCGCTCGCAGCGCCTGCTCGCGGACGGCCTTGTAGTCGAGCTTGCCGTTGGCGGCGCGGAGCACCGGGGCGACCACCAGCTCGCGCGGGGCCTTGTAGCGGGCAAGGTGCTGGCGGACATGCTCGGCAAGATCGGAGAGGGTGGGGGCCGGCGCATCGCCCATCTCCACCACAGCGCAGATGCGCTCGCCGAAGCGCGGATCCGGCACGCCCACCACGGCCGCGTCGCGCACCCCCGGGTAGCGCTTCACCGCCTCCTCGACCTCCTCGGGGAAGACCTTCTCGCCGCCGGTGTTGATCACCTGCGAACCGCGGCCCAGCAGCTTCAGGGTCCCGTCGGCCTCCACGGTCGCCCAGTCGCCCGGCACCGACCAGCGCCGGCCCTCGAACACCTTGAAGGTGCGGTCGGTCTTCTCCGGGTCCTTGTAGTAGCCGATCGGCAGGAAGCCGGAGACCGCGAGCAGGCCGCGCTCGCCCGATCCGGGCTCGACCCGGCGGCCGTCCTCGGTGAAGCAGGCGCTGTTGGGTGTGACCATGAACTTCGAGGTCTGGGCGGCGGCCTCGGCCCCGCCGGACACCGACGCGCCCATGCCGACAGCCTCGGACGAGCCCAGGCTGTCGAAGATCGAGCACTGGGGAAGGTGGCGCAGCAGGCCCTGCTTGTTCTCCATGCTCCACATCACCCCGGAAGAGCCGATGCGGCGCAGCGATGACAGGTCCCAGCGGCCGGGATTGGCGTCCAGGGCCTCCAGCATCGGCTGGGCGAAGCCCATGCCGACGATGGCGATGGCGGCGGCCCGCAGCCGCTCGACCTCGCTCCAGAGCTCGAAGGCGTCGAAGTGGTTGGCGGTCGGCAGCGACGCGACGGCGCCGCCGCCGGTGAGGCCGGCCAGCGCGGTGAACTGGCTGGTGCCGTGCATCAGCGGCGCGGCGGCGATGGTGGTCTGCGGCCCCAGCATGGGATCGCCCGCCGCGATCATCGAGAGCACCCGCGGCCCTGCCTCGTCGGGGCGCGAGAGCGGCGCGGTCCCGAGGAAGAAGTTGCCGCCGCCGCCAAGCACGAAGAACAGGTCCTCCAGCCGCCACATGACGCCCTTGGGCATGCCGGTGGTGCCGCCGGTGTAGAGGATCAGCAGGTCGTCATTGGAGCGACCCCAGGGCGGCGCGGCGCGCGGGCCTTTCTGGCTGACGATGGCGCCGTAGTCCTCGGCGAAGGCGGGGACCGGGTGGCCGGGCTCGGCGACGGCGATCCAGGCCTTGACCATCGGCAGGCGGCCGCGGATCGCCTCGGCCGTGGCCGCGAAGGAGGCGTGGAACACCACCGCCTCGGCGTCGGCGTTGTCGAACAGGTAGGTGAGTTCGTCGGCGACATAGCGGTAGTTGGTATTGACCGGCGCGAAGGCGCCTTTGAAGGCCGCGTAGTAGGTCTCCAGGTATTCGGGGCAGTTGTAGAGGTAGGCGGCGACCTTGGACTGGCGGGTGAGGCCGAGGTCGATCAGGCGACGGGCCAGGGCGTCGGCGCGGGCGTCGAAGGCGGCCCAGCTGACCACCCGCTCGCCCTGGATCTGAGCGGGACGATCCGGGATGGCCTCGGCGACGGATTCCCAGACGTTGGCGTAGTTCCACATGGCGCGGCTCCCAGGACGGACTTTTTGGGCGCCACTCTAGGGCGCCGTCCCCCGCGTCATGTCAAACGCGAGCCCGCTAGTGGGCGTGGTGGCCCATCACGTCCTGCACCTTCATGATCGCCGGGCCCAGGATGACCACGAACAGCACCGGCAGGAAGAAGATGATCATCGGCACGGTGAGCTTCGGGGGCAGGGCGGCCGCCTTCTTCTCCGCCGCGGCCAGGCGCAGGTCGCGGTTCTCCTTGGCCATCACCCGCAAGGCGCTGCCGAGCGGGGTGCCGTAGCGCTCGGCCTGGATCATCGCCGTCACCACCGCCTTGATGCCAGGGTGGTTGGTCCGCTTGGCAAGGCCTTCGTAGGCCATGCGCCGCTCCGGCAGGTACGAGAGCTCGGCCGACAGCAGCGAGAGCTCCTCGGCCAGCTCGATCGAGCTGCCGCCCACCTCGCCGCCCACCTTCATGATCGCGGCCTCGATCGACATGCCGCTCTCGACGCAGATCAGCAACAGGTCGAGGGCGTCGGGGAACACCGAGACAATGGACTCGCGACGCTTGGTGGCGATGTTGGAGACATAGAGGTTGGGCGCGTAGTAGCCGGCGACCAGGGCGGCGACGCAGGCGGTGATGCGGGTCATCAATGGCCACCCGAAGGTGTTGATGAAGAACAGATAGATCAGCGCCGCCACGGCCAGGACAAAGGGCGACACCAGCCGGAAGAAGTAGAACCGGGAGATGGCGGCCGGACCGCGGAAGCCGGCCTGGGCCAGCTTGTCGACCAGATTGGGGTCCTCGAGCAGCTTGGACAGCTGCAGCCGATCGACCACGTTCTTGTAGACGCCCACGTCGGTGCGCCGCAGCGACGTCGACTGCTTGCCGGCCAGGGCTTCTCGCGAGCGCCGCCGCAGCTCCTCGCGGCGATTGGCTACCGACTTCAGCCGGCTCTCCAGGTTGCCGCTCTTGAAGGAGGGGGTCATCAAGGTGACGATGGTGAAGAACACGAATACGCCGGTCACGAAGGCGACCACGTTGTCGGGATTGGTGAGGACGACGATCCAGTCCACGCGGGGCGCCCTCAGAACTTGAAGTTGATCATGCGGACCATCACGAAGATGCCGGCGGCCATCCAGATGGCAGAGGCGCCGAGCATCAGCCAGCCGCGGTGATCGGTGAACATCGGCGTCATGTAGGTGGGCGTCCACACCATGATCAGCAGCACCACGGACGGCGGCAGGCAGCCGATGATCATCGCCGACGAGGTGGCTTCGGCGGAGAGCGCCTTGACCTTCTCCTTCATCAGCCGGCGCGAGCGCAGCACCATGGAGAGGTTGTTGAGCGCCTCGGCGAGGTTGCCGCCGGTCTTCTGCTGGATGTTCATGACGATGGAGAAGAAGCGCACTTCCGGCGACGGCATGTGCTCGTAAAGCTTCTCAAGGCCCGCATCCAAGGTCATCCCCATGCCGATGTTCTCCACCAGCCGGCGGAATTCGCCAGACAGGGGCTCGGAGGTCTCGCGGCCGATGATCTTCAGGCAGTCGTGCACCGGCAGGCCGGATTTGATGCCGCGCACGATGATGTCCATGGCGTCGGAAAAGATCGCGGTGAACTTGCCCGTCCGCCGCTTGGCGAGGAAGCCCAGGATCCATTGCGGCATCCCGAGCCCGCAGGCGCCGCCGAGCCCCAGCGCCACCAGCGGATTCAGGCGCAGGAAGAAGGCGACGATGGCGACGACGACGCCGAGGCCCGCCCCGGCCATCCAGAATTGCGGCACGGTGATGTTGAGGCCTGCCTGCTTCAGCTTGTTGCCGAGGCTGAGCCGCGCCTTCTTCTGCTGGCGCTCCTGCTCCTGCAGGCTCTTGACGATCTGCTTGCGCCGCGTCTCCGGCGAGTTGGACGGTTGCGAGCGCATGCGCTGGCCGCCGCCGCGGCTGGAGGTCGCTCCGATCGCCTGAGCGCGCTGGACCGCCCTCTGCTGGCTGGTCTTGCCGCCGGCCAGCAGGAAGCCGACCGCCACGATCATGATGAAGGCCAGTCCCGCGATCGCCAGGAGGATGGGCAGGTTCATGGCTGGCGTTACTCCGCCGCGTCGAGGGCTTCGGCCAGCTCGCGCTCCAGGCCGTAGTAGCGGGCGCGGTCCCAGAATCGCGGCCGCGCGATGCCGGTCGAGCGGTGGCGCCCGACCACGCCCCCATGCTGGTCCTCGCCGGTGATCTCGTAGACGAA
>Ga0302325_10032530_pt1 | contig 10708 bp, 4 predicted proteins | sample Palsa_T0_2_FD_201948 | JGI IMG/M metagenome (GOLD analysis project Ga0302325, IMG submission 201948) | Peat permafrost microbial communities from Stordalen Mire near Abisko, Sweden - Palsa_T0_2 | ecosystem: Environmental > Terrestrial > Soil > Palsa > Peat permafrost | place: Sweden: Abisko...
GGCTCAAGCACTCATCGGGCCTGCGTTTCGATTGAGCCACCATCGAGGCGAAGTGGTCAGCACGCCGGATTCTGCGCGCACTCGACGCTGCGTCGCGCGACGAACAATACCGCAGCTTCGTCGGCGATCTGCGCATCGCGGCAGCAACCTTGGCCGAGTGCAGCCGGGCAGTCCGCCGAGATGGATCGGCGACCGCACATTCGCCCCGATGACGGAAAGATCGGGCCTGACAAGGACGAAAGCGGGGGAGCGGTCGGAGTCGCCGTGCGCGGGACCAGGCCCCGTTTGCCATGATCGGAGTCCCGTTGAAGAAGAGTGCCGCCGTCATCATCGCCGTTCTACTGGTCGTCGCGCCGTTCACGACCCGTGCCGCCGGCGAGACCGCCGCCGCACAGAAGCTGATGACGAAGCTGGCATGGCGCAACATCGGTCCATTCATCGGCGGCCGGGTCGTCGCCGTGGCCGGCGTACCGAGCGAAGCGAACCTGTTTTACTTCGGCGGCGTGCAGGGTGGGGTGTGGCGCAGCACTGATTACGGGACCGAGTGGACGAACATCAGCGACGGAAAGATTCCGGAACAAGCGCAGACGATGGGCGCGATTGCCGTCGCTGCCTCGAATCCGAAGGTCATCTACGCGGGCAGCGGCGAGAGCGATATCCGCGGCGACGTCGACACTGGTGCCGGAATCTATAAGACGACAAATGCCGGCGCGAGCTGGAAGTACGCGGGTCTGAGCCAGACGCATACGACGGCCGCATTGGTCATCGATCCGAAGGATCCCGACGTCGTGTACGCCGCGTCGATGGGTCACGTGTTTGCAGCGAACCCCGACCGCGGCGTCTTCAAGACCGTTGACGGCGGCAAGACGTGGAAGAAGATCCTCTTCGTGGATAACAACACCGGTGCTATCGATGTCGTGATGGACCCCTCGAATCCGCGCGTGCTCTACGCGTCGATGTGGCAAGCGCAGCGCGTGCCGTGGAAACTCACCAGCGGCGGTCCCGGCAGCGGCCTCTACAAGACGGACGACGGCGGTGTGCACTGGACAGCGATCTCGAACAACCCGGGCTTCGCGCACGGCGTTCTGGGACGCATGGGCGTTTCGGTCGCAGCGACCAATCCGCGCGTGGTGTATGTCATCGTGCAGGCACACGCTGGCGGTGTCTTTCGCTCCGACAATTGCGGCGCGACCTGGAGGCGCGTGAACAGCCAGATGAAGCTGCGTCAACGCGCCTTTTACTATATGAGCATCTACGCCGATCCCACCAACGCGCGGGTCGCCTACGTGCCCGAGGTCGATGATGTCTTTAAGACCACGGACGGCGGGGTGACCTGGAAAACCCTGTTCGCCTCGACGTATCACGGCGACCATCACATTATCTGGATCAATCCGCACAATCCCCAGATTTTGCTCGAAGGCGACGATGGCGGCGCGACTGTCTCGACCGACGGCGGCCGAACATGGAGCAGCGAGGACAATCAGCCCACCGGCCAGTTCTATCACATCGCGCTCGACGGGCAATTCCCGTTTCACGTCTACGGTGCATCGCAAGATGAAGGTGCCTTTGAGGGTCCAAGCGCGGTGACGAACGGTGCGGGCGAAATCCTCCCCGGTGCGATCACTCTGGGCGACTGGCACACCGCGGCATCCGGCGAAAGCACGTTTGTCGCGCCCGAGCCGGGCGATCCGGACGTCACCTACGGCAGCGGTTATTACAGCGCGATGCTGCGCCAGGACAACAGCGTCGGCCAAGCTCACAACGTTACTCCGTGGGCGGAGTATTTTAGCGGCGCGTCAGCCGCACAGACGCGCTACCGTTTTGGCTGGACGCATCCCATCCTGTTCTCGCCGGCCGATCCGCACGAGTTGCTGGTTGCGGCGCAAAGCGTTTTCTCGAGCACCGACCACGGGCGCACATGGCAGGTCATCAGCCCCGATCTCACGCGTAACGCTAAGGGCACGGAAGGCCCCAGCGGAGGCCCGATCGACCTCGACCAGACCGGCGCCGAAACGTTTCCCGATATCGCGTCGCTGGCGGTTTCGCCGCTCAATGCCGATCTGATCTGGGCTGGTTCAGCCGACGGTCTGGTGCACATCACGCGCGATCACGGCAAGACGTGGACGAGCGTGACGCCGCCGGCGCTCCCGCAGTGGGCGCAGATCTCGTCGATCGAACCTTCGCACACGACCGAAGGCGCCGCCTACCTTACGGCCTCGCGCTACATGTGGGACGACTTCCGTCCGTATGTCTACGCCACGGCCGATTATGGTGCGCATTGGACGCCGATCGTGTCGGGGATCGCCGACGACCAGTATGTTTTCGCCGTGCGCCAGGATCCGCGCGAACCGAAGCTGCTCTTGGCGGGAACGCGCAGCACGGTGTACGTCAGCTTTGACGGCGGCGGCGCCTGGCAGCCGCTGACGCTCAACCTGCCGGGCGCGCAGGTCCGCGACATTGCAATCGATGCGCGGCAGGGCGAAGTTGCCGTTGCGACTCACGGCCGGGCATTCTGGATCCTCGACGATCTCACCGTGCTCGAACAACTCGCGCGCGATGGTCCCGGGAGCGTGGCGGGTGCCCGGCTCTTCACGCCGGAAGCGGCGTGGCTCTCCCACGCGTATGGCGCCCCGGCCACGCTGCCCCCGAATACCGGCAAGAACCCGAATTACGGTGCCGCGCTGTTCTTCAACCTGCCGCCCAGCTATGATGGGAAGACGGCAGTCACGCTAACCTTTCGCGATGAGCGCGGGACGCTCGTTCGCACCTTCGCGCTGCATCCGAAACCGAAACATGAGAAGCAAGTGCCGCCCGAAGTCCGCTCGGAACTGGATGCCATTCACGCGCGGGCCCTCGATCTGGACGCACTCACCGCCGTCGAGCCGGGGATGAACCGCTTCGTCTGGGATCTGCGCTGTACGCCGGCGACCGAAGTGGTCGGCTTCCGCGAGCCGACGGCCGACGACTTTAGCGCCAGCGTCGACGGGCCGACCATCGTGCCGGGCACGTACACGGTCACGCTGCAGTACGCGAGCACGACGCTGACCCAGCCGCTTCACGTTTTGCTGGATCCGCGTCTGCATCCCACGGCGGAGGACCTTGACGCCCGCTTGGCACTCGAAATGCAGATTCACACGACGCTCGATGCGCTGGACCGCATGCTCAACCTCGCGCTTACGACCGCGCAAGCGCTGCCGGATTCGAAGCGCCGTGAAATCGACGCCACGGTGGGCGAACTGGTGCAACTCCAGATCCATTCGAGCGAGGGCGATGTGCTGCACGAAACCAAGGTGCGCGAACAGCTGGCGTTTCTTGCCAATGCGCTCGAAATCGCGTACGAAAAGCCGACGGCCGCCGAATATGCCGCCTACGGTGATCTCAAGGCTCGAGCGGAGGCGGGGGAGCAGCGTCTGCAAAGCGCGATGCTCGCACGTTAGCTAGGAAAATCGCTCCCAGGCGGCCTGGCGCGAAATACCCAGCGCGCTGCCGATCGATGTCCAGCTGGTGCCTCGCCCACGCAAGACGTCGACCTGCGTTTGCAAAACGGCACGGCACGCGTCGACCGTCGCGGCAGCCGATTGTAGCGATTCGAGTAAGCGTTCATTCGAAAGCGATTCCCAGCCGGCGAAATCGGCGGGTGTCGTTTCGAGAATTCGGTTGCACGCCCCGACGCAGATATCGCAGATGTGCGCGTGCGCGCCGCCGAGCAGCTTCGCCACGACCTTTTCCGACTTCCCGCAAAATGAGCACCGGCGCGAGCGCCGCGTGGCAAGCCTCATGTCGCTGTCAAGTTTACCTTGACAGCCGCGAAAGTGTCAAGGCAGCCGTTGCCGGACTCGAAGCGGCGTCATTTCAGCGTAACGCCGCCGCTGCGGCGCAGCCGCGACTGCAGCGTCACGCCGGTGAAATTCGAGGCTGAGATCGTTGCCGAGAAGGACGGCGGCGAGGTCGTGATGTCGTCGGTTCCGGCCGCACCCGTGATTGTCGGCGTCGGCACGCTGGCATTGGCGATTTCTGCCGCTACGAGGGGCTGCAGCGGCCAGTCGACCGCAAAGCCGTAGACGGCATAGTCGTCCGCCGCCGTGGCAGCGCCTTCCGCAGCGGTGTTGGCAGCTGCGGTACAGATCGTCGGGCCCTGGGTCGTGCCCTGCTGGGTAGCGCCCATATCGTCGGGGACTGCTACCGCCGACTGTCCGGGCTTCAGCGCAAAGGTGTAGTAGTACGGTCCGGTGCCTGACGTCTGGCACGGCCAGGAGAGGCTGCCGCCGCTGGGCGTCGTCCCGAGGTCGACGAGCTCGACGAATTCCTCGGTCACCGCGCCGGGCGCGGGAAAATTTAGGTTGATCGTCCCGCCGCCGCTGCCATTGGGGGCGAACGTCGGCGCTGTCGTCCAGGCGGGGAGGACATTGGCGGGGCGAAGGATGCTCGTCGCCGTTTTGGTGCCTGATCCCGAAACACCCGTCGACGTGTTGATCCCGGTCGGAATGACGACATTGAGTGTATAGACGCCGGCGGTCGGGAGCGCTTGGAAATCGGTAAAACCGAGTTGGTAGCCCGGCGGATCGCCGGTGAATGTTCCGTCTTGTGTCGATGTATGACCCGCGGCAACGAACGCGGGCGGGCCGCCGATATAATAGAGCTGCAGCGGCGTCGGCGCCGAGCCGGCCGCGGTGAGCGCTGCACCGGCTGCCGAAAGCACGGTGTTCTCGGCCGCATAGAAGGGGAGCGGGTACGGGAAGAGCGACGGTGTGTCGGCCGGACTCACCACGCCTGCCGGAATGATGCCCATCGACGACGCGATGCCGAACGAGCCGTTCGCACCGCTTGGTGTGGTTTGCGCGTTGCCGGTGGGATCGAACGTCGTGTCCGGCGGCGTCGTGACGATCGACGTCAGGAGGTAGCCGCTGACGTGATTCGTACCGGCGTCCGTGTAGGCGTCGGGCGCGGCCGGGACGGCGAATCCTGCCGGCCCAGTGATCGTCGGGGCGTTCACGAGAATGCTCGCGCCGATATTGCCCGCGGTTTGGCGCAATGTGACGACCGCATTCACACCGAGGGTCGCATTGCCCGCAACGTTTGCGGTGCCGACGGCGAACGCCAGCGACGACTGGCTCACCGGATTGGTCTGCGATACGATCGTCGGTTCGATGCTGTTCTGCACGGATGAGGACGAGCACGCGGCCAGCGAGAGGGTCGTCGCGCCCAGCAGCGCCGCCAAAGGGGATGCGAGGAGTATTTTCAAGCGATCAACCTATAGTGCCAATTGATAATAGATCCGGAAGGTCAAGGGCAGAATCGAATTCGAGCCGCCCGCACCATACGTCGGTAGCACAAAATACGGCGAGTATGGTAAGATGCCGGTCGGAACGATCGGTTCCAGGAGCGGTGAGATTCCGACCGAGTTGATGTTCTGGCCCGTCAGCGGACCCGCAACGCCGTTGACGACCGGCATGTAGAGCGTGTTCGGCGTCGGTGAAGTGTAAATGCCGTTGTTGAGCAGGTCGAGAATCTGCACGCCGAACGTCGAGCGCGTTCCCGGCTTGGTGTATTCGATCGTCAAATCGGCCGTCAGCTGCGGGCGGCTCAGCAATCCGCCGTCGGCCAGTGATTCGGCCGTCCCGCGGTTAGCCGAGATGTTCGGATGCAAGACCTGCCCGGGATTCGCCGGATCGACGTACTCGGGAGCACCGGCGGGGCCGTATTGGTCCGAGAAGTTCGTATTGGGAACGTTCTGGGCCGTCCCCAAATAGTAATACGGCGTCGTGAGGCCGTCGTTGTACGGATAACCGACGTTGAAGCGCAGGTCGGGATTGATGCGGAAGCCGCCTTTGGTCTTGTATGCCGGGCCGACAGTCAGGGTGAACGGACTCAGATAGCCGGCGCGATAAATGTTGCCGGCAGACAGCGATTGCGGCAGGATGACCGGCTCAAAATCCTCCGCGCCTTGGTTGTTGTCGCCGGCGGCGGGTGTGTTGGTGAACGCGTTGATGTACGTTGCCGAGGCAAAGCCGGTGAATCCGCTGGGGCGATCCGGCAATGTGTATTCGGCACCCACGCCGGTCGTGGTGCTGCGCCCGTACGGGTAGTTGACGAACGAGCCGAACTCCTGGACGCCGTTGACGAAGATCAACGGTGCGGTAACGGCCACAATGTCATAGCCCTGACGATTGAAGGGGTTGATTTTGAGCGCCGAGCCGTTGCGGAACAAGTGGCTGTACGTCAGGTCGAAGTTGTCGAAGGTCGATGGCTGAGTGGCCGTGATCTCCGGAAAGAACGCGTCTTCCGCTTGATACAACAAGTCGCCGTAGTTCGCGCAGGGACGCCCGAGCTGCAGCGTCGTGCCGACCGAGCCTTTGTACGAGGGCGGCGTCGACGACGTCGCACCGACGGGGTAGGGAATGTTGGGGTAACAATTCGTCGGCCCGACGGCCGACGGCGCGCCGGTGTAGGGATTGGTCGCCGGGATGAAATTCGGGTTGACCGGAATTCCGGCGAACGCCGAATACGGCTCGGGATTCTCGGGCGATGCAAGCTCACCCGAGCCGACCAAGTTGATCGACCGGCCGTAGGTCAGCGAGACGCTATCGTTGAGATCGAGGCGATACGACGCGCCGAGCCGCGGTTCGATGAAGTGCGGCTGCTCCACGAACGGATAGTTCGCGACATAGTAAGCGGTGGGCGCACCCGGCACCGGCTGGACGTTGACGTCCTGGGTGTAGAGCGTGCTGCCATAGCCGTTGTTGATCAGATCGTAGCGCACGCCGAGGTCCAGGTTGAGCTTGTTGGTGACCGTGATTTGGTCGCGCAGGCCGGCGCCGTATTCCTTTTGGATCTCGTACGACAGCAGGCTCAGCGGCGGGATCTTCGGGAAGTTCGCCACGTTCGAGGGGAGCTTGCCTTGGGCGAGCAGCTGCGTGTAGAGGTAACAGCCCGGCGCTGTGGCGGAGTAGTTGAACGGGCACGGATTGGCGGCACTGATCGGAGTTCCGTAATCGGCCGGCGTCAGAAAATCTTGGGCGTCGGGTCCGAGAGTGGTCAAGCCGATGTACGGCCCGTACGCGCCGAAGTTCGGCTTGTTCAGTTCGTACGTCCCCGAGAACGTCAGCAGGTTGTGCGCGTCGGCCTGCTTGGTGAGCGCGAAATTTGCTCCGGTTCGCGAGCCGCCCGCCGATCCGGCCGATCCGGTTACGTCTTCAAAGCTGGCCGCATTGATGCTGGGAACCGTGAAACTCCAATTGTCGGAGTGGAAGAACCGCAGATCGAAGGACGTCGTTGCGTTCAACGCGTTGTTGTACTCGAACTTCATCAGGGAGGTGTTGAAATTGCTGACCGCCTGATTGAAGGCTTCGTTGACGGACGTCTGTCCGGGCGCCAGCGGATAGATCGACGCGATCTGGGCTGCCGTTAACCCCGTTACTTGTTCAGCGAGCGGCAGCAGGTCGGGGGCGATGTTTTCATAGCTCAGCGGGACGCCGGCGGGATCGGCGTAGAGCGTGTCCGCGTGCGAGTAATACAGGAACTGCAGTGACTGCCCGCGGTCTTTGCCGAATTTGTAGACGAGATTGTTGACGAAGTCGTTCGTGCTCTCATGGTTAAAGCCGTACACGCCTGTCTGGAGCCCTTGATTGAACGAATTGCCGGCTGGAAACGGGCCGATTTGATACTTATACCCGGTCCCGAACTCGGAAAGGAAGTCCGAAACGTTGCCGCTTCGCGACGCGATACCGTACTGCAGGTTGACCTGATTGTTGTACGGCGCAGTCAGCGCTTCCAGGTCCAACAGACCCGTCGGCGGGTAGGTTCCGCGCTTGACGATCAGATTGACGACACCGGCACCGGCATTGCCTTGACTGGGATCACCCGCGCCGGGAACAGCTTGGATTGACGATACGCCGTTGAAAAAGTTCTGATTGATCGATTCGGAAAACGCCGGGTCGGTGAAGTCGACGCCGTCGAACTGATAGTGCACCTGATCGATCGTCGAGCCTTCGAGGACAATGTTGCCGTAGGCGTCGGTCTGGAAGCCGGGGATCGCGAGCAGCGCGCTGTTCTCGTTCGCACTCGCTTGCTTTCCGAGTGCCGACTCGAGAATTTGACCGGACACCGTGTACTGCGGGACCGTCTGGTTCGGCTGAAAGGCGCTGGATTGGGAACGCGCGACGGCGCGGCCAATGGTCTTTAGCTGCTTGGAGAGACGAACGGCGCCCAGCGTGATGTTGGCGCCGCCGGTGACCGTCACACCGGTCTGCGTTTGCGTTTCGAAGCCGGGCGCCGTGACGCTGATCGTGTACGTGTCGGTTTGAACGTACAGGAAGTGGAAGCGGCCTCCAGCGTCCGTAGACTGGTGGTACGAGCCCGACGGCGCTGCGATCGTCACGATGGCACCCGCCAGCGGAGCCCCGGCATCGTTGAGGATCTGACCGCTGACGTTTCCAAGCGTTCCGCCGGCTTGGGCCAAGGCCGGGACGGTCGAAGCGAGGACGAGCGAAAACACCGCAGCGAGCAGCGCAACAACGCGCAGGATGTGCGGAGACTTTGGGCCGCCGCCGCGTCGAAGGGGGTCGGACATGTGATCACACCTTCCAAGCAAAGCGTGCAAAGCGCCGAGCGCCGAGTCTACTGCGCGCAGTCTGTTTCTCAAACACCGAACCACGGGCCGCGAACCGCCGTCGGAGGCGATATGCACTTCGTACCAGAGCGGGTTCGAGACCTTGTGATGAACCAAAATTATCGCGGCTGCGCGATGACATTTGTCCCGGACGTCGGGGTGTAACGGTGTGATACACCAAACTAATCGCGGCTGCGCGATGACATTTGTCCCGGGCGCGCGGGTGAAAGCGGATTGCGTCATCCGCTCGGGCGCTAAAAAATCCGCGGCATCAAGCGCCACCGCACCCCCGGGCGCAGTGGACGCCATGGCCGGGCAGGTGTTGCACGAGAAACCGCTCTTCATCCAAAAGCCGCCAGATCAAGGCGGGCACCGCGGGGACCAAAGCAAGCAATCCCCAATACGAGCCGAGCGCCAGCGGGTTACCGGTGAACAACAGCAGCAGTGCCGCATCCCTTTTCATGAGAAAGCGCGTGGTCAGGAACATGGCTCCGAAATAGATGCCGAGAAACGCCCAGGCTTGCGCATAGCGAACCGTTCCCGCCGGCGCGAACAGCGCCAGCGCCATTACGCCGGCGACGAATGCGAAGCCGAGCCATGCCCGCGTGTTGAGACTGCTCGTTAACGTACCTCCAGACTCGGTCAAAGCTTTGCGTCTTCCAACACGCCGACCACTCGGCCGAGTACCCGCAGACCAATGCGGCCTACCATCTGTCACCAGTGCCGAATCGACGGATAGAGGACGAGTACGGCGATTGCAAATGCCAGAATATATGAGAGATAGGCCGCGATGATGCCCGACTGCGTTCGGCGTACGATTGCAGCGACGCGCAGGAACATGTTTCCGATCACGATTGCGTTCGGTAGGTCGAAAAAGGGACGACTAACGCTGTCATATTCACTGGGCACGCTGCGCGGGTCAAAGACCGTTCCCGACATCGTGCGCACGGTCCGGATCACGGCGTGCAAAATGACGCGGGTAGGATTCGCAAATCCGGTACCCGTGTATTGGGTCCACGGTGCATAGGCAGCGCCGCTCGTCCAGGGTTGCTCGGTTTTCGATGCGGGCCTTGGAATCAGTCGGACGAGAATCGCAAACGCGGATGCGGCAATCACGATCGTTGCGCCCAGGCCGAGACCCGAGGCTGAGGAGAAACCCGAAAACGTGGGTTGAACGAGCGGCAGCGATGCCGTCATCCGGGCGACGACATCCGCATGGGCGGTACCGTCAATGGCCCCGGTTAGTGCTCGTAGATACCACGGGGTCGCTACTCCGAGGCCGAGAATCGAGAGTCCGAGCCCGACCAATGCGATCGTTCGGAAGGGTGAATGCCCCTCGACGGCATTTGCTGCCTCGACGCTTCGCGGAGCACCGAGCAAAGCGACCCCAACGAATTTCACAAACGCGACAACGGCGACCCCGGCCGAAAGGCCAACCACCGCTCCGGCGAGAGCCAGCGTGACTTCAGCGGGCGCGATCGCCGTCCGGAACCCCTGCATGCACGATTCGAGGATGAGCCACTCGCCGGTAAAGCCGCCCAATGGCGGCAAAGCAGCTAAAGACATCGCGGCGACGAGCCCCGCAGCCGCGTGAAGCGGCAACCGATGGATGAGCGCACCAAGCGATTCAAACGAGAGCGTGCCCACGGCACTGCGTATTCCGGAAGCGCACAGAAAAAGCAGCGCTTTCGCCAGCGCATGGGCCGCGATCTGGACGTAAGCCGCAGCCAGCCCGAGCCCGACTAATAGGGGAAGGTCCACACTCCGGCCGACCAGTGCGATGCCCAGGCCGACAACGATCACTCCGGCGTTCTCGACGCTCGAGAAAGCTGCCAGCAGCCGAACATCACGCTGCGCTTGAGCCCAAGCGATACCAAAGAAAGCACCAAGCGCGCCAAGGATGATGACAATGAGCCCCCAGCTTAGCGGAATGGCGCCGCCAAATCCGACGAGAAAGCGTATGATGCCGTAAAATCCCACGTTGAGCGCGCCGCCGGCCATGAGCGCGGCGATCGCGGTGGGAGCCGCCGGATAGCCATACGGCAACCAGCCTTGCAACGGCAAGAGCCCGATCTTCGCTCCAAACCCGGCCAATAAGAG
>Ga0302325_10032531_pt1 | contig 10707 bp, 10 predicted proteins | sample Palsa_T0_2_FD_201948 | JGI IMG/M metagenome (GOLD analysis project Ga0302325, IMG submission 201948) | Peat permafrost microbial communities from Stordalen Mire near Abisko, Sweden - Palsa_T0_2 | ecosystem: Environmental > Terrestrial > Soil > Palsa > Peat permafrost | place: Sweden: Abisko...
TCGCTAGTACTGCCCAAGGGCTCGCTCGAGCGGGCCACCCTCGACCTGTTCGACGCGGCCGACCTCACCGTGAGGCGGTCCTCGGACCGGGACTACCACGCGTCGATCGACGACCCGCGGATCGACAAGGTAAGGTTCCTGCGCCCCCAGGAGATTCCTTCCTACCTGGAGCGCGGGCTGTTCGACCTCGGCATCACCGGACGCGACTGGATCGCGGAGACCGAAGCCGAGGTGGTCTCGCTCGGCGAATTGCAGTATTCGAAGGCCACCTCGCGGCCGGTGCGGGTGGTGCTCGCCGTGCCCGACTCCGCGACCTGGCAGTCGGTCTCCGACCTGCCGGAAGGAGTCCGGATCTCCACCGAGTTCCCGTCGCTGACCCGGCGGTTCCTTGACGCGCACGGGGTCAAGGCGATGGTGATCCCGTCCTACGGCGCGACCGAGGCCAAGGTGCCGGACATCGTGGACGCGATCGTCGACCTCACCGAGACGGGCTCGTCGCTGCGCAAGAATGGCCTGCGGATCCTGGACACGCTGCTGACCAGCTATACCGAGCTGATCGCGGCGGCACCTGCGTTCGCGGACGAGCAGAAGCGAGCCGCCATGGAAGACATCGCCCTGCTGCTGCGCGGCGCCATCCAGGCCCGGGGCAACGTCCTGCTCAAGCTCAACGTGCCCGCGGACCGGCTGGCGGCGGTCACCGAAATGCTGCCGGCCTTGTCCTCACCGACCATCACCACGCTGGCCCGGGGGAACATGAACGCGGTGGAGACGGTCGTGCCCAAGCGCGGCGTCAACACGCTGATACCGGCCCTGAAGGCGGCCGGCGCGCAGGACATACTGGAGATTCCCATCTCCAAGATCGTGGAGTAGCTATGACCGTGCCCGAGCCGAACCAGGCGCCCCGGACCGAACCGGCCATTCACCGGCAGACCGCCCGGGTGCTTCCGGTCGGCGACGACGGACGGGTCCTGCTGCTGCACGGCTGGGATCCGCACCGCCCGGAGGATCCTTTCTGGTTCACCGTCGGCGGCGCGGCCGACGAGGGCGAATCCCTGCGCGACGCTGGTGCCCGCGAGCTCTACGAGGAGACCCGCATCGCGGTGAACCCCGAGCGCCTCGGCAAGCCGATCGCCGAGAACGTGATCGAGTTCTCCTGGGGCGGCCACCGCATCGCCCAGAACCAGACCTTCTACGCGGTCGCCGTCGGGTCCGTCGAGGTAAGCCTCGAGGGCCTGGACCAATGGGAGCGGGCCACCACCGACAAGTACGGCTGGCTCTCCGCCGAGGACCTGGAAGCAGGCGAGCGCCCCGCGCATCCCGATATCCCGGACCTGATCCGCAAGGCCGTGGCCAGCGTCCGCGCCGGATAGCCGCGGGTCAGGAGTTCAGGTAGGCGAGGACGGCGAGGACTCGCCGGTTGTCGTCGTCGGAGGGCGGCAGGTCGAGCTTGGCGAAGATGGACGGCCTTCCCTGCCGCATCTTTGGTCCCACCCGTACGATTATCGGGTGAGCTGCGGAAACTGCCGGGAATAGCCGTGCTGGCGTAGCGGGTTTGCGAACAGGTGGACTCGGGAGAAACCAGGAGACTTTCCCGGCATGGCGGACTGGGGGTGAGTCCGCGTAGCGTGGAAGCAGCGAGGACATTAAAAGCCGAGGTGACACAAGTGCGTGACATCCTGAACAGGATCACGAAGTGGTGGGAGGCCGGCGAAACCTTCGGTCTGGCCACGGTGGTGCGTACCTATCGCAGCGCCCCCCGCGATCCCGGCGCGGCGTTGGCGGTATCGTCCTCGGCGGACCATGAGGTCATCGGCAGCGTGTCGGGCGGATGCGTGGAAGGCGCCGTCTATGAGCTGTCGCTCGACGTGTGCCAGACCGGCCGCCCCGTCCTTCAGACCTACGGGGTCAGCGACGACGATGCGTTCGCGGTGGGGCTGACGTGCGGCGGGATTATCGACATCTTCGTTGAGCGGGTAGATAAGGACAGCTTTCCCTCACTTGGCGACATCGCCGCGGCGGTGGAACGCGGCGAGCCGGTCGCGGTCGCGACGGTCATCGACGGACCCGGCCAGATTGGCGCACGGCGGGTGATCTGGGCCGGGGCCGCCGGGTCGGGCCCGGATAAGGCCGAAGGCCACGCCGAAGCGTCCGAAGGACTCGGCCGCGGCGGCTGGCATGCCGGGGCGTCCGGGACCCTGGGATCGGGGTCGAGGCTGGACGCGGCGGTGGACGACGACGTCCGGGGCATGCTCGCCCAGGGACTGACAGGTATCCGCAGGTACGGTGCGCAAGGCGAGCGCCGCGGGGACGAGCTGAGCGTGTTCGTGAATTCGTTCGCGCCGGCCCCGAGGATGCTGGTCTTCGGGGCGATCGATTTCGCCGCCGCGGTCGCCCGGGTGGGGAAGTTTCTCGGGTATCAGGTGACCGTCTGCGACGCCAGGAAGGTATTCGCCACCGCTTCGCGGTTCCCCGACGCGGACGAGGTGGTGGTCGACTGGCCGCATCGCTTTCTCGCCGCTACTGATGTGGATGCCAGGACCGTCATCTGCGTGCTCACTCACGACCCGAAGTTCGACGTTCCGTTGCTCGAGGTGGCGCTGCGCACCCCGGCGGGATACATCGGCGCGATGGGCAGCAGGCGAACCCACGACGACAGGCTGGCCCGGCTGCGGGAAGTCGGCCTGACCGAGGCCGAGCTCAGCAGGCTGCGCTCGCCGATCGGGCTCGACCTCGGGGCCAGAACGCCCGAGGAGACGGCGGTCTCGATCGCCGCCGAGCTCATCCAGCTCCGCTGGGGCGGCACCGGCCACCCGCTGACCGCGACGGAAGGTCGCATTCACCACCAGCTGACCAGCTAGACCGCCATCGGCGGGCCTAAGTGGCGCATTACGGTTTACGGCCGACGCCGCCGCGGATGGAATGCGGCCTGCCGATCGGCGCCGTTCCCGGCTCCGGCCGCCATTCGGCGATCCAGGTAAACCCCGGCTCGACGAGCTCGAAGCCGTCGAAGAACCGCAGGACGTCGGCCAGCGGCCGTACGTGCAGCTGAGAGGACGCCTGGCTGTAGACGGACTCCGCCTCCCTGCGCTCTTTCGCGAGCTCCTCGGTTTGGATGGCGTGGCTGATGGCGAGGTAGCTGCCCGAGGCCAGCCGGTCGCGGTACGCCGCGAGGATCATGCCAGGTTCCGCCTCGTCGGCGATGAAGTGCAACGTGCTCGTGCATAGCACCGCCACCGGCTGCGACAGATCCAGCAGCCCGCTGACCTGGGGGTGGGTCAGGATCGTGGTCGGCTGGCGCAGGTCACTCAGCACCATCGCGACCTGATCGCCCGAGGCAAGCAGCGCCTCGCCGTGGGACGCCACCATGGGATCGTTGTCTGCGTAGACCACGCATACCCCCGGCACGACCCCCTGGGCCAGCTGGTGCACGTTAGCCTGGGTGGGAAGGCCGCAGCCGAGGTCGAGAAACTGCCGGATTCCGCCCTCGGTGACCAGGTACCGGACCACCCGGGCGAGAAATGACCGGTTGTCGCGCGCTATTGCCCCGGCGTCCGGGATCGCTTCCAGGAGCCGCCTGGCCGCCTCTCGGTCGGCGCGGAAATTGTCTTTCCCGCCGAGTAGGTAATCATAAATTCTGGCGACATTCGGCGTGCTGGCATCAATGCTGATTGCCGCCCGGGCCTGGTCCGTCATTTACGTCATCACTCCTGATCCGGGATGGATGCTACCAGGGCGGGCGGGTAGGCTTGGGGGTCGTGCGCACGAGAGTGGCGGGGGTGCTGCTGGCCGCTGGGGAAGGCTCCAGGCTCGGCCGGCCCAAGGCCCTGGTCGAGCTGGACGGGCAGACCCTCGCTGAGCGTGGCGTCACTATGCTGCGGACCGGCGGCGCGGATCCCATCCTGGTGGTCGCCGGTGCGGTTCAGGTGAACGTGGAAAAAATTCATGCCGTCTACAACGAGCAGTGGCGTACCGGTATGGGCTCCTCTCTGCGCGCCGCCCTCCGCGCCCTGACCGACGCGGAAGGCGCGCGAGACGGGCTGGCCGCCACGCTTGCGGTGGACGTCGGCGCGGTGGTGGTCGCGCTGGCGGACCAGCCCCTGATCGGCACGGAAGCGGTGGCGAGGCTGATCGCCGCCTACCGCGGCGGAGCGGGCGTGGCCGTCGCCTGTTACGACGGCAAGCCCCGTAATCCCGTCCTGCTCGCCCGCGAGTACTGGCCCGAGGTCATCGCCGCGGCCACCGGCGACCAGGGAGCCCGGGCGTTCCTGCACGCGCGGCCCGAGCTCGTCACGCACGTCGAGTGCGGGGACACCGGCAGCCCCGACGACATCGACACGGCCGCGGACCTGGACCGGGTCGCCGCCCGTTACCGTGGATCGAAATCCCCGTTATAGCGGCCGGCCCGAAAATAGGACGAGCCTCTATAAGGGTTACGGTGCCCAAGATCATGAAAGCGGCTCTGGGCGGAACGGCGGGCCGGTCAGGTAGCTACGCCAACACACCAGCCACGCCGGCCGTAACCTCGCCATGCTCGTTGTCCGGCCCTTCCTCATTCCAGCCGGGCAGGTCGCCCCGCAGCTCGTCCGTACTCACTCCCGCGTCGGCCGCCAGACCGCGATCCGGCGGATCCGGCACCGGCTCAGGACCGGGCGGGCCGCCACCGCCCGGCGATGAGCCGGACGAGGTCGCCGAGTTGCCAATGGCCACGCCCAACAGGCTCATGACGAGCCCGATGACCGGGAAGGCCAGCAGGATGAGCCCGTAGCCCCCGACCCTCTCGCTGGCGGCGAACTCGCGACTGTAGGCGACGGCTGGGAGCAGATGCTGACCGGGATACAGCAGGTTCCGCAGCCATGCCGCCCGAGGCATCAGCGCGACCGTGCCCGTGCCAAGTACCGTCACCATCAAGCCGCCGATCCCGGTCGCCAGAAATCCCGCCGCGCCGCCCTGCCAGATCCTGACGTCAGTGACCTGCTGCGGGCTGCCCGGTCCGCGGTAGCGGAGCACGGCCACGGCGCCAGCCACCACTGGCCCGCCCAGCAGCAGGATCCAGGCGAGCACCACGACCGGATCGATAGCGGCGCCCGGGAGCCACGGCTCGGTGGCGTCGTTAGTGAGTCCCAGCGGCGCCACCGCGTACATGACCACGCCAAGCGCGATGCCCGCACCGGTGCCGGCGGCCAGCGTGGCCGGGGCCACCCGCGACCGCGGCGCCGTCATAGCGAGGATGGCGGCCACGTACCCGGCCATGACGACCAGGAAAACGATCTGGGCGAACCAGTCGAACTGAAGCGCTGGCCCCGTCTCGGCGGGAACGCCCCGCAAAACGCTGGCCTTGGCCACCATCAGGGCCAGGATCGCCGCGTACCCGCCGGCGCGCAGGAACCTGGCGAGCCGGCTGTTAATGGCCGGCCCGAGGAAGCGGCGCGCCAGCAGCGGCAGCCCGGCCAGCAGCAGCACGGTCGTGACCACGTCCATCCTGGCGATCGCGGTGGCGAACCTGCCCGGCGGACCGGGCCAGTTTGCCCGGGTCGCCAGCAGGGCCGCCACCGCGAACAGCAGCCAGCGGCCAATCTTGCGTGCCATCAGCGCCTCCCTGGTAATCACCCGCACCCCGCCGGCCCGCCAGGCCAGCCGCCTGAACCCGGACGGCACCTCGTACGCCTCGGCCCAGATCGCCTCGGCCCAGTCACGCCGGCCGGCCGGCACCAGTCGCAGCGCTCCGCGCCCGGCCGCTGCCGCCGCCCGGCTCAGCCAGATCGCGCCCCCGCCCGGGCTCAGCCCGCTCACTTAGAACGTGACCTCACGCAGGTCACTCTACCTAGGTAGGGGCCTAAGGTCTACCTAGGTAGCGGAGACTTCCGGCGTCCCCTGATTCCTCGTTCGGCTGGCCGGCGAGTAGGAGTGCTACTCGCCGACCGCCCAGGCTTCGGTACGGATTGCTGGTGATGACTAAATCTGGATGGTGGCCTCGATAGTGAGTCAGCGGACGGCACGGCCGTTTTCACAGTTGGAACGGTCCCCTATCCCAGGAGCAGAGATCTGCGGTAACGCGACATCGGGGGCGGTGGCCACGGATCGTTCGGGAATTGGGAATTTAATCTCTGCGCGCCTGGATGCCCCAGGTGTGCGTGACGGTGTCACCCGGCGCGAGGACCAACAGGTCGTCGCCGGTCACGAAGGCGTTCGGCGGGCAGGTCATGGGCTCGATGGCCACCGCCTTGCGGCGGCGGTCCGGCCCAAGCGGGTCGCCGGTGAACACCTGCAGCCATTGGTAGCCCGGACCAGCCCACAGGTCGACCCGGGGCCCGGTACCGCCGTCGGCGGCGAGGTGCGCCCAGGCCCGGCCATCGTCGTCGCGGCTCAGCCCGGTCAGTGAGTGATCAAGCTGGGTGCTGCCGATGGTGCGCGGCCGGCGGAAGTCATAGCGGGTGCCCTCGACGGTTTCCGGAGGGCCGGACGGGATGCCGCGGTCGTCCAAGGGCAGCCAGGACCCGGCGGGCAGCGCCAGCTCGCAGCCGTCGACCGAAGGCGCGGCGACGGTCAGGTACGGATGTGAGCCGGTGCCGTAGGGTGCCGCACGGCTGCCGCGGTTGCGTGCGGTGATGGCGACGTGCAGCCCGGTGCCCGGATCAAGGCGGTACTCGGCCTCGATCTCTAGGCAGAACGGATAGCCCTGCTGGCCATGCGGCGCGCTCCGCAGCAGCACGGCACTGGCCTCGTGCGGGTCGGCGGTCCACGCTGTCCAGCGGGTCAGGCCGTGGATCGCGGTCCCGCGGGCGGGTTCGGTGAGGGCGAGGTCATGCTCGGTGCCGCCGAAGACGTAGCGTCCGCCGTCGATCCGGTTCGGCCACGGTGCGAGCAGCTGGCCCGCGCCCGCGGGCGGCAGTTCGTCGGGTTCGTAGCCTGCGATCACCGGCTGACCGCGGAAGGACAGCTCGCGCAGCCCCGCGCCCAGCTCGGTCACCGTGGCGTGGTAGTGGCCGGCTTCAATCTCATACTGCAGCCCGGTAAGCGGAACGATCACGGCCTAAGGATACGGACAGCAGCAGTGCCGCGCGGCAGCCGGCCACCAGGCCCCAGGCGAGATCGGCTCCGGGAACCGCCGCGAGCAGCTTGGCGGCCGATGGCTCCAGGGGCTCCTGGCCTGCCATCCCCAGCAGCACGGCGGACACCTCGGCCGCGGCCTGGCCGTTGGCGGCGCAGTGCAGCAACGACGCCCCCAGCGTCGTGGTCCGCTGCCCGGCATAGCACGTCGCCGACGCGCTGAGCCAGTTCGCGAGCCACACCGCCCGCGTACCGCCCGAGATGGCGCCGCCCAGAAGCCTGAGTGCGAGCAGGACGCCGCTGACCATGCTGTCGCCGCTCGGGATCAGGCCTGGACCCAGGCCCACCAGCCGTTCGGTCGCCTCGACGGCGCCGGCTAGGTCACCGCTAGCGCAGCAGGCCGCCAGCTGAGCCGGGCCGTCCTGGCCCGCCAGGCCCGGCGCCTGCCCGGCGGCCGCGCAGAGCCTGGCCAGGGCGCCGTAGCCATAATCGAGCCTGGCCCGGGACAGCGGCCCGAACACCGGGGACGGGTCCCACCAGCGGACGATCCGGATGTCGAGCCCGCAGGCCATCACCCGGTCCCCGCCCGCCCAGCACTGCTCAGAACCGACGGCCGGAGGGGCCTCCGAGAGGCCGGTGATAATCGCGTTCGGCAGCCTGATCGCGTCCGGCGGAGAAATGGCGATGACGCGCGGCTCGGGAACGGTATCGGCGAATTCCAGGTAAAGGGCCTGTGGCAGGGCCGCCAGGACCTTGCCTGGCCGGCGCGCGCCACGCAGCAGATCGCGGACCGCCAGGCTAGCCACCCCGGCGGTTGCCGTAGGCGCATCGGCCGCAGGCGGCGGGTCAGGTAGACCAGTCACGTAGACCACAGTATTGCCCGCCGCCACCGGATACCGGCACGCTGACACCCGGGTACTTACGGCCCGGCTCAACGTGACGAAAGTAGCGGGCCGGACGTGAAAACCGATGACGATTGATCAGTAATGCGAAGGGTGATTCTTTTTCGACAGGTCGAATCCGATTCGCTAATCCGTGATTCGAGAGGCCGACGGGGCTGCTTGGGGAGCGGGGGACCGTCAGCCCCGCCGGCTAATTCACCCTAGCCGGGCGAGATGGCGATTTGGGTAAGTTTCCGCTTCGTAAGTACTTCGAAACGTTTCCCCTAGCGGTCGCGGCCGCCGTACCGTCCCCGGGCTCGCGCGATCCGTTGACGTAATCGTTTGACCTGATCGGCCCCAACCGCCTGCTGTGGATGGCTTCGGCGGCCAGGACGCCGAACAGGTAGAAGTAGGCCGCTTCTTCGTCCTCGAAGAAATGCACCTCGAGCCGGGCGTCCTGGGTACAGCTGAACACCTCGAAGCCCCCGTCCGCCTTGACCAGGCACATGGCGCCAGGGACTTCCTCGTCGACCGCGTAAGCGGTCTGCGGAATGCCGGCCAGGCTGAGCAGTTCGGCAAATACCGACTGGGGCGAGATCCGGTCCCGGCGCGCGGTGCGCCGTCCCGGCGGGGCTACCTCCTCCGGCTCGGGATGGGACTGGGGCCCGGGATGCGGTTCGGGACGAGGCTCCGGGTGCGGTTCGGGACGAGGTTCCGGGGCGGGCCAGGATTCGGACGCGGGCGAGCCGTGCCAGGCGGCCGCCCTGTCCGTGGTGCGAGGCCCGCGATCGGAGCCGGGGTATCCAGCGGATCCGGCAGGTGCCTGTGATCCGGCCGGTTCCATCCGGGGCCTCGGGCCCACCGGTTCGGCATCAGCGCGGCTGACCAGGCGTCCTTGGGCGTCCAGGCGCCCCTGGATCAAGGTATCGGGTTCTGGCTCAGGGTCAGGTGGCGGTCCGGGCGGCGGGAACGCGGCGGCCGGGGCGAATACGCGGGGCAGCGGCCCGGTACCGGATGGCGGGCCTGTACCGGATGGCGGGCCTGTACCGGATGGCGGGCCTGTACCGGGCACCGGGTTCCCGGCTGGCGGCGGAGACCCGGTGCCCGGGCTTGACGGCGGGAACGTGGCCGAGGCCAGACCGAACTCGACCCGGTCCTCGGCCAGGTCGGCGACCTCGTCCCGGGCCACCACGACCTCGAAGACCTCGCGGTCGATTTCCCAGTAACCGAGTTGTCTGGCCCGCATCGCGTCCCGGCCCAGGTAGACGATGTGCAGCCGCTCGCCGAGGTCGTCAAGCACGAGGCAGGGCTCGCCCCGGTACTCACCGACCAGGCGGGACTGCCAGAGCGCCGACAGATCGGCGACGCTGACCTGCTTGCGCCAGTGCCCGGCCGCGGCCGTGAAGCCGAGATCCTCTGGCGGCGGCCCCGGGGAGAATAGCGTCACATCGGTGCCATCGGGCCCCAGGCCGACGTGGTAGGGGACGCCAAGATAGGTGGCCATCAGCCGGTATCGCATGGCCTAAGGCTCCGTCTGCTGCCAGGCCAGGCCGTCAAACCGGGCCACGAGCCGGTCTCCCTCGGCGCCCAGCCGGCACATCCCGGCTCCGACCGGGATCGGGATGGGCTCCAGGTAGAACTCGGGGACGCCGTGGCCCGCGGCTTCGGCATAGCCGTCGACCGGCCGGGCGAGCCAGCAGAGGAGGTAGAGCTCGCTCATGGTCGGCGTGAACTCCGAGTCCTCCCAGCCCAGGCTCAGCGCGTGGTACGCCTCGGCGGGGTTGTGGAACCGGACGTCGGTGGCGCGGTACACGTACCCGGCCAGGACGGAGCGCTGCCCGGTCAGATAGGGGCCGACCAGGCGCGGCGGGACGGCCTTCCACATCGGCGTGCCCGGCGCGATCGCGCGCAGTCGCTCGGGCTGCGTCACCAGGATCGCGGCGTGGAGACCCCGGCCTCCAGGCCGGGGAGGAAACGCCGCTTCACCTCCCCGGAAATGCCAGTGGTGTTCGCTAGTATGTTCGCATGTCCCGGTACCGGCTGATTCCCGCGCCCGCCCAGGAAGCGGTGCTGCGGGACCACTGCGCCCACGCCCGGTACGTGTGGAACCTCGCCGTTGAGCAGCACTCCCACTGGCACCCGGGCCGGAAGAGCGCGCCGGGCTACCTGGAACAGTGCCGGCAGCTCACCCAGGCCCGGGCCGAGCACCCGTGGCTGGCCGCCGGCTCCCAGACGGTCCAGCAACAGGCGCTGCGCGACTTCACCCAGGCGATGGCCGCGTTCTTCGACCCGGAGAACCCGGTCGGGCGGCCGTCGTGGCGCAAGGCCGGGCGGAATGAGGGATTCCGGATCGTCGGGCGCGGGTCGCAGTGGGACGTGCGCCGCGTGTCCCGTAAGACCGGCGAGGTCTGGGTGCCCAAGGCCGGGTGGGTGCGGTTCCGCTGGTCCCGGGCTGTGCCCGAAGGCGTGAAGTCCTACCGGGTGACGATGGACCGCGCGGGCCGGTGGCATATCTCCTTCGCGGCCATTCCCGATCCGATCCCGGCGCCTGGCAGCGGCCAGGTGGTGGGCATCGACCGGGGTGTGGCCGTCAGCGCGGCGCTGTCCACCGGAGACCTGCTGCACGCCCCCGGCCTGCCGGCGAGGGAACGTCGGCGCCTCCGGCGGCTGGAGCGTAAGCTCGCCCGCGCGAAGCGGGGCTCCAACCGCCGCAGCCGGATGAAGCACGCGATCGCCCGGCTGAAGGCCCGCGAGACCGACCGGCGCAAGGACTGGGCCG
>Ga0302325_10032533_pt1 | contig 10707 bp, 10 predicted proteins | sample Palsa_T0_2_FD_201948 | JGI IMG/M metagenome (GOLD analysis project Ga0302325, IMG submission 201948) | Peat permafrost microbial communities from Stordalen Mire near Abisko, Sweden - Palsa_T0_2 | ecosystem: Environmental > Terrestrial > Soil > Palsa > Peat permafrost | place: Sweden: Abisko...
GGATTTGCGCTCAATGTGACCACGGATCTGCGCGATTTTCAGTGGATTGTGCCCTGCGGCATTGCGGATCGCGAGGTAACCAGCCTGGAGGTCGAGATTTCCGATCCGGAACGGCTGCCTACGCTGGAGCAGGTGGCCGACGCGGCGGCGCGATGCTTTGGACAGGTCTTCGGCGACCCGGTGCTGGCCGTCGAGAGCCTGGAAACACTGCGCGTAGCCTCTTCGGTCGCGTCCAATGTCGAGCAAATCGGGGTTCCGATGCGGGTTCCCGCGGAGGTCGAGCGGCTGGTCAATCCGGACGCAGACCCCTCGGCCAATCCGGTGCGAGCTTAGCGGGATTCAAGTGCATGGCCCGTCGCGAAGGGCCGACGGGATGCCCGGACCTATATAATCCAACTGGCAAATGGGCGCGAGACGGCGTCCCGCATGACGGAAAGGCGCTGTTTTTTCGCGCGTTCCGCACGTTTTCGTTTGAGAAGAGGATCAGCACATGGCAACCGAAGTCATCATGCCCCAGATGGGCGAATCGATTTTTGAAGGCACGATCTCCAAGTGGCTCAAGAAGGTAGGAGACACGGTTGCCAAGGACGAGCCTTTGTTCGAGATTTCGACCGACAAGGTGGATGCCGAGATTCCTTCACCCGTGGCCGGTACGCTGACCGAGATCAAAGTAGCCGAGGGCACGACGGTGCAGATCAATACCGTGGTGGCGCTGGTGGGCGAGGCAGGCGAGGCTGCTGCTGCGCCGGGGACCGCGATTGCTCCCGTTGCCAAGGGAACAGCAGGAGATGGCGCGACCGCGGCTGCCACTGTCGCTGCCAAGGCAACCGCGCAGCCGGATGCTTCCGGTCTCGTGGCTGGTTCCGTTTCCGGCGGCACGGAAGTCGTGATGCCGCAGATGGGCGAATCCATCTTTGAGGGAACAATCACAAAATGGCTCAAAAAAGTCGGCGATTCCGTCGCCAAGGACGAGCCGCTGTTTGAGATTTCGACGGACAAGGTGGATGCGGAAATTCCCGCGCCCGTCGCCGGCAAGCTCAGCGAGATCAAGGTGCCTGAGGGCGCTACGGTACAGATCAACACCGTTGTCGCCGTGATTGGCGGGGCAGCGTCTGGCGCGGCTTCCGCGGTTGCACCGGTTGCGGTCGCTTTGGCTGGCGGGCCGACGGCTGTTTCGCTTTCTGCCGTGGGTCCAGAGGCGTCATCGGCTTCTGCCGGAACCACGGAAAAGCTGCGCTCCTCGCCGCTGGTGCGGCGCATTGCCAAGGACAACAACCTCGACCTGCGGCAAATCCCCGGCACGGGCGCCGGCGGGCGCATCACCAAGGATGACGCGTTGAAGTTCCTGGCGGAAAAAGGCGCTGGCAACGCTGCTCCGGTTGCGATTCCCGCCCCTGCGGCTGCCGCTCCCGTGGCAGCGCCGGTCTCGGCTCCTGCGCCAGCGGTTACTCCGGCGTCTGCATCAGCCGCGCCGATTGCGCCTGCGGCCTCACCGTTACCCGGCCAGCTTGTACCGCTCACCCGGATGCGCTCCATCATCGCGCAGCGCATGGTCGAGAGCTACCACACCAGCCCGCACGTCCACACCGTCTTCAAGGTGGATATGACCCGCATCGCCAAGCTGCGCGAGAAGGAAAAGGGCAAGTACGAGCAGCGCAACGGCGTGAAGCTCACCTACATGCCGTTCATCGCCGCGGCCGCCGTGCATACCTTACGCAAGTTCCCCATCGTCAATGCGAGCATGGAAGGCGATGCGATTCGCTACCACCAGAACATCAACCTCGGCATCGCCGTGGCGCTCGAGTGGGGCCTGATCGTGCCGGTCATCAAGCAGGCAGAGGAGCGCAGCTTCCTGGGTCTGGCGCGCGCCGTGGCCGATCTGGCTGAACGCGCCCGCGCCAAGAAGCTCAAGCCGGATGAAGTGGCCGGATCGACCTTCACGCTGACCAATTCGGGCATCTTCGGCGAAGAATTCGGCACGCCCATCATCAACCAGCCGGATTCGGCGATCCTGGCCATCGGCGGTCTCAAGAAAGAAGCCGCGGTGCTCACCGACGCCGACGGCAACGACACCATCGCCATCCGTTGGATGCAGAACTTCTGCCTCGGCTTCGACCATCGCACCATCGACGGCGCAGACGCGGGCAAGTTCATGGCGGAGTTCAAGAAGACGCTGGAGGGGTGGAACGGGGATATCGGGTAGCCGGACGCTAGCCTTTATGACTCATCCATTCTGAAAGCTTCTGTTGCAGGTCTTTCTTGCTCGGCAGGTAAAGCAGATACTCGCGCGCGTGAATGTTCGCGTCTCTGGGTAGCGTGATCTCAACCAGAGCTTTGTTGTTCTTTTTGCATAGCAAGATACCGATGGTCTGATTTTCCTCGTCCGTTACAATGGCTCTCAGTTCATCTACTGAGAGCCATGCCAAGCTGGGGATTAGGCTCCTTAAGCCTCGCGGTTCAGAAAGTGATCTCCCAAAACGAATCTTAACCATCGTTCGGAACTTGTTCCGTTGATTGAAGATGAGTACACCGACGAAAACTTCATGCTTAGAGTCAACTAAAGTTGCGCCTGACGGTCGATTGCCATGGCGAAGCTGGTCACGTCGTTGCCGCAGGTCTCCTTGAGGCCAAGCGTGAACATCTGCTTCCTATCGCCCTGCGGGATGCAGTAATATACGAGAATGCCCTCGCCTTCCTTGCCCATCGAACGCCCGGTCCCACAACAGCAGCGGTCTTCGCGTCGAGTCGCGGAGTATCTGGATACCGCCGCTGGCCTGTTTGCTGAGGTAGGTTACGAGGCGACAACGATGACAGCTATTGCAGAGCGGGCTGGCTCCTCGATCGGCGGACTGTATCGTTATTTCCCCGACAAGCCAACTCTAGCGTTGGCTCTACATCGCCAATATTCGCAAGAGGTCGAGGGAGTATGGACACCCTTATTCAAGGAAGCCAAGACCCTTTCGGCTGCAGAATTCGCAGAGCGACTGATGGACCGGATGGCAGATTTTGCTGCTAAACGCCCCGGATACCTCCCATTGCTGACGTCCCCTATTCACCTGAAACGAGATGCTGCATCTCGAAGCAATCTTCGAACGCAGTTCAGTAAGGCATTCGTTGCGAAAAAGCCTTCATTGTCGCAGGACGAGGCACTTCTGGCTGCAAACGTCGCCATCCAACTCATGCGGGGAATGATAAACGTCTGCGCAGAATCGGACGCCAAACGCCATCCATTTATAATCCGGGAGTTCAAGAAGGCTCTAGCGAATTATCTTAGTGATGTCTTGCGTAAGTGATCGCATGAACTTCCTCGTATCGAACGACCCTGCTGCGGTACAGTCCCTATCTCGATGCAGGATCGGACGTCCAGAGAGACTAAGTTGGATGCACCCATTTCAAGCAATGGTTCCCTGCCAGGCTCTATGAACGGCACCTCTCATAAGCTCCGTTTTCTGAGATCGAATCTCTGCGTTTGCCGTGGCGGAACTTTGTAGGCAGAGTCGCGTTTCCGCTCATGCACGCGCCTCACCTATGTTGTCGTCCATTGCCTTCCCCATCCTCACTTGACAAACGCGAGGAATTCCTCGTATTGTGTCAACTGTATACGCGAGGAGGCACTCGCGTTAACGTGATTGCGCCGTCGCCACCTGAGACGCAGTGAGGTTCCCGTAAACACGGAGACAGCAAATATTCGATGCGTTCGGAAGAAAGAGAGAGAGAGAGATTGTGATTGCAACCGACAGTAGACGACAACTCGTAATCCTATCTGGATGCCCAACTAAAGCCCCGGCGAACAAACTCCCCGAGGGCCCGATAGCACTTTCTCAAAAGCGCAGAGAGAACGGCGAGGGGAGGATCGAGACCATTGCAACAACGGACAGGGAAAACATTGCACCCGCAAAGTGGATAGCGGTAGCAATGTGGTTCTGCTGCTTGCTCGGGGTAGTATGCGTTTTATTTGGAATCGACGGGATTTACACCAGCTTTAGCCAAGAGGCATCCTCTGTGCGCTTCGAGTGGTTGGGATTTGGATATGTTCCGTTGCTGCGGGGCACGGCGGTTGTGTCCGTTGTTCTGGGAGGAATGCTCGTGCGCCGGGCGTGATCGAATCCCTGATCCGAAGTTGTTCCTCTTGTAGGGAATTTCAGCAGCCTATTCGACAAAGCCCTCCACGCACTGTCGATCTATCTTTAGCTTGGCGATAATCCCGTCTAAGAATCGATCTGGCATGAAAGGAAGAACATGAAACGGCAAGGAGCAAAACACAAACAGGACGACCTCGATGATCTTCCCATGTCTCTTGTGGTGTATATCGTTCTCGGGCTTTTGGCGATCGTGGCGGGTGCCGCAATCATTATCGTCCGAATGGTGCAACATCCCTAGTTCGACGTTCTTTGTGGATGTGGCGAAGTAATGACAGCTCGGAGGTTCATGCCAACTGTGGTGCGACGCGAACGGGATTTGACTAAAGCGAGGGAATCCTCGTATTATAAATGCAGAGAACGCGAGGCTAGCCTCGCGTTCACAATACTTCAATAAAGAGGAACCCATGGCAGAACTCCAGCTCGACCCCCAAAAGACCGCACTCGTCCTCATCGATTTGCAAAATGCCGTTCTCGGCATGACCCCTGCGCCGCACAGTGCCGATAAGGTTGTCGAAAATTCCGTGAAGCTCGCGAACGCTTTCCGCGCCAAGGGCGCCCCAGTTGTATACGTGCGTGTCGATCTAAACGATTTCCTGAAGCTTCCCGTCGATCAACCGTTCAACCTGGGCGATAAGCCGCTGCCTGCCGCAGCGTCGGAGATCGCTCCTTCCGCTGGTTTCCAACCCGGCGACATCCTCGTCACCAAGCGGCATTGGGGCGCATTTGCCGGCACCGACCTGGAGCAGCAGCTCACGTCCCGTGGGATCGACACGGTCGTCCTTACAGGCATCTCCACCAACGCAGGCGTCGAGTCCACCGCGCGTCAGGGTACCGGACTGGGATTTGCCTTTGTGCTCGTCGAAGATGCCTGCTCCAGCCAGAACGGCGAGCATCACCGCTTCGCCTTTGAACATATCTTCCCGCGTCTCGCCCGCGTAGGCTCCACCGATGAGGTCCTAGCCGCTTATGCCTAAGAACTCCAGCGATACCGTCCGGCTTGACCCGTTGGTGTGGAAGATCACGGCCGTCGCGGTACTCGGCTCTTTTCTCTCGCAGCTCGATGCGACCATCGTCAACGTATCGCTCTCCAGTCTCGCCGTGGATCTGCATAGCAGCCTCACGGCGATTCAATGGGTCACCAGCGGCTATCTTCTGGCACTCGCTCTTATGCTCCCGCTCAACGGCTGGCTGGTGGAGCGCATTGGAGCCAAATCTCTCTACCTCTGGTGTTTTTCGGCCTTCACGCTCTCCTCCGCCTTATGCGGTCTGGCCTGGTCGGCGAACTCGTTGATCGGATTTCGCATCCTCCAGGGCATGAGCGGCGGCCTGATGGCTCCGTTGACGCAGATGATGATGGTGCGTGCTGCCGGAAAGCATGTGGCCCGCCTCATGGGCTACGCGGCTGTGCCAATCCTGCTGGGGCCGATCCTTGGCCCGGTCATCGCCGGTGCCATTCTGCAACACGCCTCCTGGCGCTGGCTCTTCCTGGTCAACCTGCCGGTCGGTGTATTGGCAATCATTCTGGCGGTTCTCTTTCTGCCCAATGATCGCGAAGAGACCAGGTCAAGAGAACTCGATCTTGCTGGCTTCGCCCTGCTCTCTCCTGGACTCGTGCTTTTTCTCTACGGATCGGATCATCTAGTCGAGCGTATCGGTCTTACGGCTCTCCTGGTTTCCATCGTTCTGCTTGCGGCCTTCTTCAGGATGGCCATTCGAAAAGGGGACAAGGCGCTCATCGATCTTCAGCTATTCAAGAGAAAAACCTTCTCTGCGTCCGCCACCGCGCAGTTCATGTCGAACGGAGTCTCGTTCGCGGGCCAAATGCTGATTCCGATCTATCTCATCCGCGCCTGTGGCAAATCACCGAGTGCGACGGGCTGGTTGCTGGCCCCGCTTGGAGTGGGGATGATCTGTTCCTATCCATGGATAGGAGCCCTGACGCAGCGGTTCGGGATACGAAAGGTATCGGCTGGAGGCGCATTTCTGGCCTTCGCAGCCACGCTGCCATTGATCTGGCTGGCTAGTCACGGACTTGTACTCACCGTGCTCGCATGTGCCCTCTTTGTGCGTGGGATGGGCCTCAGCACGGTCGGCATTCCCTCCATCTCGGCTGCATATGCTTCTGTGAGGAAACAGGACCTGCCAATGGCGACAACCTCGCTCAACATTGTGCAACGTCTCGGCGGACCGACTTTGACTACGCTCTGCGCGACTTTCCTGGGATGGAGGTTGGGGATGGCACAGTCCAGCGCCAGCCTCTCCAGCGCGTTTGCCGCTGCCTTCGTTCTGCTCTGCGGATTACACGCACTTCTGTTTGCCGCCGCCCTGAGACTGCCTCTTTCCCTGGACAAGGCGACAGAACAACCTCTTGCAGAAGAATTGCCCGCCGTGTTGGAGATGATGGCCGAGTAATCGTGCAGTCGGAAGCTGACGCCTTTCCTGTCGTGGCTCGGGGTCATGACTCGGCGATCAGGATTCGGCAATCATGGGGTTGTGGGTTTCCGCGGGCGGCAGCGCGGTCGGGTCGACGCCGGGCTTCTCGGCGGGCGGTTTGTGGGTTGGGTCGGGGTCGGTGGTTTCTGGCAACTGGCCCGGTTTGCCGGAGAATTCGCGGAAGACTCGGTTGGGGTCGCCGGGTAACAGACCCTGGTCTTCGAGGGCCATGCGGACGCGTCGGCGGAACTCGCGGATGGGCCCGTATTGCTGTGTGGCCAGGGTTTTGAAGACGACCGGGTAGACGACCTGGGAGCCGGCGATGGAGTCGACGCCGAGAACCTGCGGATCGGCGAGAAAGACCGGAGCGAAAGCCTTGTCGTTGCGGATATCCATGGCGATCGAGGTGAGCAGGGGGACGACCTTGTCCGGCGAGGCGGAGAAGTCGACCGAGACGTTGACGGTGGCCACGGAGAAGTCGCGGCTGAGGTTGGCGACGGTGGTGATCTGCGAGTTGGGGACGATGTAGAGGGTGCCGTCGCCGTCGCGCACCTCGGTGCGGCGCAGGCTCATGGCTTCGACGCTGCCGGTCATGCCGGTGAGTCGGACAGTGTCGCCGACGCTGAACTGGTCTTCGAGGATGATCAACATGCCGTTCAGGACGTCTTTGACGATGGTCTGGGCGGCGAGGCCGATGGCCACGCCCGCGATGCCGGCGGAGGCGAGCAGCGGGCCCAGGTTCACGCCCAGGATGGTGAGCACCTGCAGCGCCGTCAGCGCCCAGAGAATGCCGTTGAGCGTGGTGCGGAGGATGCTGGCGAAGGTCTTCACCTGCGATTGACGTCCGGGACGCGGCTTCTTGCCATCGGCCAGGACGACCATGCGGCGGGTGACAACTGTGATGACCCTGCTGAGGACGATGGCTATGACGATGACGACAATCAAATGCGGCAGCTTGGCGTGGATGAACTCCTGCGCGTCGTCGATCCACTCGTCGAGAATTTTGCCCAGAAACCGGCCCTCGGCGAAGATTCCATATCTGATCAAAAGTGCAAAAGGAAACATGTTTACTCCTCCATTTTGTTTCTATACTGTGCGCATGAGAACTAGGCTCATTCGCTTGGATGCGTCCAGGCGGCGAGACTCAGATCTCAGGACCGTACAAAAGTTGAGGCCCTGGGCATGGGGCTGGGCGTGCCTGGCTGTGTTGGCTGTGTTTCCTCTCTCCGCGGGCGTTTCGGGAGCGCAGAACCCTACCGGTAGCCGGGATGTTCTGAATTGGCCGCCGATGAACCCGTTGGCCAATCCGACGGCGGACGCGAATCGCTATTTGGAAGATTCGATGAAGCGCCAGAACAACCGGAAGGAATTTGAAAAATTGAATGTACAGCGTCAGAAGGATATGGCGTTGGAGACGGCGAAATTACTGGCGCTGGCCAATCAATTGAAGGCTGAGGCGGACAGGAAATCCAATAGCAATCTTTCCATGAACGCGGTGCGAGAGGCGGAACAGATTGAAAGGCTGGCGCACAGCGTCCGGGAGAAGATGAAGGCGACGGTTGGGAATTAGCCGGCGCCAAAGGATTGCAACTGGCGGTGATCCGCTCCGGCCGGAGATTGAACCGGCGCGGCGTGCATGGCCGGGTTGTTTCTGTGACATCAATTCTTACAAAACAGAGATACTCACTGCTTGATTTTCTCTCTATACTTATGCGCATGAGAGTTCAGGACACTTCTTCCAATGCGCTCTGGCGGCGGGGCTGGATGCCGAGGTTCAAATCGCGGGCCCGGAGCCTTGCCTGCCTGGCTATGCTGGCTTTGGCCGCGTTTTCGGCCGGCAATTCCCAGACGGGGATGAACCCTAGCGGAAACGTTACGCATGATTATTCGGGCATTCCGCCGAAGCCCCCGGATGCTAACCCAACTCCCGACGCCAACCGCTTCCTGGAAAGTTCCTTGAAGGGGCAAGACAACCGGAAACAGATTGAACAGCTGAATGTGCTGCGCCAGAAGGAAATGAGCTCGGACACGGACAAGCTGGTCATTCTGGCGATCCAACTGAAGGCGGAGACGGACGCGACCAGCCGTGAAAAGCTTACGATGATCGACCTGCGCAAGGTGGAGGCGATTGAAAAGCTGGCCAAGAGCGTTCGCGACAAGATGAAGGCGACGGTTGGCAATTAGCGTGGTGAGTGGCATGACAATGCAGGTGCGACGAATGTTTTTCTTCGGGATTAAAGGCAGGATCGAAGGTCTGACTTGCGCGGCTCTTGCGATGTCTGCCCTGATGCCGCTGGTTGGAGTTGCGCAGCAATCTGCAGCACCGGCGGCTACACCACCGCCTGCGGCGCAGACTCAAGCCAAGGTTGAGTCTGCAGCGAATAATCTCGCTGCGCCGGCTCCGCAGACGGACAAGCAGAAGCAACTGGCGGACGATACGGCGAAGCTGCTGCAATTGGCCAATGAGCTGAAGGCTGAACTGGACAAGAGCAGCAAGGATACGCTCTCTCTGAGCGTAATGAAAAAAGCCGAACAGGTGGAAAAGCTGGCGCACAAGGTTCGCGACGAGATGAAGGCTTCGCTCGCCGATTGAACCTTGGTCAGGCTGCCTTGGCCTGATGGGATTGTGGCAGCCTGACCCTGGAATTCCCGTTACTAGACGAAGAGCGGCGCCAGCACCAGCGTCACCGTAGCCAGCAATTTGATCAGCACATGCAGGCTGGGTCCGGCGGTGTCCTTGAAGGGATCGCCGACCGTGTCACCTACAACCGCGGCCTTGTGGGCGTCGGAGCCTTTGCCTCCGAAGTGGCCGGTTTCGATCAGCTTTTTAGCGTTGTCCCACGCGCCGCCGCCGTTGTTCATGAGCATGGCCAGCAGGATGCCGCTGATGGTGCCGACCATCAGGAAAGCCGCTACGGACTCGGCTCCCGAAAGGTTGACGATGTTGCCGAAGGCGGCGGGAAGGTCGGTGCTGCTCTTCAGGTGAAACCTGGTGCTGAGGTGCCTGAAGAGCACGCCGATGGTTACCGGCATGAGCACGGCCAGCGCCCCGGGCAGCACCATTTCCTTCAAAGCTGCGCCGGTTACGATGTTCACGCAGCGGGCATAGTCGGGACGGCTGGTGCCGAGCATGATGCCGGGGTTCTCCTTGAACTGAGCGCGGACGTCTTCGATGACCTTTTCGGCGGCGCGGCCCACGGCGCTGATGGCCATCGACGAGAAGAGATAGGTCAGCATGGCGCCGAGCAGCGCTCCGACGAAGACCGGGATGCTGGCCAAGTTGACGTTGGAGAAGGTCCAATCCGCTGGGAGGGTAAATCCGGCTGCCTCGACGCGATGCTTGACGATGTTGTGGACGGTTTCAAGATAGGCGGAAAAGAGCAGGAATGCCGCCAGCGACGCGGAACCGATGGCGTAGCCCTTGGTGAGCGCTTTGGTGGTGTTGCCCGCGGCATCCAGCTTGTCTGTCCGGTCGCGGACTTCGTGCGGCTGGTTGCTCATTTCGGCAATGCCGCCGGCGTTGTCGGTGATGGGGCCGAAGGTGTCCATGGCGAGGATGTAAGCGGCGCTGGAGAGCATGCCCATGGTGGCGATGGCCGTGCCATAAATACCCTTGGCGTAGTCGGCGATGCCGGTGGCGTCTTCGAGGCCGCGAATGCCGAAGTAGTAGCTGAGCAGCAGCGCTCCGCTGATGACGATGACTGGCGCGGCGGGGGTCTCCATACCTACGGCGAGGCCGGTGATGATGTTGGTGGCCGGCCCTGTGGTGCAGGCCCGGGCGATGGATTGCACGGGACGAAAGCGGGTTTCGGTGTAGTACTCGGTAATGGAGACGAAGAGGAACGAGGTCACGATCCCGACGACGCCGGCCGCGAGCAGCCACCAGCGGTCCTGAAGAAGAAAATGCACGCCTGCGGCGAAGCCTGCAAGCGCCAGAAAACTGGTGATGTAGAAGCCGCGATTGAGCGCGTGCATCGGATCGTCGGTCTCTTTGCTGTGGACGGACGAGACTCCGATGATGGAGGCGACGATGTTGATGGCGTGGACGATGAGCGGAAAGAGAATGCCCTTGATGCCGAAGACCGGATACAGCGCGGCTCCCAGGATCATGGCGCCTACGCTTTCGGCGGCG
>Ga0302325_10032534_pt1 | contig 10707 bp, 12 predicted proteins | sample Palsa_T0_2_FD_201948 | JGI IMG/M metagenome (GOLD analysis project Ga0302325, IMG submission 201948) | Peat permafrost microbial communities from Stordalen Mire near Abisko, Sweden - Palsa_T0_2 | ecosystem: Environmental > Terrestrial > Soil > Palsa > Peat permafrost | place: Sweden: Abisko...
GCGAGTTTCGTCCAAACGGAGGGAAGCATGAGCGATTCGATCCCGGTCCTAAGCGTTACCAGCACGACGTTCCAAGAAGGCGCAACGCTGCCGCGCTCGATGCTCTTCGATCAAATGGGCGTCGGTGGCGAGAATCTCTCGCCGCAGCTGTCGTGGACGGCGGGGCCTCCGGGAACCAAGAGTTACGCGATCACGCTCTACGATCCCGATGCTCCGACCACCGTCGGGTTCTGGCACTGGCTCTTGAGCGACCTCGATCCGGCGACGTTATCGATACCGCAGGGCGCCGGAAAGCCCGGTAAACAGCCGCCCGGCAGCGTTTTAGGCTACACCGACTTCGGCGGCCCGGGGTACGGCGGCATGGCTCCGCCGCCCGGCGACAAGCCGCATCGCTATCAATTCAACGTCTACGCGGTCGACAAGAAACTCGGACTTCCGGAAGGCGCAACGGGAGCGTATCTGATGTTCAACTTGCGCGGTGCAACGCTCGCTCATGGGAGACTCACCGGCCTCTTCGGACGCTAGCGGAAAAAAACACGCTCGCGGCGGAAGCCGTCGCAGCGACGTCCCTGACAACATATCGAATAGGAGTCCGAGCAGTGACATCGACGCTTGCGTCAACCGCCGTGGTTAGGGTTTCTCGTGGCACTTTCGATCCGGCGCGCTTTGCCGAGGTCGAACGGATGACTCGCGACACGGGAGCGTATTTGATTCCCGCGATCGGGCGTTTAGCGGGTCTCCTGCACTACTTTGCCGCTGCGTCACCCTCGGGATCTATCGTACATGTCAGTATCTGGGACAGCGACGAGCACGCCCAGCAAATGGGTCACCTCAAAGAGATGATCGTCGATGCGCGCAGAGCGGGCGAGGCCGCCGGCATCGACTTCACTCCGATCGTGAATTATCCCATCATGTGGAGTCTATGAAATACGCCGGTCTTCTCAGATGGCCGGCGGATTCTTGATGACTTCGTAGACGCCGTCGATGACGAGTTGGATGGCGATCGCGGCGACGATGATGCCGACGAGGCGGCCGGTGGCATCGACGCCGGTCGTGCCGAGCACGCGCGTGATCGAGTCCGAACCGACCATTGCGAAGTAGACGAGCAGCATGACCACCAGAGCGATCAAGGAAATGAGAATATAGAGCATCGGATCGCCGTGGGTCTTGCCAAAGAGGGTGACGATCGCCGTAAGCGCGCCGGGGCCCGTGATGATCGGAATCGCCAGCGGGAACACCGCCGGGTCGCCGCTGGGATGCGGGGAGGCCTTAGAGTCCTCGGCCTGCGCCGTATCGGTTTGCTCGGCGAAGACCATGTTGACGGCGACTTTGAGTAACAGCAGGCCGCCGGCAATGCGAAAGGCCGCGAAGGTAATCCCGAGAGCTTCGAACAGAAAAGCGCCGACCAGACCGAAGCCGAGCAGGATGACGCCCGCGATGATGCTGGCGCGCAGTGCGATCGCGCGCTTTTCGAGCTTGCTGCGCTCGGAGGCGAGGGTCGCGAAGGCTGCCGCAGCTTCGACCGGATTGAGCATCGCGAGCAGCGTAACGAAGGCATACAAAGAAAAGCCGAAGCTCATACGGCGGCTATCTTTCCGGCGAAGCTCGCCTTTTCATTGTGAGGAGATAAACGCAGATGGAGAAAGTAGCGGTGATCACCGGGGCCGGGAGCGGAATCGGGCGCGCCTCGGCGATCGCGCTGGCCGAAGCCGGTTTCCTCACGGTTCTCGCCGGTCGTCGAGCCGACGCGCTCGCCGAAACGGCCTCGCGCATTCTGCCGGAGCGCGCGCTGGCCGTGCCGACCGACATCGCCGATGCCGGCTCGGTTCGCGCGCTGTTCGACGCGGTGGCGCAGCGCTACGGGCGTCTCGACCTGTTGTTTAATAACGCCGGGATCTCGGCTCCGGCCGTGCCGTTCGACGAGCTCAGCGACGAACGCTGGAACGCGGTGGTCTCCGTCAACGTCAACGGCGCGTTCTACTGCGCTCGGGCCGCCTTCCACCAGATGAAGTCGCAGTCGCCCCAGGGCGGGCGCATCATCAACAACGGGTCGATTTCAGCTCACGCGCCCCGCCCGAACTCGGCGCCCTACACGACGACGAAACACGCGGTCACGGGCTTGACGAAAAGTTTGTCGCTCGATGGACGCAAGTACGACATCGCCTGCGGTCAAATCGACGTCGGAAACGCCGCGACCGAGATGACCGCGCGGATGCGGGACGGCGTCGCGCAAGCGGATGGAAGTACGCGCCTCGAGCCGACCATGGACGTCGAACACGTGGCGCGCGCGGTCGTCTACATGGCGAGTTTACCGCTCGAGGCGAACGTTCAATTCCTGACCGTGATGGCGACGAAGATGCCCTTTATCGGTCGCGGGTAGCGAACGCTAGAAGTCGCCGTCCATCAGCGCCGCTTGCGGATTGAGGTTCGTGTAGGCCTCGTCCTCGACGACGGTGTCGCCCGCAAAGGTCACGCGGCGTACCGGAAAGTGCGTCGCCTTCGACAAGTAGACGACGCGCTTCGTCGCGCCGAGCGGATCGGTGTAGGGACCGGTTACCGTGTCGTAGGCCGTGCCGTTCCACGTTTCTTCGCCGACGGAAATCGTCGCCGCCGAAGCGATCCAGCTCGCGATGTCTTGGAACGAACCTTCTTCGATCGTTCCACCGCGCAGATCGACCGCGCGCGCATCGTGGATCGAAATATTCAAGTGGATGCCGCTGAGGAGACCGCCTTGATGGCCGCTGACGGTGTCGCCGCCTTTCCAGACGGCGCCGCCGCCCTTACCGGGGCCGCCCGTGATGTCGGTGCGCGCGAAGTGCGGCTTCAGGTACGAGTAGTGATAGGTGCGGTCTTGACTTTCGCTGCCTTTGGTCTCGTGGACTTTGATATCCACGGTATAGCTCTGAACCTTCGACCAGGCGTCGAGGAATGAGGCGGCCGCACCGGTCGGCGCCGCACCGAGCAGCGCGAGACCGAGCGAGAGAAGCAGCGAGGCGGATATCGCACGCATTACTGAACCTTTGTCTTTTGGATGACGCTCGCTGGGCCGACGCCGTTGCCCGGAGCGTAGGGATCCGTCTTGTAGATCGTGCTGACGCTTACCGGGGGTATGCTATACCCGTACGACGCGTCGATCTGCGCGATGAACACATTGGCGATGACCGCGTACCCGGTATTCGACGGGTGGATGCCGTCCAGGCTGAAGAAGCCGCCGCCGTACTGCAGCGTGCAGCAGTAGGGCGGATTGATCGGGATGCCGCCGGCCGTTTCGATCGCCACGAAGGCCGCGTGGATGTCGACGAGCGCCGCGTGGTTGGCCGCCGCCGCATTCGCAATCGACGTGTTGTATTCGGTGTTGAGCGCCTTGGTTTGCAAAGCGACCGCATCGGAGACGTAGTCACCCGTCGCCAGCACCGGCGGCGGGCCGGGCGGCGATGAAGCCGCTGCTTCGAGCGTCTCGAAAACCGCGTTGATCGTGAAGTAGCCGTTCGCGCCGACGCCCGTTTGCGCGATCTCCGCGGCGGCGTATTCGGCCGCCGGAGCCGCCGCGAGGGCGAAAGCTTGTGCGTACGTCAACCCGGGGTTGGCCAACAGGATCGCATTTGCAATGAAGCCCTGCAGGGTGGCCTGATAGACGGGCTGCGGAATGAACGTGGCCGCACCCATCACGTCGACCAAATTCGCGATCGCGACTTTCGAGCCGGCCCGCTGCAGATTTTGGATGATCTGCGAGAGGTCGGCCTGCATCGAGGCGGGCGAGGTCACCGGCGCTCCGCCGTTGCTGATCGCGAACTTGAGCAGGTCGTTCGAGCCGAGCCACACGGTTGCGAGCTTCGCATGGAGCGAGGTCGCCGCCGAAACTTGCGTGACGCCGTTTCCGAATCCGGCAAGGATCGGCCAGAAGTTCTGGCTCTCGCCGTTGATCAGCGAGTTCAACGGGACATACGCCGGTGGTAGCGGGTTGCACGTGCCCGTCGCGCCGTTCATATACAGCGCTTCGTGGACGGTCTGCCCCGGGATTCCGAGATCGTAGGGGTTGAGCGCGGGATTGAGGCGGAGCGTGAGCGCCGTCGAGAACTTGTTCGCGGGAATTTGGTACTTATCGCAGATCGTCGTGACGGTGTACGGGAAACCGCTCGTCGTCGGCGCCAGCAGCGTTCCGATCGCGTTGGGGCCGATTAGCGGCAGCGGCGAAACCGACGGGTCGCCCATGGCGCCCGGGCCGATGTTGTTGGCCTGTTGCCAGAGCAGCGAGAAGAAGCCGTTCTCTTGCGTCTCTTGCACCGGACCGATCGTGCCGAGAACCGGACTCGTGCCGAGGACCGGCAGATTGACTCCGAGCAAGCCGCCCGATTGAACGCCGGCCGTCAAACTGTCGCCGACGCCGGCAATGCTGAGCACCTGGGCGGGCGGCAGCGGCCCGGTTTTGGCCGGCGGGATCAACGGGTTCGTGAGCGATTGCCCGCTGTTGCCGCTGCAAGCCGCGAGGGAAAGCGCGGCCGTGAGCGCCGCGGCGTATCTGGACTGCATCATAGTGGAATCACCGTTGGGCTGCCGATGCCGAATTGGAGCTGGATGGTCGTCGCTTTGAGACCGGCGAGCGACGGGATCGTGTTGCCGGGTGCGTTACACGGCAAGCGCTGACAGGTCAGACTCGTGATGCCGACCTGCGAGTAGTTCGACGCACCACCGGTCGCGACGTAGATCTGCGTGTACAGCAGCTTCGTGAAATGATGCGACAAGCCGTAGATGAAGGTCGGCGTGTATTGCGGATACGGGTCCGACGGGTTGTATTGGATCAAGCGCGAGGGCTGGAAGAAAAACGACGTGTCCTTCGCGGCCCGGTATTCGAGGTACGCGAGCTCGAAGATCTGCGCGTGATTGGTCTGATTCACACCGGCCGGATGACCGAGCCACTGCGCGGCGACCGTCGCCGTACCGAAGAAGCGTGGACTCGACAAGAACGGAACGGTGACCGGGATGAACCACTCCTGCTCGGTGCGCAGGTGCAGCGTCGTCGGATATCCATCGTACTCGATCGTCTGAACGTCGGTGCCGTTGTTTCCGACGAAGCCCCAGTGCGCGAGATACGTCGGGCTGATCACGATCGGAAACTTGCCGGCGATATTGATGAGGTTCTGATCGACGACGACGAAGAACTTATCTTTCGTCGTCGGATTCGCGTTACCGGTGCTCTGATAGGTCTGCGGAATCGTCCCGGGTCCGGTGTATCCCTGGACGTAGAACGGAACGGTCTTGTTGCTGAAGCCGACCGGAAACTGCGGGATCTCGTAGTAGCCGACCTGCAGCCGATTTTCGCGCGTGAACCCGTAACCGAAGCCGGCGTCCATGCCGCCGGGCAGCTTCGCATTTTGGTACCCGAGGTTTCCGTACGGATACGAGAACGAAAAGTCGAGATTGTAGGTAAAGCCCAGCGGGAGTCCCGGAGTCTTCAAAGGGCTCTGTTTCGTTCCGACCGGATTGGATTGGGCGACTTCTTGCAGCGGCTGTTGCAACTGCGCCTGAAGCTCCGCATCCACCGGGAACATCACGCCTTTGCTGATTGCCGTGGCGGTCGACGTATCCGCCAGCACCGGCAGCGGAGCAAACATCGTCGCGGACAGCAACGCATATGCGAGTGCCGCTCGAGTTCTTTTCATGACTGGGACTCCTTCAATTCAAAGGCGCAACGCTGTCGAGCGCAGACGCGCGATTGACGCTCAGTGCGCCGCGACGCCGATGAGTCCCCCCAAACGGACAAGTGGCCCGCTTGGTTCGCTCATGGACAAGGCTTGTAGCTTCGCGCCTACGGTAGCCGCTCCTCGAAGCCGGGTAACGATTTCCCCGCAGCGCCGCCCCTGTTGAGGAACGTCATCGAGAGGTAGGCGCCGATCCACGAGCCGACTGCCGCGAAGAGCACGTAGATCCAGTTCTTGGTGTACGTGATGACGGCAAACGAGGCGAGCAGATACCACGCGCTGCTCCAGGTCGCCGCCGAGATGCGCCGGCGCGCTGAGACCGAAGCGGTAAACATCACGTAGACCGCGTCCGTCGCAGCCGTACAGACGAGTACGCCGAGTCCGAGCCACGGGTCGACGTGTACGTTCAGCCACGGGTCGACGTGTACGTTCAAAGGATACCGATTCCGCGTGAAGCGACGATCGCGATCGTGGCGAGCGATGCCGTGGCTTGGAACATCATGAGCATCTTGGCGGTGACGGTCAGCGGCATCGTATCCGTTGGGCTGAACGCCGTCGCATTCGTAAAGGCGACGTAGAGATAATCGTAAAAATTGGGCGACCAATCCGCCTTCGCCGAGGCCGGCGTCACCATCTGAGGAAAGAGAAAATCAGGCTCTTCATGATCGGGTGAGACGCGTTCGTCGGGACCTCCGCGATCGAGTTGCCAGTACCATAGCGCGAAGACGAGCACGTTGGTCGCCCAAATCGCAACCGACGAGTAGATCAGTTCGATGCCGTTGACGCTCTTGGAGTTGAACAACAAGATCCGGATCAAGAGGACGAGCGAGATGATGTTCGAGACGCTCACGATCCCGATTAGAAACAGCGCACCCATCTGACGCAACTTCGTACCGCGGCTGGTGAACTTCCGGTGGCTTACGAAAAACAGCGGTATGAGCAGAAGAAGTTCGATCGCGGGAATGAACCATGAGGGCCCCAGCGTGAACTTGCCGGGCAGCACGAAGTTCAATGCGGCAGTGCAGAGAATCGCAATCTGCGCCGGATGGCGCGACTCGACGGTCTTGGCCGGTACTCCCCAACCCGGTTCGGTCGACGTGGCGCTTGACAAGGGATTAACCTCCGGCTACGGGTTGCTCCGCCGCACGAACCGCAGTTTCCCATTCCTCGTAGGCGCTTTCGCTTTCGGTGCGGACGCGTTCGAGATCGCGCTGCAAATCGACGATCGTCTGCGGGTCGTCGTAGAGTTCGGGTTGCGTAAAGAGAAGTTCGATTTCGGCACGCCGTCGATCCAGGTCGGCAACGCGCCGTTCCGCGGCTTCGACCGCGCGCGTGCGACGCCCCGCCTCGAGCTTGGCCTCGTGCGCGGATCCGCGCCGGCGCTCATCCCCCGCGCTTTGTGCGGCGCGTCCGTGCGAACTCTCGGATGGCGCAGCTTGTTCGTGCGCGCGACGCTCGAAACTGTCGTAGTCGACGTCGAGGAGCGCAGCGCTGCCGCCGCCGATCGCGATGACGCGCTTTGCCAAACGCTTGAGCAAATACCGATCGTGCGAGACCACCAGCAACGCTCCGCCGTAATCGGCCAGGACGTCTTCGACCGCTTCGCGTCCGGGAATATCCAGATCGTTGGTCGGCTCGTCCAGAAACAAACAGTCGGCTCGCTGCGCCATCAGACGCGCGAGCATGATGCGTCGCCGTTCGCCGCCCGAAAAATTCTCGACGAGTTTGTCGCCGGCTGCGCCGCCCAAATTGAGACGGCCCAGTAAGCCGCGCGCTTGTTCGGGCGTCACTCCCATTTGCATGACCGCTTCAACCGCACTCGCGCCGGCGGGCAGATCGTCGACCGTTCGTTGCGAGTAGGAGGCGACCGCCAAGCCCGTTCCATACCGGACGTTGCCGCGATCCGGCGCCAACTCTCCGCTGAGGATGCGCAGGAACGTCGTCTTTCCAGCACCGTTCGGGCCGACGATCGCAACGTGTTCGCCACGACCGATGCGGCCGCTGAAGCCCTCGAAGAGCGGATGGTCGTAGGCTTTGCTCAGATCGCTGAACTCGATAGCGAAACCTTGGGTAGCGCGCCGCGACGGGTTGAGGTTGACGGAAATCCGGCGCGCGTCTTTCTGGGGCGGACCGGCCGAGTCCACGCGGTCGAGGGCCTTCTCGCGACTGCGCACGGCGCTGTAGTTGTGGGAACCGTGCGTGCGAAGTTCGTCGATGACGGCCCGTTGACGTTTGCGTTCGGTCGAGGCCGCCTCGAAGTCGCGCCGGGCCTGGTCGCGCCGGCGCTCGCGCTCTTCGACGAACATGCTGTAGGCGCGACCCGGCTTCACTTCGTAGGTTGAAAGCGTGCCGTTCTCCAACTCCCAAATCGTCGAGACGGTCGTCTCGAGAAAATAGCGATCGTGCGAGACGATGAGATACGCGCGCGCGTCGCGTGCCACGAAGGTTTCGAGCCAGCGCGTGGTGTCGATGTCGAGATGATTCGTCGGCTCGTCGAGGACGAGCCAATCCGGATTCTCGAGGAGCGTCCGGGCGAGCAAGGCGCGCGTGAGTTGGCCGCCCGAGAATTGATCGAAGGGGCGATCGAGCGTTTCATCGGCGAAGCCGAAGCGGTTGAGCGTCGCGCGCGTTTCCCACTCCTCGGCAAGGTGCCGCGCCATCGCGTCTTCGAACGCCAGGCGCAGCGTCGCCGGGCCGCGTTCGGCCGAATCTTGCGCGAGATAGCCGAAACGGGCGTGCGGCGAGCGCACGATCTGTCCGCCGTCGAGTTCGTCGAGTCCCGTCAACAAACGGACGAGCGAGGATTTTCCGGCGCCGTTCGGGCCTACGAGCCCGATCTTCTCTCCGTCCCGGATTGCACCCGAAAGGGCGGTGAAGATCGTGCGCGCGCCGTAGTGCCGCTCCAGTTCCGAAAAGCGAATGAGTTCCATCGCGTGCAGGGTCGAGCTGCTTAGGGTGTCCCCTTGAGACGCAGCGGCTGCAAGCGGCGCCAAACCGCGATATAGCCGGCGTAGAGCGGCTGCGGAATAATCGAGAGCACTCGCGAGAAGCCGTTCGCGTGGCCTTCGTCGGCGTCGGCCAAGGTGAAGCTCGCCCGGCAAATGGCCGGCGGGTTTGCGCTCCACTGACGCAAGCGGTCGGTGGCGCCGGGTGCGATGCGATCGATTTCGGTCAGCACGCCCGCATCGTCGGAGGCGAGACGCGTCGCGTTCAGGATGTCGTCATACGAAATGCCGGCAGCCGCGAGGAAGCTGTTGTCGACGGGACTCTGACCGAAGAGATACGATCCAAGCGTCCCCGCATCGTAGGCGCGCGCCTTATCGATCAGCCGCGGCAGCCAGGCGATGCCTTCGAACGTATCGTTCCAACGGCGGGGCGGGTGCTTGGTGAGATCGTTATCCATGAACCCGGTAGATCCGCAAGATCTTGACCGGCGCGACCAGCATCTGCTGCTCGGCCGGCAGTCTCGCGATCGAGCGCACGAGCGCCATGTTCTTGGTCACGAAACCGAAGGCCGCGTAGCCGGGCTGCGCTCCCGAGGGATCGAGTTCGGTCTGCGGTCCGTCGCAGATGAAAAACTCGGTAGTCGCCGAGTTCGGATCGGACGTGCGCGCCATCGAGATAGCGCCGTCGATATTGTGCAGACCGGTCTTCGTCGCGTTCTCGAGTTCGATCGGATGGTCGGCCGGCGATTCCCGCGACTTATTGCCGCCTTGGATCACGAAGCCGGGAATGGCCCGGAAGAAGGTCCCGCCGTTGTAGAATTTCGCGTCGACGTAGTGCAAGAAGTTCTTCACCGTCAGCGGAGCGTGCACCGGATCGAGCGCCACCTCGATCGTCCCCCGTTCGGTGACGATCGCGATCTTGACCGTGCTTGGAGCCGGGGTCGGAGCCGCGCTCGCCGCGGAAGGGGCGAGCGCAAAAAGCGCCGGACCGGAAAGTGCCGCAGCGAGGGTCAAACACAGATGTGCGCGTTGCATACCTCTGTGCTACTTGGAGGCGACGCTTGCCACCTTGCGTGAGGCATGCGCCGGCGCGTCGAAGGAGCGCTCGTGGAAAGCGGACATGGACCCCTGGCCGGCGTGCGGGTGCTGGACCTGAGCAGTGTGATCATGGGTCCGCTGGCGACGCGCATCCTCGCCGACTTCGGTGCGAGCGTGATCAAGGTCGAGCCGCCCGAAGGCGACGTGATGCGCTACGCGCTTCCGGCGCGCAATCGTGGAATGGGCGCGCTCTTCATGCATCTCAACCGCGGCAAGCGCAGCATCGTGCTCGATTTGAAAACCGAAACCGGGCGCGACATCCTGTTGCGTTTGTGCGCGCAGAGCGACGTCTTCGTGCACAATACGCGGCTGGCGGCGCTGGCACGTCTGAATTTGGGCTACGCCGAGGTTGCGCGCGCGAACCCGTCGATCGTCTACGTCAGTTTGGTCGGGTACGATCAGCGCGGACCCGGCGCGGCGCTGCCCGCGTACGACGACATGATCCAAGGCGCTTCGGGTCTGGCTGCGCTCTTTGCTCTGAGCGGCGACGAGCCGCGCTACGTTCCGGGAACGATCGCCGATCGCATCGGCGGCCTGAGCACGGTCAACGTCATCCTGGCGGCGCTCTTGGCGCGCGCGAAAAGCGGACAAGGACAAGCGATCGAGGTTCCCATGTTCGAGACGCTGGTCGACATCGTACTCGGCGATCATCTCGGCGGCGAAAGTTTCGTTCCGGCGGAGGGACCGATGGGATACGCGCGCCTGCTCACCGAGATGCGCCGTCCGCATCGCACGCTCGACGGATACCTGTGCGTCCTGGTCTACAACGAAGGCCACTGGACGCGTTTCTTCGAGGCCGGCGGCAGCACCGAACGGTACCTTGCCGATCCGCTTCTGAGCGATCCCGAGGAACGGCGGCGAAACTACCACTACGCGTACGGAGTCGTGGCCGAGATGCTGGCCACCCGCACGAGCGCGGAATGGCTCGCCCTCTTACGGCGTGCCGACATCCCGGCAGCGCCGCT
>Ga0302325_10032535_pt1 | contig 10707 bp, 13 predicted proteins | sample Palsa_T0_2_FD_201948 | JGI IMG/M metagenome (GOLD analysis project Ga0302325, IMG submission 201948) | Peat permafrost microbial communities from Stordalen Mire near Abisko, Sweden - Palsa_T0_2 | ecosystem: Environmental > Terrestrial > Soil > Palsa > Peat permafrost | place: Sweden: Abisko...
GTTGTCAACGATGGAGCCTGTCACCTGGCCCTCATCTCCTTCGATTCTGTCTATGTTGTCCAGCATCGTTCGACAAATACCGAAATCTGAATATAAAGCCAAAGAATATCGCCAATATATTAATCCAAATCGCAGTTCCCAACTGCTTTATAGACAGTCGGAACTTCTCCCCGCTGTAGTCTTCCGAAACTTCCAAGTACTTTTTGGGGTCATCCGTAATCACTCCGTCCACTTCTTTCATGATTGCCCACTTCATGCTTTCTTCGTCATTGACTGTCCAGAGGAATATCGAGCGCTCCGCAGCTTTGATCTCGTTCAAGAATTTGTTGCCAAAGGGTCCAACCATAACTTTCTGGAGCATGTTGAAAGCCACGCCAGGAACTTTCAAAAATTGCCGGGCGTATGAAACGCTAAATCCAATATGAGCTGTAGGATAGGTTGGGAGATATTTGGCACACAGAGGAAGGTAACTAGACTAGTAAAGGTCAGATATAACTGTATAATATAGCATTTTTTGAAACTCACTGCCCAGAAACCAAGTATAACTCTCTCATTCCATGGCCTTGAAGGCTTGACATCTTCCAATGTAGCACTAATCAAACGCATCACATCGTCCGAATCATTATCAAGCTGTATTATAACTTAGCCATGTTCCCCACGAAAACTACAAGAAGGAAATCCTGAGTACCTTAATATCTAGGAGGACCCAGATGTCTTCCAGTCCAGGCTTAGATAAGTATTTCAGTAAGTCCTTGAGTCGGGGCATAGATTCATGGGGCTCCTGAAGTGTTCGCAGAGATTCTATGTCGCTCCAATCGCAATCGATAATTTTGTCTTCCTTTCCAAAACAGCGCTTCAACGTAGCGTCCTGATGTATGTGAGAACCATACCATACCACTAAGACTGGATTCTTACATGGGATAGGACTACAACACCGTCTTTCGTCAAGTGGATATCTGTCTCTATTGCATGCGCGCCAACCTTGACAGCTCCTTTGAATGCCTCCATTGTGTTCTCAGGGAAGGCAACCTTGTATCCTCTGTGTGCAATTGCCTGTGGTCGCCGCCCTTTGGGGGAGTCTATGGCCGATGTAAAGGGCCTACTAACAGCTTCTATAATCTTAGTTATGCTTCTCAATGGGTAGGGTAGCTGGGGCATACTCACGTTCCATCTTTTCTCGCAACAAGGGCTGGTTCTCTGCCATTCTGCGTACTCAGAAGAGATGAGGACTGAAAGGTCGTGGCCTGGCCGAAAAGTGCTGATAGCAATGGTAAAACAATTACTCAGAGAAGTGCGATATTAAAGGATCGGACACGGAGAACTAGCCGTGGAGCTGGTCAATGTTGAGAGACCGGGGCGAGGATTGACCGAGCAAGACAACGTATTCATGTGGAGACGGTACGGACAAACACCAATCCCGATCATCGATACATTCGTTCTTTGTCGAGGGAGGGCATCAAAGGCGTAGAATGGAGCTGTGGAAAAAGGAAGGGTTGTGAGGTATGTAAAGTAGTCGATTGGTTGAACGGACAAAGGCCGTAAAGTCCGGGCATAGTGGTGGGGTCATTAACCCGCTGATCAAAATAATAGTAAAGCTATGCCCAAATCGGGATCATAGGCTGGTGTCGTCGATGCACAATAATTTGCTCTCATCTGTCCGTTCTGAAGAAGAACGAATGTGCAGGTCGGGAAGTCTGCCATCCGGAGTGAAAAGCGGTCTGAGATGCGCCTCTGCATCTCGGCATCTTCTGGCAGCCTGCCTAAAGTTGACAGAGGTCTTCTCAATTGCTATTTCGGGAGGGAGCAGGGCTATTCCGTTCGAGTTGTAAAATAGGCAACTACTGCAAGCCTGCAAGTGCTCAAGGTGTGCCTCTGTGCGGTTCCTGAGTTCCTGGGGTTCTGATAAGTGCCACAATCCCTGACATCATGGGGATCATGCGCTGAGCACGCGCACGATGTTTCTTCATCCCGCTGATCAGCACGCCTCATGCTGAATAAGGGTCGCCCGAAAACCCTAATTCGTCTTCGAGACACCCAAAAGACGGCAGGAACAACTGAAAACCCAACTTGACAATAAGAGACGGGACGCAAAGGAAGGGAGCTCACCAGCCCGCTATCACGCACAGCTTATAAGTGACGTCACCAAAATGGGGAGAGAGATAGACATAACGAATTTGATTGAATTCAAGGCTCCATAATTTGTCCAAGTTTCGCAATATCAGATCGGCGCTTGCCGAGGACGGATCTGTTTTTCTGCCTGAACGTAAGATTACTTCTCTGAATACCATGCAAGAACGCGAACGCAAGACGCATTCGAACCCCCTCGGGCTTTTGGTAAGCATAGCTGAAAGGAAAGGTTCGAATGATGATCGTCATCTCGTCCCCGGACCTTTGTAAGTCCAGGTGTCTTGTGGAGACGTCAGAAGTTTAACTGTGAGAAACATTCATGCGATGCGATGGTAGAAGTTCCGAAAATCAACCAGCAAGGAAATAATACTTAATGTAGAATTTGTACCGCATATAGGCTTTACCCCATTTGCTTTATTAGTCCTCTGATATAATACTCGTTGCAACGACGCACCACAATGGGACGATTATTTTTCATGTTCAAGCAAGCTTGAAGTTACTGACAGGGCTCCCATTAGTTCAAGTCGTACGATAAATTATGTCTAGTATCGTTGTGCTACCGTATTGCTTAGCCTCCGGTACGCTCATCTTACACTAGTGACTATTGCTTCAGTCAGCCGCCATCTATAAGACCTCCTAGCTCGCGGCAGTGGTCGATAACAAAGGGATAGCGGCAGTGCCACACTACCATCAGAACTTGCTTGTATGAGATAGTCAAGCAGTTCAACGCTTAATGGTGAACATTAGGTCCCTTAGGCGCTCTTGTTATTTGAAATGAGGATATTAATTTTCTTATAGTAAGTATATCGACCCAACCTCTAAAAGTTTAAACAGACTTCGACTGTCTACTTTGTTTGGTCTCTACGTTCGGCGGGGACTATGAGCTTTCAAAGTCAATTGAAGGGACCAGGACCACCTTCGGGAAGACTCTTACTACTGCAAAAGAAGGATCCGAAGCTGAGGAAGACTGTGTTGTGTGGAAAAGGCCAAATAGTAGCTGACTTGCCATTTGATTTCACAAATTTTCCTCTCGAAGGCTCTGCGTCGTCTCAAAACGTAATAAAGCAATAGATAACAAACTATCCGACCGGACGAGGATGCTCTACCTCTCTCCCGAAAAACTGCCTGCTCTCAACAGACATGGTCGTTGATAGAAGAAGGCAGTGTGCTCCGCCATTACATTGCAACTGAGCACACCGCATGAAGATAGATCCAAGGTTGAAGGACGTCGAGAAGAAGATTTTTCTGTCAGATCTTTACAGTCTTACAGACTCTGTGCCGGGCATCGAGTGATTCTTATCTTGTGCAGGTATTTGGGTATCAAGTTGCAGTGAATGGGTAGGTGGGGAGGGTAGCAAATTCATAAGAGCCACTCCCAAATATCGAAAGCTAAAGAGTATACTGATGTTTGGAGATCTGGTTCCGCTCACAAATGTTGCTCGGATCCGGGAATTGATATTTGTGAGTACTGCCAGACTCTGCTACAAGTCTCCAGGTCCTGGACTGGGGGATTAGATCTCGACACAAGAAAGCACAGGGGTTGGACGATCTATGAAGTAAATAACACATCGGCGAGTTCGAAATAGATTAATGGGTCTGGATTTGTCCTTGGGGGTACTGTTCCAAGACCAGTGAATGGATTTCAAGAAGCGGAATAACTTGGCTGGTTTGTTCGATTGTCCTAGACAGCATGTTCGATCACAAGAACCCCGGCAAACATTCTCTCATATAATTCTTGACTATCATTTAATATCTCTCTGGCAAGTAGGGGAGCGGCTAAGAGATCTGCGCGTTATCTGTGTCTGCTAAGTGTTGCCTGCAGCTGCGCAATAAGAGCAGCCGCCAGCCATGCTTCCTACCGCTAACACCAGACTTCAAAGGCAACACACAATCATCTCTTTATTTCTCCAAAGCCTTGTCTGCAAAACCTCTGACGTTGGCTTCCTTGCCAGAGATGCCAGACACGAGAGTTGAGACTTCATGCAGACTTTCATCGTCTCGTGCAGTCTTGCCATACGCATTCGCAATCCTCAAAGCAAGAGCCTCACCACTCCAGTACGCTCCAGTCGACGTGCCCAAGGCAACAAATGGAGCTGTATGCTCACCAGCAAACCAGATGCCCCTCTCCGGAAGGCCTTCCCTCATAATTTCAATGTCTTTGTCACCCTCCAGGAGACCAGTTCGAAAGGTGCTGTAGCTACCATTTCCGGCAAGCTCATCGGATAACCAGTTCGTAGCAAGAAATGAAACAGGGATACAGTCCTTTGAATCCTTGCGATAATGAGGCAGACGAGAGAAATACGGGCTGAAGAATTCCACAAGATATTTATCTCGTTCTTCCTGTGTTGGCCGGCTTGCAAATTCGCGAGCCATTTCCTCAGATTGTTCACCATACATGTAAAACAAGAGTGTTGGGTGTGCGCAGCCGCCAGGCAAAGTAGAAAGATCTACAGCCTCTTGATTCCAACGAGCTGGATTTGACTCCTCTGCGTAAAGGGGGGACAGCCATTGGATGAACCCAGTGAACTTGTCCTGGTCTAGATTGGTACAATCACCAAGCCAGAAAGCACGAGGGAAAGTAATATAGACCTGGCCAGCATTAGTGTGATTAATCAAAGATATTGCCATCTTCAACAAGCCTTTTCGAGAGAACCATACCCAATGGACTCGATAGCGCGAGAGAATCTTTCAGGGAGTGGTGGATCAAAGGCGTTGTTGTTTTTCTTAAGCCATCCAAGAGGTGCAGTCACCACGATTTCATCGAATACGAGAGTTCGTCCATTGGCAGTCGAGACCGATATGCTGTTTGAGCAAGATATGATTTGTGTAACTTTGGTGGAAAGCTCAATCCTCGCACCATCCAGTGCAGATGCAGCAATATTGGCAAGAATATCCTTGTATGTCCCCGCAGCGAACAGATTTTCTAATGAAAGTTAGAATTTGAGACTGGCAGCTGGCTTTGTAAAGTCCAATTGGTTGGGAATGTGCCCATCAGGATGGAACAGTGGGAGAAGGGAATTGGACAAGCGTCGGGAGAATGCAGACCTCCATCAATGCATTCTTCTAACCAAAAGAATTTCAAGCTTTGCCTGGTAACAGGACTTCCAACAAAGGCACCCCACAACTCTGCCATCTTGGTAGGTAATCTCCGGGTTAGCATTCATATCCTAATGGGGGAAAATTTCGGGGTTCGAGATAATGTTTCATGAGTCGTTTACTCTAGAGACATGTCTAGAGAGTAGAGACAACTCGCAACGCATTTGGAAAAGGAAATTTGTGCTCTGAGAACACCTACCTGCATCAAGACCTTCTTTTTTCTTGAAGTTTCCTCTCCAAAAAATTCCTCTTCAACCTTTTTTTCAAAAAAGTTATTGAGACTTTCGTTCGGGTCAATAGTGGATGTATTCTGGGCGGAATACTTGAAAGCTTGCACGATGATTTTCCACATCACATCACTCATTTCTCGTCCATCTTTGAGAAGTTTACAGTCCTCATCAAATAATTTTGTCTCGGCCCAAGTATGCATCGCAGTCTTTGTGGCCTTTGCTAAATCAAGAATTGGATTGTCATCAGTGCCATGAATCCAATTCTGGGGGAAGTTAGCAACGGCTCGATTAAGATGTCCAGGAGAATTGAGACGTTCTCATGATGCCGTTTATAATAGAAAAGGGATATCCCCAATAGCACTTACCGGGCCGAGATCAACTAAATTACCACATGGAAGACTTGCTTGGTGGCAACGGCCTCCGATTCTGTCTCGAGCTTCAAGTACGGTGACTTTGAATCCGTGCTGTATCAAGACGGCTGCACATCGGAGACCTGCTATCCCAGCCCCTAGGACGCATATCTCCGGAGGAGTTAAGCAACTTCTGGTATGCATCTAAGCAGAACGTCAGTTTATTGATCTAAGAACATGTGGAACATTGTAAACATCTGGGGAAGATGACTTGCCTTGCTCCGAAATTCGACCCCGTGTTGGACTTTCACATCTGCGCTTCTGCCGTTCGACAATCGGTATGTAGCAAGATCTTGGTAGATCCGAGAGGAGCTTCTGCAAGATGGAGAAGTGTAAGACATTGGATAAGCGTCCATGCTGGCTTCCTCCGGTTTGCGTAGTGGTTGGGGAGATGCTGAATGGTGATGTCTCGAATTTCAGAGAGCGGGCAAAATAAATCAATAACGAATAAAGGCAAAAAATAGGGGTTATTTATGATATGGAAAATCCTGGACAAAGTCCAGCCTCTATGATAGTTTTGAACGGTTCTACACGAGTAAAGTCCACCTCGAGGGAGGCACGCTTTTTCAATCAACCAAGGGGCCAGTTCATACCGGCTTCACTCAATTTGAAGCTTGGTCTGAAACCAGGTCCGTGATCGAGACAAACAGGGGCAACTCATCGTTTTTATCCATTGGCATGTGTTTGTCGTAGGAGAAAGCAAGCTAACCCCGAGTAATGGGGTAAGTGCCAACATTTAACGCTTCTTCAAAAAGAATGAGAATCCTAGGTACATTCTGGGCAACAGGCGGCACAAGAATCTACCGCACCTCATCTATGTTGATTCAATTCCTCTCTCCGTTTCAATGCAGATACATCTGCTATCTCGTGAATGGGGCCTAACTTATTAGTCAGCAAGCCGAGCTTCGACGTCTTGGGCCGACCCATCAGATTCAAAGGGGTGAAGCTCTCCCTGCCCTCTTTTAGAGGTAAGACAATGCTAACGATTCCGCATCTGTACCTCGCCGCGTCCGTATCTGGGCGGGACACGTTCGACGATCCACTGTCGAAATGAGGACCTCGAGAATCTCGCAGGAGACTTCCAAGCTACTTAACGCCACGTCCCTTTCACCAACTAGCCACAGAAGCACACGATCTTCCCTAACACGATTTGCACATAACAATGCCTCGAACAAGAACGAACCTTCACCCGAGCTTTCCCAAGAAGCAGGAGATATCGAAGACCTAGTCCCTCCATCACGAAAGCGTAAACGAGATCCTACCCCACGAACGCCGATAAAGCAGTCGTCACGCAAGACGGTGACCGTCAAGACCGAAGTTGAGAATAGCATAACGTTCTCACCTTCCGAAGAGCGTAAGGTTCGCAAGCCAGCTCGAAAATTCAAGAATGAAGAGACTGGCGAGGTCGAGATCCATCCGCCCAATGATTGGGCAGAGGTCTACGCTGTTGTAAAGGAAATGAGGATTACAGGAGCTGCACAAAATGCTGCGGTGGACACGATGGGGTGTGAGAGATTGGCGGAAGAGACAGCCAGTCCGAAAGTCAAGAGATACCAAACCTTGATAGCTTTGATGCTATCATCCCAGACGAAGGACACCACGAACGCCGTTGCAATGAGCCGGCTGCAGAAGGAGTTACCACCCTACAAGGAGGGAGCTCCCATCGGGCTGAATCTGCAAAACATATTGGCAGTGGATCCGAAGCTCTTGAATGAGTTGATTTGGGTGGTGGGATTTCACAACAACAAGACAAAGTACATCAAAGCTGCTGCGGAGATTCTAAGGGACCAATGGGATGGAGACATTCCCGATTCTATTGAGGGCTTGATGTCACTTCCAGGGGTAGGTCCCAAGATGGCGTACCTATGTTTGAGTAGGGCTTGGGGTAGAACGGAAGGAATTGGAGTCGATGTGCACGTTCATCGCATTACAAACCTTTGGGGATGGCACAAGACTAAGGGCCCTGAAGAAACACGGTTGGCGTTGCAGGCATGGCTACCAAAGGAGCTATGGTACGAAATAAATTGGTTACTCGTAGGGTTTGGACAGACTGTCTGTCTCCCCGTTGGTCGCAAGTGTGGAGACTGTCAGTTAGGACTAAAAGGTTTATGCAAGGCTGCCGAGAAAAGCAAGGTTACTCTGGGGAGGAAGATAAAGGAGGAGAAGATCAAGAAAGACGAAGAAGGTAACATTCTGGAGAAGAGCGAGACTGTCAAGATAGAGGAAGCTCCCAACGATACTGTGGTGGACGCAGATTCCAAGTCAAAAGTCCTCGTAGAGGATATCCCTTAATTACCAGTTGACGAAGGTTTGACAAAGGAGGGAGAAAAGATGGCATTAGGAGAAATAGCCAACGCTCCTGGCCAATTCGAGACATCGTGGAAGGGAAAAGGCAAAAGATGATGGGTCAGCTATTGTACAAAACGCACGAATTGTATCATCAATGTTAATTATCAACTTTTTTCTATACGGATGTTGCTGGAGCGTGTGGAGTGTAGGACTTGTAATACCAAGTATGTATCCCACCACATTCCTTCTGTGCTAGCTAAGTTATCTACCTCTTGACTAGGGAGCCATCCTAGGAATAAATACACGTTCATTGTGGCATCTCAAGTCTTTCACTATACGTCAGCGAAAGGTTCTAATTATCCATGATGTTGCGTCAAGTCTAGGACCATTTCAACATCAAAGGAGATTCTGCAGCAAAAAAACATAGCAAACATTCCATACACCACCACCTCGAAATAATCACAATAGCAGCAAACACCCAACATCGTCTACGCAATCCAGAGCCACATCTTCTCGAGAAAATTTCTTGGGACCTGGTCCGGCCATTCCTCCGCATCCAGAGCGGCTTTACCAGTTGTGATATCGGCGTCAGCAGGATGAATCAATCGGGACCTCTTTGAAATCTTCCAGATTGCATACAGAGCAAAGAAGATTGCTATGCCAATATAGGCAGCTAAGAAATCTGTTGCGAATCAACGCTGGCTAAGCAAGTGTTAAAGAGGGGAAAGGGAGGTACCAGTGATGTTCCAGTTCTGATGATGCTCCCCAACAAAGACGTTAAACCCATTGAAGATTATGATCACTGCAAAGTAGGAGAAGGCGAACCAAGCGGTGTATGGCTGGAACTTGCTTTTGAAGGCAAGAGTGTTGCGGTCAACCCCCTGGGCTTTGAGCGCCTTGTAAAATTGAAGGTATGCGATGCAAATCGAACACCAGGTGAAAAGACTCGCAATGGTGGTCAGATTCTGAAACCACGAGAACGCTTTTGCTGGACCACCTTTTCGCACTGACAAGTAGGTGAGTGCCGAGATGGAAGCTGTAATGGCAACGCAGTAGTATGGCACGCCAGCTTTGCTGCATCGAAGAAGGAAACCTGGGGCTTGCCTGTTTTGGGCAAGTGCGAAGAGATATCGGGACCCTGTGTAGAGGAAGGCGTTGGCTGACGATGACGCTGAAGTGAGAATCACGGCGTTGATGATTGATGGGAGAACGTGGATGCCAGCATTTTGAATCCCAATGACCCAAGGTGATCTTGCGGCACCTGCGAGACCGTCTTTTTGGGCCTTCAACAAATGCGAATCATCCGATGAAACAAGAACACCAATTGCGAGAGACCCGAAAACGTAAAAGAACAGAATACGCCAGAAGACTCTGCGGACAGCCTTTGGAATATTCTTCCGAGGATTCTCTGCTTCCCCAGCCGCGACTGCAACCAGCTCGACACCGCCATATGAGAAAGCTGCGTTGACTAGTACGGAGAAGAGACCCAAGAATCTCCCAGTGTTTCCTGCCGAATCATACTCTTTCATCGCACCTGGATTCTTCCAAAAATACCGAAATCCCAGACGGTCATGGTTTGGCCCACCGCCGAGATCAACAATGAAGGCCAAGATCAAAAGCCCAACGATGGTGATGATCTTGATGCTGGCGAATACGAATTCGGCTTCGCCATAAATTTGAACGGCAAAGATGTTCAGGATGATGACGACCACGATGATGATCGAGATCCAGACCGCAACAGATATACCATCCGCACCTGGCCAGTACTGAATGACGATCGAAGCAGCTGATATCTCTGCACAAAGCAAAATTGCTGAAGAATACCAATTCTGTTTCAGCCATTGATTCAGCCTCGTTCTAGACTCCACCCATAATCCTCTGACGGTGTGTTGAAGGGATCCAAAAGGTGATCTTGAACGAACTTACATTCCAACCAACCGCGAAACCAAGAGCATCATCCACATATCGAGCGCAGAACTGGGGGATAGCTCCCGGCAGCGGAAGCCATGTTGCCATCTCTCCCAAGCACTGCATCATAGCGAAGATGGCCAAGCCTGTGAAGGTGTACCCCAAGAGCACGGATAAAGGACCAGCACGAGTGAGAGCAGATCCTATACCCAAGAATAGACCAGTACCAATCGTGCCACCAAGGGCAATAAATTGGATATGCCGTGATTTGAGCCTGCGAAGGTGTCAGCAACAGTTTATAGCTCAGGAACTGGTTCGGAATCATACCCTCTGGTCACGTATCCATAGCCCTCCGCTGTTTGGATATTTCCATATATCTCTCCAGCTTCCTTCAACGCGTTAGACTTACTCTCCACCTCCGAGACAGGTTCGACATAATGCTCCGATGCACGGCCATCGTAGGCAGACACTTCGTTGACAACGTATATTTCCTTCGACATGATTGCGATTGAAAGGCTTGAAGAAGAGAATTAGAATTGAGAATTGAAGTAGAGCATGAAAGGTGATTTCAGAGGAAGAGGGATGGGTTAGGTAAGGGTGTTGAGGTCACTTTATTCTGGCAATTATGGGGCCGTGGTCGCACCTCA
>Ga0302325_10032536_pt1 | contig 10707 bp, 8 predicted proteins | sample Palsa_T0_2_FD_201948 | JGI IMG/M metagenome (GOLD analysis project Ga0302325, IMG submission 201948) | Peat permafrost microbial communities from Stordalen Mire near Abisko, Sweden - Palsa_T0_2 | ecosystem: Environmental > Terrestrial > Soil > Palsa > Peat permafrost | place: Sweden: Abisko...
GCACGGTGCGCATCGACTGATAAAACGAGAACGTCATGTTCCAGGCTTGGGCGGTGAAAATGGCAAACACGGAGGCCGCCTCCAAGCCGAGCAGGCTGCCGGGAAACAGGGCAATGAATCCCGTGACCGTGATGGAGAGAAAGCCCAGCACAGGTATGGACTGCAGAATGTCGAGCAGCGGAAGCAGCAGCTTCTCGGCGCGGCGGCTGCGGGCGGCCGCGTAACCGTAGACAAACGTGAACAGGGTGGAGGCGATCAGTGCCAGGAACATCCGCAACACGCTTCGCGCCGCGTAATTCGGAAGGTTGCGCGGATCGAGGCTTACGTGCGGCAAAATGTCGGGCGGATGAAAGCTGACGAACGACTCCCGGCCGACCCGCGCCGCGAAATACAGCGCCAGCAGCACGCCCAGCCCGACGGCGAGATCGGCCGGACCAAGACGCGGCCGCCGGCTATCGAGTTCATTCAGGGAGGGCCTCCGCCAGATGTTCAGCACGCTAAGGGTGAGGGTAGCGGACTCAGAGTGCAGGAAGCAAGGCGGTCGGGCAATCAACAATACGAGGAGGTTTGTATTGCAATGCGGCTACGAAGAAGTGTCGGTTGCGTGAATGCTGTGGACGCTCTCACGCGTAACTCGACACCGCCACCCGGTTTCGCGCCCCTCGCTCGCGCTCGGCCCGTGCCGTGTATCCGCTCGCGCGAAAGGCTCCGAGCGGATCCTCCGGCAAGCCCTTCTCGCGGCGCCATTCGCGCAGCAGCGGCCGCACGTCGCTCGCAAACGCAGATCGCAGCGTCTCCTCGGCTTCCACAAGCTGCGCCCTTTCCTGGTGGAATCTGAGCTGCTTATAATCCACCAGGCACGCCTTGGCAAAAAGCTCCTGAGCGTGAGCGGCCGTTTGGATGGTCTCCTCCACCTTATTCTTCAGGTTGTGGCTCTGGTCCACCATGTAGGCAATATCGGGCTTCCGGCCCGCCTCCCAGGCGAAGCTGCACACTTCATGAAAAATTCGGAACACCTGATAAGGGTCGATCGATCCCAGCGTCAGATCGTCATCGGCGTAGCGGCGGTCGTTGAAATGAAAGCCGCCCAACATGTCTTCGCTGAGGAGCCACGCCACAATCTGCTCGATGTTCTGCGCCTGATAGTGGTGGCCCGTATCCACCAGCACCTTGGCGCGGGGTCCGGCGCGCTTCGAGAGGATGTACGACATCCCCCAATCCGCGATGTCTGTAGCATAGAAGGCCGGCTCAAACGGCTTGTACTCGACCAGCATCCGCTGATCGTCGCTGAGCGCGCCGTGTATGGCGCTCAGGCCGTCCTCGAAATGCGCTTTCCTGGCGCGAATCGAGCCAGTGCCGGGGTAGCTCAAGCCGTCGGCAAACCACAGCGAAAGGTCGCGTGATCCGGTCAGAGTCTGAATCTGAATCGAGTCGAGAATGTGGCCAAGGGCAGCCTTGCGAATCTCGGGGTCCGGATTCGCGAGCGATCCATACTTATAACATTGATCCTGAAAAACGTTTGGATTGATGGAGCCAACCCGCACACCCTCCGCTGCCGCGGCAGCGAGCACACCAGGCACGTCGGCGGCCCCGCCCGGGAAATCCCACAACACGTGCATCGCGACTGTGGGGCAGCAGCCCGTAAAGCCGTTGACGGCGCCCGCATCCGCGACTTTCTCCGCCGTCGAAGTTGCCGCGGACAACTGGATGAACTTCCCGAACCGTGTGCCTGTATTCGCGAAACCCCAGGACGGCAACTCGATGGCGAATTGATCGAGCGCCTCCTTAACCTGGTCGACCTGCTCGGAAGTAAACATGGAGAGGAAAATCAGCGGGCAGCCAGCACATGCTGGGAACGGCACGCTTCTGAGCAATAGTAGAAACGTTGGCTGCCTAGCTGGCGTTGGAAGTCAGTCGTGCCGGCCACGAACGTGCCGCAAACGGGATCCCGGTGGAGATCGCCGGATAGAGGAATCGCGGGTTTCCCCCCGGCAGTCTGCCCGGGTTGAGACCCTCTGGAGCCAGAAACAAAACCGCCAAACAGTTTCATCACCAGGCCGATCACTGATCGAAGAACGGTGATGACCACCACCAGCAGCAGCAGGTTGCGGATCAGGGCAAACAGCCCATACATGACGAAAGGAACTCCTCTTTCAGTCTAGCGCCGCCCTTTTCCGGATCCCCCTCGATCCACCCGCGCCAATCGCCGGAACGTCGGCAAGAGTCACTTCTTCTTCTTTTGAGTGCTGAATTGCGTCTGCACCGTTTCGCCAAGCGAAGCCAGCATTTCCTTGGCGGACTGGGCGAACGGCCCATCCGGCTTTAGCTGCAGATACTTCTGAAACTCATCAGCCGTGCCATCCGGCGGCGTGATCTTGCCGGTCTTGCTATCCACTGTGGCTTTGGCGAGCAGGCAGATGCCTAGCTGGTAGTGAGCATCGGCATAATTGGCGTCGGCGGCCACAGCCTTCTTGAAAAAATCGGCAGCGGCGTCATTCTGGCCGCCATTGACCAGGTTGGCGCCCATATTGTAGTAAGCCTTGGCAGCCATCGAGGGGTCGAGTGTTGCCGCCTTGTTCAGGGCCTCCTGCGCTTCCGGAATCTTGTGCGCCGCTCCATACGCATTGCCGAGCTGGTTGTAGAGAGCCGCGGAATTGGGAGATAGCTCCGTGGCTTTCTTGTAAGTCTCGATCGCCTTGTCGATGCTCGCCGCTTTGTCCGCACCCGTTTGTGTTGCGGCCAGGGCGAGGTAAGCCGCGCCCAGGTTATCCCAAACCGCGAGCTGGCTCGGGTCAAGCTCGTTGGCCTTTACGAAGTTCTTGATCGCTTCGTCGTAATTCTTCGCATCGAGCGCTGCCATGCCGGCATTAAAAGCGTCATTGAGCGCCGCATTCTTCTTCATCGTCTCGCTGCGTTCCTTGGCCTGTTTGTCGAGTTGCGCTTTCTGCTCCGGCGTCAAGGCGCGCTCCAAATCCTTATTCAACTGGCCGCCATCCGCTGCCTTTTGAAGCGCCGCATTCTGGGCAGCCACTTTTTTCGCATCGAAATCGATGGTCGTGGATTCGGAATACTTCGAGTGGACACCCTTTATGGCATCCACGACCTTGCCATCGATCTCGCACGAAATGTCGTAGACGCCGAGCGGCAAACCGGTGTAGAACCAATGGCCGCGCTTGTCGGATTTAACGGTGTAGTTGCCCTTGATGTCGGTGCGGAGCAGTTTGATCACCGCACCCTTCACGGGCTGGCCATCCACACCCTTCACGTCACCTTCAATGGTCGTGATTTGCGCGAACGCCAGGGTGGACAAGAACAAGACAGCACTTGCGAGCAACAGAAAACGTCGCAACTGGGCGAGCATAGGGCGGCACTCTCCTGGGATGTATTTTCAGCCTCAGAATACTACACTACGCGAATGAAAACACGAGGAACTACATGACGTAAGAGGAACCACAGGACATAGACGGGCGCCGCCGCCCTGGGGAGGCCCTTGTTCCGCCCCGAGCCGCGACCGGATTCGCGCAGCCCAAGGGCGCCGTCACCGTCGCGCGGCAGGTGGCAAATGCGGGGTCAGCAAGCCGAAATCCCGACTCTCCGATCCCGTTACCGAGATGAAACCAACCGCCTTAGTGCTACTTAGTCCCCGGTCACCACAACGCCGGCTTGGCCGGATTTTGCGCTTTTCCCGCAACCTCGCCCGGTGTTTCGACATCCAAACACCAGATTCCCCACGGGTTACCGTCTGGCGACAGGATCGGAAACGGGTTTGGGTTCGAGTATGCCGAAGTTTTTTGCGCAGTTCGGGGTGGTTCTGCTCTTATGTGTGCCCGCGGCTTATGCCCGCGACCTCAAACAAGCCGAAGAACTGTACCAACAAACCGAGTACGACGCGGCCCTGGCGCTGCTCGACAAGCACTCACACGATCCGGACGAGCTCAATTTGCTAGGCCGCATCGACTTCATGAAGGGTGACTTCAACAGGGCCACGGAATGCCTCCTCAGGGCCCTCGATGCCGACCCGCGTAATGGCAGCAATGCGCTTTGGCTTGGGCGCGCGTATGGCCGGCGCGCCGAAACAGCCAACTTTCTGGCGGCGCCCGGGCTGGCTACGAAGACGAGGCAGTATTTCGAGCTGGCTGTGGAATTGAATCCGAAAAGCAGCGAGGCGCTTGCCGACTTGTTCGACTATTACCTGGAAGCGCCCGGGTTCCTGGGTGGCGGCTACGCGAAGGCGGCACAAGTCGCCGGCCAGATCGCAGGCATCAACCCGGCGGAAGGATACTTCGTCCGCGCTGAACTGGCACAGAAGAAGAAGGATTTTTCGAACGCCGAGGATTCCTTGAGGCGCGCCATCCAGGCTGCGCCGCGCCAGGTGGGCCGCGTGCTCGATCTGGCGAAGTTCCTCGCCAACCAAGGCCGGACGCCGGAAAGCGATGCGGTGTTCGCCAAAGCAGAGCGAGAGTTTCCGAACAGCCCTCGCGTCTGGTTTGCCAAGGCCAACGTGCTGGTGAAGCAAAAGCGCGATCTGCCCGAAGCGCGGAGATTGCTCGAGAAGTACCTGGACGCCGGTCTTTCGCCGGAGGATCCGCCGAAAGCCGAAGCCGAACGGCTCCTGCGCCAGGCCGGCGCGTAACGTTCCTCAGCCTTACGGCGCGATAGCCCCATGCGGCTCAGCGCCGCGCTGCGTCAGCTCGGGGCCGTTTCCATTCAGCGCACCAGCCCCAAGCTAACGCAGCTCGGCGCTGAGCCGCATGGGGCTGCCGGTAGGCCGCCCCGAGGCCGTTAAACCAAGGCCGCCCCGAGGCCGTTACACTTAGACCATAGACCAATGAACTTCGCAGAGGCCATCCGCTTTAGCCTCGATTCTCTCGAAGCCAATCCCCTGCGGACATTCCTGACGACTCTGGGACTTGTCATTGGCAATGCGTCCGTGATTCTGGTGGTGACTATCTCGCTCGCGAGCAAGGACCTCATCCTGGACCAGATTCGAGGCATCGGCTCCAACCTGGTCTACGCCCAATACGAGGCCGGCGGCCAAAACACGGCCAAGGTCGAATCCGACTTCATCAAGCTGGCCGATGTGGAAGCGATCCGCCGGGAACTGGGGGACCAGATCGTCGCCGCCACCGCCGTGATGCCTAACAACGATTTCATTGTGGTCAACGGCAAGGTGCGTGAAGTGGGCATCAACGGCGTGGACCAATACTATCCGACGGTGCGCAACATCGTGTCGCTTTCAGGCCGCTTGATCGACGCAGGCGACGTCGCTTCGCACGCGCGCGTAGCCATCGTCACCCAGAAACTGGCGCAGCGTCTGTATGGCAGCCAGCAAGCCGCGGTTTTACAGCACGTGCGCATCAACCAGCTCGAATTCACCATCATCGGCACATTTCGCGAGAAGACCAGCACCTTCGGCCAATCCGAAGTAGTAGACGAGACCATTCTGATCCCGTACACGGTCCTCCGCTATTTCGTGCAGTTTGAGCGCGTGGATCCGCTGTGGCTGCAGGTTCGGCGAGCCTCCGACGTGCCGCGCGTGACCGCCGAAGTGCAGCGCATTCTCGAAAGCCGCCACCGGGCCGGGGCCCGCTACATGGTGCAGAACCTGAAGGCGATTCTCGACACCGCAAACCAGATTGCCACCGTGCTGACCATCGTTCTGATCCTGGTATCGGCTATTGCGCTGATCATCTCCGGCATCGGCATCATGAACATCATGCTCGTCACCGTTACGGAACGGACGCGCGAGATCGGTGTGCGTATGGCGGTAGGAGCCTCGCGCCACGACATTCTGGGCCAGTTCCTCACTGAATCCGTGCTGATCAGCCTGATTGGGGGCGCCATCGGCATTATGATCGGCCTGGCAATTCCGCTTGGAGCGCGGCTCGTCACCGACCAGGTTCGTGTGCCCGTTTCACCGGCCTCGGTGGCCGTGGCATTCCTGGTTTCCTTTAGCGTAGGAATCGGCTTCGGCTTGTTTCCCGCAAATCGCGCCTCGAAAATGAACCCCACGGAGGCCTTGCGCTACGAGTAGCGCAAGCCAGTGGTCAGTGGCCAGGGGTCAGTGGCCAGGGGTCAGTGGTCAGCCCCAGGGGTCAGGGGTCAGGCCTGTTGCCGTGTGCGTCTTTTGCGCCGCTATGCGGGAACAGAGGAGATGATCTACATTCGTCACTGCTTTTTGCGTCCACGCGACGGGCTGCCCGCTCTGCTCGTCTGACCCCTGCCTACTGGCCCCTGGCGCTGACCCCTGATCCCTGTTCCCTGGCCCCTGACTACGGCGTTCGCGACCGTGCGATTTCCGGTGCGTCCTCCATGGGCTTGGCCAGCGTCTGTTCCGGTTCCAGGTACAAGCGGGTCAGATACGCCTGGACGATGCCCAACGCCGTCTGCGGATCATCCGCAAACTGGAAAAGATCAAGATCCGATTCCGAAATCACTCCATAGCGCACCAGCGCCTCGAAATTCAGCACTTCATTCCAGAACTTTGAGCCATACAGCACAATTAGAATATGGCTTTCGAGCTTCCCGGTCTGCGCCAGGGTGAGAATCTCCGTGAGCTCGTCCAGCGTTCCGAACCCGCCCGGAAACACCACCAGTACTTTGGCCAAATACGCAAACCAGAATTTGCGCATGAAGAAGTAGTGAAACTCGAACGACAGCTCCGGCGTGATGTATTCGTTGGGGCGCTGTTCAAAGGGCAAGCCGATGTTCAGCCCTATCGTTTTGCCGCCGGCGTCGCTGGCCCCGCGATTGGCGGCTTCCATGATGCCTGGACCTCCGCCCGAACACACCACGAACCGGTGCGTCGGCTCATGCAAGCTGGCGGACCATTCGGTCAACAAGCGAGCAAGTTCTCGAGCCTCGTGGTAGTAGTTGCTGAGCGGCCCGGATTCCCGAATGCGCGCCGAGCCGAAGAATACAATGGTGTCCTGAATTTTCTCTTCTTGAAAGTGGGCGAGCGGCCACGCATATTCGGAAATGATTCGCAGCGGGCGCCCCTCCGGGCTTTCGAGGAAATCCTCATCGCGGTAGGCGACCGGGCGCCGCGTGGACTCGTAGGAGCTTTCCATATCCGTCCAGTTATTCTTCCGGCCGTCCAGCGAGGGCGGCACGTCCTGATTGTCGCAGGGTGCCTGCCTGAGCAGCCGCGCGCGGTGTTGTCTGGACCGACGAGCCGTGCTTGGCGTGCCATGTCTACTTAGTACAGGATCGACCTGTGGACTCTCAGACAAAATCACCGTCCGTCCGAGCGCCGGGATAAACCGGCATGCAGTAGGGAATGAAAGAGTCCTGCAGGAAAGGAGTAGCGAACCACCTGACCTCTAGTCTTGCGGGGGCGGTCGCGAGGCCGCTGTCGAAGCGTAGGCACGAGGCATCAGTGGGCTGGGTATTGAGCTTCGTAAAGACAGTTCGAGGTGCCGACCCCGTGGACGGAAGGGGAAGGCCACACTGGAGCGGGCGCAAAGGTCGCGAGCCCGTAACAGACCTCGCGTAGTCGCAGACCCCAGGCACGCTGAGAAACTGCATGCACGAGAACCGGGAGACCTCATCGTTGGCTGCCAGCAGTAGAGGCAGTCCGGCCGGAGAAGGCCAAGGCCACACGTCCGGCGTGAACGGCGGTGAGGAGTCGGACCGCCCTGTAGTACCTGTGAGCTGGCCGAACAAAGCCGAGCGATCGGTGGCGGAGGTTGGGGAGGGAAGAGGGCGGGCCAAGGAGAACGCTTCGCTATTTCGCACGCTCTCGACACAGGGCGAGGTTGGCGTGACACCGGGGTAGCGAGGAGTGCGCCAGGCAGTAGGCTTGACGCCATTCATCCGAGGTAAGAGCCGTATGCGTTAGTAGCGCCCGTACGGATCTGCGCGGGGGGCGGTCAGCAATGGCCGTCCCTACCGCGACCGAACCAGGATGGATGCCGCTATCGATGATCGCAATCTTCATAGCGCGGAAAACAAATCTAACATGCTTGGGGAGACAGCTCCCTTGCGCTTCGCATATTTTGGTCGCGGCTCGGCAAGACAAGAAAGACTTGCGCCGATTTCCAATCGGCGCGCAGGATGCCATCCTGCCCCACAGGCCGAGCACATTTGAGGCTCTTGTCCGGCGTGACCTTGCAGACGCGCCACGGCGCTCGGCGCGGGCCAATGGGACTGTTGCTCGCGGCTGAAAGCGGAGCGCCGAGACGAATCAGTTCAGGCGCGGCAGGCGCTGCAGGCATGAGTGCCCGCGCCACAACAACAATGGGTTATGGCTTAGTGGCAACATGCCGCCTTTGCGGGCGGCGGAGGGACGTCCATTGCGGGACTGCGCTGAAAGAAGCCGTCCGGACGGAATTGGAACCCAAGCATCGCCACTGGCATCACAGGCCAATCTTCGGGACGCGGCACGTGATTGTGGGCGAACACGTACCATAGCGTGATCTCGGTGTTGTCCACCCTTCGATTCGCCTTGGTCCAAACCGGCAGGCCATCTCCCGTGGGATGCTGATTCGGATAGTCCCCGGCCGCGAAACGCTCCTTCGGATTGTAGGGCGTCACCCAGAGGTGATTCGATGTGAACCCCGCACGGCGCATCACTGCGGCGTCCGGCTGGACGAGGGGCGGGCAGTTTTCGCCTGGAACCAAACGGTACCCCACTGGCCGCCCGAGCCGGTTCTTCTTACTCGGGTTCACCACGCGCCAGAAACGCGCGGTGGCGGTGTTTACGCGCCGCTGCGCTTCCGTTTCTGTGGCCAGCGGCGTTTCTTCGGCAACGAATGCATTGCCGTGCGGGTTGCTGGCGCCGGTGGGCACGCCGAGACTGTTCACCTCGTAGACCGAATTGTTCGGGCCGTCTACGCTCGGCACCAGGCGGGCCGCGAAAATATGCTGATGAAATGGCGCGTTTAGTTGCGGGGCCACTTGCATGCCATGAGCGGACGTCTCCCCAGGGGCCAACGCCGTCGTGTTCATGATCCCCGTCAGCTTGATCTCGCATTGAATGGATCCGTCTTGGTAGAAATACCAATAGAATCCATATTCGTAATTCCCGACTGTGGCGATGAACGAAACCGACAGCCGCCGCGACCTACGCACTTCCGATTGGCCAGTCCGCCAATCCGTGTGCTTCCAAAGAATGCCGAAGTCTTCTTCATGCAGGCACACCGCATTCTTGAGCGGTGTCACTTTGCCGTGGCTGTCCACAAGAGGAAAATCAAAGTAATGGATTACGCCGAGACAATCGCAGCCCAGCGCCAATGAGTTGGCCAGCATGCCGAGGCCGTATTCGCCGATGTCGAACGCGTTCTTGCGATAATACTGCTCGCCTGGATCGCCGTACGGAACTACCATTTCGCAAATCGATGCGCGGTACAAAATCGGCCGCTCCACGCCATCGTCGTTGTAGCTGATGGTGTGAAGCACCAGACCCTCCCGCGATGTGAAGCCCACGCGGAACTTCCATTTCTGCCACTCGACCTGGTTGCCTTCCACGCTGAAGCTGGGGCCTTCGGGCTGAACGATCTCGACCGGCTTGAGATCTTTGCGCAGGTTGGGAATGTACTCCCGCGCCCAGTTTCCGGGCTCCGGCGGCAGCGGCGCGCTGGGATATTCCTCGATGCGGACCACGTCCATTTTGTAGAGATCCACGACGATCACCATGCTGTCGATGGGCCGCGCGTAGCCGTTGTCTTTCGGCTCAGACCGCACAAAGCACAACGCCCGCATTCTTCGCAGGCCTTGATCTTCCGGCAATTCGCTGCCATACAAACCGGCCGACCAGGGTTCCACCATCACCAGATCGGCGTTTGACACGCCACGCTTCTCGAGCGCGGCTTGGAACAGCGGCGACCGGTGGACGGCTTGTTCCACCTCACTGAACTCGTCAAGCATGATGGAAGGCTGGACCCCGCTCGGAAGCGGCGTGACGGAGGCGACGGATCTCTTGGATAGATCCACCACTGCCTCGTACGACGCGCGTTTGCCGCGGTCCAGGAGAACGGCCAGCGCCTTGCGTTCAAACGGGCTCCCGGGCTGATGCTTCTCGACCAGGGTTTTTGGGGGCTCTATCAAATTGATGGAGACAATCCGAACATTATCGCCAAGGTGCTTTTCATTCGCTAATACGCGTACTGCTTCTTCCAGTTCGGCGGCGTCCAAGGGATCGAGTGGATGCAGGGATGAATCGGAAACAGACGCAGCCGAAGTCTTCGTGGATGGGGCCGCTGGCTGAATCATCAGGCTGTTTAGGCTAGCATAATCGCGCTGCCAACAGGCCGGCAACGTCCCCGGCCCGCGCAGCCTCGACAGCATCGAGGCCATTTTGGGTTCGGCTTCTCTCCTGCTCAGTATAGTTGTTCGGGTTAGCGGTAACTTTTGACAAAATTGCGGCGCCTAATCTGAAACAGCACAATAGGAAAGCGGTTGACTGCGGCAGCGTTAACGTTTACGCTGGCTAAGTCGGGAGACAAGAACATGACTTCAATCACCAGGCGGGGACTGCTCGGTTCTGCGAGTGCGGCGGCCGGAGTTGCAGCGCTCCTGCCTTCCTCCGCAAACGCTCAGACTGCGGCGCCCGCCCATCCAGCGCCGCCCATTCCTCCGCCGCCGCCCAACATGGCGACGGTGATAGATATTCCGCCGACCACCTCGACGATTGCCGATCGCGACCGCCGCGAGCAATGGTGGCATGAGGCGCGGTTCGGCATGTTCATCCACTTTGGCCTGTATAGC
>Ga0302325_10032537_pt1 | contig 10707 bp, 8 predicted proteins | sample Palsa_T0_2_FD_201948 | JGI IMG/M metagenome (GOLD analysis project Ga0302325, IMG submission 201948) | Peat permafrost microbial communities from Stordalen Mire near Abisko, Sweden - Palsa_T0_2 | ecosystem: Environmental > Terrestrial > Soil > Palsa > Peat permafrost | place: Sweden: Abisko...
AACAGGGCCGATCCCGCCACCCCCAGGCTGTTGCCGGCCGACCCCAGCGCCCTCGAGCCGCGCGGATCGTTCTGCACAACGAAACTGAATCCGTCCGCGTAGCTGAACTGCCCGCCATTACCTCCTACACAGATGTAGGTAAAGCTGGCAGTGAACGAACTGACGTTCTGAGGAACCGCATAAAAACCACTGGTTGCTTCGGTGGTGTGACTGTCGGTGAGGGTGAAGGTTGACCCGTCGCCGGAATATCCCATGGTTGGCGTGAATCCCGAGGGATAAGACAGGTTTGCCGGTGAAAAACCGCTGAAACCGGTGATATCCGCTCGCACAGCGGTAAGCGAGGTTCCCACTAGAAGTGCAAAAGCAGCCAACATCCCCAATCGTGATCTCATTTTCTCTCCTTCAGATACCAGGTAGGCTCACATGCAGAGTGGTACTAAATTGCCTGAAAAAGTCAATGATAAGTGATGAAAAACGTTCTAAAATGGTTTTAATGAAGTTTTATGAATGCGCAAATGCGCATTTTCGGTCATTTTCGGTGGGTTCCCGCGCCGATGAAATAAGTGTGAGCATCCGCGTTGGATGCCATCGGCGCAGCAAATCCGCAGCAGTCGGATTTCAATTCAGGAGGAGAATCAACTGCGGCGACGGCGGCTGAGAATTGAAAGTACGCCAAACCCCATTGCTGCGCATGCCGGCTCGGGCACGGGTGAGGAGACACCGGCGATTTCAGCCGTGCTGACCGCAGTGGCCAGGGATGCGCCCTGCGTGTTGAAAGCGTTGTCGATCAGGGTGTAATCCGAGCCGTCGACGACGCCGTCGTAGTTGAAGTCGCCGTTGTACCAACCGGTTAGAGCGGTGGGGTTGGATTGATCGGCCAGATAGGCGTTGTCGATCAGGCTGTAGTCCGAGCCATCCACTTTGCCATCCAGATTGGCGTCGCCGTAATAGGTGTATTTGACCAGGATATCTGAAGCGCCGGGAGTGGTGCTGTCGTATAGGTGAGTCGAGTTGAACAGCGTGCTGCCATTTTGATTGTTTTGAACGACGCCCAGCGTGGTGAGATGGGAGGGGTTGGTACTCGCAGATGAACTGACGATACCGCCGGTGCCATTCCAGCTACCGCCCGCAGCTGCATCGTAACCCTGTTGGAGCTGGTTGGAGATTGCCACCGGGAACATCCAGGTCGTTGTTGGCTAGGTCGAGCAGGCCGGTCCATAAACCGGGGCCGCCGGCGATGGTCAATCCACTGGAGATCAACAGCTGGCGATTGGACGACACCGTTGTTGGGGCCAACGTCGCAGCTGCGCCGGCGTTGACGGTCAGCGCGTTGGTCCGAACCAGAAAGCCGGTGCCGGTATTGGCACCGAAAGTGAAGGTGCCCGCGTTGATGGTGGTGCCACCATAGCTGATGGTGCCGTTGAGGAGGAGCAGGCCGGTGCCGTTTTTCACAAGATTGGGCCCCGACGAATAGCCGCTCAATCCACCGCTGATGTTTAGGGACGCCCCCCCCGGGATTGTCGTGTTCAGACCCCAGTCGAAATGCATGGGTGCGGAGATGATCTGGTTGCCCGACACTACGGTGATGGCGGAGTTGTTTACCGTGTCCCCGGTCTCATCGATCCTCAGCGTTCCGCCCGTGCCCTGCGCGATGGTGTCGCCATACGAGTTGCCGAGCGTGAGTTGACCGATGGTCACATCACCGTTGAGATTGATTGTGGCGGGGGTCGTCGTTCCCGAGGGCGTGGCAATGATGACGTGGGCCGCGTCGCCGTTAGGGACGCCGTTGGTCCAATTGGCTGGCGATGTCCAGCCGCCACCGCCGCTGCCGTTCCACTTGCTGGCAAATGAGCCTTGCAACGTATACGAAAAACCCACGGTGGCGGTCAGAGCCGGATCACCGCCGATTAAAAACGCGTAGCTGCCCGGCAACAGCGTGCTCGTGGAGTACAGGTACTGGACATTGTCTCCAACCACGGCACTGTTCAGCGTCGTGTCGGACTCTGGCGCACCCAGGACATACTGATGGCTGGTGAAATTGTAGATAGCCGGGCGCACTTCCAACGTCAGGTTCGGGAACAAAACTGCGGCGGTGTTGAGCGATGACGTGCCTGCCAGGGGTGAGGTAACATTCCAGTTCAGCGATGCGGTAAGCCCATAGAGCGGGCTGCTGGACTGGAACAAAACCACCGACTGCGTGCCAGCTGAAATGTTTCCGCTGGCCCAGCCTGACTGGGTGGTCGCGATTGGCCCGGCGGCACCACCGATCAGCAGCGATTTCTCTCCACCCTCGAGGATTGCCAGACTGCTGTCATAATCGGCTTGTCCGGCACCGTTGATGGGATCCAGCGCTCCGCTGCTGGTGTTGGTCGGGCGCGTGTAGGCATAACTGTATTTATCCGCCCCTGCCATCAGCAGGCTTCGGATCACCACACCGTGCTCGGCATCGATTTGATTGTTGGCCTGGGCGTTCCCCCAGAGCGCGGTTGCATAACCCGACACGATGGCGGATGCGAAACTTGCGTCGGTCGTGGGGATGGAAATGTCGGCATGCTGCTTGCCGGGAGAACCCGCCGGGTTGAAAAACTGCTGCGAGTCCTGGATCCCCGACACTGCCAGACCGTTAAAATTGGACCATGCCAGATACTGCGGCACGGTGAAACCGGTGCCACCGGTGACCGCACTGGAAACCCATACCACATCCGCCGCGTTGATCATGTAATCCATGCGGCGGTCATCATCCAGCAGAGCGCTGGTTGAACCCTGCGACGCGACGTAGCTGTTATTGATCACCTCAGCGCCACCGGCAAAACTGCCGGGCAAAGGACCGATTCCCGTTGCGCCCGCCGGGTCAAGGACAATGGTCAGAAAATCCTGGGCCGATTCGTCATAAACATTGGTTACATAGCTGAACGCGGTTGACTGATATTGCCCGTAGAAATAGTCCCCGACCGTCTGTGCATGGCCCGAAACAGTGTTGGCATTGCCAGTGGCCATGTCGGCATGGAATGTAATGTCGCTAAACGCCCCGCCCAGAGCACCCCAACCGACAGTTAGCGAAGAAGAACCGGAGAAATTCACGGGAGCGTACGGGTCAAGGGTCGTTCCGATTGCATAGGGGTTGTAAGCTTCAATCTGCTCTACGGGAACGGCGCATAGCCCCTTTGCTGTGAGTTGAAGAACGGCCAAGGCCGTCGAGACCGTCAGAATCCGCTTGCCCAAGCATCTTCTCCAATACCCCGCGCCCATTCTAAGATACGCTCGGGCGTTTTCAAGAGTTCGCTCTATTTGGAATATCACTAATGCAACGAACCTATTGATGGCACAGGCGTTGACTCATCCTTTAACTGCACCCCGCTTAATCGGCGATGAATGGACTGTTGAATCAGCCAAAATAATGTCGTTGCCGCAGCCGCAGGGGGAAGATGGCGGGGGTTGATATTGGACACGCAGTTGCGGTCGGCATCGGTTCTTCCGGGACCGGGGTTGTAGGTGAGATACGCACCCAGGCTATCAGCGTTTCCCAAGCCGGGGCGCTCTCCGATCAGGATGATCGACAGGCGGCCTACGAGCAACTGGCCGATCTGATCGGCAATGGCGACCCGCGCCTGGGTGGCAACGCAAATCGGTCCGGCCGAAATGCCGGCCTGGGATAGGGAGGCGAGAAGGGTCCGGACCACTTTGGTTGCGTGCCGCTGGGCGGCGGTGGCGGATAGGCCATCGGCGATGATCAGCACCACATCCACTGCGTCACTCGCTTTTGATCGCAGCAAATCGATGCTGGCTTGATCCAGCTGCCGCCCCAGGTCGGGTCGCTGCAGGTAAACACCGCGATCGGTGGCACAGCTTCGCAATGGCAGAATCGGCAGGCACAAGTCCCGCTCAAGGGCTTGTACATCCAATTGGGAATACACTGCATCGCGCGCATCGGCATGATCCGCGGCAAACGCGAGGCATTGTGCAGTGGGTAATGATCCGCCGGCGCGCCCCAGTGCGATGCGGGCGCTGGTTCGTGATCGAAGGGATTGCCAGGGGTCGGAGTGCATATGCTAAACAAAGAAATTCAAGAAATTCAAATGCGACGTTCGACGTTTGCATTTTCTTTGGTCCCAAGCAACAACCGGTTCCTGTCGTCAAGTTCCAAAAGACGCGTCCGCTCATCCGCAATCCGCATTTTCGAAAGCCAATTCGCAAACTCCGGTGCCGGTTTCAAACCCAGCAATTGCCGCACATATTGGGCGTCATGAAAACTGGTGGACTGATAGGCCAGCATGATGTCATCCGCGCCCGGCACTCCCATGAAATAATTGCACCCGGCCGATGCCAGCAGGGTGATCAGCGTATCGCTGTCGTCCTGATCCGCCTGGGCGTGATTGGTGTAGCAGACATCCACACCCATCGGCAGACCCAGCAGCTTGCCGCAGAAGTGATCCTCCAAACCGGCGCGGATGATCTGCTTGCCATCGTACAAATACTCAGGCCCGATGAACCCGACGACGCTGTTGACCAGCAGCGGTTTGAACTCGCGCGCAACCGCATGGGCGCGGGCCTCGAGCGTCTGCTGATCGACGCCATGATGTGCATTGGCGCTGAGAGCCGACCCCTGGCCGGTTTCGAAATACATCACATTCTGCCCCGCCTTTCCGCGTTTCAGCGACAGCGTTGCATCATGGGCTTGCTTCAGCAGGGCCAGATCAATTCCGAAACTGGTGTTGGCGGCCTGGGTTCCCGCGATCGACTGGAAACACAAATCCACCGGCGCGCCATCCTCGATCGCCCGCAGCGTTGTTGTCACATGCGCCAACACGCACGATTGCGCGGGGATTTCGTACTCGCGAATCAGCGAGTCGGTCATGTGCAGCAGGGCTTTGACGGTGGTGAGATTGTCCGTCGCCGGATTGATGCCGATGCAGGCATCGCCGCAACCGTAGAGCAGGCCATCCAGGATGCCGGCGGCGATTCCGCCGGGATCGTCGGTCGGATGATTGGGTTGCAGGCGAATCGCCAGATGGCCGGGCAGACCAATCGTATTTCGAAATGCGGTGACCACCCGGCATTTGCCGGCGATCAAAATCAAATCCTGATTCCGGCAAATCTTGCTCACGCCGGCGACCATCTCAGGCGTCAGCCCCGGCGCAACCGCCGCAAGCATTTCGGTCGTGGTCGTGTACTCCAGCAGCCATTCACGAAATTGCCCGATGGTGAGATTGGCAACCGGCGCGAAGGCGGTTCGATCGTGCCTGTCGAAAATCAACCGGGTCACTTCATCCTGCTCGTAAGGAATGACCGGCTCGGCAAGAAACGCCGTCAGTGGCAAGTCCGCCAGCGCCATCTGAGCCGCGACCCGCTCGCGGGCATTACCGGCGGCGATTCCCGCAAGTTGGTCCCCCGAGCGCAGAGGCGTAGCCTTGGCCAGAAGATCCTTCAGATCCGCAAAGCTGTAATGGGTTCCACGAAGCGTGGTGAAGTAAGCCGACATCTGGTTGACGGATTCTACTACGGCAACAGCAGCCAGACGATTCCGCAGACTACCAGGATTTCGATTGCCAGAATCAGCATCACCGGAGACGCCAGCGGTTTACCGGGCTTGCGCGCGTCGAACTTGCGACGTGCAGGGGCTTTATTCTCCAGCATCGCAAGAATCAGGTTTGCGCGAAAGCGGGATACCCCCAATTTTTCGGCTGTGCTCAGAAGCGCAACCCGGTCGGAGAAGGTGAATCCAAAAGGCTGCAACTTCGAAGCAGCGTGTTCAGAAAACCCGCGTTCGACAACAGCGGAGATATCAAGCTGCAGTGTCGATCTTCTTGCCTGCTGCTCCAAACCGGTTCTGAGGTGTTCCGAAGAGCCGGATTCGTCCCGTACCTGCGTCTCCGTATCCCGGCGTCTTGCCAGATCGTTCAGTGCCCGTTGTGTGAGGAATGAATTGCCGGGAAAACTTGCGCGGATTCGTCTCGCCTGACGACGGTAGTCGTCGCTGCCCAAAGCAGGCTGGGGATCGAGATAAATCACAAACACATTATAGGTACGCCGGCCTGAAATCCGGTCAAAATTCACCGGTTCGCGCCAGGGTGTTGCACCACCGATTCAATAATGGCGGGAATCGCCTCCGCCCGGTTACACTCCCCCCCGTGAACTGGCGCGTATCGCGGATCGGGCGTATTTGTGAATCGTCGTAGAAAATGGCTGAAGCTTACTCTCTGGATCGTCGCACTGCTGATGGTGGTGCTGGCCAGCCTGTCGGTGATGAGCTACATCGCGATCCGCCGCACCCCCGATTGGTATCAGCCGGACACCAGCACCCAGGAGCAGCGCAGCAGGGCCGCCGATCGGCTGGAAAACATGCTGAGCCTTCTGGTCAACTGGGGCCAGCAAAAGCACTTTGCGAAGCCCGCAACCACCGACCCGCAAAACGCCGGTCAGGCCCGGTCGATCCTCTCGCAAAAAGCCGACGAGGCATTTCCAATTACCTTCACAGACGACGAATTGAATGCGCTGTTCAACAAGTGGGCCAACACGCACGATCGCCGCGAATGGTTCGAACAATATGTCGAAGATCCCCGACTGGTTATCCGCGGCAATCAACTCATCGTTGTCGGCAAGGCAAAGGCGCTGGACATGGTTGTCAGCCTTGTCTTTGAACCGAAGCTGACGGATGACGGGAAATTGGATCTGAAACTGGCGCATGTGCTGGGCGGGGTCTTGCCGCTGCCCGATGCGTTGTGGTCGGGCCGGAAAGATGCGATCGAGCGGATTCTTCGGGAGAAGCTGCCGCTGTATCAGCAGGATGCCGGCATCTCCCCCGATGGTGTCGCCAACGGTGATGCAGCCTCCGCCGCGATGAATCAACTGCTGCTGTCCATGCTGCATTACAAACCCACTGCAGCTGTCATTTTTGTACCGATTGTCTGGGAAGCTCAAATGTCCAAAAGCCTGCCGGTGAAGATCACCGCATTGTCGATTCACGATCACACGATTGAGATGACCGCCGAGCCGATGAGTGCCGACGAGCGCCGTGCACTGCTGGAAGAATTGAGAAGGCCCGAGGAGATCCCGGTGAACAAAGAATCCGCTCCATAATCGAGGCCGCGTAATTCAGAGCAGCATTGTACCACGCGGCAGTCGTCGGTATGCTCACACGCCGATGCATTTCAGGAGGTTTGCAGCATGGTTCGCAAGCTTATGCCGTTCTCGCTGTTGGCTTTGATCATCGTTCTTTCGCCGCAGTTGCGGGCCGACGATGCTGCTGATGATCAGGCTTTTTTCGACAAACAGACCAGCAAGTTCATCAAGCTCCAACCCAAGCGATTGACCGCGGATGTGTTGAACAAGGTGTTCAATGCCATTCTTTACCAGGTGAATGTCGTCACCAGCGATGGAGGCGGGAACAACGCAGTTGTAGCCCGCACCGGCGATGATATCGCAATCATCACCATACCGTCCTCGACCGCCGAAATGCCGGATTGTGTGAAGCTGATCAAGGCCGATTTCACGCTCAAGTCCGACGCGGATGCCAAGATGTTTCAGGATGCGCTGGACGTGGTGTATCCGATCGACACGACATTCAACAAGGACGATGTGAATGCCAGGGCGATCCGCCACAACGGCAACCAGTGGACATTCGTCCGCGGGAAATTCTTCGATCACTTCAAGGGATTCATCGTTATTACCGAGGACAGCGGAAAGGTGACGAACGTGAAGTGGACGCTGGACGATATTAAGTGATTAGTGATCCGGGGATTGTCACGAAGGCGCCGTCTGAAAGACGTAGCCGAAGCTTCTCACCGTTTCGATGCATACCGCGGCGGGCCCCAGAGCCTTGCGGATCCCGGCGATATGCACGTCTACCGTCCGTTCGGTGACGTCCGTATCATCACGCAGGGCCGCTTCGATAATTTCATCCCGGGACAGAACCGTCCCGGCATGAAGTGCAAGAACTTCCAACACGCGAAACTGGGCCGCGGTGAGCGTGAGCGGCGCGCCTCGATAAGATACTTTGCGACCGCCAAGGTCGATGCTCAGGTCACCCGCCCGAACAAGGGCCGGAGGATTTTCGGGGAGGTTTGATCGGCGAAGCAGCGCCTTCACCCTTGCCACCAGTTCCTTTGGATCGAAGGGTTTGACCAGATAATCATCAGCCCCGGTCTCCAGACCCAGAACCCGGTCAGCGGCACTCCCCCGTGCGGAAAGCACAAGAATCGGCAGCCTCTGCTTTCGGGGATCCGCACGCAGTTGCGCGCAGACTTTTAGGCCGTCGATGTCCGGCATCGTCAGGTCCAGCACCACCAGATCAAGCTGATGTTTCCTTGCGATGCTGAGCCCGGTGCTGCCGTCTCGCGCGACGATCACCTCGAAGCCTTCCTGCTCCAGGAAACGCCGGACATATCGGGAGAATTCCTCCTGATCGTCGACAACCAGGATCGTCTGCTGGTTCATTTGAACCGACCTTCAATAACTCCGGCACCGGCCCGTGGTCCTCATCGCCGAGGCAATCAGACCGATCCTAGAAATAGTTGAAGGCTGCTCAAAGAGCAATTGGCAGGCATCAGGGCATGGAGATCACTTCACCAGCGGCCGGTCGGAATTGCCGGTCGCATCGCGGACGGTGGCGAGAATCGCAGGCAGCGGAGATTTGAGCGGCGCGGGCGGCGGGAAGCCCTCCCAACCACCGCCGAGACTCTGGCACACATTCACAAAGTCGGACACCGCCGTGTTCTCGCTCACCGCTTGCTGGTCTTGCAATGCAAACAGCGAGCGCTGTGCGTCGAGCACATTGAGGTAATCGATGATGCCGCGATCATATCGCTGGGTCGCCAGGTCCAGTGCCCGCCGGGCGTCGGCGATGGCGCGACCCAGGCTGTCAAGTCGAAGCCGTTCGGCATCGTAGGTGGTCAGGCCGTTGTCCACCTCGGCGATCGCGCTCAACACCACCTTCTTGAAGTTGGCAGATTGAGCGCGGGTTGCCTGGTTCTGAGCCTGGATGTTGGCGTCGACAGTTCCGAAATCCAGCAGCGGCCAACTGATCGCCGGCGCCGCTTCCCACAATCCCCGGTAGGCAACCGGTTCGCGACCGAAGCCCTGTGACTCAAAACCACCGGCGGCGGTCAGATAGACGCGCGGATAGAGGAAGGTCGTGGCGACGTCGAGCCGGGCGTTGGCGGCCATCAGCTGCGCTTCGGCCTGGCGGACGTCGGGCCGGCGGCGTAAGAGGTCCACGGGAAGTCCCGCGTCGATTTCAGCCGGTGGCCGGGGAAGAGCTGCTTCGGCATCCAGTTCGCGCAGAAGCGCATCCGGCTGTTCACCGAGAAGGACCGCCAGATTTCGCTTGGCCATCAGGAGCTGGGCTTCCAGCGGCGGCAGTGTCGCCTGAGTCGTCTCAACTTCCCGGTCGGCCAGTGCGGAGTCCAGTTCATTCGTGATGCCCCGTTGAAACCGCTGCCGCTCAACATCCGCCGCATTCTTCTGAACATCAATCGACTTCTGGGCAATCGCAACGCGCAGCTGGAGGGTTCGAACTTCGACATAGTTGCGAGCGACCGCACCCAGAAGCGTGACCAGCACCTGATTGCGAACCTCGTTGGCGACGGCAGTGTCGGCGGCAAGAGCCTGCCCCTCGCGGCGGAGGTTGCCGAAGATGTCCAGTTCAAATGCGGTGTCAACTCCGAGCACCTGCGTCACGGATCGCAGGGCACTGGTGTTGACGGATGCGGCCAGCGGCCCATCGACCAGACCACCTCGGGCGAGGTTGTTACTCGTTCCCTGACCTCCAACCCCGCTTAGCTTGATGTCGGGAAGCGACTGACCGCCGAACTGAGCGAGCAGCGCGCGGGATTGCTGGAGACGGTCGATCGCTTCCCGGATGTCAAGGTTGCCGTTTACAGCACGAGCGAGCAGAGAGTTCAACTCCGGATCATGCAGTGCCTCCCACCAGTGGGCCAGGTCGGTTAAAGGCGGCGCGTGCATGGCGACAACAGTCTTGGTGGAAGGGGCGGTGGCCGGCTGGGTAGATGGCCATTGGCTGTAGTTGGCCGACATTGCCATCTTGGGCCGGACATAGTCGGGGCCGGCGTTGCAGCCGGCGAAGAGGGTGGCTCCGGAGATCAATGCGAGAATTGTGCGTTTCATAGAGTTCAAATGTGAATGGTGGAAAACCAGTGGCACCTCGCCAGGCATCTCATCCTCCCGGCGGAGGCGACGTTGCGTTGTCCTTGTCCTGATTTGCCGTCACCTCTTCTCCCGGCGTGATGGCACTGCTCAGATTCAGTGCTACGTGGTCACCGGCATTCACGCCGCTCGCCAGCACGACGGTATCCCCGTTGTCCTTGGCAACCGTCACAGGTCGAAAATCAACTTTATTGTCGCCATTGACCACGGCCACTTGAAGCCCACCGGGACGAAAAAGAATCGCGGCTGCGGGGACCTCAAGCAATCCCTGCTGGTTCAGCTGGAAGGTGACGTGCACGTACATGCCGGGCTTGAGCGTCAGGTCGGCATTGGGGATGTCCACCTCGATGCGTTCCGTGCGTGTCTGCGGATCGATGCTCATCGCCGATCTGGCGACCTTCCCCTGGAAAACCCGGCCAGAATGTTGATCGCCGGTGGCGTCGGCTCCGAGGCCGACGATCATGTCGGCGGCCGCCTTTTGCGGAACGTTCACGAAGACGCGGATGGTCTTGAAGCGTGCCATCGTGTAGAGCCACGAACTGTTTG
>Ga0302325_10032538_pt1 | contig 10707 bp, 11 predicted proteins | sample Palsa_T0_2_FD_201948 | JGI IMG/M metagenome (GOLD analysis project Ga0302325, IMG submission 201948) | Peat permafrost microbial communities from Stordalen Mire near Abisko, Sweden - Palsa_T0_2 | ecosystem: Environmental > Terrestrial > Soil > Palsa > Peat permafrost | place: Sweden: Abisko...
GTTGTCGGAGCTGTAATGGTTGAGGCTGTGGACCTTACCGCGGAGGCGCGGAGAGGCGGAGGAAAACGCGGAGTACGCTAGAATTGCGTTGATGCCCTATAGCTATCTCTTGGTCGAAGTGGACGAGGCCGGCATCGCGCTCGTCTCGATCAACCGGCCGGATAAGCTGAACGCGCTCTCGGGGGCGGTGGTGGCGGAATTGGAGAGTGCATTTGCGGATATCGCGACCCAGAGCGCCATTCGCGCGCTTATCCTCACGGGCGCGGGCGAGAAGGCATTTGTGGCCGGGGCGGATATCGGTGAGTTAGCGCAGCTTACGGCTTTCGATGCGCGCCAGTTCGCGCTGCGCGGGCAGCGGACATTCCGTATGCTTGAAACCATGCCGAAACCTTCCGTGGCCGCCATCAACGGCTATGCGCTGGGCGGCGGCTTGGAACTTGCCATGGCCTGCAGCGTGCGGTTTGCGGCCGAGACCGCCAAGATGGGGCAGCCGGAAGTGAAACTCGGAATTATCCCCGGCTACGGCGGCACGCAGAGGCTGCCGCGGCTGGTGGGCCGGGGCCGCGCGCTCGAATTGCTGCTTTCGGGCGAGACGATATCCGCCGGGGAAGCGTATCGCATCGGCCTGGTAAATGCCGTGATTCCGCAAGCGGAGCTGTTGAGTTACAGCCGCGCCTGGCTGGGCAAGACATTAGCCAACGCGCCTTTGGCGGTAGGCTTGGTAATGGAAGCGGTGGATACGGGCCTTAACGCCGGGCTGGAAGAAGGCCTGCGTTTTGAAGCCGCTGCGTTCGGGGTCAGCGCGGCCACGGAAGATCGTCACGAAGGGACGCGCGCGTTTCTCGAGAAGCGCCGCGCGATATTCGCGGGAAAGTGAACATGTCTAAAGTATTCGAGGGCCAGCTTACGGCGGCCGGTTTGAAGTTTGCCATCGTGGTGGGCCGCTTCAACAGTTTCATCACGGAGCGTTTGCTTGCTGGCGCAATCGATGCGCTGACGCGTACGGGGGCCGACGCCGCGCAGATCGACACAATTAAAGTGCCGGGGTCGTGGGAGATCCCACTAGTGGCAGCCGAGCTTGCGCGGCAGCATCGCTACGATGCGGTGATTTGCCTGGGCGCCGTGATTCGCGGCGAGACGCCTCATTTCGACTACGTGGCGGGCGAAGCTGCCAAGGGGATCGCGCATGCGTCGGCCGAAACGGGCGTGCCGGTTGCATTCGGCGTGCTCACCACCAACACGCTGGAACAGGCGATCGACCGGGCGGGCGGAAAGGGCGGCAACAAGGGCTTCGACGCCGCCATGACGGCAATTGAAATGGCGAATTTGATGCGTACGCTGCGCCAGGGCTCCTAATGCCGTCGCGCCATAAATCGAGGGAACGCGCACTCCAGATTCTCTTCTCCTGGGATGCGCGCAAGCAACCCGTGGACGACGCCATCAACGCCTATTTCAATACGCTCTACGCGGATGAGCAGCCGGCGCCGGACGATTTCGCGGCGGCGCTGGTGCGCGGCGCGGTGGAACATGGAGCGGACCTCGATCAACGCATCTCGCGGCACGCGGAGCATTGGCGGCTGGAGCGCATGCCGGCGGTGGATCGAAACATTCTGCGTCTGGCCGTCTATGAGCTGACGTTCGTGGGCACGCCCGCGGCGGTAGCGATCGACGAAGCCATCGAATTGGCCCGCAAATTCTCCAATGAGGAATCGGCGCAGTTCGTGAATGGCGTGCTGGACGCGGTGCACCGCGAAATCGGCGTGAGTCCGCCGCCGGCGTAATGGCCCGTGGCGGGTGGGCAAGCTAAAGCATGCCCCACCAAGTGCAGTGAAGCTGCCGTTTGTGGGCCGTCAGCTTGATCCACGAGCCTTTGCAGTCGTCCTTCTCGGTGTTGGCGATCAGCCCATGATCGACGAAGGTTCCGACGGGCATCTTATGCGCCAACTGTGGAACGCCGCCCATGTGATCGCCGTGATAGTGGGTGACGACCAGATAATCGATACGCTTCACGCCGGCATCGGCCGCGGCCGCCGCGATGCGGTCCGCGTCGCGATTATGGAAGCCGGTGTAGCCGGCGTCGACCAGCATGCTCTCGCCCGAAGGTGAAACGTAGAGCGTGGATTTGCCGCCTTCGACATCGATGGCGTATACCTGGAGGGATTGGGCGGCGCAGAAGGCTGGGAGTAGAAGGAAGAGGTAACGCATGAATTTCCGATTCTACAGGGGGTTGGTTACAGAGCGATGACTTGCTGATTTTAGACGCCGTGGGAAAGCTAAAAGATGGCCCACCTATGCCTCAATTTATAAGCTGGGGCAGTAACTCGCCGGCCAGGCCGCGCAAGGCGCAGTCGACCGTGGCCGAATAAGGCGTCTCTTCCGGATTGATCTCAATCGTTTTGGCGCCGGCTTGCCTGGCGTAGGGAATCAGTCCCGCCGCCGGATGCACCACAGCCGAGGTTCCGATCACGAGGAAAACCTGCGCTGCCGCGACCGCGTGTTCGGCCTCTTTGATCATGCCTTCCGGCAGCGGTTCGCCGAACCACACCACGCCGGGACGCGCCATTCCTCCGCACGCGCAGTGGGGCGGAATTTTGGGGAGCGGCGCGCGGCGGTTAGGAAAATTCGCGCCGCATTGGGTGCAGAGCATGCGCCAGATATCGCCGTGCAGCTTGAGGATTTTGCCGCTGCCTGCCAGATCGTGCAGACCGTCCACATTCTGCGTGATCAAAGTGAAGCGCGGCTTGCGCTTTTCCATCTCGACCAGCGCGTGATGGGCGGCGTTGGGCTGCGCCTTGGCAATCGCCTGGCGGCGCCAATCGTACCACTCCCATACCAGCCGTGGATCGCGCGCGAAAGCCCCGGGCGTGGCCAGTTCTTCAGCCTTGTAATCTTTCCAAAGGCCGCCCTGGCCGCGAAACGTGGGCACGCCGCTCTCGGCGGAGACGCCGGCGCCGGTCAGGATGGCAACGGACGTGGCTTGCGCCAACCACTCTCGGGCTTGGGAAAGATCCACCACTACCGGTTGAACAACTTCTCCAGAATCATGACCTGACGCTCGGCTTTATCGAGAAAACTCTTGGCCGAATCGGGGTCGTGGTCGTTCAGGGCGTCGGAAGCGCCTTTCATGTAGCCATCCATCAGGCCCGCCGGGTCGGTGAATTTCGAACTGAGATTGAGACCGCTGCTGGCCATGGAACGTTGCATGGATTGCAGCGAGCCGTGGATGCCGTTGACGCGGACGGTTAGTTGCATCATCCGCTCGCGCGCGGCTTGCATTGCCGCACGGCTTGGATCTGGGGGCGGGGCGGCGGCCGGGGGCGGGGGCTGCTGGACCGTTGGCTGGGGCGCGGGTTCTTGCGCGGGCTGCTGTGCCGGCTGTTGGATGGGCTGTTGCACGACTGGCTGTTGGAGCGCAGGGCGAGCTTCGCTCGCCCTGGCAGGCGGAAGCGCCTGCCCCACCGGGGCCGTAGTCCGCTTGGTTGGAGCAGGCTCGGCCGGAGCAGGCTCGGCGGGTGTCTGTTGCACTGCCGGTTGCGGCGCGGGCACGAGCGGCGGCGGGGTTTGCGCTTGTGTGGGCTGCTGAATTACCGGTGTCTGCGGAGCAGCCTTGGTCTCTTTCCACGGTCCGAACTCGATGGCGGCGATCACCGCCGCCGCAGTCGCTAGCGCACCCACTGCCATCCACAATCCGCGTCTGCTCCGCGGTTTCTGGGCGATCACCGCCGGCACCGGCATCGGCGCCGGCATCGGGATTGGCGCCGGGGCCGATACCGGCTGCGTGATGGCCTGGGCTGCGAATGCTATATTTCCCAGCGCGTTGCGGAAGGCTCCGGCTGTCTGGAACCGCGCCGCCCGGTCTTTCGCAACCGACATCAGAATGGCATCGTTCAATCCCTGCGGCAGCTTCGGATCGATCACCACCGGCGGAACCGGCATCTTTTGCAAATGCGCCGACATGATGGCGAACTGGCTGTCGCCATCGAACGGCCGCTGGCCCGTCACCAGCTCATAAAGAGATACGCCCACCGAATACAAATCCGCCCGCGAATCGATGTCGGAGGCTCCCTGGATCTGTTCCGGCGACATGTAGTAGAGCGACCCCATGGTGGTCCCGGTCATGGTGAGCCGCTGATCGGTGGCCGCCTTGGCGATGCCGAAATCCATCAGCTTCACCACCCCGGCGGGAGTCAGCATCATGTTGGCGGGCTTGATATCGCGATGGATGACGCCATGCTGATGCGCGAATTCGAGGGCGGAGAGCGCCTGCGAGATGTAGTCCACCGCCTGAGCCGGCGGCAGCGGGCCGGCCTTGAGGCGCTGTTCGAGCGTCATGCCATCGACGAACTCCATCAGCATCAGGAGTTGATTGTCCACGCGTACGGCGGTATGCAGGGAGGCGATGTTGGGATGTTCGAGGCTCGCCTGCACCTTGATCTCGCGCAGAAAGCGGTCTGCCAGTTCAGTCTGGGATGCGAGGTCCGGCAGGAGTACTTTCATTGCCTCCAGGCGGTCCGAGATGACGTTGCGGACCTTGTAGACCTTGCCCATGCCGCCGGCGCCCAGGATGCCCACCACCTGGTAGTCGCCGATGGTGGAACCGATTTGCAGATCCATAAATCCCCTTTGCTTCGCGTTCGAGGGCAAGCTAAAGCATGCCCCACCTGCAAGCTAAAGCATGCTTCAGCTGCCTTTACTTATTCGATACCGTGTCGCCGACTTGGGGCGCTCCAGGCCCGGTGAATTTCCCGGTGGCAGAGGAATCGTCCACCTGGTTGATGACGACGGAGCCGACAGGGTCTTCAATGCTGCGCAGTATCTTTCCGGTGGCAGGGTCCGTGACGTCGCGGACATGGCGCTTGATGGCCAGAGTATCGCCCACCTTGACGCCGCCCTTCGAGCCGACGTTGATGATGAGGGTTCCATCGGGCGCGGCATCCGCCACTAACCCGCTGATCTGCACAACCACGGTGGGCAGCGCGGACGCTTTCGATTCCAACTGGCTGGCCATCTCCTTGACCGCCTTATTGGTGGCTTCGCCGAGGAGGGTCGCGCCGAAATTGCTCGATTTCATGTCGAGGCCCGCGCCCCCATTGTTCCACGCGCTGCCGCCCGAGCCCAAAAGGCCGGTTCCCGAGCGCGATGATTCGCCCTTGGCGCTGGAACTCGCCAGAATCTCGGCGGTACTAGTATCGATCATGCGCCCGGTGACCTGGACTACCGCGGTGGAATTGGATTTGCTTACGCCACCGATGCCGAACTTACCCGACAGGCCGCCGATCCCCGCGGCGCCGAGATTGGTCTTCTTGTCGTCGCGTCCGAACTGCGTGATGCTGCCGATGATGATCGCGTCCACGCCCAGAATGCGAGCGATTTTGGCGGCGGTGGCGGAATCGGCGCGGTCGCTATTGGAGAAGTTCTGCTCGGCGATGATCTTGTCGAGCTGCTTGCGCTCGATCACCGAGTACACGCCATCGGCGACCAGCTTATCCACCAGCAGGTCGGCGATTCCCTTGCCGACATCCTGGTCGGATCCAAAAAGTTGGGTCACGCTGGTGGTTACCGCGGCATAATCGAAATTCATTACGGCTACACGCTTCTTCTGCGCCTCGGACACAGCCAAAAACGTAAGAAATAGCGCACTCAGGACAGTCGCTCTGCGGAGCATGGTTTTAAGCCCTCTTTGCACAGGCTACAGTCGGCAGGCGCCGGAGTCAACCGGAAGGGTACTAATCTTTTAGCCAATTCCCAGATCATCGATACGTTCAAGCGTGGTTCCGCAAACGCGGCAGATGACGGCACGGCAATCGCTACAAACCAATGGATCGGTTACCGGTTTCTCGCAGGCCGGACAGTACAATTCGACCACGCTCTTGGTTCCAGGCATACTGCCATTATGGTACGCCAGATCGAGGGCGGCGGTGCGATTCGACCCGGAGGCGCGGGTTGAGGAGTGGCTGTCCGGACGGGCTCAGGATTGTCCGGCGCCGGCGTCAGGCCGATTTTAGGTTAACAGCCCTCACGCACGGCAGCCCCACCGCGAACCGGTGTACAATACTAGCGCTGAACGATTTGTATCACTTTGTAGCTTACCCGAAAGGGCTTGGGGGCTTTTGATGGAAAAGCAAGCGCAAAATATCCAAGACGGCTTTCTAAACAATGCACGCAAAGACAAGCTTGCGCTCACTATCTACTTGATGAGCGGGGTAAAACTATCCGGGCGGATCAAGAGCTTCGACAAATACTCGCTGGTGCTCGAGACGAACAACCAGGAACAACTGATTTTCAAACACGCCATCTCCACGGTAGTCACGCAGAAGGGCGCCCACTCCTACTCCAGCAGTTCTTCGGCGGCGGCCGTCTCCAGCACGGGCGCGAGCATACCGGCCCCGCCGGTTCGCCAGGAATCTCCGGAGGCTTGAGGTACGCCCCAACCGAATACGGCCCAAGAACGCGCCATTCTGGTCGGCGTGGAATGGAAGGGTAAAGTTGCGTCTGACCGCGGCGCAGAACTAAAAGCCGAGGAATCGCTCGACGAACTCGCCGACCTGGCCGCTACGGCAGGCGCCGTTGTTGGCGCCCGCATGATCCAATCGCGGCCAAGGCCGGAGGCGGCCACGTTGATCGGGCAAGGCAAAGTACAGGAACTGGCGGCGGAGGCAGCTTCCATACATGCCGACGTGGTGATCTTCGATCACGACCTTTCGCCCACGCAGCAGCGCAATCTTGAGAAAGCCATCGGTACGCGCGTGATCGACCGAACGCAGCTCATCCTCGATATTTTCGCGTCGCGCGCCCGGACCCGGGAAGGGCGCATGCAAGTCGAATTAGCGCAACTCAGCTATCTTCTGCCGCGGTTGACGGGGCACGGCAAGGAATTGTCGCGCCAGGGCGGCGGAATCGGGACCAGAGGGCCGGGCGAAACGCAGCTCGAAACCGATCGGCGGCGTATCGAGCAAAGAATCAAGAAGATCAAGGACGAACTGGAGCATGTGCGTACCGGCCGCGCGCTGCACCGGCGCCGGCGCAACGCCGTGCCGCTGGCCACTCTGGCCCTGGCGGGCTACACGAATGCAGGGAAATCGACTCTGTTCAACCGGCTTACGCAGGCGGGCGTGGTAGCCGACGCACGTATGTTCGCCACGCTCGATCCTACGGTGCGGCCGCTCACGCTGCCCTCGCGGCGGCGGGTGCTCTTGAGCGACACGGTCGGGTTTATCCGCAACCTGCCCACCACGGTGGTGAAGGCGTTCCGCGCGACGCTCGAAGAGGTCACCGAAGCCGCATTGATCCTGCACGTTGTGGATGCTTCTTCGCCATCCGCCAAAGAGCATACGGCGCACGTGAGCGCGGTGCTGGCGGAAATAGGCGCGGCCGGGATTCCGCAGATTCTGGTAATGAACAAGATCGACCGGGTACTGGCGGACGAGGGCGAGTTGGAATCGCTCAAGCAACGGCTGGTTGCGAGCCAGAGCAATTTGCGCGCGGTTGGGATCTCGGCTATCACCGGAGCGGGCATCGATTCCTTGTTGGCTGAGATCGATGAAGCGTTACCGCTCGACCCGCTGGTGCGGGCGACGTTCCAGGTACCCGCCGGCGACGGCTCGACGCTGGCCCTGCTTCACGAATTCGGCCGGGTGCTGGAGACCCGGTATATCGACGACCTGTGCGAGGTTGACGCCGAGATCCCCAAATCGTTGGCGCGCCGTCTGCCGAAGCCGCTGGAACGCGAAAGGTAATCCACAGTATTGTGGAAAAGATTGTGGGAAACTGCTTCCCAGGGCGATTCAAGGTCATGAAAACAGCTACTTAGCTCGATTTGAACAATCCCGCAGCAGGCGATCTAATGGATTGATGTGGAATTGGTTAGCGTGAAGATGGCAATTGCTCGGCGTGGGTTGGGTTTCGGTCAGCGGGCGCGGATGGAAACACAGCGTTTTCCACAATTTTCAATCAGGTGAATTCCTGGTTGGATCGCCTCGAATCTGCCTGCTGGAGCAAGAATTCGCATGCGTTATACTGTAATCTCCGATGGCGGCGTAGCTCAGCTGGCTAGAGCGACGGTCTCATAATCCGTAGGTCGGGCGTTCGAGTCGCCCCGCCGCCACCAAGCTGCCCGGTCGAGGCGATTCCGTCGGCTTGGTAGCGCCGGTGATCCTGTCGCCCGTCCTCTTTTTGAGCCGTATTACGAGGCCGGCGGTTGGCAGGCGAAAGCGGTTGCCCCACGTGGGGCAACCCACAAAATTCCAGCGGCAGGCGGGTTGGCAACTCTGCCTCACAAACCTTACCACCCGCCAAGTGCGGTAAGCTAAGTGAAAATCGGGTAGCTGGGACCATATGGGTGATGCAATGAGGGCGGGGGCGCCTGAAGGGCGATCGCAGGAACAGCTCGCTTTTCGCCGTTTTCTCGAATGGCTCGATGAAGGCGCGGACTCCGGCGGTCAGAGGTACCTCGAAATCCATCGAAGGCTGGCGGCATACTTCGGACGGAAGAACTGTTTGTCGCCGGACTCGCTCGCCGATGAGGCTCTGAGCCGGGTGGCGCGCCGCCTGGAGGAGGAGGGCGCGATTCGCGGCATGGCGCCCGCCCGATATTGCTACGTGATCGCGCGGTTCGTCTTTCTGGAATACCATCGGCAGGCACGGCCGCGCCACGTCACGCTGGCGGATCTCCCGGATGGATCGCCTCAGCCCGACGAGGACGCCGCCGCGCAAGCCCTAAGGCAAGATTGCCTAGAGCGATGCCTGCGAAAACTCGACGAGAATAACCGCGAGCTGATCCTCGAGTATTATCGCGGCGAGCGGCATGAAAAAATCGAGCGGCGGCGCCGGTTGGCCGGGCGGCTGGGAGTCACGCTGAACGCTCTCAGCATCCGCGCCTGCCGCATCCGCGACCGATTGGAAGGTTGTGTCCGAACCTGCTTCGGAAAACGGGCGAATGAAGGATTCCGGGATTTTCGCATTATCGAATAGAGAGGTATCGAATGTCCGGCAACCAACTGCAACCCGATGAAGTCCTGGTCCGCTACCTTCTGGGGTCGCTGCCGGATGAGGAGGCCGAGCATCTCGATGAACTCAGCATCGCGGACGACGCCTTCGCAAGCCGCTTGAGCGAAGCCGAAAACGACCTGGTGGACGCTTATATTCATAACGAACTTTCGGGGGAGACGCTCGAACTTTTCCGATCGGTCTATCTGGCCTCGCCGGGCAAGCGCCAGAAGGTTCAGTTCGCGAAGACGCTGGCCACGCTTTCCGTGAAGGAACAGCGGCCTGAGGGGCGCAGGAAGCCGATCTCCGCATCAGCCACGCGTTGGAGCCTCGCGGCCATGGCGGCCGCGGCGGCGCTGAGTCTAATCTGGCTGGCGCAGGACGATGTGCGTCTGCGGAATCAGACCAGCCGGGTGGAGGCAGCGAAGGCTGCAATAGAACGGCGCGCGCAGGACCTCGGTCAGGAACTCGACCGGCTCAAGCAGGCGGGCGCCGGCGGACCGCAGCCCTCCGCCGAAGCCACTCCGCTTACTACGCTGGCGGTGTTGCTCGGGCCGCCCACCAGGGGCCCGGGCAGGATACCGGTGGTGACGATGCCGGCCCACACCGGCGCGGTGGCTTTCGAACTGCAGCTCGAAGCGAATGATTTTCCCTCGTATCGGGCCGCGCTCAGGGCTTCCGGGGCGGATCGGACCGTATGGCAGAGCGGCGATTTGAAGGCGCATGCTTCCGGGGGCCGCAGCGCGATTTCGGCTACGGCGCCGGCGAGTCTGCTGACGCCCGGCAACTACGTGTTGGAGGTCTCCGGGATTGGGCCGGAGACCGAGCCGATCGGCATTTATGCCTTCCGGGTGACCGGCCAGTGAAACTCGCAGGCGCGCGTCTGGCGGGGGTGTTGCTGGCGGCCTGCGCCGCCCTCGCGCAGGACGCCGCGCCCCTCGAAGCCGGACGATGGGTGGTGCGCGAAATATTGGGAAACGAAACGCAGGACTTTGCCATCGCCATGCAGGCGGGCGAATTCGCCGGCATCAGCCTGAGGCATCGCGGCATCGATTTTAACGCGCGCCTGATGGGGCCGGATGGCGCCGAGGTTTTCGAGCTGATTGCGCCGGAGTTCTCCGGCGATGAAGAGAGTCAGGGCTTTGCCGCTGCAAGCGCCGGCATCTACCATCTCAGGGTGAAGGCGCGCTACCGGGGCGCCGGCCGCTATGAGGTTCGCCTGGATGAGATCCGCGCAGCCACCGAGCGCGACCGGCGCTTGCACCAATCGTGGGCGCTTGGCAGCCAGGCGCGCCATCTGAGCAATCGGAACGAGTATCGCGACGCGCTTCCGCTGGCCGCCCGTTCCGCGGAGATCGCCGAAGCGGAACTGGGTTCCCAAGCCACGACGGTCGCATACCGGCTGCAGCAGTTGGGCGACCTCTATTTCCACACGGGCGCCTACGACAAGGCGGAAGCGGCGCTGCGGCGCGCTCTCGAGATCGACGATCAGGTGTTCGGTAAGGACCATCCAAGATGCCTGACGGTGCTGGCGGGGCTGGGGGAGACTTATCGCGCGGCGGGTGATTACGCTAAGGCCGAGCCGCTGTTAAGCCGCGGCATCGAGGCCGGCGAGAGAGTGCTGGGCCGGGAGCATCCGGCGCTGATATCCCTGCTGATCCCGTCGGCGAGTCTCGACCAGGCGCGTGGAGATTGGGCGCACGGAGAAGAGAAGTTGCAGCG
>Ga0302325_10032541_pt1 | contig 10706 bp, 17 predicted proteins | sample Palsa_T0_2_FD_201948 | JGI IMG/M metagenome (GOLD analysis project Ga0302325, IMG submission 201948) | Peat permafrost microbial communities from Stordalen Mire near Abisko, Sweden - Palsa_T0_2 | ecosystem: Environmental > Terrestrial > Soil > Palsa > Peat permafrost | place: Sweden: Abisko...
ACGAACTCGATCGCGAGCAGCCAGACTGCGAGGCGCATCGCACGATTGGTCAGCAGCAAGATCCCGATCGTGCACTCAAGCGTCGCGATCATCACAATCGCTACGTCGCCCGGCACCAACCCGAGAAACAAGATATGGGTGGTGGCCTCGGTGAGGTTCTGCGCAGGGCTGACCCCGGGGAAATATTTCAGGACACCGAAGCCCAAGAAGATCGCTCCCACCGCGATCCGCAGCGCGGTGATGCTGTGCAACACCAGCTGATGATGGATGCGGTTCTCCAAGTGCAAAAAGCGCTGATAGATCTTCGCCATACCATTCGATACGGCGCCACGCACCCACTGGATCACATGGCACGCACCCTCAAGCGACGCCTATTCGACGATTCCCACCGACTTCCGGTGAAATGCATCCGCAGTAGCGTGCGGGCTCGCCGCGCTGCGGTCGATGCGCGACGGGCAGGACGCACCGCCGGCCACCGACCTCGGCGCGATGGTCGTCATGTCGATGACGAACGCGTCGGCGTCGCTGCGCTGTGGGAAGGCAATCGTCGAGCGTTCAGGCGTCGGCGCCGGTCGGTGTTCTCACCGAGATGTTCACGCGAGGCCCGGCGAAGCAGTCACCGCCGCAGTTCGCGGCGTGGGTTCTCGATGCTCCTGTGACGGGACACCTGGCAGGTGGCAAGCTGTCAGTGCGGGCACGTTCGAGCGGAGGTGGTTTGTTGTGTCGGCGGCGAGAGGGGTGGCGCGGCGCGAGCGACGCCCGGAGGAGAGAGGGTGCGTCGCTCGCGCGTGCTGCCCGGCCGAGGAGCCTGCTCAGGCCGCCTCGGGTCGATCACCGGATGAGGGATGATCGACGTCAGCGCACGCCATAGCGAGCGCAAAGTAGGGGTCCTCATCACTTGCTCCCGTCGTCCGTGTCGCCCGGCGAGACCGTAGGCGGACAGTCCGGGTGGGGGGGGCAGCGGGCGGGTGCGCAACGTCCGACCCGTCCCGAAACGAGGGTCTCTGTCCCCGCATCGTGGCGCGCCGGTGAAGTCGCACGAGCGCGTCGCGGCCAGGTGCGTCGATGCACTCAAGTCCGGTCAGATCGATGACCAATCGCATCAGGCCGATCGCTCGCGTATCGAGCTCGCGGTCAAGCAATGTGGCAGTCGCTCGGTCAAGGGTGCCACCGAGCCACATGATCCACGTGGCGTGGCGACGCTGCCAGCGAACCGTTAGCTGCCCTGCCACAAGCGGTTGACGTGCCTCTACCACCGTCTCGTCTGGGTTGGTCAGGTCGCCGCGGTCCGGCCGCGACGGGCCCAGCTCAAGCGACGCCGGGGCCAAGCCTGACACCGTGTCTGTGCCCCTGCGCGGCGCGGCATTGGGTACTGCACTGTCGTCTATCTCCGAGCCCTGACGCTGTCCGTGCATGCGGCTCCTGTCGTGGGTCTGATCAACCAGACAGTCACCGAGGGCCGAAGTGACTCAAAACAACGGCGCCACCAGAGGCTGGGATGACGCGATCTCAGCTCAAGCTGACGCTGACGACAACTAAGCTACTCCTTCAGCACCAATCCGCAAGCGAGAATCGAGGAGTCACCTACCAAAACCGGTCAAACCTACGCAACCACGAGCCCCGTTCCTGTCATAGGGGTGGTGCAGCTCGACGCGAGGTGACGCGCGTACGGGTGCATCTTGCGCTTATGGCGGTTCGCCGTCTTTCCCTCTTCCCGGCGTTCGACCACTTCAGGGAAAGGCGAGAAAGGTCGCGTCATCGCGACCGAAACCGCAGTAAAGCGCCACTCCGGCAGCGCTCTGCCCTCAGCGATATCGACCACGATCGTCAGGTTGATGCGCCAGTACATGGGCCGTGGGCCGCTCAAGGCGCGGACCACGGTCCGCGACAACGTGGTGTTGGTGACGCTCAGACGCTGACCAAGGGCGAACAGGTGCTCGTCGAGCAAGGGCGCGGCGAGAGCGTCCTGGCGTTGCGCCGCGACTATCAGGATGTGATGCGCGGTGAGAGCAACGAGAAGATCGCCCAGCTCACCGGGCGAGACGTGATCGCGGTGATGAGCGCCCACCATCTTGTCTCTGACCTTGCTGCCGAGATCTACGTCCTCGATGGGCCACCCGTCTACCGCGAAGGTAGTTCGCCAGACGGTTCGCGGCTGCCGAGCGAGAGAGATCTCGCTGAGGCGTTCCCAGCGAACCCGATGACCGGTGCCCAGCCAAGGCTCGATCCCGGCAACCTCGACGACGTGGTCAGGGTCACCACGCCGGATGTCGCTGACGACGGTGACTGACCGTGCGCCAAGTGTTTGCAGACGAACTCACCGCTGTCGAGCAACGCCTCCAGGCGGCGCTTGATCGCGTACCCGAGACGCTGACCCTGGTCGCCGAACAGCTGGACGGCCGCCGCAACGATCACGCCGACTGGGTCGCGGGCGATGCCGAGCAGCTGCGCCAGATCGCCAAGACGATCGACCCTGAGCTGGTCCTGATCTGCGCCCGCCAAGCTCCGGTCGCCGGCGATCTGCGACTAGTACTGGCGCTCTTAGAGCTCGCGCACCACGCGATCCTGATCGCCAACCAGCTCGGCCTGATCGCCGAACAGCTCACCGAGATCAACCCCGACACCCCAGACCATGCCGGCACCACCGACGAGCTGTCGCAGATGATCGCCTTCGCCGGCCGGCAGCTACGAGAGGCACTCACCGCGGTCGACACCAGAGACCTCACCAGCGCCCGCGGGCGCGAAAAACAGGACAATGAGATCGATCAGATCAACCGCCGCATCTTCAAAACCGCGCTCGAGCCCGGCGCCACAACGGCCCAACGCGAGCTGGCGATGCGGCACATGTTGATCTCACGCAGCATCGAACGGATCGGCGATAACGCGGTCGACCTCGGCGAACAGGCCGCGTTCCTGGTCACCAGGCTTTGTCGGTCGGTGCCGGTCGGCCCACGAGTCTGAGTCAGTGCTCTCCCAGCCGCCGCGGTGGAGGTGCTGTCTGGTCGTGCTAGGCGAGCAGCGCCGGACCGGTCGCGATCGGTCCCTGCTCGTCGGGGTTGTGGATCGTGGTGCTGACCCAACCGGTGAACAGGTCGCTATCAGCGCCTGAGGTGCAGAGCTTGGATAGCCGTCGGGGTTCGCGCATTCGGGAGGGCATTGACAGCGCGGGCATCCGGCGCTCGGTGACTTCCGCGGGTCATAGTCTTGAGTGGCCAATTATTGGCAACCCCGAGCTTGGGTGGGAGGATTTGTGGGTCATCGCCGAGCTGCGCCCGGCCGGTTCGTCGTGAAGATCTCGTGATTACCAGTCGGCTCGCCGCGTGACTCACAGGCAGTCCCGAACCTCTCCGCGTTCTGATCGCCGAGCAAACGCCCGGACCGCGCCCGTCGGTGGTCTCGCGGCCGTCGGAATATCGCGCTGGGACAGTCAAGGGCGCTCCGGAGCGTGACGTGCCCGGTCCTCGAGACGGGCAAGCAGCAACCGGCTTCCGTACGCTGACCGCGGACCGCGGACCGCGCGGCAAATGACCGTGACTCGACGGACGCTGTCGCGCTTCCTCGATCGTGGAACCTCAGGCGGCAGCGGTGCGACGACCAGCGGCCTCGCGGCTCGGTGCGCCGTATTAACGCAGGTTTTGGTCACTATCGGTAGCCATCGCCCCTCCCGGTTCGCCTTGGCTTGCCAAACAGCGCTGGGAGGGAGTAGTTTGCGTGTAGATCAGCGTCAGCTTTCAGCTGGCCCTGCGGTGCCTGAACCCCCGGTGACGCAGCTGCTTGAGTCACTTCGGCCCTTGGTGACGGACCCATACACCGCGTCGACGACCGGAGCAGCATGCACCCCATGCCCAAGCACGTACACGCAGACGGCGATCCCCCATGGGAGCGAGACCGAGATACGGCGTCTCGCTCCACGCGAGGGTCACGCGCGCCGGCCCGTCCGCGGTCTGATCAGGGGCCTCGCACGAGCGAGACGGCCGCGGTTGGCGACAGACGACCACCGGTCGCGGCGGAGCAGCTGGTGGTTCGGTGGGGGCGCCGGCGCACCACGGTGATCACCTGGCTGAGCGGCGCGCTTGACCAAACGACCGCAACGATGCTCGACCGCGAGATCGATGCACACCCGACCGCCACGATGCGTTTCATCGTCGACCTCACCGAACTTGAGCTCATCGACTCCTCCGGCCTGGAGACCCTTGAAGGCATCCACCGGACCGCCACCGAGCGGGGCGAGAGTTTGTGCTTCCGATACGGGCAGCACCTCGCCCAATGGCCGCGTCGGCTGGTCGGAACCGTCCCGCGACGTTCTGAGTGGGCGCCGCAGTCCGCAAGCGTAGGCGATGAGGACTCTTACTTCGCGCTCGCGATGGCGTGCGCTGATGTCGGTCACGCACGCTCAGGTGATCGACCCGGGCAGCCCGAACAGGCTCCCCGCCATGGCAGCAGGCGCGAGTGACGCACCTCTCTCCAGGAGCGTCGCTCGACCCGCGCCACCGGGAACGCTTCACATTCGTGTCCGCGTCGTGTCAGGCGCCAGAGACAGAAGCGCGCTGCTCGCGACCGTCGACGTTGATCGCGGACGTGACGCCCGTTAGGAGCTCGTTGGCCCGCGGTTGATCTGGCGGGCGATACCGTCGGCCTCCGCTTGCTCCACATTAGCGGTGGGATCGATGTCTCGCGTGAGGGTCTTGTTCGTAGCGTCGACCGCGCGCCGAAGGGTGCCGGCGAGGGTCAGCGCCTCGCTTTCTTCGACGCCGTCCAGGACGATCTCGTCGCCCTGCACGATTTGATCAAGTCGCAAGTGCCCAACAGCCGCGTGGCCGATGAACTCCCGATAAAGGTTGGCGCTCAGCACGCTCGACCACCTGCCGCTCGGAGCGCCTGACAGCTGAAGGCGCACGCGGACACCAACCCGCCCGGCGGGCAGAGCCTCGGCATGGCTTTCACCAACGATCTGATGGTCTTCGGGCACGCTGTGCCCTCCTCGAGAGTGCGGTTGTGCTCTGACGTTGCAGCTTAGCGCCGGTGACTCCTGCGATCGAACCACGCAACCGCGACCGACTAAGTGCGGTCATCCGTTAGCATCCATGCAGAGCTCGGCGTCGGGGCCGATCGCATTGCGAATGGCCGAGGTGCGCTCGATCTCCTGCTGCCACGACGACCCGCGGTCACTGGCGATCGCGATTTTCGCGCCGGGAACCCCTTGCTCCACCGGCGCGCCACCACCGTGCTGTGAACACAAGGTTCGGCGCACCGTCGCGTTCGTCAGCTTGACAGGCGCCGCCCGCCGTGATCAGGGTTATCGGGAACGCTCGTGAATCTTGTGCCAGATGCGGAGCGGGAACATGCCGAGTAGAGTTGCGCGTCGGCCGAGTTGGTCACGGTCTTGGCGCTCAAAAGCGAAGCGTCATGGCGCGCCGCGGCCGTGGAGTGGTATGTCTTGTTTGCGCGCCGGCGCCCCAGTCGCTGGCACTCGCAGCGCATTGACGGTGCCCGTCGCCCAGAACCGGTATCGGTGACCGAACACCCTGCAGCGCAGCACCACGCTCGGCGTGCCGGTGCCCGCCGGGCTAGCGACCGCGGTTGTGCGGGCGTGGGCAGCTGGCATGCCCGACCGCTGCTGCGCAGGTGGCTAGGGATGGTGTCATGAGTTCTGTGCAGATGGCCACGATCGATACGCGGATCCCGTCTCGGTTGGATCGGTTGCCGTGGTCGCGCTTTCATTGGCGAGTTGTGTTTGGTCTGGGCACGGTCTGGATTTGGGACGGAATCGAGGTCACGATCGTTGGTGCTGTCGGCGCGGTTTTGACCGAGAAGGGCAGCGGTCTCGGCCTGACTGTTTCGTAGGGTCGGGACGGCGGCGGCGATCTATGTGTTCGCGGCGTGCGTTGGCGAGCTGTTTTTCGGGCAGCTGTGCGATCGGTTCGGACGCAAGCGACGGTTTTTTGATCACGCTGGGGGTGTGCATCGGATCCACGGTGGTGACCGCGTTCTCGTTCGCGCCGTGGTTCTTGTACCTGGCGCGGTTTTTGACCGGTTCGGGAATCGGCGGGGAGTACGCGGCGATCAACTCTGCGATCGACGAGTTGATCCCGGCGCGGGTCCGTGGCCGGGTTCATCTGATCATCAACGGCTCTTAGAGCGCCCACGCCGCCCCGTGGCCGGCTCCACGATCGCGCCGAAGTCGGCAGTCGTTTACTCAGCGAAGACGCCGACGAAGCTCGTGAATTCCTCTCGCATCGCCGCGAGCCGCTAGCTAGCTTTCGGCCTCATCCCCCGCTACGACGGATTCTTGCCGCTCGCACTGGACCGAGGTGTCCAACCCCCGCGCGGATGCTCGATCGAAGCCGCGACCAGCCCGCACTGTTCTGCGCGACGTGGTCGCGTTGCTCATCGGTCAGGGACAGCCGCCGTTTCGTCATCTCGGACCTCCACGTCGCGGTGACTGTCTGCTAGGTGCTCGGCCGTTCCCAGACCGGTCCGCAGGTCGTCCGGGCTGTCACCATCGGGGAACGTATACAACCCCGCTCAACAGCGCGCGCGATCAGCGGAGTCAGCTAACGGTGCTTGCCTGCTTGCTCTACGGCTGCTAATTTGCTAGCAGTAACCGTCGTGCCTCGGCACCACAAGGAGCACAAAATCATGGCGACCAGTTCAACCGAGACCACCATCGCCGTGCCTGCCTTCGGTCCGGCCACCCAGCGCGGATGAAACGCCAACGATCGCCTGGCTGAGGTCGGCCGTACGCACGCGGAGCTGACTGGCCACGCCGTCAACACGAGCGTTCAGGTCGCGGCGCGAGCTGATCGTCGCCGAGCGCGGACGATCGCGTGCCGCGTCCGGGCCGCGGTCTCTCTTCATTGCGAGCACCGGCTGTTCGTCAGCGGATTGCTGGGCGCTAACACCGTGGAGCGGCGCGTTGGACGCCGGGCTTTGATACGGCGCCCCCCAGAAAGGAAGAACAGAGTTGCCGAACAAGATGAAGACGCCGCCACCGCGCACGTCCGAAGCTCACGGGTCGTATGTGAAAAGCCAAGGTCGAGCGGGTAGGGCCTCGGGGGTGGTGTCGGATCATGGCGCGTCTGGTGAGGCGTGCCACGAGGGAGTGGTTGATGTGGATCGCTTTGGCCTCGGACCGTTCGGGATCGTCGACTACGACGGGCCGGAGACGATCCGCTTGAGGAAGTACGCCACGGGCACGCACGTGCTGCTGGAGGAGATCGGGGTCGAGACGGGAGCTACGCCTAAAGAGGTGGTGTGGACCAAGAACACGGCCCGTCTGTACCGCTTCCGGCGCGCTGAGGGCGGTGGCGGTATCCGACGAGCGGTTCCGATACTTCTGATCTACGGCTTCGTGCTCAAGCCGTACATCCTGGATCTGGTGCCGGGCAACAGTCTGGTGGAGTACCTGGTGCAGGAGGGCTTCGACGTGTACCTGCTCGATTTCGGGATCTCTGGCCCCGCGGACGCGGGGTTGTCGCTCGAGGACCTGGTCCTGGACTACATACCCGGCGCCGTCAGGCGGGTTCGCGAGACATCTGGCGCCGCCGAGGTCAGCCTCTTCGGGCAGTCGCAGGGCGGCACGTTATCGGCCATGTATGCGTCCCTGTTTCCCGACGGGCCGCTCAGGAACCTCGTGCTGCTCTCTGCGCCCACCGAGTTCGCCCCGCGCAACCCTGGTCCGCTTGGGCTCTGGACGCTCGCGAGTCGCAACAGTGGCGCGTTCTTCGATCCGGCGATCGTGCCGCGGTTGTGGGGCAACTTGCCGACCGACATTGCCAGCCAGCTGATCAATTTGGCGGCCGGTTGGCAGGCGACTGGTGTGAGCGTGGCCGCCCGACCCATCGGCCGTGGATGCAGTGCCTACGATGTGGCATTACGGCAGGCGCGGGGGCTCGCCGAGCGGGACGTCGCCATGCGTTCGTGGCTGGCGGTGAGTAAGTGGGTCGATGACGCGGCACCGTTTCCAGGCGAGACCTTTCGACAGTGGGTCGGGGGTTTGTATCAGCGCGACGAGCTCGTCAAGGGACGCGTCGAGCTTCGCGGAACCAAGGTGAACCTCTCCAACATCGGCTGCGCGGTGCTCAACGTCTCGGGCAGGTGGGACTATGTCGTCCCGCCCTCCCAGACCGAGGCGATCACTGCGCTGGCGTGCGGCCCGGATCACGAGTCGGTTTGCTTGGACGCCGGCCACGTCGGGATGTTGGTCGGGCCGGCGGCTAGGGGTAGTCTCTGGCCTCGCGTCCGGGAGTGGCTTGTGCCCCGTTCAGAGCGGCACAGGCGGGATCGACGTTGACTGTGTCCGCTTCGGCTAACCCGACAGCTCCGACGTCGCGGTGGATGGCGGCGGCGCGGGCCCGGGAGAGCGAACGGCCGGACCGCTTGTTTTGTGATCCGCTCGCCGCGGCTCTCGCCGGGCCGACGGGTTTTTCCTGGCTTGAGCGTATGGAGCTCGCCGCCGGGGGGCGCGGGCCGGCGCTGTACGCCGTAATTCGCACCCGCTTCTTCGACGACTTTCTGCTCGACGCGTGCAGGAGGCTACAGGCCCGGCAGGTCGTCCTCGCGGCGGCGGGGATGGACGCCCGCGCGTTTCGCCTGGACTGGCCGTCCCGGACGAAGCTCTACGAGCTGGATCTGCCCGAGGTGCTGGACGCCAAAGCCCGCGTGATCGAGGACAACGCAGCGAACGCGACCTGCGAGCGGCGGACGGTCGGGGTGGATCTACAAGAATCGGCGTGGCCGGACGCGCTACTCGCCGCGGGCTACCACCCGGAAAGACAGTCGATCTGGCTCATCGAAGGTCTCCTGTTCTACCTGAGCGAGGATGCCGTGCACGGCATCCTGGAGACGGTCCGTTCCCTGATGGCGACTGGCAGTCTCCTCGGACTGGATGTGATGAACGCGGATCTGTTCATCACCCCCGTGGCGTGGCCGCTGCAGGCCGCTCTGGCCTGGCGCGATACGCCGGGGCGGTTCGGGACCAACGATCCGGAGACGCTCATGGTCCGTCACGGGTTTGTGGCCGACGTCACGCAGCCCGGCGAGAAGGGCGCCAACTACGGGCGGTGGCCCAGTCCAATGCTGCCCCGCGCGGTGCCGGGCCTGCCGCGAAGCTTTTTGGTTAGAGCACGCCGCTCGTGAGCGTCCCTGGACTGATGCGAATTCGCGGCGGGGTGAGGCCGCTGGTGGCGTGGCTGATGATCACGTCAAGAATCGCCCTAGCCAGCGAGAGGCAGCCAGGCTGGCTCCGCTGGCGACATTGTCGCGGTGACTCGCCGACCCGTCGCGGCCCACCCAGCCCGACCGGACCATCCCGGGCGCGGGGTACTCGTCTAGTCCCTGGCTCTTCCTGGACGACTCGCAGCGACTCGCGGCCCATCCGGCTCGCGATCTAACCGCGTTGACCGGCCGCCGGTGGCCCGGGCTACCTCAGCCGGCGTCAGCGATCGCGCGTTGACCGGCCGCCGGTAGCCCGGGCTACCTCAGCCGGCGTCAGCGATCGGCCGGGCGCCGGCTAGTGAGCCGGTCGCGGGGGAGGCCGGGGTGGTGGCGTTGAGGATTTTGAGTAGCTCTCCGATGTTCTGATCGCGCGCGATCGGGTCAGGGAGCGGCAGGTGGGCGTTGATCGTGTAGCGGTTACGCCGCCCGTTTCGCTGACGCGTGATGTAACCGGCGTCGACGAGCGCGACGACGATCCGGTGCGCGGCGCGCTCGGTGATCCCGAGCTGGTCGCCAAGGTCCCGCAGACGAATCTCCGGCTCGCGAGCGATACCGATCAGCACCCGGGCGTGATTGGTCAAAAACGACCAGTCAACGGTTTTGGTGTTCACCGACATGAACGCGACCCTACCGTATCCAGATAAGTTTTGCCCGATAGTAGTTTCTAGATCTTCTTTTCATGATACGGTTGTCTCCTGTTGCTTCGGGAGGTCTCGTCCTGACGGCAGCCGAGCACGGCCGCGCAGCCGAGCACCTACCAGCAGCGGAGGATCGCGATGACAAGGACACGCAGGACCAAGGGAGTCTCGCTGGCCAAGGGGCCAGTCGGGCTGATCGGGCTGGTGCTGCTCGCCTATGGCATCACCGCGTTGATCTTCGGCGGGCACGGCTTTGCGCACCACGTTCCCGGTGGGGCGGTCTACGGCAAGACCTGGCTTGGTCTGCTGGTCAACGGCTGGAGCGGCCTGCTGTTCATCGCCGCGGGCCTGTTGCTGCTGCTCAGCGCCCCGCTGCACGTCACCGCCAAAGGCATCTCGCTGATCGTCGCGATCGCGCTCGCCGCGATCGCCGTGATCGCCGTGATCAACGGCCACGGCGCGCTTGGACTGTTCGCGGCTAACCACCTGACCGAGATCGTCTGGGGGGCCGGCGCCGTGCTGCTGCTCTGCCTGTCGCTTTTGCCCCGCGTCGGCGCCCGCACCAACCAGCGCTACGACGGGCCACAGCAACGCTACGCCGAACCAGATCACCAGAACGCCAACCGACGGGCCGACCCCGAGCCGGGCACGCTCAACCGCCAACCCCAGGCGGTCACGCGCGAGCCGGTCAACACGGTCGATCGCGAGCCGGTTCTCGCACGGACCGCGCCGGTCGAGCATCGCAGCGTCCCCGGCAACGGCGTCGGCAACCGTTCGAGGACCGGCATCGACCGTCTACGGCGCAGAAGATCGGCTCCCGCCAACGGCTCCAGTGACCGCGGTTCCGTCAAC
>Ga0302325_10032542_pt1 | contig 10706 bp, 6 predicted proteins | sample Palsa_T0_2_FD_201948 | JGI IMG/M metagenome (GOLD analysis project Ga0302325, IMG submission 201948) | Peat permafrost microbial communities from Stordalen Mire near Abisko, Sweden - Palsa_T0_2 | ecosystem: Environmental > Terrestrial > Soil > Palsa > Peat permafrost | place: Sweden: Abisko...
GACCACTCCGGGCATCCAACTGGTGCGGCCCAGCGGCGGCGCGATATGAGTGAAGAGGTCCTGCAGCATGAAGCGGCCCACGCGCGTGCCGGCGTCGATGATGGTGAGGATGAAAAGCGCTTCGAACATAATGGCGAAGTGGTACCAGAAGCCGATCACTGCGCCGCCTCCGCCGCTGCTGGCGAAAATGTGCGCCATCCCCAGCGCCAGCGAAGGAGCGCCGCCGGTGCGATAGAAAAGGCTCTGCTCGCCGACTCCGCGGGCCAACTCGGCCATACCGGACACCGTCACCGGGAAGCCCCAACCGGAGATGGTGGCCACTGCCGCCGCGGGAGTAGCGCCCACGATGCCGGCGGGCGAATTGACGGCGAAATAAATCCCCGGCTGCATCACGCAGGCGGCGATCATAGCCATGATGGCCACAAAGCTCTCCATCAGCATGGAGCCATAGCCCACCGGAAAAGCGTGGCCCTCTTTGGCGATCATCTTGGGCGAGGTGCCCGATGAAATCAGCGAATGGAATCCCGATACCGCGCCGCAGGCGATGGTGATGAAGCAGAACGGGAAGATCTTACCCGCGAAAATCGGCCCCGTGCCATCCACAAATCGCGTAAAAGGTGGAAGCTGCAGTTCCGGCCGCACGATGAGGATGCCCAACGCGAGCATCAGCACCACCCCCAGCTTGACGAAAGTGCTGAGATAATCGCGCGGCGCCAGCAGGAGCCACACGGGGAGCGCACTGGCCAGAAATCCATAAGCGATGATGGCCACTGCGAGCGTCATCGCGCCCAGCGTGAAGAGCGGCGCCATGCTTACCGACGCTGCGACGGCCCGGCCGCCGAAAATGCTGGCTACTACCAGCAGGAAGCCGATCGACGAGCACTCCAACACCTTGCCGGGGCGCCAATAACGCAGATACAGCCCCATGAAAAGGGCGATGGGCATAGTGGCCGCGATGGTGAACGTGCCCCACGCGCTGCCTTTGAGCGCGTTGACAACGACTAGCGCCACCACCGCCAGCAGAATGATCATGATGAATAGCACGGTGATGAGCGCGATGAAGCCGCCCACCTTGCCGATCTCCTCGCGCGCCATTTTCCCTAGCGACTTGCCATCGCGGCGCATGGAAGCGAAGAGAATCACGAAATCCTGTACCGCTCCGCCCAGGACCGCGCCGATGATGATCCATAGCGTGCCCGGCAGGTAGCCGAATTGCGCGGCCAGCACCGGTCCCACCAGCGGACCGGGGCCCGCGATGGCGGCGAAATGATGGCCCAGCAGAATCCACTTGTTGGTGGGCTCGAAATCGTGGCCGTCGCGCAGACGTTCCGCGGGGGTGGCGCGCCGGTCGTCGAGCGCCATCACGCGGGCGGCGATGAAGCGGCCGTAGAAGCGGTAGGCAGTGATATAGGTGCACGCAGCGGCCAGCACCAGCCAGATGCTGTTGATATGCTCTCCGCGAATGAGGGCGATGCCGCCCAGACAGAATGCGGCCGCGGCGGCAATCGCGACCCAGAAAAAATGGCCCAGGAGTTTCACGTCTTACGAGTCTACCGCTCCCGATCCTAATTTGGAGTGGGCAACTCGACGTGGTCCACCACGATCACCGGCAAAGGCCGCTTCTTGGCCTTTCCCCGGTCGATCGCCAGTCCCAATTGCTTCTCAAACGCGGCATTGAAATTGCGGTTGAACTCATACTGCCGGCTGGTCTGTTCCGCGAGGTCGCTGGTGGGGAGGATCGGCGTCTCAATGGCGACGTCGATATCCCAGAGGCCTTTGATTCCGGTATCGTCAATCACCGGATTGTTCGACGGCAGCTCCGCGGCGAGGTCTCCCACCGAAACTGACCGGCCGGAATACTGCTCCCGCGTAGTTCCGTCCTGTATCTGAAAGTTCACTTTGACTTCGCCGCAGCGGTGCTGATCGGGCCCGAGCGTGGCGGATTCTTCGGACTGTATACACTGGCCGGTCGCCGGTTAGATCCTCGGGCCGCGATGCATCGCGAATTTGAATTGCTCGGCCAGCAGCGATATCGAAGGCGACGTCCTGCCCCTGGAAGGAGTTGGCGAGCGCTTCACACGCCGCGACGCGAAGACGGCCGAGCGCAATTCGGAATAGGAAACCACGATCGCATGCTTCGGCCTACCTGCGGGGCGATCGGACCGAGGTCGGAACGCTCGACATCACGAGTGGCGCCCAATCAATCCAGCATCCTCGAAGAGTAGCGTTTCAGCTGAGGTACCCCCGTACATCTGTCGATTCGGGCTGGTACTTTCTCGTTCTATCTGGCCGGTGACCGGCTGCATTTGCCGGTAGAATAATGTTGCCGGGATCACCTGTAAGGCTCAAAGCGTCGCGGCGCGGGGGGATTGCCTCCTGAGTTTCCCTTATGACCGCCCAGCCCCCCATCATTCCAAAGACGGCCCTGTCCAACGATGTCCCGAATCTGGATATCCTGCGCGCCGTAGCGGTGACCCTGGTCCTCGGAAATCACCTCACCGTAACGCTGCAAGTGCGGGGCTTGGGCGCCTTCGGACATCTCGGCGTACTGTTGTTTTTCGTACACACCGCCTTAGTTCTCATGATGTCTATGTCCCGCAGCCACCTGAAGGGAACCGACCTCTACCAGAATTTCCTGATACGGCGCGTGTTTCGAATGTATCCCCTCAGCGTGCTGTGCGTCCTCCTCGTAGTGATCTTAAGAATTCCGATCACGGCCTGGGCGCCAGCCTACCAATGGCAGGGATGGCGGGTGTTCTTATCCAACTTACTGCTCACTCAAAACCTGACCCATTCGCTGTCCGTAAATGGGGTGCTATGGTCGCTGCCGTACGAGATCCAGATGTACTTGCTCCTACCGCTCATTTACATGGCTCTGGGTAAGGAACGCAAACCTTCGACTGCCATGCTGCTGTGGCTTGTATCGGTTCTGATTGCGTTCGGCGAGTGCGTTTTCCAGCCGTTTGGATCCGACGACCGGTATCTTCTCACCAGATACTTTCCATGTTTCATGGGCGGCATCATTGCCTGGACTTCGATCCTACGGTCCAGGCGGCCCAGGTTCCCAAGTTGGGCTTGGCCGGTGGCCCTCGCAGCACTCGTCCTGCTCTCCCGTACTCTGACGGCCAGGATCAACCTCCATCCCCCGGCTGCGGGAGACCACTCCTGGCACTCCTACTTTCCTGATGTTGCCAGCGACTGGCTTTGCGCCACTTTGACCGGCCTCCTAATCCCGCTTTTTGGACAGATCCAAAACGGCGCGATTCGACTGATCGCTAAGATTGTCGCCAAGTACTCCTATGGGATTTATCTCTTCCATGTTCCAGTGCTTTGGCTCACCCTGGTTCGGTTTCGAACGCCATGGGCGATGCTGAACCTGTCGCTGGCACTGCTGGCGCTTACGATCGTTTGCGTCGCCGCCTATCATCTCATCGAAGAGCCATTCATCGAGTGGGGCAAGCGCTTGGCGAACCGGCACACGAAGGGCCCTAATGCACTTGTTTAGATCGATTCCTCTTACTATGGGGAAATGATCCTCGGCCTCAGGTCGCGCGCAACGAGACCGGAATCAAAGGGCTCTGGGATATCGACGGCGCCATTGAGACGCCAATACTCCCACCACTGGCCTCGCGGCGGAGACCAGCCGGCAGTTTGAGTTCAACCGCGCTTTCAGCGCCGCGTTTGAGAAAACAACTGGGACTGAGTATCGAATTTCTCACGATTGTGCTTAGTTCTCGGCCGGTGGTTCTACGTGGTCAATCACCATGACCGGCATGGGAAGTTTTTGTTGCTGTAACGACAGCCCAAGCTGTTTCTTGAGAGCTTCGAAGAAGGTCAACTGGCCGGTGGGCGTGGCAGCCTCGACGGCGCCGGCATCCCCGCCGCGCCCGTCCGGGTTGGTCCGCGCACTGGGTGTCCAGGTCACGGCGAAATCGAATCCACCGGTGAGCCGGGTCAAATCCGCGATCTGCAAAAGGGGATAATCGCCCGTCAATTCGCGCGCCTTCTCGGCAAATTGCGCCATGCTGGTATTCCGGCAGGTGAAGGTCATGCCGCCATCTCGCAGGGCCTTCCTGCAATCGCTCCGGCTGTTGGGATCGGCCGGCTTGAGATTGGCGGTGTGCTTCTCTAAAGTAAGGGCATACGCGGTGATGGGCCGGTTTTCCATGTGGTACGTGAGCTTGAACCGCTGCTCGATTAGATTTTGCAGCATGATCTGCATGTTTTCCCACGGCGCCTTTCGGGGCGCCTTGGCGATGACATCGAACGGGGCGGTATCCACCCACTTAGGTCCGCCCGCCAATTCCTCGTTGTGAGCGCCGTAGGCCTCGGCGATCAGGTTGCGCAACGAGAGGCCCAAAATATCGGCCTCGTTATCATAAGTGGCAAATTTGAATGGAGTCTCAGGCTTGTGGACGCGCACTTCGGCGACTTCGAATTCGGTAAGGGATGACGCCCGTAGAGCATCGGTAACTCCCGGTGCATTGGGCGTCGGTATCCGGTTGACGCGGTCGATCGCCAACACCGGGACGGGCTCCGGCCGCGTTTCCACTTTCAATCCAAGCTGCTCCTCGACGGCATTAAATGCTGTAAGTGTGACCGGTTGGCGGTTTGCGGCCTGACCGTTAACCCGGGTGAAGGCGGTCCAATGCAGGGTGAGATCGTATTTGCCGCCGAGGCCGGTCTTGTCAAATAGCGGGCGGTCGAAATAGCCGGACGCGGAGTCATAGAATTCGTGGGCAAATTGCTCCATGTCAATGTTGGTGCAGACTATCGTAGTCACGTCGCGTCCGCTCGACTCACATCGCGATTCGCCCCCGGCGGATTCTTTGAGCAGCGGATGTTTCGCGGCGGTCAATGCGTATACGGGCATCGGTCGCTTGTCGTTGTGCACCGCCAGGTGGAAACGATCGGCCAGCAAAGCCTGCAGCATCGGCCGCATGTCGGCGCTGCGCGCCTCGCTAGGCACTTCGGCCACGATATCGAACTTATCGATCCCGAGCCACGTCGGCCCGCCAACCACCCAGTCTGGGTCGGCAACGGCGTACGCTCTCACCACCAGTTCCAGCATGGTGAGTCCGCTGGCCTGGTAGCGCGCGCCGGGACGGAATCGACCGATTGCCTGGGTCCTGCCTCCGGCCACGGCAGTATGAATGTCCACATTCCTGAACACGGGCGCGGGTGGCGCCTGCTGGCCGAATGCGGCGCAGCAGAGCCAGAGTCCCGGCAAAGTTTTTACGAAATGCATCCCGTTACCTCGCTCCTTTTGATTTCGGGCTCGGTGATATCAGGCTTAACATCTGCGGGAAGTGCTGTCAATCGGGAGCCGCTAACCCTTTCCTCACTCAGCCGTCTGTATACTAAGAAGTCTTAGTATGCCGAAATCCGACTCGCTCCAAGGTTCGCTCGACCTGCTGGTCCTCAAAATTCTCTCCCGACGTACGCGCCTCCACGGCTACGCCATCATGACCACCATTAAGGATTGGTCGGGCGAGGTGCTACACGCCGAAGAAGGGTCGCTCTACCCGGCGCTGCATCGCATGGAAGAGGCCGGCTGGATTAAGGCCCAATGGATCGTCAAAGATTCCGGCCGCAGAGCGCGGATTTACGAATTGACCGCGGCGGGCAAGAAACAGTTGGAAACCGAGGAATCGCGCTGGGAGGCGGTGACTTCGGCGGTAAATCGCGTTCTCGGGACGGTCTGATATGTCGTTGTGGACACGCATCGCCAACGTATTCCGCGCCGATCGGTTGAGTTCTGAGATCGACGAAGAGCTGGAATCGCACCTGGCGGAAGCTATCGAGCAGGGCCGCGATCCCGCCGAAGCACGCCGGGCATTCGGAGCTACTCTGCGCACGCGCGAGGAATGCCGCGATTTTCGCATGCTCGGCTGGCTCGATTCCTTGCGCAAAGACAGCATCTTTGGCTGGCGTCAACTGAAGAAACGAAAAGTCACGTCGGCGGTGGCGGTGTTGTCGCTCGGGCTGGCGATCGGCGCCTGCACCTCGGCATTCCGCCTCATCGACGCCCTGCTGTTGCGGCCTTTGCCGGTGGCTTCGCCGGAGCAACTCTATGCGGTGGCGCGCGAGAAAGATGGGATCACCGGCGATTCGTGGGCGTATCCCGCGTTCCTGCAAATGCGCGCCGCGGTAAAAGGCGATGCCGAATTGCTCGCCGTCTCCGATGCCTTACCTCTCGATGTGACCTTCCGCTCCGACGAGGAAATGGAAAAAGCCACCGTGCAATATGTTTCCGGATGGATGTTTGGATCGTTCGGGCTGCATCCGGCGGCAGGACGGCTGCTCACCGGCGAGGACGACGTCACACCCGGCGCACATCCTTACGCTGTGCTCTCCTTCGACTATTGGTCGCGGCGGTTCGGCCGCGATCCCCACGTCGTCGGCCGGTCGTTTCACATGGGCGAACAGATCTACGAAATTGTGGGAGTCGGTCCCGAACCCTTCACCGGCACGGAGACCGGCGCCGTTACCGACATCTTCCTGCCCGCGACCATGCATGCCGGCGCGGTCCACGACGATTGGACATGGCATCGCACTTTGGCGCGAGTCCGTCCCGGTGCAGCGATGGAGCCGCTGCGCGCCAAACTCGATGCTACCTCGCGGGCCTTCGAAGAGGAGCGTTCCAAAGGATTCACGGGCATGTCCCGCGAGGCCATTCGGCAATTTCTCGATCTACGAGTGATCCTGACTCCTGCCGCCGCGGGCGCTTCGGGCCTGCAGCAGAACTACCGGACGGCGCTAATCGCCATCGGCGTCCTGGTGGCGATGGTGCTGCTGATTGCCTGCGCCAACGTGGCGAATTTGATGACCGCGCAGGCTGCCTCGCGAGCCCGCGAGATGGCGTTGCGAGTCTCGATCGGCGCGGGACGCGGGCGTCTACTGCAACTGGTGCTGGTGGAAAGCGCGTGGCTGGCGTTTCTTTCGGCGGGGCTGGGGGCGACGCTCTCGTGGTGGTCGGCGCCGTTTGTGGTGAGCCGCATCAGCCGCCCCGGCAATCCCGTCCGCCTCGCCATGCCGGCGGACTGGCGGGTTCTCGCGTTCGGCATCGGACTGGCTCTGGCGGTGACGCTGCTGTTCGGCCTGGCGCCGGCGCTGCGCGCGTCCAAAGTGAATCCCGCCAGCGCTCTGCGGGGCGCTGGTGGACCGCATTCACGGCGGCGCCTGATGCACGGCCTGATTGCGGTCCAGGTAGCATTCTGTTTTCTGGTGCTCTTTATGGCAGGCCTGTTCGCCACCACCTTCGACCACCTATCGAACCGGCCCATGGGCTTCTCCGCCGAGCGCGTGCTCACCTTGGATACGGTGGCGCAGCGGGCTCAGCCGCAGGTGTATTGGGATCAGGTGGCGGAGCATCTGCGCGCCATGCCGGGCGTCGAAACCGTCGCTCTGGCGGGTTGGGCGCTACTCGCCGACGGTGGCTGGAATGGGTTCGTTTCGGTAAATGGAGCGCCGCCCGGCCCCGATTTTGGTTATTTCATGAAAGTCTCGCCCGGCTGGATCGATGCCATGAAGGTCTCCCTGATCGAGGGGAGGGATTTTCGGCCCGACGATGCCACACCAGGAGCTGCCATCGTCAATGAGACTTTCGTGCGGCAGTTTTTGCATGGCGAACGTGCGGTGGGAACGGCAATCGCCAAAGGGGAGCTGGCATTCCGCATCGTGGGCGTAGTGCGCGATCTCCCCTATCGAAACTTGCGGGAAGCCATCCTGCCGGTAATCTATGTGCCATTTCGCTCCGATGAGCCCACCCGCCAGGGAACTTTCGTGGTACGCACGGCGAGCGCGAATCCGCTGGCCCTCGCGTCCATGCTGCGCCGCGAAGTGCCGCGCGCGCGGCCCGAATTCCGGGTGAGCACGGTGCGCTCGGAGGCGGAGCTGGTCAACGGGCAAACCATTCGCGAGCGCCTGGTGGCGATGCTCGCGCTGTTCTTCGCGGCAGTGGCGCTATTGCTGGCGGGGATCGGACTGTACGGCGTGCTGGACTATTCGGTGCTGCAGCGGCGGCGCGAAATCGGCATCCGGATGGCCGTCGGCGCGCAGGCCGGCGACATCGCACGGCGCGTGACTGCCGACGTATTCGGCATGGTTTTGGCCGGCGCCGCCGCGGGACTCGCGTTGGGAATCGCATTTGCGCGATATGTCGCGGCGCTGCTCTATCAAGTGAAACCAACCGATGTGGCGATGCTGGCGTTGCCCGCCGTGCTGCTTCTGGCCGGAGCCCTGATCGCGGCCCTGCCGGCGGTAATTCACGCGGTGCGCATCGACCCGGGAACCATGCTGCGGCAAGCGGAATAGCTTCGGCGGTCTGGTGTACCATGGAAGCAAACCGGCATTCGTCGCGGAATCCCCATGCACACCAATTCACTCGCCAATGAGAAGAGTCCCTATCTGCTCCAGCATGCCCACAATCCGGTGGACTGGCGTTCTTGGGGACCGGAAGCGTTTGACAAGGCGCGCAGCGAAAACAAACCCATTTTTCTCTCCATTGGCTACTCCACCTGCCACTGGTGCCACGTGATGGAACGCGAGTCGTTCGAAAACGAACGGACTGCGGAGTTGTTGAATCGCGATTTCGTGCCCATCAAAGTGGATCGCGAAGAACGGCCCGACGTGGACCGCATCTACATGACGTTCGTGCAGGCCACTACCGGCAGCGGTGGATGGCCCATGTCCGTGTGGCTGACGCCCGATCTGGAACCGTTCTACGGAGGCACTTATTTTCCGCCCGCCAACCGCTATGGCCATCCCGGCTTCCCTTCGGTCCTGACGCAGATTGCCACAGCTTGGCGCACGCAGCGCGAACAGATTGTGGATTCGGCCCGCGAAGCCGTCGAGCAACTCCGCAAGCAAGTGGCCGTGCAGCCCACACTCACTGGCTGGGCGGATATCGACGCTTCGACCATCGACGCCGGGTTCTTCGTCTTCCGCCGCACGTTCGACACGCACCTGGGCGGATTCGGCGGCGCTCCCAAGTTTCCGCGTCCCTCGGTGCACAACTTCCTGCTGCGATATTATGCCCGTACCAAGAGCGAAGAGGCGCTGGAAATGGTGCTGAAAACGCTGCGCGAAATGGCAAAGGGCGGAATGCATGACCAGCTCGGCGGCGGCTTTCATCGTTACTCGGTGGACGAGCGCTGGTTCGTGCCGCACTTCGAGAAAATGCTCTACGACCAGGGGCAGCTGGCCATTGCCTACCTGGAAGCTTTCCAGATTACGCAGGACCCGCAATACGCGGATGTGGCGCGGCGCATCTTCGATTACGTGCTGCGCGATATGACCGATGCCGGCGGCGGTTTCTACTCGGCGGAGGATGCCGACAGCGCGGCCGATGCGTCGCAACCGAACGTCAAAGGCGAAGGCGCGTTTTACATCTGGAGCGCGCAGGAAATTCGCGATCTGGTGGAAGCGCCGGTGTGCGACTGGTTCTTTCACCGCTATGGCGTGCTGGAAGGAGGCAACGTCGCCAACGACCCCCACGGCGAGTTTACCGGCCGGAACATCTTATATCAGGCTAATGAAATCGAGGACACGGCGCTCCATTTCGATCTCCATGTCGAAGAGGTCCGTGCCGCGCTGGAGAACGCATCGCAAACGTTGCTGGCGGCACGCGGGAAGCGGCCGCGGCCACATCTCGACGACAAAGTGCTGACGTCGTGGAACGGGCTGATGATTTCGGCGCTCGCGTTGGGTGGGGCGGTGCTCGGCGAGCAGCGCTATGCGGACGCGGCAAGGCGGGCGGCGGAATTCCTGATCGCCCACATGGTCCATCCGCAGACCGGCATTCTGCTGCGCCGGTATCGTGACGGAGATGCGGCCATCCCGGGATTTCTGGACGATTACGCGCTCTTCGTGCAGGCCTTGCTGGATCTCTATGAGACACAGTTCGACCGGCGTCATTTCGACCTGGCGCTGCAGCTCACCGAAAAGCAGCGGGAACTCTTCGAAGACGCCGATGAGGGTGCGTTTTTCAGTTCCGGGGCGGATGACAAGGGGCTGCTGCTGCGGGTTAAGGAAGACTACGATGGCGCGGAGCCGTCGGGGAATTCCATCGCCGTCATGAATCTCCTACGGCTGGCGCAACTCACCAATCGTGAGGATTTGCGGGTATCGGCGGAGCATCTGCTGTCGGCTTTCTCTCCACGATTGACGGCGGCGCCGGTGGCTCTGCCGCAAATGCTGGCGGCATGCGAATTCCGCATGAGCCAGCCGCAGCAAATCATCCTGGTGGGCGATCGCGAGGGCGAAGATACGCGGCTGCTGGTGCGCACGCTCTTTGCGCGATTTGTGCCCCACCGCGTGGTGTTGCTGGTGGATTCTCCGGAGTCCCGCGCGGCGATCGCGAAGGGGATTCCCACGGTAGCGGCGATGGAGAAGGTGGACGGCCGGGCGAGTGCGTACGTGTGCCGCAATTACACATGTCAACTGCCAGTGAACGAGGCTGGGCGGCTGGACGAGTTGATACAATCATAGGTCTCAAGATTAAGGAGGAATCATGGAACGAGCAGGAGCAACAACCATGAGGGGCAATCCCCTCACGCTGATCGGCCCGGAGTTGAAGGCGGGCGATGCAGCACCGGATTTCCACACGGTGGACGTCGGACTGAAGCCGGTGACATTGAAAGATACTGGCAGCCATGTGCGCATCATCAGCGTGATCCCTTCGCTGGATACACCGGTTTGCGATG
>Ga0302325_10032543_pt1 | contig 10706 bp, 7 predicted proteins | sample Palsa_T0_2_FD_201948 | JGI IMG/M metagenome (GOLD analysis project Ga0302325, IMG submission 201948) | Peat permafrost microbial communities from Stordalen Mire near Abisko, Sweden - Palsa_T0_2 | ecosystem: Environmental > Terrestrial > Soil > Palsa > Peat permafrost | place: Sweden: Abisko...
GTGCGTGTGGACCACAAACGGCCAGTCGCTCGCCTGCAGGAGCAGGAGTTGCCGGCCGGCACGTTCCATCATCTGGCGGACATTTTCTTTTTCTTTCCAGGGTAATTCGTGGAGCAATTTCAGCATGCGGTTCTCGGCGCGGTATTCAATTTCCCACATCCAGCGATTGCGGTCGTTGATCCAGACGCTGTGGTTCCCCTTCTCGCCCCACGATCCTTCGGGTAGACGCTCGACCTTGTTGGGCGGATAGTGATAGAGCGCTTCCTCCGACGTCATTAGTTTCACGGCCGGATCGTTTGCCAACGTGAGAATCACATCCCGCAAAAATCGGGGGCCTTCAAACCACCAGTGGCCGAACAACTCGGCGTCGAACGGCGCGACGCAGACGCCCTGGCGGCCGGTGCGGTCGCGATGCTCACGCAATACATCCTTCACCACGTTGCAGAAATGTTGGGCATGCTCAAACAACTTTGCCGGTACATCGTCGGGATAGTAGGGATCCTTATCGCCGAGGCCCGCCTTGTTGTTGGTGACTTTCCAGTATCGCAACCCGCGCTCGCCGTGTTTTTTATGGAATTCGAGGTAGGTGCCGTTGCCGGGATAGCCGATGGAGCCGCTCCAGACCTGCTCGCTGACGCGCGGATGCCGGCCGAAGGCAAAACATCTGGGGGGTTCGGACCGGCTGTTCACGCCGACCGGTTCCAGGACGTCGCGCCATGCCCGCCGGGTGTCCCAATGGACCTGCGTGTCGTTCACGGGGCGGTAATTTCCTCCGTCAAACGTCCCCAGCGGATGCCCGCCGGTGATCAGATGGGTATCCACGAAAAAATGAGTCACGCCGGCGTTGGCGATGAATGTTTCGATGCCGACGCGATGGCGGGGATTGTCGTAGAGCACGGAGGGAAGCCAGTGATCCCACTCGGGGCGATAGGCGCACTCCGGCAGCCACATGCCCCGCGGCTTGATTCCCAGCTTTTTTTCGCTCGTATAAAGCCCCGCCGACATCTGCGCGGAAATGGCCTGGTCGTTCAGCATCAGCGGCATATACGCATGCGTCGCGTTGCTGGTGAGAATCTGAATATGCCCCTCGCGAAAGCGCTGGGCGAATTCCGCGGGGATGTCGCGCCCGATGCGCTGAAAATGCTCGAGGCGATCCAAATACCACTTCTCCCACTGCCCGGCGAGATAGGCGAGATGGAGCTGGCCGGAGGTTTCAAACCCCTTTCGATCATCGGCGGCGCGATTTGCGCGCTCGTTAAGATATACCGGAAATCCGGCCTTGAACCGGTCGTGGGAGAGTTGCTCAAGAAGGATCGGAGTCAGGCCGATAGTCAGCGCTGGCCGGGCCTTGAGGAGGGCGCACTCTCCGACCATATCCAGGATGGGCAGGTACGTTTCCGCCGCCGCCTCAAAGAGCCATGCTTCGCCGTGGGGATAAGAACCGTGGTGCAGCACATAGGGGAGATGCCCATGCAGGACGATGCACAGGCTGCCAAGCGCGTCGCTCATGGGGATCATGCTAACCGCCGCTGAGGAGCATGACTATCCCCGTAGTGGGCTGGTAAATCCGGCGCGGATAAAATGACCGAAGTACAAGATTAGTTCTTGTAAAGGATCAGTTAAGGTGGGTAGACTTATGGCAACACAGGTCGGCACACGCGTGCAGTCGGGCAGAGGATCCTGGTCATATCCGGCCGAGGGAGCACCGATGCTGCAGCAACCGCACATATTTCCCTCGATGCCCGAGATCGGGCAGTCGGAATCCTACTACGCAAAAATCGCCCGTCAGGCCGATGCGGATGGAAATATGTACGCCCACGAGGCTGCGAAAGTCGGGCAGTACATCACGCTGGCGCTGGATACGCACCTCGAATGGCCGGCCAAACTCCGCTATTTCCAGCATGCGCTGAAGCGCCATTGCGTGCCGCCGCCGGTGCCGGATGAATCGGTCTGGGTTTTCTATCGCGACCTGGCCGATCTCGTTCGCCGCTACGCCGGCTACGAAGCGTTGCGTCTGGCCAGCAGCGAAGACGACATGTACGCCACCCGGCTGGCGCTGGGCGCTGATCGAGACGCCGTGGAATCGGATGCCGAGACATTCTTCGGCCAACTCATGGGTACCGGGGACAAACGGCCCGACTGGATGAGCGAAGACGACTGGGCGCAGCTCAAGCTGATCCGCGAGCAGTGGATTTGAGAAGCTGAAAGCGGGAACACGGGCCGACACGGCCCGGCTCTCTAGGCCCGGCTCTCTGAAACGGCTCTCTGGTATCCCTTCCCCATCTCCGGTACAATTCTCTGTTCTCGATTTCGGGGAACGGCCCCGATTTTTCGAGCCGTTAGCTCTCGCATTTTGACGCTCAGAGGTTTGCCATGGCCGAGGAACAAGCCGCCGTACAGGAACCGGAAACAGTCCAATATCAGATAAAGATTGAGGACGCCGGACCGGCGACGAAAAAGGTCTCCATCGAAGTCCCGCAGGAAGTGATCGCTTCCAAGCTGGAGCAGCAGTTCACCCAGCTTCGGCGCGAGGCGGCGCTGCCTGGCTTTCGGCCCGGACACGCGCCGCGCAAGCTTATCGAAAAACGCTTCCACACGGATGTGCGCGATCAGGTTAAGCGCACCCTCATCAGCGAAAGTTACGAGCAGGCGATCTCCAAGAATTCGCTCAGCGTCATCGGCGAGCCGCATTTTGATAATGCCGATTCCATCGAGCTTCCCGAAACCGGAAGTCTGACGTATTCCTTTGAAGTCGAAGTTCAGCCGGACATCAATCTTCCGCCGCTCACCGGGCTTGCCGTCAAGAAACCCAAAGTGGAAGTGAAGGATGAACACGTCGATCAGGCGATGCTCAATCTTCGCCAGCAGCAGGGGATTCTCGTCCCCGTGGAAGATCGCGGCGTGGAAGCCGGTGACTATCTCACGGCCGATGTCCATCTGAAGGTTGACGGCAACGTCGTCTCGCATCAGCACGATGCGCAGGTGATCGCCAAACCGGGCCGATTTGCGGGAATTCAGATCGACGATCTCGACGTGAAACTCCAGGAGCTGAAACCGGGTGAAAAACGCGAATTCACCGTGCCCGGCCCCGACAACCATGCCGTCGAGCAAATCCGCGGCAAAGAGGTCACCGTTGAAGTCGATCTCAAGGACATCAAGAAGCTGGAACTCGCCGAGCTAGATCAGGCATTCCTCGACGGCTTGGGTTTTGCCGATGAGGCGGAGCTGCGCGAAGCCCTTCGCGAGCAGATGCTGGAGCGCGTGGATTACGATGTCAAGCAATCGATGCGCGACCAGATCAATAATTATCTGCTGCAAAACGTCTACATCGACCTTCCGTCCAAACTTTCCGATCGGCAGGCCGACCGTATTTTGCAGCGCCGCCGAATCGACATGCTGATGCGCGGTTTGCCCGAGGACCAGGTCGATGCGCGCATCGAATCGCTCCGTGGCGGAATCCGCGAGGAATCTGTGCGCGACCTGAAGCTTTTTTTCATCCTGCAGAAAATCGCCGCTGATTTTAACGTCGAGGTGGACGAGGCGGAGCTTAACGGCCGCATCGCCCTGCTGGCCGCACAGTCAGGCAAACGGCCGGAGAAACTGAAACAGGAAATGACGGCGGATGGGTCGCTCCTGAGCATGTACGTGCAGATGCGCGAGCAGAAAGCCATCGATGAGATCCTGAAATCAGCGAAGATCGAAGAGGTGGATGTCGATGCCGTGAAGGAGGACAAACCCGCCGGCGCCGCCCCCTCCGATCAGCCCGCGACATGACCCCCGCGCCGACCCAAAAGATCAACGCCCCGCGCGGAACCGCCGACACACTGCCCGCCGAAAGCTGGAAATGGCAGGCGGTCGAATCGATCGCACGCGAGGTCGCGGGGCTCTATCACTTTGCCGAAATCCGCACGCCGATTTACGAATCCAGCGATCTCTTTCACCGGGGCGTGGGGGAAACCACCGACATCGTCAGCAAGGAAACTTTTACCTTCGCCGATCGCGGCGGGGATTCGATCACCCTCCGTCCGGAGGGGACTGCAGGCGTCGTCCGGGCTGTCATCGAGAATAATCTTATCGCGCAGGAAGGCTCGCGCCAGAAAGTTTTCTACATCGGCCCCAACTTCCGCTACGAACGGCCGCAAAAAGGCCGGCTCCGGCAGCACCACCAGTTCGGCGTCGAGGCCTTCGGCATCGCCGAGGCGGAGCAGGATGTCGAATGCATTCTGCTTCAGCTCGATTTTTACCGCCGCTGCGGCATCATGGATTTCTCCCTACAAATCAACAGCCTTGGCGACAAAGAAAGCAAACAGCGTTACCGCGACGCTCTCGTGAAATTTCTTACGCCCAAAGCGGCATCGCTCAGCGAGGACAGCCAGCGCCGGCTATTGGAAAATCCCTTGCGAATTCTCGACAGCAAAGACCCGCGCGATCAGTCCGCCTGCGCGGGCGCGCCCCCGGCTGGTGAATCGCTCTCCGATGCCAGTCGTGCCCATTTCCAGCGCGTGCAGCAAATGCTCGCCCACCGCGCGATTCCGTTTACGGTCAATCCCAATCTCGTCCGTGGATTTGATTACTACACGGGAACCGTCTGGGAAGTCACCACCAGCGGCCTGGGCTCCCAAAACGCCATCGGCGGCGGCGGGCGATATGACAACCTGGTTGAAAGCCTCGGCGGGCGGGCAACGCCGGGCGTGGGATTCGGCATCGGGCTGGAACGCCTGCTGATGGCGCTCGAGGCTCAGGGCGCGACACTTCCAGATCCGCGCCGTGCGCTGGTCTGGCTCGTCGCGATGGGCGACGCCGCCCGGTCGTCCGCGTGGGACCTGCTTGCCGACCTTCGCGCCGGCGGCATCAGCGCCGATATGGATTTTGGCGCCCGCTCTGCCAAATCGCAGTTTAAAATTGCCGACCGGGAAAAAGCCGCCTTCTGTTTGGTCCTGGGCGACGACGAACTCGCTCGAAATGAAGTGATGTTCAAAACCCTTTCCACCGGCGAGCAATCGTCGGTCCCTCGAACTGAAATCATCTCCCGGCTAAAATCCGTGGCGACCTGACCGCCTTGCGACTGCGAGCACCGAATGGACGCGGTGAAGCCTCTCAATTACGCCCCTCGGCCACCCAAATCGCACCGCCGTCTGAGGCGTTTTTATCAATTCATCGTAATCTGCTCCCTAATCGCCGCCGCGTATTTCTGGGGCCCCGGAGCCTGGCGATGGGCGAAATTCATTTACTGGCAATATCAGGCTTCAAGATATCTGGAGCCGCCGACTCACATCGCGTTTGAAGCGACCAACATGGGGCCGTTGACCGCCGACAAGCCACTGGGCTTTCTGCCGGGAACTTTTTTTGTTCACAAACTGAGACGGCCGGATGGCACCTGGAGGATCGTCACCATGAACGCGTTGGACGTCGTAGGTCCGCCCGACGCCCGTTTGCCGGGGGCGGCGTATTACCTGATTCTGCCGATTGGATTGAGATTAAATTCAAAAATGGAACTTCAGTTCAGTTCCCTGCCTCACGCATCCAAAGACTGCAAATACTTCGCCGGCCAACCCGATCCGATCGACCTGTCGCATTTCACCTTCGTATACGAAGCGGACGAAAAAAAATACATCGTGGATTGCTGGCTAAAAAACGACGACCGCCTCGTCGTCTCCCCGCGGCCTTAAGGAAAATATTTCGCCGCCAACGCGCGAAGGAGAAAAAATGCAAAAAGGGGACATTCATAATATTTTATTATGAATGTCCCCTTTTTACTTCCCTTTTTACTTCTTACGGACTTAGGGCACGGCGCCCATCGTCTCCGGGGAGATCTCCTCCACCGGCTTCATCGCCGACACTACCGGGCCAAACCGCGCGATCAGCGGGGGCGATGCGGATGCTGCAACCATGCATATTCCGATCAGCGCGAAGGGGCCGAAATATGAGGCCTGATGATGCGGATCGTGCAGATGATCCGTCCATGCGCCCATCACCCAGGGGCCGAGCGCGCCGAATGTGCCGGCGATTTGCAGGAACAATCCCACCACCCTTCCGCGAAACTCGGGGGAAATCCGCTCCAGCATGGCGCCGTCGCTCATCGCATAACTGGCTAGCTGCATCGTTTGGAACGCGCACAAAATCACCAGCGCGCCCGCCAGGGGCCACAGGGGCGTCGTCGCGGCGATCAATCCGCCGACGATGAGAATGATCGACAGGCTCGGCAATCGCCGACGCCCTGCCGTGAGAAATACAGCAAGCGGATTGAAGATTACGCTCGGGAGCATCATGATGCCGACGAAAAGCCCTGCCTCGCTGACGTTCAGAGCGAAAACATTGCGGACGTAAATGGCGGCGATTGACAGCCCGGCGACGCCGGCGAAATCACGAAACATCAGGACGCACGCGGCCCGCATCACGCGCCGATTGAGCCGCGGATCGGTCATCGCCGCACTGCGATTTTTCGGTCCGGTCAGGGCATCGGCACCCAGCATCAGGAAAACGATCCCCACAAACAATCCTGCGATTCCCATTTCGACGCACGGCTTTTGCCACTGAGCCACCTGCCAGAGCTGCCACGAAGCCGTCGCCGCCCGCCAACCCGCGATCTGCGGCCCGAAGAAAAATCCCAGGCCTGAACCGACAGCCAGGATTCCGATCGCCATGCCCGGCGATTTCGGATAATGCGAACTGGAGAGCGCGTTGGCCGAGGGGTGAAACAGTGTGCCGAACAATCCGGCAAGAATTCCCAGCACCAGAATGTGCGAATATTGGCGCGAAAGACCGATGCCCAGGATCGCGATCGCGTTTCCGAGCAGGCCGATGGTCAAGAGCATTTTCCGGCTGAATCGATCCGCCGCCAAGCCAGCGGCGTAGCTGCCCAGGTTATAGACCGCGCCGTACAAGGTGACGATCAGCGTTGCCTGGCCGATGCCGGGCAATTTCAAATCCGCCGCGATGCGGTAATAGAGGGGCACCAGCATCGAACCATAGGCATGGGTGAAGCCGTGGAGGATCGTGCAGAGCGCGAGCGTGAGATGACTGCGCCAACGCGCTGCAGCCGCCGGCGAAGAATTCATCCGCGCCTCAGCACGTCGAGGAATGCCTGCCCGTACATGCGGATTTTGTACGCTCCCAGGCCCTTCACCATCGCCAGCGCGGCTTCATCTGCCGGCGCCTGCAGCGCCAGCTCTTTCAGCGTTGAATCATGGCAGATCACATACGCCGGCATTCCGCGCTCGCGGGCGATCTGCGTCCGAAGCTGCCGGAGCGCTTCGAATCGCACCTCCACCTCGTGGCTCATGGGCTCATCATTGGTCCGGTCTCGCTTTCGCTCGACGACCGGTTCCACCACACGCTCGTTTCTGCGCGGGACCAAGTCAGCCAGATCGGCCGGGGGCGGCTGCTCGCCGCGCATGACGGAAATTCCCGACGCGGTCAGATCGACGACCGGGCGAAACTTCACGCCATCCGGATCGCGCTGCCTCGCCAGCCCGCTTTCCAACACCCGGTGCAGCATCGCCACGATCCGCTTGCTCGGAAACGTCCGCAGCAAACCGAACGTGGAGAGATCGGTGAGTCCCCATCTCTGCGTGCGCTCGGTCATGGAGCCTGCCAGCATTTCCGCGACGGCGCCGATGCCGAATTTTCCCCGGCAGCGCGCGATGCCCGAAAGAATCTGCCGCACCAACATCACCACGGCATCGTCCATCCCAGCGCCGTCGCCGGCGGTGATCTGGAGATCCTCACCTTTCCTGCAGACATCGCAACGGCAATCGCTCACCTGCGCATCATCCCCAAAATAATCCAGGATCATCTGCCGGCGGCAGCGCCGCGTGCCGGCAAACTGGATCATCAGATCCAGCTTTTCCAGCGCGTTATCCTTGCGGCGCTTGATCACCGCGGGATCAGCCTGCGGATTTTCCTCGCCGAGTTTTTCGATGAAAAATTCCTGGATGAACCGGTCCTGGTAACTGAAAAGAATGACGCACCGGGCCGGCCGGCCGTCCCGCCCGCCGCGCCCCGCCTCCTGGTAATATGCCTCCAGCGTGCCGGGCAAATTGTAATGCACAACCAGCCGGATATCCGGTTTGTTGATCCCCATTCCAAACGCATTGGTCGCGACTGCGATCACGCCGGGCGTCTGCATGAACTGCTCCAGCGACGTGGTGCGCGAAGCCGGATCCATCCCCGCGTGATATCGCAAAATCGTCCGCCCCGGAATCGCCGGCTTCAGGATTGACGCGAGTTCATCTACCGCTTTTCGCGTCGCGCAGTAAACCAGCGTGCTCCCCTTTTCTTCACGAAGCAATTCGAGCAGCGCTGAATCCTTGTTGCCGCCGCCGCTCATCCGCCGGCTTTCGTAAATCAATCCCGGTCGATCGAACCCGGTGACCACGACCGTGGGATCGCGCAGATTGAGCTGGGCGATGATGTCCTGGCGCACGTCTTCTGTGGCGGTGGCTGTGAGCGCGATCGTCGGGGGGTTCCCCAGCTTTTTGCGCGCCTCCCCAAGCCGCGCATATTCCGGACGAAAATCGTGACCCCACTGGCTGATGCAATGCGCTTCATCCACCGCGAGCAGTTTCGGCTTTAATTTCTCCAGCATCGGCTGAAAATTGGCCGCGAACAGGCGCTCAGGCGCAACATACAGGAGGCCCTCAAACCCATTATTCAGTTCCGCAATCACCTCGCGCTGCATTGCCGCCGGCAAAGAACTGTTTAGAAACACCGCGGAAATATTCTCATCGCGAAGCTGCTGGACCTGATCCTCCATGAGCGAAATCAGGGGCGAGACCACCAGCGCCAGGCCGCCCCCCACCACCGCCGGGAGCTGAAAGCAAAGGCTCTTGCCCGCTCCCGTCGGCATCACGCACAGCACGTCGCGGCCGGAAAGGACATCCTCAATCACCTCGCGCTGCGCCGGACGAAACGCGTCCAGGCCGAAGTGTTCCTGGAGATGTTCGAGCAGGTCGGGCATGGGGTGGGATTATAATCGGAGAGTCGCACAGCGTGGCATGGGCCCAATCAAAAAAAGTTTACCGCGAAGAGCGCAAAAAAAGGGGACATGCAAAAAAAGGGGACATTCATAATTAAATATTATGAATGTCCCCTTTTTGCATTTTGGCCGCAGTGCTACTCTCTGGCCGCCTGGGCGGACCACTCCTCGAATTTGCTCAGCATCTGCCCTGTCACCGACTTGGGCGTGTCCCGCATCGCATCATGAAAAATCGCGGCGGTGATCTGTCCCTCGACGCCGGATGCTACGCTGCTGAGGAAGGGCACGCTCGCGGCGCGATCGCATAGATATTTAATATCCGCCCCGCTGTAGCCATTCAGCAGCGACGCGAGTTGGTTCAGATCGACATCCGCCGCAAGCGGGCGATGACCGAGGTAAATCTCAAGCATTTTCTTTCGCGCTTGCTCATCGGGAAGCGGGATATAGACCTTTTCGTCGAACCGGCCCGGCCGAAGGACGGCGGGATCAAGCTGCCAGGGCACATTCGTTGCGCCCATGAACAATATCGGCTGGCCGGCTTTTTTGTCGAACCCCTCCATTCCCTGCAAAATCTGTGGGACCACCCGCTGCATAACGCTTGATCCCTCATCGCGGCGGGCGGGAACCAGCGATTCGATCTCGTCGATAAAAATAATGCTGCGCTTTTCCGCAGCCGCGGCGTCGAAGAGTTTTTTGATGTTCTGCTCGGCTTCGCCCACCCATTTGCTGAGCACATCCGCGGGTGAGATGCGGAAAAACGCGGCGTCGATTTCGCCAGCCGTCGCTTTGGCAAGCATCGTCTTTCCCGTGCCGGGCGGGCCGTAGAGCAGCACACCACCGCCCGGCCTGATGCCAAACCGTTCGGCCAAATCCGCATGCTCAAACGGATAAATCATCTTCAGACGAATATCCTGCTTGACGTCCTCAAGCCCGGCAACATCGTCAAATCGAATCGACGGCTTCTCCTTCACGAGCCACTGGCCGGCCGATGCGCCCGACTGGGCATCCGCCGCCGATTCCCGGGCCTGGGCCGCGCCTTGCCGGCGATTTTCCGTCTTCGCGCGCTCGCAATCGCGCGCCAATTCGAGGAGCTTGGCCGCGGTATCCCGGCGCGCCTGGATCAGCTCCGCTCCCTGCGCCTGTTTGCTCAATTCCAGCATGGCCCGCGCCGCCTCGAGCAGATAAACCCGCGCCGAATCCCACTGCCCGGCGCGGCGGGCGTCGAGGCCTTTCTGCTTTTGACGTTCAAACGTATCCCAGGAGATCGCCATGACGAGAAATTCTACCCCGTCGTCCGGTGCTCCGGGAGAGGGATGGGGTGAGGGGAACGGGGAAACTCAATTCGCGCTGACCGATTCCGACGCGGTTCGCTGCTGGTCGATCACCGGCTTCAGCACCTCGGCCACGAACGGCTCGGCCATCCAGTCGTAATGGCCGCCGTCGTTGTTCAGCGATTTCCAGGATGGTTGATAGGGATGCTGGATGACCTGCGCCTTTTCGGCCGGAGCGAGGGAGGTCAGCGTGAAACCCCTTCGTCCCGCGCCGCCGCAGTGGCGGCGGTCATAGTTGCCGAAAATCGTCGGCCCGATCCCCTGCCAGAAAAAATCGTCCTGGCTGAAAAATACGTGCAGCACCGTTGCGTGGCGGAGCATCGGGGCCAGATCAAATCCGGGCGAGAGCGCGGGAGCAAGGAAAATGATTGGCCCGATCCGCATATCTCCCGGCAATT
>Ga0302325_10032546_pt1 | contig 10705 bp, 11 predicted proteins | sample Palsa_T0_2_FD_201948 | JGI IMG/M metagenome (GOLD analysis project Ga0302325, IMG submission 201948) | Peat permafrost microbial communities from Stordalen Mire near Abisko, Sweden - Palsa_T0_2 | ecosystem: Environmental > Terrestrial > Soil > Palsa > Peat permafrost | place: Sweden: Abisko...
CCCCTAGCCCCCGCACGTGCGGCTGGAACTTCGTCAGAAAAATGTCGATGCCCTGTCCCCACACCGGTTGCGGCGCGTTTTGGGTGACAGGAAAATTCGTCGAAAGCGTATATCCGGTAAGATAGATGAACCCAGCCGAATCCACCGCAACAGCATTGGCCACTTCGCCGTCAGACCCGCCCAGGAATGTCGAATAGTTCAGGAACGCCGTCGGCGTGAGCGCGTTCACCACCGTCACGAATATGTCTCCCCCGCCGCCATAAACGCCCTGCACCGCGTCCGCCGTTACTGGAAAATTGGGGGATAGCGTATAGCCCGTCACCACCAGGTTGCCCGAGTTATCGAGAGTCATCCCACGCACCATATCGTTCGCCGAACCGCCTAGATATGTGGAGTAAACCAGCGAAGCTTCACCCATCTGCGTCGTGTCGAACAGCGCGATGGCCACGTCGTACCCGCCCGAATTATTGGGGTTGTATGAGAATCCCTCCAGCGGAAACAGTAAGCCGTCGGTCGAGATTCCCACGTAAACCTGGCCGTTCGGCAACAGTACCATGGCCCGCCCATCGTCGTCGTTCTCGCCGCCCAGGTAAGTGGAGTACAGCGGCGCGGTCGAGTTGCTCTCACTGAATTCCGTCAGGAACGCGTCCGAGGGCCCGTATAGATTGGCTGCGTAGGCGCTGCCCGTCACCGGGAAATCGCTCGACGCCGTGGTACCCACTACATATATGTTCCCGCTGCTATCCACGGCGATGGCGTTGCCTGAATTGGCTCCGGTCTGCCCGCCAAGAAACGTGGAATACACCAGCGCCACGCTGCCATACTGCGAGGGGTCGATCACCGCTATGAATGCTTCCGTTACGGTCGCCGGCCCCAGCGTCTGCAGCGAATTGCCAGCCATCGGAAAATCCGTCGACGTGGTGGTTCCGGTCATGTACGCGAGGCCGTTCGCGTCCACTGCCACCGCCAGCGGGATATCGATGCTGCTCCCGCCCAGGTAGCTGAGGTAAATCAGTTGATCTCCACCGGCAGGGGTCGTGTCCACAATCGCCAGGAAAATGTCGGTCAGCCCGAAGTTGTCGTTATCGTAGGCGCCGTTGATCGCCTGGATATCCTGCGTGGCAGTCTGGCCCGCCATATATAGATGCCCGTTGGGAGCCAGTTTCACCGCGTTGATCTGGTCTTGTAGCGTCCCGCCCAGATAAGTCGCATAGGCTAGAATCGGGTCGATCACCAGCTTGCGGCGCCGGTCGTAGCCATCCACTTTCAGCCCCACGGTATTGCGGGCAAGCAGCACGTAGCGTCCGCCGATTACGCGGCGTCCCCCGCTTTCCCGATAAGCGCTTTCCTGATAGATCAACGGCCGCTTCTGCGTCATGCGCCCGCTTGGGCTCTCCAGAACCAGGTCGCCCTCGCGCGTCACGCGCAGCCGGCCCGCCCCGCTGAAACGCATGCGGATCAAGCCCGGGTCGGCGCCCGGAGCAAGCACGAAGTCGTATTCCAGTTGGTCGTGGCTGCCGTAGTAAATCACGTCGACGCCCGGATACGCTTGCCGGTACTCCACACGCGCATAGTTCGGCACGTCCGTGTGCCAGTTCGCGCGCGCGCCAATCATGTAATTCGTGCGGACCTTCAATGCGTCCAAGCCCTCAATGACTGGCTGGGGATTGCCATTGACCAGAGAAATATCGATGGCCTGTGAACGGCCGAACCGCAACGACGGACCTTGCCCGGTGAACAACAGATCGTACCCGCCGCCGCGCGCCGCATACTGCACCGACGGACCCCATTGGCCCCGATTCGCTTCAAACCGCAGCGGCAACCGGGAGAGGGCCGCTTGCCCCCGCGCCAGGCCTGCATCCGGCGGAGCCGCGGTTAAGCCGGACACAGCGCAAGCAAACACTCCAAAAAAGGACACACTTCGCATAGGAAAACTCTATTAGAGCACGCGTTCAGGCCCGGAAATACTGGGCCTGCCCTTCACAGGCGAATCCATCCGGCTACACTGAAGAGAGTGCTTACCGACCTCGTCCAAATCCGCCTTCTGGGCGAGAAAAAACGCGATGAAAACCTGCGTTTCCGCCGCTTCATGAAATCGCATGATCATTCCGACCGTATCCTGAGGCGCATCGCCGAAGAAATCGAAGAACAAATCGATTGCACGGCATGTGCCAATTGCTGCCGGGTGGCAACCGCCATCGTCACCGACCGCGACGCCGAACGGCTGGCGCGCCATCTGCGCGTTCCGCTTGCGCGCTTCAAGGCGGATTACACCGTCGAGAGCGAAGAAGAGGGCCGCATCCTCCGCCAGACGAAGGAATCCGGCTGCGTTTTCCTCTCAGGCAACGAATGCACGGTGTACGACGACCGCCCGGACGCCTGCCAGCGCTTCCCGCACGTAGTCCGCGGCAACGGCTCGATCGCCAGCCGTATGTGGGAGTTTGTGGACCGCGCCTGCTACTGCCCCATCGTTTACAACTCGCTCGAAGCCTTCAAGAGTGAGATGGGTTACCGGAACCACGCATAGAGCTGCTGGAGCGTTCGAACCGCATGCGGCGGCGCGACGCGTAAGGCAAAATTCTTATCGGCGTTCATCTGCGTTCATCTGCGGCCAATCCTTCTTTTCGATTTTGATTTTTCCGCCTGCTGATCATTTTCTGCCTGCTCATCAGATGATGCCCGCATTCCTAGCCTCGCTATTCGGATAACAGCCACGGCCGTCCGTGATTCCAGGGCTTTTCACAACACGCGCCTCAGCGATTCCAGTATCGTCATATCTGTTCGCTGATTATCGCGAGACTTCATAAGTGGAATTCTTGCTCGATCACGCCATTCTCAGTTGCCTGCCACATCGCATCCACGCGTTCGCTCGCGCCATGCCTCCAAAATCCCAATGACCCGCCCTCTATCCCGGCCGCGTTTCCGATTGCAGCGCCGTCACCGCCGCCACGCTGTACACGTCTTCCACCGAACATCCGCGCGAGAGATCGTTCGCCGGCTTCGCCAGCCCTTGCAGAAACGGCCCGATGGCCGCTGCGCCGCCCAATCGCTCCACCAGTTTGCAAGCGATGTTCCCAGCCGCCAGGTTCGGGAAGATTAGCGTGTTGGCGCGACCTGCCACGCGCGAGCCCGGCGCCTTCGAGCGTCCCACGGCCTCGGAAACCGCCGCGTCTCCTTGCAATTCGCCGTCGACGTTCAGCTCCGGCGCACGCTCGCGTACTATGCGGAGCGCTTCTACGATCTTGTTCACCTGCTCGTGCTTGCCGCTGCCCTTGGTGGAAAAGCTCAGCAGCGCAACCGCCGGTTCGGCATTCATGAGCACGCGCGCGCTCTCCGCCGTAGCGATGGCGATATCCGCCAGTTCCACCGCGGATGGTTCAATCACTACTCCGCAATCGGCGAAAGCCATCAGTCCGTTGTGGCCCAGCGAGCAGTCCTGCAATGCCATCAGGAACACGCTCGAAACCAGCTTGGCGCGCGGGGCCGGCCCGATGCAGTGCAGGGCCGCGCGAACCGTGTCCGCAGTGGTGTTGACGGCGCCGCCCACGAATCCGTCGGCATCGCCCGCGCCCACCATCAGGGCAGCGAAATACAGCGGCCACCGGGCGATTTCCGCCGCTTCCACTTGGGTCACGCCTTTCGCGCGCCGCCGCTCGTGATAGATGGTCGCATACTTGGATAACTGCGGCGCCGTCGAAGGATCAATGAAGGTAACTCCGCCGGGCGCCGCCGCCGGCCTGGGCCCGATCAGCACCGGCCGCAGCACTCCGTCGCGCGCCAGCCGGGCGGCAGCCTCCACCACGCGCGCATCGCCGCCTTCGGGAAAGACAATGCTCTTATTCAGCTTGCGCGCGCGCTCGACGACGCTTCGCACGAAGACGGCGGCGGATTCGGGGGTAGCCATAGGATTACGCGCCTAAAGGGTTACGGTAAATAGTCGAGGTCCAGCAGTTGCGCCATCGTGTAAGGGCATGACTCAGGGAGCGCCTTTACTTCGCGCCGCATTTCGATCGCCGCCAATCTCGCTGCCGCCGAATATGCTTCAGTGACTTGACTGGCGAACCCGGGGTTGAGGCTGGGGCTCTCTTGCAGAAGTACTGCGATCGCATCGCGCTGCTCGGCAATCGTCGTTTGCCAACTGGTACTGCGCTTCTCCGGTTGCAACTGCCACTTCAGCAGGTGCTGGATGAGACGGGCCAACCGGCGCCGCAAGGCGCGCCGCTCACGCTTCGCCATGTCCCCGATCTCCTCCGCTACATGCTCCAGATCGACCTCGGAGAAACGACCCGCGCGCAGCAACTCGGCATTCTGCTCGGCCCACGCCGCAAAATCCAAATCATACAGGTCCGCGGTTCTCATGCTTTAATTATTATCGCGGAAAATCTGGTGAGCACGGTGGGACTCGAACCCACAACCACCGCCTTAAAAGGGCGATGCTCTACCATTGAGCTACGTGCCCACAAATGAATGTCGCGTGAACGTGGGGAAAGAACCGCTTCTCGTCCAGTGTATCAGACCCTCCGTTATACTGAACGTGGGGCGGGCCCATGGCCTGCCGCGTCCCGAGCCGCTCCGAGCGCTCGGTCTTCGGGCGGCAATCCGCGATTGAGGTTCGAGGCATCACAAGGCCATGGGCCCGCCCCACATGAAACCATGACCCGCCAGTCTCGCCGTTTCCTCTTCATCCTGGTGGCGATCGTCTTCACCCTCGCCATCGGTACGGCCGGCTTCGTTCTCATCGACCATTACCCTCCGTTCGACGCCTTCTACATGACACTCACCACTATGACTACGGTGGGTTACGGCGAGTTGCATCCCTTATCGACAGCGGGCCGGGTCTTCAATTCCTTCCTGATTTTCTTCGGCGTCACTACCCTCTTTATCGCCGTGGGCGCCATGACTCAGACCATCATCGAATGGGAATTCGGCGACGCCATCGGCAAGCGGCGGAACAAACGCATGATCGACAAACTCAAAGATCACTTCATCATTTGCGGCTATGGGCGCGTGGGACGCGGCGCGGCTGCGGAACTAACTCACGCGGGCGCCCCTTTCGTCATTGTCGATATCGACCCCGAGCGGTGCGAGCGGGCCATCGTGGCGGGACAACTCGCCGTCGCGGCCGATTCCACCCGCGACGATACCTTGCGCCTGGTGGGAATCGAGCGGGCGCGCGGCTTAGTGGCGGCGCTATCGAGCGATGCGGATAATCTCTTCGTGCTGCTCTCCGCCAAGGGACTGAATTCCCGCATCTACGTGGCCGCGCGGGCCGCCGAAGAAGGCGCGGAGGAGAAGATGCGCCGCGCCGGGGCGGACGCCGTGTTTGCGCCGTACTCCATCACCGGGCACCGCCTGGCTCAGTCGCTGCTAAGACCGCACGTAGTACAGTTTCTCGACTTCACCACCACTAACAATCTCGGCGAAGATATCGCCATCGAGCAGGTTCCGGTGGCGCCATCCAGCCGCATGGTTTCGAAAACTATCCGCGAAATGCAGATCGGCCGCGAATTCGGCGTCATCGTGATGGCCATCCGCGACCGCGCAGGCGCCATGGTCTTCAATCCGCCCGCGGACACTCCCGTGCGCGGCGGCGACCACCTGATCGTCATGGGGCGCCAGGATAGCCTGCGAGCTTTGGAACGGCTCCTGGGGAGTGACCGGTAACACGTTATAATTAGTAAGCCATTCATTAAGACAGCGCCGTTCATGTTTAAGCGCATTAAGCAGTTTTTCGAATCCTTAGCCTACGCGGGGTTAAAGCCTTCCGGAGGAAAGCCGCTTGGAGCGGCAGAGGTCAAACGGTCCGGGCGGCTCGCGCCAATCCAGGAGTGGATCGACAAGTTTCTCAACAAAGGAGGCTCCTCCGATCCCCTGTATCTCAGCAACCGGACTTTCATGCAGAAGGCGGGGGTGTGGTTGATTATCGGCGTGCCATCGGTTGTTTTATTGGCCGGCCTGGGCTTGGTTCTGAGCGGGTTTTTCAACCAGGACGCGCCTGTGGCTCCCCCGCCGGTTGGCCTGTCCAATGCCGAGATCGCACAGAAGATGCTTCCCGACTTGAATAAGGATCTGCACATCGCGAGTCAGCACGATCTGGAGGTGCAGGATGTACACATTATCCGCGCCGGTTCGGTTAAGTTGGCGGGCCTGGCTTTGAATAACACCGATCATGCAATCAAAAAGGTCGATCTGGTGTTCGAGTTAACCGACAAATACGGTTCCCGCCAGGGCGCCGTGAGCACTGTACTAACCAACATGGCCGCCAGGTCGACCGTGCCCTTTCAGTTTGCCATCGAACAGCAAGCGGCGGTGTTCGCGCTGGTGCGCGAAATCCACGTCGAGTAGCCTCTTTTAACGGGTGGCTTTTAGCGCGAATGCGCAAAGCTCGACCACGCAACACGCCCCGCAGTTGGGTCCGGTGGTTTTGCACGTCTCTTTGCCGTGCTGGCGGAGCAATAGATGGGCGCGGGCGAGCGATGCTGCGTCGCGCGGCAATGGGCCTTCCAGCGCCTCCTGAATGGAACGGTATGTGGCTCCGTAGTTTTTTTGCTCCCGGCCGAAACCGATGCGCGTCAACACGCGGCAGCCATTCGATTCTAACGGGAGACCCTCGGCCATTCCGCAGAACAGCAGAATCTTTTCCGCGCCCGGCTCGCCGATATTGGGGAATTGATGCAGCGCCTTCTTGGCTTTGGCGTAAGGCTCTTTGAGGATACGGTCCAGATCGCCGTCGAACTGCGTTAGGGTGATGCGCGCGATTTCGAGCCATCGGAAGACGCGGGTTTCAGGACGCATGCCGCCCATGGTGGCGAGCTCGAGCAGGGTGTCCCGGTCGGCCTTCCAGATAGCATCGGCGCTCAAGCCAACGCGCTGGCGCAAGCCTTCGAACACGGCGGCGCGGCGCGCGTCGGGCAGCAGATAGCACGCGTTTTCCCAGAGGACAAGCTCGAATGGACCCTTGGCCGGCGGCAGGTTGGGTTCGCCGTAATGGCGCTTGAGGCGCGCGGCGAGCTTTTTGAAATCGGGCGTGGCACTAGCGTTGATCACTTAATGCTCCCGAGGCTTTTGGGCATGTTGAGGCACGCCGGCTGAACGGCTGCGCCTCCTGTATCGTCCGGCCAACGGCAACAAGCCAGAGGCCTGTCCTACATGGCGGACGGCTGGCCGCAGGCCGCAGTTAGCAACCTGCCCCAGAAAATAGCAACAATGGAGCACAGGCTCTCACTTTACTTCGATTTTTTCTCCTTCGGGATAGTCAGCTTGGGAATATCGAAGTGGCCCCCCAGATCGGCGAGGCCTTCGAGATCCACCGGGCCGACTATATTCACCACGGTGAGTTCGCGAGGCTCCGCTTCGAGGATCGCAACGCCGGTGTTCTTGCCGTTCTCCACATGCAGGTAGATTTCGGCGTTCGATTCCTCTTCGGCGCTCTTGACGCCGACAATGCGCTCCCACTCGGGCGCGTGGAGCTGGTTGCGGACGCGGTCGAGATCGGCCTGCGTCCATTCGTTATCATGTTTGAATTCGAAATGCTTGATGTAGATGCCTTGCAGGCCTCCAATCAGCTTTTTGATTTGGGCCTCGTCGGGATCGTGCCCGTCCAGAAACTTCGCGGCGAAGCGCAGCGTGGGCCCGGTGAGCGAGAGATCCACCGCGTTCGACGCCTTCGCCGCCAGATGATCGAGATCGAGCTGAAACTGCTGCGGCGCGGCCATTGCCACAACCGCGGCGGCCAGCGCCAGAAGATGGATTTTCATCGGAGCACCTGCATTTGAATGTGATTCACCTTGGTGGAGGCGATCCGGAACGCCAGCAGCACCTGTTGTTTCGCCGCTTCGCCTTGCCGCCAGCGGTAGCCGTAACCGGCGCTGGCGATCACCAGCGCGGCCGCGGCCGCCACTGCCCAGCGCGGCAGCGCGAGCCCACTGCGCCGCCGCGCCCGCGCGATGGTGCGCGCGGCGAAATCCGGCGGCGGCTCCTGGCGCTCAAAGGCGCGTTTTAATTCATCGTCCAGCCAATCCATTACTTGTCTCCCGTACTGCTACTGGTCCGCCGCACTGTTCGCCAAATTTCGCTCTCTCAGGCGCCGTGAGAGATGTCGCGCTCACACCAGTGTGAACACTGCACGCATAAGTGCGTGCGCCACGTATTCCGGTTATCCCACGCCGCGCCGCTCCAGCTTCTCCCGTAGCAGCGCCAGCGAACGCTGCAGATGGCTTTTTACCGTCCCCAGCGGCATGCTTAATGTCTCCGCAATTTCCGAAGGATCGAGGTCCTCTTGATACCGCAACACCATCACCATGCGCGGCGCTTCCGGCAGGCTGGCCACCAGCCGCCGCAGCGTCTCTGCGAGCATGGGATCGCGCGCCGCCTCGCCGGCCGCGGGTTCCGCCACAAGCTCCAGCGCGACTGCTGGACGCCGCAACCGCCGCCGCCCTTCGTCGATGGAACGCTGCGCCGTCACCTTCCGCAGCCAGGATACGGCGTGCGCGGACGATTGGATGCTGCGCAGATTCCGGTGGAGGCTCAGGAACACCTCCTGCGCTACCTCCTCGGCCAGGCCGCGGTCGTGGAGGAATCGCCACGCGAGGCTATACACCATGGATTGGTGACGCCGCACCAACTCGCCAAATTCCAACCCGATCTCTTGCGCCGCTACCAGGCCGATCACGGTTTATCGACGTCAAATGCCAGGCTGCTGACCACGTCCGTGCGCCGGAAATCGCTATTCTTGAGATTCACGGAGATGCTTCTCTTATAGAAGAACACGGCGCGCACTTCGAATTCGCCCCCGAAGCCGGCGGGGAACCAGATGCCATCGGGCATGCGCTCGTAGCTCACCGTAAAACCTACGCCGCGCACGTTGGTGCCGAGCACGGTTCGGACCGCAAGCGGAACCTTCCAGGCAAGATCGGTAGTGACCTGCACCGGCTGGAACTCGGCCGCATCGATGATCGCTTCGCCTTTCCATGAGCCTTCGTCGCCATCCTTGTCGCGCCGGTGATTCGGCCGGAAGCTGATGCCGTAGACCTGGCGCCCATGGTAAGTCTCGCTGCCTTCCATCTTATAGGTGTATAGGAGCTGCTCGCGCGCAGTCAGCGGAAACAGATCGTGCGGGATGCTGTCGTCATTATCGTCGTCGAAGGCAGTCACCAAAGCGCCATCAATATCGAGACCCTTGCCCTCATAGCCAGGGTGGTAGTAACTCGCCAGTTTGCCGCGTTCTTCATACTTACCCTCAAAGGCCGTCATCTGCTTCCGTTCACCGCGCGCATTGGGAGTCACGGTATATTGACGCTTCTCTTTGCGAGCCAGTTTGCCGTTGGCGCGGTGCACGCCGGCCAGTTGCTCCTGTTGGTACACATATTGCTTGCGGGCTTCCACCGGCTGCGCCTGATTAGCGGCCACTCGCGACATGATGTCATCGATGCCCGGCGTTTGAGCCAGCGCCGGAAACCCGGCCAGAGCCATGCATATTACAAGCTTCATCTTAAGCCTCATAGTCGTTATACGCGCCATATCAGACCCGCGAACGCACTTTCCGCCAAACCGGTCACTGACCTGGTCACTGTTTATCTGTGTCAAATGCCAGGCTGCTAACTACATCAGTGCGCCGGAAATCGCTGTTAGTGACGTTCACGGAGATAGTTCGCTTGTAGAAAAATAGCGCGCGCAGCTCGAACTCTCCCCCGAAGCCGGCGGGGAACCAGATACCATCGGGCATGCGTTCGTAGCTCACCGTGAAACCTACGCCGCGCACGTTCGTGCCGAGCAGCACTCTGACCGCCGCGGGCACTTTCGCGGTTAAATCCGTGGTGACCAGCACGGGCTGAAACTCCGCGGCATCCACCAGCGTCTCGCCTTTCCAGTAGCCTTCTTCGCCATCTTCGTCGCGCCGGTGATTCGGCCGGAAGCTGATGCGGTAAACCTGGCGCCCATGGTATGCCTCGCTCCCTTCGATCTGGTAACTGTACTTGCGCTGCTCGCGCGCCGTCAACGGGAACAGATCGTACGGGACGCCGTCGGCGGAATGCCCATGTCCGATTTCATCCCAGGACACGGTTACGCCACTGTCGCCCACAGTGTGCTGCGCGCCGGAAGCGGTCTCGGAGGTGGGAGGTCCGCAATGGCCCTGGCCCTTGGTTTCGGATTTCACTACGTGCTTTACGATGCCATCGGGCACGGGCGTTACCGTGTACTCCCACTTTTGCTGGCAGGCCAGCATGCCATTGGCCCGGTGGAGACTGAAGAGTTGCTCCTGGCGATACACATATTGCTTGCGCGCTTCCACCGACTGCGCCTGGTTTGCGGCTACGCGCGACATGATTTCATCGATCCCCGGCGTCTGGGCCAGCGCCGGAAATCCGGCCAGCGCCATCCACATCACTAGTTTCATACCTCTTAATACGCGCCGCACCAAGGCTGCGAACGCACCTTTTACAATTGGTAAATGCTTAGACCCGGTTGCGGAGCCTTGGGGAACTTCGTGCCGCGGGAAACTGAACTGCGCAGGGCCATGGGCCCGCGCCACTTGCTTTAGCGCGACTGGCGCCCGACAATTTATATTTGATCCCCATTTGAACTCCGGCATTATAATTTGATCTGAACCCGGCATTCCCGGAAGGAGAAAAAAAGTGAAGAACATCCTACGTGCGCTCTTGATTGCTGCAACGGCATTGACCGCGGCTTCGGTCTTCAATCAGCC
>Ga0302325_10032549_pt1 | contig 10705 bp, 9 predicted proteins | sample Palsa_T0_2_FD_201948 | JGI IMG/M metagenome (GOLD analysis project Ga0302325, IMG submission 201948) | Peat permafrost microbial communities from Stordalen Mire near Abisko, Sweden - Palsa_T0_2 | ecosystem: Environmental > Terrestrial > Soil > Palsa > Peat permafrost | place: Sweden: Abisko...
CAAGATTCCGGCCCCTCCGACCCTGGTGACCGAAGAGGACGTGGACAAAGTCATCGACGCGGTGAGGCTTTCTCGCGCGACGCTGGAGCCGGCGCCAACCAAGGCCGCCGCCATCGGCGATGTGGTCAAGATGAACATCCATGGCCGCGCCGGCGGCGAGGAGGTAGTCAATCGGGAGGACTTCGACTTCGAGTTGGTGGATGAGAAAGAGTCTGAAGAAGTCAATCCATTTCCTGGCTTGAGCGAGGAATTGGTTGGCGCCCGGCCCGGCGACATCAGAGAAATCACACTGACCCTCCCGCTGGAGTACGCCGACGGAGACGTGGCCGGGAAGGTATTGCTCCTGAACATCGTCGTCAAAGAGATCCAGCGCAAGGTTCTGCCGGAGTTGAGTGATGACTTTGTCAAGGAGGTCAGCAGCAGCGCAGAGACGGCGGCCGCGCTGCGCGAAATCATCCGCCACAATATCGAGCACGAAAAGAACGAAGAGGCCATCAACAAAGTGGCCGCCGAGGTCGTAGACTCACTCATCGCCCGTACCAATCCCACCGCTCCCGAAGTGCTGGTCATGGACGAACAGGACCGCATGATCCGTGCGCAGCGGCGGTACTTCGAGCGCAGCGGACTGCGACTCGAGCAGTTCCTGGTGTCGGCCAAGAAGTCGGAAGAGCAGTATCGCCAAGAACTGCGACCGGCCGCTGAGCGCAGCGTCAAGCGCGACCTGCTCCTCGACGCGGTGGCAAAAGCCGAAGGGCTGGAGCCCGACACGGAGGTGGTCGACGCCGAGGTACGGCGCATGTCCGGTTCGCTGTCAAAATCCGAACGGGACTTCGAGCGATTGTCGGAGTCTCGCCGGCTGCACGATGTCGTGACCGAGGAAATGCGGCGTCAGGCTGCTCTGATGAAACTGGTCGAATTGGTGAGCGGACTCCAACCTATCACCCACGACCATGACGGACCGGATCATGGAAAAAATGACGATGGGCCGGAGCCTGAGGAAAGGGAATCAGAGCAAGCGGTTGCCGCATCGTGAGTTACAGGTTATGAGAGACATAGGAGTTGAGAGAGTGGGAAAGCACGTGGCCCTGACAGGATTGGTGCTGGTTTGAAATCGTCGCGTTTGGCCCAGCTCGATTCGGAGGGCGGCGCCGAGCGCTACCTGGTGCCAACCGTTATCGAGACTACAAATCGGGGTGACCGTGCCTTCGACATCTACTCCCGACTTCTGAAGGAACGGATCATTTTCGTCACTACTTCCATTAATGACGATGTCTCGTCCCTGGTCTGCGCGCAGCTGCTGTTCCTCCAGTCGGAAGACCCGGATCGTGATATCTCCGTTTATATCAATAGCCCCGGAGGCTCCATCACCGCGGGGTTGGCCATCTACGACACCATGCAGCTCGTCGCGCCTGATGTTGGCACCTTCTGCATCGGTTTCGCCGGAAGCATGGGGACGATTCTGCTGGCGGCCGGGGCGGAGGGTAAACGGTACAGCTTGCCCAACGCGACCATCCATTACCACCCCGCCTTGATTTCCGGCGGGCTGGCGGGCTCAGCCCCTGATATCGAAATCCACGCTCGCGAGCTGCTTCGCCTGCAGGCGCGCAACCTTGATATACTTTCTCACCATACGGGGAAGACGGTCGAGGAGTTGCGGTCCGACTTCCAGCGCGACCGGTTCTTCACGGCTCAGGAAGCGCAAGAATATGGTCTGGTGGATCACGTTGTATCTTCCCACTCTGGATCGGATGAGGCAACGAGTAACGGCAATGCGTAACCTGAGTCAGGAGGCTGTCGACTAGATGGCAGGCGCGAAGACTCCGCGAGTGCAGTACCGCTGCTCGTTCTGCGGTAAGAGCCAAGAACAGGTTCACCGCCTGATCGCCGGCCCCGGCGGCGTTTACATCTGTGACGAGTGTATCGATCTCTGCCAGGAGATCATCGCCGAAGAGCAGTCGGCCGCGCCGGCGACTCGCCTTCCCATCTCCAAGATCCCTACCCCCAAGCGGATCATGGAACAACTCAACCAGCATGTCATTGGCCAGGAGCGGGCCAAGAAGGTCCTCTCCGTGGCCGTTTACAACCACTACAAGCGCGTGGCCGCCGGAATGCAGATCGACGAAGTCGAGCTGGGCAAGAGCAACATCCTCCTCATTGGACCTACCGGATGCGGCAAGACTTTGCTGGCCCAGACGCTGGCCAGAATCTTGGACGTTCCCTTCTGCATCGCCGACGCCACCGCACTGACCGAGGCCGGGTATGTGGGCGAGGATGTCGAGAACATCCTGCTCCGGCTGATCCAGGCGGCCGACTTCGACATCAGCCGGGCTGAGAAGGGCATCGTTTACATCGACGAAATCGATAAGATCGCGCGCAAATCCGACAATCCCTCGATCACGCGCGATGTTTCGGGCGAGGGCGTGCAGCAAGCCCTCCTCAAGATTATTGAGGGCACCGTGGCCAACGTCCCTCCCCAAGGTGGCCGCAAGCATCCTCACCAGGACTTCATTCAGATAAACACCGCCAGTATCCTGTTCATCTGCGGTGGTGCCTTCGAGGGCCTGAACAAAATCGTGGACAAGCGGATCGGCAAGAACCGCCGGTTCGGCTACGGCGCCGAGTTCGATGCGGAGGAGGAAGTCGCGCCCGGCACGGTGATTCACGAAGACCTGCTGCAGTACGGTCTGATCCCTGAGTTCGTCGGTCGGCTGCCGGTCGTCGTGGGACTGGAGCCGCTGGATAAGCCGGCCTTGCTACGGATCCTGACCGAACCGAAGCATGCCATCGTCAAGCAGTACCGGAAGTTCTTCGAGCTGGATAAGGTGGACCTTATCTTCACCGAGGACGCCCTGGAGGAAACGGCGACGCAGGCGCTGACGCTCAAGACCGGCGCGCGCGGCCTGAGGACCATCGTTGAGGACGTGCTGCTGGACATCATGTACGACATACCCTCCCGCAACGACATCAAGTCGTGCACCATCACCGACAAGGTCATCCTGAAGCAGGAGGGTCCCATCCTCGAGCCGCTGCCACTGCCCAAACGCGAAGCGGTTGAGGAAGAGGACGAGGTCGCGTACGGCGAGAGCGCTTAAGGACGCGGCTTGTCTTCGCCAGGTTGGATTGGCAACCGGTGGATTTTTACGAGGGATAGCGTGTTCGGCGCGCTCCGTTCGCGGTCGAACCAAACTCAGTGAATGACGTGCCGGACCTTGTCCAAGTCGTCGGCTGAGACCACCAATCGTGTGCGGCTGGCCAGATACACCATATCGATGTTGACACCAGCATCAGCCAGTCGGCGAAACACGTCGGCGGCAGCGCCAGGATGGTCTTCCACCGGCACCACCACGACCTCGCGCGCCTCGTAAATCTTCAACCCCAGTCGCTCCAGCTCCGCTCGGGCCGCGCCCGCGTGCTCCACCGCGACGTGGACCTGCGCTATGGCCTGAGAGACGAAGCAGCAGACGCCCTCGATGTTCTCTCCGACTCGCCCCAGCGCCTCTGCCACGTCGGCAAGTTTGCCCGGGCGGTTTTCCACGATCACTGTCAAATCGGTTGCCATTGGTCTCCTCCCGCCCTTTGCTCTGAACTTTCTCGCGATGAAGGATACTACTCAGCCCCAAACATTCTCGGCGGGGAGCGCGGCCACCAGGAACCGCCTCCACCAGCATCTCCCGAGCTGGTCCCGGTGCGCTAGACAGTTTCAGAGGTTCGCCCTGTCCAAAAGTGACGGTAGAAGAGGTAGGCGGCCAGCAGGACCACGATGCCGACCACGATCGGTATCTCAAACGGTCGTGTGGCCGAGCTAATGTCCTTCCAGTGGTCGCCCAGCACCCGGCCCAGAACTGCCAGGAGCGTGCACCAGATCACGGAGCCAAGCAGACTGTATAGCAGGAACGGCTTGATAGGCATGCGCGCGATGCCGGCGGCGATGGAAACATAAGACCGGACGGCCGGCAGCAGCCGGGCGATGAAAACGACCACCGACCCGAACCGCTCGAACCAGGCTGTCCCCTTGTCGACGTCGTGACTCGAAATCATAACCCAACGCCCGTACCGCTCAACCAGTGGCCGGCCGCCGAAAATGCCGATGCCGTAGCCAATCACGGCTCCGCATACTTCACCCGCCGTCCCCACGATAATGACCAACGGCAGCACAAAGAGCGGATGCGCGCCCGTGGTGTGAAAGCCGGAGAACGGCATCGTGATCTCGCTGGGCAGTGGGATGCCCGATCCCTCCACCAGCATCGCGACAAAGATCCCCGGATAACCCAGGTGCTGAAGCAGCCATGTGATGAGATTGTTGACGTCGTTGGCGATGGTGGACAGGGTGGTCTCCGGTTCAGGTACGAGTTGCGAGTTTCGAGTTGCGGGTTGCCGGGGGCGAGGCGGCAGGTCATTGAGTCGCCAATCGGATTCATTTGCTGATGGTCGGACGGTCTCGTACAATCGCGGCCATGTCGCCTCTACGCCGTGGGCAGCCACGTATGGTACCGCGAACCGCGACGGTTCAAGTCTTCGCTACCAACGCGGGCTCTTGATCGTGCGACCGGGCCGAGACCAACGCGGCGGGCCCGACGGCGGTGGGTTCAATGACCCGGCTGGTTCACCACGAATACGGCTGCCCGCCGATGCCTGTGCGAATCCAGGGGCGACGTGTAATCGGCACACGTGGGGCTGGGGCCGACCGACGCCTCTGAGCGGCGACCTACCTTGAGCAAACAACCACTGTCGCAGTTCAAACGGTGTTCGAGGCCCCAGCTACATCGGGTACTTGCCTCGGTCGCCAGAGGTCTGATGTAGCTGGGGTCCCAGTGGCTGTCGCGGCCACAACGATGGTGGTTCGCTCAACATCGCCTCGGTTTCGTCAGTGCCGGTCGACCCCAGCCCCCGCCGACGGAAAGGATATTGGTCTTTCACCGCCGGGACTTGAGCCTGGAGAGGTTGTCTTGCTCGCAACTCGCAACTATAACTCGTAACCCGGAACTCGCTGCCTAGAATCTGGTGTGAATCCAGTCGCTCGGTTCGAGAGCTTTGTCGAACGCCTGATGGAGCGAACGCTGACGCGCGCGCCGCACTCGCGACTACAGCCGGTCGAGATCGGAAAGCGACTGGCCCGGGTGATGGATGCCGACCAGGTTGTCGGGACCCTAGGCGTGCGGGTTCCCAACATATTTGACGTCGAATTGAGTCCGCCGGATTTCAACCAGTTCAAGCCGATCCGATCGTCGGTCACGAACGAGCTGGAGACATATCTCGCCCGGGTCGCGCGGGACCGGTTGTTCGTGCTTTCCAGCCCACCCATCGTCAGGCTGCACAGCAACGAGCACCTACCGTCAGGCGAGATCGCGGTCCGCGCCCAGATGGAAGATATCGGGCCTGTTTCGAACGGCCGGCCGCCGGAGGAGGACCCGTCAGCCTACCAGCACACTCGCGCCATGCCTCGCGTGGCGCCAGTAGCATCGTCCGCACCCCGCCATCACGCCTCGCGACTGGTGGTTTCGGGCCGGTCCTTCCGTCTGGAAGCAGGTCCTGTATCGGTGGGCCGGTCCTCCGACAATGACATTGCCATCGACGACCGGCGGGTTTCACGCCACCATGCTGAATTGGCGCAAACCGGCGGGCGTTGGAACCTGCGCGATCTGGGCAGCACCAACGGCACCGCGCTCAACGGGCGGATCATCAAGCAATCGCCGCTTCATGACGGCGACCGCGTTTCCTTCGGCGGGTTCGAGGCCATCTTCCAGGAGTAAGCCCTGTTCTCAGCAGCTGCCGGTCTGGTGCCGGCGTGAGCGTCGATGTCCTGCTGTTTTGGGGCCGCGTGGCCTTTCTCGTTGGTCTGTACTGCTTTCTCGCGTTCGTGGTCCTCGCGCTGACGCGCGACCTGAGATCGCGGTCAGCATCGGAGGATGAAGCAGCGCCGGGAGAGCTGGTCGTGATCGATCCCGCCGGCACCGGCTACCGGCCCAATGATGCCTTTCCGCTGCGTGGCGAAACTCTGCTGGGCCGCGCGCCCGACAACACGATAGCTCTCATGGATGACACCGTCTCCGGCCACCATGGCCGCCTGCTTTACCGGCGTGGGAGCTGGCAGGTCGAAGATCTGAAGAGCACCAATGGCATTACGCTGAACGGCCGCAAGGTCGAAAGGGCACGTGTTGAGTATGGCGATATCGTGGGATTCGGCAGTGTGACCGTGAAGCTGGTGAAGTGATGGGGAGTCTCGCGCTCCAGCGACGCGCTACCCGGCCGGTCGAGCTGACCGGTCTCATGTTCGCGGCTGCCCTGGTGATTCTGGCATTCATGCTGCTCAGCGGAGCCAGCACGGGCGGTATTCAGAGCGGCTTGATGTTCCGCGTCGGCATCTACCTGGGCGCGGCCCTCGTCACCAGCCTACTGCTGGCCAGGCTCGTGCCCGACGCCGACCAGTTGATCTTTCCGGTCGTGGTCCTGCTGGGCGGCATCGGTCTGGTCGAGATCACCCGGCTGGACCCGCCCTATGGCGACCGGCAGCTGCTTTGGCTGTGCATCGGAGACGTGGTGCTGCTCGCGGCCACCGTCTGGCCGCGCAACATCAACCGCCTGCGTCTCTACAAATACACGTGGGCCGTTATCGGTTGCTTTCTGATAGCCCTCACTATCGTTCATGGATCCGACGTGGGCGCGGCCGGCTACCCGCGCTGGATCGGCTTTGGCCCGATCGTTCTGCAGCCGGTAGAGTTTCTGAAGATCTTCATGGTGATCTTCTTCGCCGCCTATCTGGACGAGAAACGAGAGCTGTTGTCGGGTGGGCGGCTCGAAATCGCCGGCATCCGGCTCCCACCAATCCAGTACCTGATTCCCCTGCTCATCATGTGGGGGTTGTCTCTCCTGCTTCTGATCCGGCAGGACGATTTGGGAAGCGCCTTGCTCTTCCTCGGAATCTTCCTGGCGATGCTCTATGTCGGCACCTCCCGGCCGATCTTTCCGGCCTTGGGCGGCGGACTCTTCGTGCTCGGCACCGTGGCCTCCTACTTTCTCTTCTCGCACGTGCGACTGCGAACCGACATCTGGCTCAATCCCTGGAACAATTCCGCCGGCTATCAGCTGATCCAGGGGCTGTTCGCGTTCGCGGCCGGAGGAATTGGCGGCCAGGGAATCGGCCTCGGTCACCCCGGATTCGTGCCCGTGGCGGACTCCGACTTCATCTGGGCGGCGCTCGGTGAGGAGATTGGCCTGGCGGGGCTCATGGCCCTCCTCATCGCGTATCTCGTGCTCGTGTATCGCGGATTCGATATTGCGGTCACCGCCCGCGACGGCTTTCAGAAGCTGCTGGCGGCAGGACTGGTCTCGGTCTTCGCCATCCAGGCGATCGTCATCATTGGCGGTAACACCCGGCTGATCCCGCTCACCGGCGTCCCCCTGCCGTTCCTCAGCTACGGCGGGAGCTCCATCGTCGCGAATTTCATCATCATCGGACTGCTTCTGAAAGTTTCTCAGACGGTAGGGATGGGCCGCCCATCGTGAACGCCAACATTCGCCGGCTGGCGATCGTTTTCACCATCATCTTTGGCCTGATAAGCCTCGATCTGGTGTATTACCAAGTCATCGACGCGGGCACTCTCGACAACACCGCGTCAGCCGGGTCCGACTGTCCATCCAGCGCCGCCTGCTTTCACAATCCACGCATCCTGCTGCAGGAACAGGACGTCATTCGAGGCGGCTTCTACGACCGTAACGGCACCATCCTGGTCGGTCGCTGGCGCAAGCCCGACGGCTTCGTACAGACGATCTACAAGGACTGGTCACTGGCCCAGACCATCGGATATCACAGCATCACCTACGGCGATTCGGGGTTGCAGGCGTCGCTGAATTCGTACCTAGTGGGCCAGAGCGGCACCAGTTGGAGTCAGACCTTCAATAGTTGGCTACACCGGCCGGTCACCGGTGACGACGTGTACCTGACCATCGACGATAAGGTTCAGCAAGCGGCGGTGAGCGCCATCCAATCCTCACTCGCCGAGAACGGCCTCAGCCCCAACACCCCCGCCGCGGCCGTGGCCTTCAACCCCACCACCGGCCAGATCCTGGCCATGGTGAGCAAGCCGTACTTCGATCCCACCTGCCTGGACAGTGAGAGCCATGCTGCCGAATACGCTTGTTACCAGAGGATCGAGGCTATTCCGGGCGTGCCAAACGTCCAGGCGTCACCATTAGTCAATCGCGTGACCGACGGACTTTTCCCACCCGGATCGACCTTCAAGACGGTCACCCTCGCCGGTGGGCTAGACACGGGCGATGTGAGTTTGTCCGACGAATTCAGCGGGAGTCAGGCTACGGGACCGTACACGATTGACGGTTACACACTGACGAATGCCACCAGCAATCTGCCGCCGGGCAGGACCGCGGCATCCTTGCTCCAAGCGTTCATGTGGTCAGACAACATCGTCTACGCGCAGGTCGGACTTAAGCTCGGCTGGTCGACCCTCCTGCGCTACGCCAATGGTTTTCGGTTGGGCCAGCCTATTCCGTTCGATATCCCCGTCAGCCCCAGCTCGATACTGGCGCCGGGAGAGAAGCATGATGACATCACCCTCGCCACCAGCGCTTTCGGCCAGGGCCACGACCAGGTGACGCCGATGCAGATGATGCTGATCGCCGGGGCTATCGCCGATGGCGGCAAGCTCGCGCTACCCACTTTGGTTAAGGCCATCAAGACGCCGGAAGGCACCGTGGTGAAGAGTGACTCTCCGAGCATTCACGACACCAGCATATCCGCGTCAACCGCAGCAAAGGTTCGGTATGCCATGGAGCAAGTAGTCAGTGGCTACTATGGTTCCGGCTACGAGGCCGCCATACCCGGAATCCTGGTCGCGGGCAAGACCGGCACCGCGCAGACCGGAAACCCCAACCAGCTCGACACCTGGTTCATCAGCTTCGCCCCCGCCGACCACCCCACGGTCGCGGTCGCGGTCGTCGTTCAGGCGCCTTCGTACTGTCCCGGGTTGGGCGCCGCGTACACCGATTCGACCTGCGAGGGCGCGTATATTTCGGCGCCGATCGCCAGGCAGATCATGGAGACCGCGATTCAGGACGGCGATTAGGCAGAGCTCTTAGCTCTTAGCTGTTAGCTATTAGCCTTTAGCTGTTAGGTTCGGCGAGGGCCCGTAACCCGGCTCAGGTTTTGACGCCGAGGTTGCGCACCAATTCGCGGAGGTCGGTCGATGGGTCGACCATGGTGGCCAGAGCCTCTTCTGGAATCGAGATGCGGTTCGAGATGAGGTCGCGGCTGAATCGGCCGGAACGGCCGTCGTTGACGGAGAGGGTGGCGTCGAGGACGTCGTCGCTCAGGTAAAAGACGGAGAACGACTCAGCTTCGAGATTGCCACGAGTAATTGACGTGTCGAATCCGGCGGCGTGGCCGACGTACTGGAGGTTGATGCCGTACTGGTCAGACCAGAACCACGGAAGTTCGGTGTACGGCGTGGGCTCGCCGGCGATCGACGCGGCCACGGAGGTTCCCTGGCGCTGCGCGACCTGCCAATGCTCGACTCGAATTCTTCGGCCAAAGACCGGGTGCCGATGCGCGGCGATGTCGCCGATCGCGTAGATGCCGGGTGCGGCCTGGAGCGTTTCGTCGACCCTGACGCCGTTCGGCCCGACATCCAATCCCAGTTCGGCGGCTAGGTCGACATTCGGCGTGGCGCCGACGGCGATCAGCGCCAGATCGACATTGACTGCCGAGCCGTCGCTGAAATCGACGCCGGTCAGCAAGCCATTGTTTGTCGCCCAATGGGTCACCGATGTCCCCAACCGAAGGTCGACGCCATGGTCTCGATGCATTAGCGCGTACACCTGACCGACATCGCGGCCGAGCACTCGCTCCAGCGGCGTCTCGGCCAGTTCGACCAGGATCACATCCTTGCCCAGCGTTCGCGCCGACGACGCGACCTCGGCGCCGATGAATCCAGCGCCGACAATGAGGATCCTGTTCGCGTCTTCCAGCTGCTCCTTTACGACAATCGCATCCTGGAGACTGCGCAGCGTGAGGATGTTAGCCGCCCTCGGCACGTCCGGCAGCATTCGTGGCGTCGAGCCGGTGGCCAGAACCAGGCGGTCGAACGGAATGGTCCGGCCTGAATCCAAACGAAGGCAGTGATCATTGAGGCTACCGCCGACGGCGGTTTGCTCCGCCAGGTACTCGATGCCCAATCGCTCGTACTCGCCCTCGGGATGGAGGAAAACCCGCTCCAAGTTCGATGTTGCGGCGAGAAACTGCTTCGAGAGTTGGGGCCGCTCATACGGCCGCTCGGACTCGCGGCCGATGAGCGTAACCGTGCCCTCGAACCCCTGTTTGCGCAGACCAATCGCCGTCGCGTCGCCGCCGGCGCCCGCGCCGACAACGATGACGGACGGGGGGTTAGAGTTCAAGGTTTATGCGTTCAAGGTTCAAAGGGCGGGCCGAGGCGTCTGAAATGTGGAATGTGGAACTGCCTCCCTTTGCGGCCGTCGCCGGTTTGCATTTCCCGTCATCGACCCGGCAGTGCTGGTGACGCAGCGTGCTGGCCAACCAGGTCAAGTGTTCGAGCGGCCGCCGAAGGCCATACGCCCGCCGGCTACTCCCCCATCCCGCTGTCCATCCACCGCCGGAACAAGCCGACCTTGTCCTCGCTCCAGGGGCCGTCGCAGGGCATGCCGCCGCCCGCGACCTCGTCCAGGATGGTCTGGG